>JAEEGL016644984.1_pt1 | contig 26427 bp, 22 predicted proteins | sample 9134231 | NCBI WGS metagenome assembly JAEEGL01 (sample SAMN16246548, study PRJNA631951) | gut metagenome | biome: gut microbiome; feature: rumen; material: fiber-attached | host: Bos | place: Iran: Karaj | collected 2018-10
AGTCGTAAAGGTCAAGGCGATCCAGGGTCACTCCTTAACACTCGGTGCTCTCGGTTGCTTCATCCTCTGGTTCGGATGGTATGGATTCAACGGTGCTGCTGCAACTTCTGTTGCTTCTCTCGCAGCAATCTTCGTAACAACCACAGTTGCTCCGGCAGTCGCTACATGCGTCACCATGATCTACACTTGGATCAAGAACGGCAAACCTGATGTATCCATGTGCTTGAACGCCTCTCTGGCAGGTCTTGTAGGTGTAACCGCAGGCTGTAACAACGTCGATGTTATCGGTGCTACAATCATCGGTATCGTAAGCGGTATCCTCGTAGTAGTAGTTATTGAAAAGCTCGACCTTAAGTGCCACGTAGATGACCCGGTTGGTGCAGTCGGTGTTCACCTGGCAAACGGTATCTGGGGTACGATCGCAGCAGGTCTCCTCTCCACTTCCACAGCAGATGCAGGAGTTGATGGTCCGATCTACGCACTCGTACACGGTACTTCCTTCTCCGAAGGTATGAAAGTTCTCGGCACACAGTGCCTGGGTATCTCAGCGATCCTTGCTTGGACAGCACTCTGCATGATCCCGGCATTCCTGATCATCAAGCACACCATCGGTCTTCGTGCTTCCGCAGAAGACGAGCTCGCAGGTATGGATATTTCCGAGCACGGTCTGGTATCTGCTTACGCAGACTTTGCACCGACAGTTGATGACTCTGTTCTTCCGAACATCAAAGTTATCGGCGAAACTCCGATGGCAGAAGCAATCGAAGTCAAAGAAGTTTCCAAGGTCGCTTCCGGTATTCCTTATAAGAGCCCGGATGGCAAGAAGCTCACCAAGATCGAGATCGTCTGCAAAGAGCGTATGCTCGAGCCTCTTAAGTCCGCACTCCTGGATATCGGTATCACCGGTATGACAGTCACCCACGTTATGGGCTGCGGCATCCAGAAAGGTAAGCTGGAATTCTATCGAGGCGTTGAAGTTGAACCTTCACTCCTCCCGAAGATCCAGATGGATATCGTAGTAGCAAGAGTACCTGTACAGGCAGTAATTGATACCGCTAAGAGAGTACTTTATACAGGCCACATCGGTGACGGTAAGATCTTCGTTTACGATGTCGAGAACGTCATCAAAGTAAGAACCAGTGAAGAGGGATTCGACGCCTTGCAGGACGTAGAATAATTCATAATCTGAAATCCCATCGGGGTCCTGCCGGAAAGCGGCAGGACTCCTTTGGATATTAAAAGTTAACCCGAAGGAAGTAGGCCTTCAGGAAGATAGGAAGATAGTGCTTTTGCAAGGATGTAAGAAGCACTTTTCCGATTTAGAAGTTAGTAGAAGTTGGAGGAAATAGATTATGTGTTCAATCATGTTTTACCTGTGCCCCGGACTGACACAGGAACAGTTCAAGGAGGGTTTTGACAAGACCATCTCCAGAGGTCCGGACCAGAGCCGGATCGTAGACCTTACAGATGGCACCATGGGCTTTCACAGACTGTCCATCATGGGCCTGACCCCGGAAGGCATGCAGCCTTTCACGCACAAGGGCAAATACCTCGTCTGCAATGGCGAGATCTACGGTTTCGAAGCATTTCGGCAGGAGCTTCTGTCCGACGGCTATACATTCGCCTCGGATTCAGACTGCGAAGTGCTTCTTCCTTTATATGAGAAATACGGCGTAGAAATGTTCAGTAAACTCGATGCCGAGTTCGCACTCATCATCTACGATACAGATACAAAAACACTTGTCGCCGCAAGAGACCCGATCGGTATCCGTCCTCTTTACTACGGATACGATGACGAAGGCCACATCATCTTCGCAAGTGAAGCGAAGAACATCGTGCCTTACAGCAAAAAGGTTCTCCCCTTCCCGCCCGGACACTACTACAAGGACGGCAAGTTCACATGCTACTGCGATATCACGAAAGTCGACAAGGTCCTTGACGACGATCTTGATACCATTTTTATGAACATTCACGACAAGCTCGTAGCGGGCGTCGAGAAGCGTCTCGTTTCAGATTCCAAGGTCGGATTCCTTCTTTCCGGCGGTCTCGATTCTTCCCTCGTATGCGCCATCGCACAGCGCATGGAAGGTCTTCCGATCAAGACGTTCGCGATCGGCATGAGCGAAGACGCGATCGACCTGAAGTATGCCAAGGAAGTTGCTGATTACATCCACTCCCAGCACACCGAAGTCATCATCACGAAGGAAGATGTTATCAACTCTCTCGAGGAAGTTATTACTGTTCTCGGCACATACGATATCACCACGATCCGCGCATCGATGGGTATGTATCTTCTCTGCAAAAAGATCCACGAGATCTCTGATGTACGTGTTCTTCTGACCGGTGAGATCTCCGATGAACTTTTCGGATATAAGTACACCGACTTCGCTCCTTCTGCGGAAGCATTCCAGGAGGAAGCCGTGAAGCGCATCCACGAGATCCATATGTATGACGTTCTCCGTGCCGACAGATGCATCTCCGCAAACTCTCTCGAAGCACGTGTTCCCTTCGGTGATCTCGACTTCGTTAAGTACGTTATGGCGATCGATCCTAAGAAGAAACTCAACACATACGGCAAGGGTAAATATCTCCTCCGTAAAGCATTTGAAGGAGACCTTCTCCCGCACGATATCCTCTTCCGTGAGAAGGCTGCTTTCTCCGATGCCGTTGGTCACTCCATGGTCGATCATCTGAAGGAATATGCTGCTTCTTATTACTCCGATAAAGAGTACGAAGAAAGAAGAAAGAAATACACATTCGCAACACCTTTCACGAAGGAATCTCTCCTCTATCGTGAGATCTTCGAAAAGCACTATGAAGGTCAGGCCGAGATGGTCATCGACTTCTGGATGCCGAACAAGTCCTGGGAGGGCTGTGATGTAAACGATCCGTCCGCGCGTGTTCTGAAGAACTATGGTGACAGCGGTAAATAATCAGATAGAAAAGCGGGGCGCGGGTGCTTTAAATACGCGCAAAAAGTTAGTGAAGTTAATAGGAAATCTTTGGTTAAGAAAGTGAGGTAGGATTTATGACGAAGTATATTTTTGTAACAGGTGGTGTTGTATCGGGACTGGGCAAAGGAATTACCGCGGCGTCTCTCGGACGTCTTCTGAAGATGAGAGGACTTAAGGTCGCATCGCAGAAGCTCGACCCGTACATCAACGTCGACCCGGGCACGATGAGCCCTTATCAGCATGGTGAAGTTTTCGTAACGGAGGATGGTGCGGAGACGGACCTCGACCTCGGTCACTATGAGCGTTTCATCGATGAGGACTTGAACAAATTCTCGAACCTGACGACCGGTAAAGTATATTCTTCTGTTCTCGCCAAAGAGCGCAGAGGCGAATACCTGGGCTCCACCGTACAGACCATTCCGCACATCACAAACGAGATCAAAGAGTTCATCTATAACGTAGGCCTTGAGTCTGAGGCAGACGTGGTCATCACGGAGATCGGCGGTACGATCGGTGACATCGAAGGTCAGCCGTTCATCGAAGCCATCCGTCAGGTCGGCCGTGAAGTCGGACCGCACAATGCGCTCTACATTCACGTCGTTCTCGTCCCCTACCTTCGGGCTTCCGGTGAGCACAAGTCCAAGCCGGCCCAGCACTCGGTAAAAGAACTGCAGGGCATGGGCGTTTCTCCGGACATCATCATTCTTCGTACCGACGAACCGATCGAGGATGAATCGATCTTCAAGAAGATTGCGATGTTCTGTAACGTTGCCCCTGACTGCGTTATCGAGAATACTACGATCCCTGTTCTTTACGAAGCTCCCCTTATGCTTGAAAAGAGCGGCTTCTCTGATGTCGTCTGCCGCGAGCTCCGGCTGGAGACACAGCCCTGCGATATCTCTTCCTGGGCATCCATGGTCGAGAGAATCAAGAGCTGCGATAAGACCTGCACAATCGCTCTCGTCGGTAAATACACGCACTTCCATGACTGCTATCTTTCCGTCGCGGAAGCACTGCATCACGCAGGATATAAGTATTCTTCCAACGTGAAGATCCTCTGGACCGACTCTGAAGACTTAACACCCGAGAACTATGAATCGATCCTCTCGGAAGCAGATGGAATTCTCGTTCCGGGTGGTTTCGGCGACCGCGGTATCGAGGGTATGGTCCTTGCTGCGAAGTATGCCCGTGAGAAGAATGTACCTTACCTCGGCATCTGCCTCGGCATGCAGATCGCCGTCATCGAATACGCAAGAGGCGTCCTCGGATATGCCGATGCTAACTCCAGAGAATTCGATGAGACTTCCGAGAATCTGGTCATCGACTTCATGCCCGGCCAGAACGACGAGATCGAGAAGGGCGGCACGCTCAGACTCGGCAGTTATCCGTGCAAGATCCTGCCCGGAACCATGATGGAACAGTGTTACAAATCCGAGAATATCAACGAAAGACACCGTCACAGATATGAGTTCAACAATATCTACAGAGATCAGATGAAGGACATCATCAGCGGCCTTTCTCCGGACAATCTCCTGGTTGAAGCGGTCGAAATTCCGGGTCATCCGTTCTTCGTAGGCGTTCAGTTCCACCCCGAATTCAAGAGTCGTCCGGACCGTCCGCATCCGCTCTTCCTCGGACTGGTGAAGAACAGTTTAAAGCTTTGAATCTATTTCCTACATCCTACTAACTTCGGCAGCCGTCGGGAGAATTTCTTCCGGCGGTTGCTATTTTAGGAATAAGGCAACACCGTCTTCGTCATTCGCAGCAGTGATATAATCAGCGATTTCCCTCACCTCGGGAATGGCATTTCCGACCGCAACTCCGGTGCCACATGTCTTCAGCATCTCAATGTCATTTAGGTCATCACCGAAGGCGACGAAGTCAGATACAGGTATTCCGCTTCTTTCTGACAGAGAAAGTATCGCCTTCACTTTTCCGGAAGACATAGGAAGAAAAGCATACATATCTTCATTGCGATAGCACTGAAGTTTGCAGTTGTTTTTCTCCGCGATCGATTCCGCGAATTCTTTCTTCGGAAGAACAACTGCAATCTTATTCGCAGAGCACGTAAGCGGCTTTGAATAATCGCAGTAGGTTGCCTTAAAAAGGCGCGGTGATTCTGAGATATGCAGGCTGTTCCAGAGAACCGTTTTATCGGTCGCCACTGTGATCTCTGCTTCAGGGAAAACTTCGAATATATCCTTCACGATCTGATTGGTTTCTTCTACGGAAAAAGCACAACTGTAGATACACGCATCACCCTCGTGAATAAGCGTGCCATCTGTCGTGATCTCATAATCCGGTTTCAGAAGATCGATATAACGCTCCGCACCAATCCAGTAACGTGCGGTCGCGATCGCAAGTTTCGCTCCGTCTTCCCTGCACTTATTCAGCACATCCAGAGTATGTTCAGATACTGTTCCATCTGAACGCAGAAGCGTGTGATCAAGATCAGTAAGAATCATTTTGAAACTTTTAGTCATATCATTCTTCCTCGAAAGATTTCTTCGCTTTTTCCGCAGTCAATCTTCTCTTTTCCAAAGTCTTTTCAAACAGAAGATCCGCAGTATTCGGGAAGCCGTCATAGACAACTTTCGTACCTTCTTCCGTGATGCCGCCCTTGGTCGCGACACGCGTGACTACATCTTCGAAAGACATGTCTTTACTGAGCATTAATTCGCCTGTGGCACACATCGTCTGAAGCACCATTTTCACGACCTGATCATCCGGGATCGAAGTGTGTTTTTTCGCAGATGTGCAGAGCACATCGAAGATCGATGCGATGAATCCAGGCATGCAGCTGACGAGTTCAGAACCCATGCCGACTTCGTTTTCCGGAAGCTCAATTACGTTACCGAAAGTACGAAGTAATTTCTCGAGTTCCTGCTTATCATTTTCTTCCACTTTATCGTTATAGCAGACGAGAGTTTGCGAGCGGTTTACTTCAGCTGTGACACTCGGGATCACCTTCGCGATCTTTCCTGAAAAGATCTTAGAAAGCATGTCGAAAGCGATACTTCCATTCAGTGAAACTACAAAAGAATTTGCGGAAAGACTTGATGCGATTTCAGACAAAACATTCTTCAGATCGATGGGTCTCACACAGAGAAAAACAATGTCGGAACTCTTCGCCACATCGGCATTACTTTCACACACGATCACACCTTCCGGCATGGTCTGAAGTTTCTCTTTCGAACGGTTAGCTACGAAGATATCACCCGCATTAAGAACACCGGATGCGGCGATCTTTTCAGTGATCATTCTTCCCATGCTTCCATATCCGATAATACCGATCTTCATGTATCCAGGCCTCCAAGTATCAGTCTCTCCACTGCCAGTGCAGCAGCATATAATCTCTTCTCATCGACGCCGTACATCATCAGTCCACGGCGCACTCCATTCTTATCTTTTTCTGCTCCCATGATCGTGACAGATGGAAGTCCGCAGAAGTGCATCACACTCGTCGGTCCGGTCATGATGACAGCATCAAAATCTTCGATCTCATTTCGCACTTCAGGGATCCTGTTTTTTCTATATCGAAGTGTCTCGAGATATTCTTCTCCCATGAGGCCACCCGGAGTTTCATCCAGTGCACGGCGCAGATGAGTGATACCGTACTTCATCATTTTCTTCGGATTATCTTCATAGAATTTCACGATCTCAGCAAGTGTTTTTCTGGATGCTGTTGAGGTGCGGAGATACGCTTCCAGCATCGGTTTAAACTCCCATTTCATGATCGTATAAAGCTTCTCTTCCACAGGCTGGGAAACTTCGGAAATGATTGTTCCATACTTCTTCAGATCCGCGACAGTTTTATCAATGAATGAATTTTCACTTCTATCTAAAGTATCCCGATTTGTAGTATTTACAGCGATACGAAGTTTATCGAGAGAAGCCCTCTTGATATCAGGGAAATCCTCATCTCTCATCGCCCGGTACATGCGGAGTGCATCCACAAAAGTGTCCGCCATCGGACCCGCACTGTCGAGTGTTCTTGCGATAGGAATAATGCCTTCTGAAGACAAAGTTCCGACCGGTGGTTTGAGTGCACAGATACCATTAAACTTCGCACAGGCGATAACGGAAAAACATGTATCTGTTCCTACCGCCATCGATACGATTCCGGAGCTTACCGCGACCGCAGATCCGGTTGATGATCCGGCAACATCTGCTTTATCTGAGATCGCGTGTTTGACCATTCCTCCACGTGAACTGTATCCGCCCGGCATATCAGGTGAAACAAAATTAGCGAACTCTGTCATGTTCGTTTTTCCGAGAATAACAGCACCATGTCTTCGCAGATTCCGGATGACCGGTGCATCAGACAGCGCGATGTTATCTGAAAGGGCAAGGCTTCCCGCTGTCGTATGCATTCCCTGCACATCGATGTTATCCTTTACCAGGATCGGGACTCCGCGAAGAAGAAGTTCACCCGGAAGACCAGATCCTTCCGATGGTTTTCTTCCCTGATAGTGTGCTTCTTCCAGAGCATGCTCATTGATCTCTGCAATACAATTGAGCGCATCGGGGCCACCGATGCGCTCAGCTTTTCTTAAGGCTCTTTGTGTACGATGCATTTCTTCAGTCTTCCTTCATCATCTTATGTGGCCGATCTTTCTTATGCATCTATAGTATCGCAACAGAAGTAAATATGGCAATTCGATTTCGTATACCGCTGGTTTGATATCAGTTTGTTCCGCCCGACATTTATCAGAGCATGCCGTTTACTTCAGCGATGATCTTCTCAAACACAGATTCTTCAACCGCGCTTCCGAACTGAAGCGAACAGTAGTGAGTCCCGCACTGCCAGATCGCGTAACCGGTGCCATCCTCTTCACCATAGAAGCTGACCTGTGTTCCATCGCTCAGGGTAACATTTTTCGAATTGGAGTAATTCTCGGCGATCGCTTCAAATGATCCTCTCACAGATGAGATATTCAGCACGCACGTATCCTCAATGCCTCTGGTATATGTGATCTCGGCATCATCGCCAAATAATGCATAGGAAGACTGATCCGGTGTGAATGGAAGTGTCGTAAGATCGTGAAGGTTCAGCCCCAGTGCCTGATTAATTCCTTCTATGTTTTCGAGCACCTTCTCGGACGGAAGGATCGTTCCGCCTGCAGTCACATCCGTGCCCTGTGCAAGGAGTGAATCGGAAGTCGTTGTAATTGTCTGATCCTTCTTGTTTCCCGCAAGTTTCCATGCAAGGAAGATGCCGCCGGCTACGACCAGACAGACCGCTGCTGCCGAAAGGCTTCGGATCAGAACGATGCGGCTTCTGTTCTTTTTCGGGACAGCCTTAATCACCGTGGAGGAAGAAGAGTCCGTTTTCCCGGATGCAGCCTGCTCTTTGACGTTCTTCAGTACGCGCTCGCACATCTCGTCGGTAAGTTCAATTCTATCCATAATGTCCTTGTACTTAGTCATCGAAATCGTACTCCTCTCTTAAGATTTCCTTCAGTTTCGCTCTGGCTCTCTTTAAGCGGGTCCTGATGTTTGCCCCGCTCTCTCCCAGAATATCTGCGATCTCGTCTGTAGAATATCCTTCTTCGTAGAAAAGATGGATCACTTCCCTGTAGTTCTCGGGAAGAGACTTGACCGCTTCCCAGATATACGAAAGATCCTCTTTCTTCTCCGCGACCAGTTCTTCGTTCAGTTCATCCGTATCGCGGAGCTTGTTGTATTCGATCCTGTTCTTGCTGAGATTCGCCGTCACCCGAAGGATCCACGCCTTCTCGTGTTCCTTACTCTCGAACTCCGGCGCCGAGCTTAGAAGTTTCAGAAGAACATCCTGCAGGATCTCCTCACTGTCCTCCATGTTATGCACATAGGAATAGGCCAGTCGCAAAATGCGGTTTCCGTGCTTGTCCAGGATCTCCCGCAGATACTTGTCCGGATCGCTGATCTTCTTCGGATCCGACACGCCTTCTTCTTTCTTTCCGAAAAGCACTTTTCTTTTCGGCACTTCGGCGATGCGGGATACCGTCTGCTCCTTCGCTTCTTTTGAGAAAAGTACGCTGGCTCTCTGCACGAGCTGCAGATATGCCTTGCGGCATACCTGCAGGATCCCCGTACCGGAATGATCTATGGATTGTCGTACACAGAGCTCCATCTACTTCACCTGTTATGCGTTATCACCATCATCTGTTACAGCGGTCTGTTCAATCTGCTCTTCTTCCTCTTCCTGTGCGGAGAAGTTCATGTCATCTGTGGAGATCGAGGCGTTGCCCTGCGGATCTACGTAGATGGTTACCAGTGCAAGTTCCGTGGTAGGATCATCGATGACTGCCTTCACTCTGCAGAGGACCAGGTAGTTATATCCGCCGACGACCTGGCTGCCGAGGTATGCGACCGGTTCCATCACGCCGCCTGCAACTACCATGCTTGCCAGTGCTTTTTCATAAGCGGCCTTCACTTCGGCGTTGTTCGCGAATGCCGGGTCACCGGTGTTCACGCCCCAGCCGCCGTCAACATTCGCATCTGCTGCTTCGAGAAGTGTATCGATCTTCAGCACTTCCGCATTACCCTGAAGGTCTGCGTAAACATATACGAGGTAGTAACCGGGAACTGCATCCGGAACTGTAGCAGCGCCCTTGCAGAGGATGCAGTAGTTCGTGCCGGAAACGATCTGCTTGCCGAGAAGGTAGATACCCTCGAAGTTCATTCCTGTGAGCAAAGATGTTGCTTTTTCCAGTGCTGCCTTAGCTTCTGCGTTCTTGTTGATATCGAGATCTTCGATGTTTCCGTCCCATCCGCCGACTTGTCCAACCATATTCGGTGCTTCCTCTCTCTTCATGCTCTTAAGGTTCACGATCGCGTTATCATTCTCGATCTGCGCCTCTGTCTCGACTGCCTTGGTCGGCTCGAGTGTCTGCTTTGTTTCTTTTGATTTAGCGCAGCCGGTCATTGCGGCTACCACTGCTACTGTCATAAGGATTGCTGCTAACTTTTTCATTTTTCTTTACCTCTCTGTCTTGTAAGATTTTTGCTGTGGCTTTTTGCCTTTCACCCTATATACAGGCGGGATTCGAAAAATGTGACACATGATCCGGAAAATTTTTTCTTTTTCGTGCGTCGATTATCCGCTTTCTCTCTCTATTATATTCCTTCTGTATCTGACCGTGCTTTTTGCTTTTTATCTGCCCAGGATGATTCCGCGTATCTCCGGCACTTCCTTTACAAGATACGTCGCGCCGGCATTTTCCAGTTCTTTCTTCTCACCATAACCGTAGAGCACGCCAATCGAATCGACGCCGGCCTCCACGGCTCCTTCGATATCGTAGAAGCGGTCGCCCACCATAACGATCTTATCCCGGTCGCTGTCAGCAAGTCCGAGCGCTTCCATCGCTTTTCGGATCAATATCGTTTTGCTTGCATCTTTCTCATCGAGTTCAGGGCCGATGATGCCGTCAAAAAGATCGTAGATCTCATTATTCTTCGCGACCTTCCCGGCCATCATATACGGCTTGGATGTGGTAATCATAAGCTTGACGCCCGCGGTCTTCAGTTCTGACAGAAGCTCCATCATACCGGGATAAAGCGGCGCCCTGTAGATCCCCTCCGCCGTATAATGCTTCCTGTAAATGCGGATCGCCTCTTCCGTATCTTCTTCCGAGAGTCCGTAGACATCATGGAAGGACACGTGCAGAGGCGGTCCGATAAATTTCTTAAGTTTTGCTTCATCGGAGATATCCACACCGAAGTGTGTCAGTGCGCGCCTGGCGCACTCGAGGATCCCGATATCCGACCGAGTCAGTGTTCCGTCCAGGTCAAAGAATACGTAAGAATACATGCGCAGAATTACCTCTTCATATGTTTCTTAGTATTGTATCACAACCTTTCTGACCGAAAAGCACTTTCCCGTCAGCGTGTGAAGTTGGTCCAGACGCGCGGCTCTTCCTCCGGAAGACCGACTTCTTTCTTTCCGAGCGCGATGCTCTTCATGAGAAATACCATGTTTCTGGCAAGGACACGCATGACCTGCAGTCCCTCGTCATCAACCTTACCTTCGCCCGGCTCCCAGCCGTAGATGTTATTCCAGTACTGGGAAGTAGCTACCGGCATATTTGAAAGCGTGAAGAACTTATTCAGTTCATCGAAGGTCGCCGTGCATCCGGATCGTCTTGCACTTACGACACTTGCACCGACCTTCAGACTCTTATCGAAGTGCGTGCTGTAGAACAGTCTCTGCAGTGCTGACATCAGCGTGCCGTTTGCAGATCCGTAGTACACCGGAGATCCGATGACAAGACCGTCCGCCTCCTCGAATTTCTTCGCCAGTTCATTGACGATATCATCGAAGACACACTTTCCGGTCTTTCTGCAGTTCTCGCAGGCCATACATCCGCGGATGTCCATCTTGCCGAGAAGAACTGTCTCATATTCCACGCCGTTTTCTTCGAATACCTTTTCCATCTCATGAAGCGCAAGCGCGATGTTGCCGCTCGTCCTGGGACTTCCGTTCAGCAAAAGAACCTTCATAGTCTGCGTTCCTCCGTATATCTTTTCTCACATACTCATGCGGTAGATCTCAAGCATCGCCTGCTCGTCAAGGACCTTCGCGGAACCCATTTCCCCGCCGACACCGATGGCACATTTCTTTGCCATCAGGACAAGATCCTCTTCGGTTGCATTAACTCCGAGCTCGCGAAGATTCGTCGGCATGTTGATGGAGCGGTAAAAGTCTTCCATCGCCTCGATACCGCGGAGCGCGATCTCTTCATCCGTTCCTTCGTCTGCAACGTCCATAACGCTGATCGCAAACTTCTTAAAGCGCGGGAGGCAATCCTTATAGACATATCTTGCCCAGCTGCCCCATACAGCGGCAAGTCCGGCACCGTGCGCCACATCGTACAGGCCGCCGAGCTCATGCTCGAGTTTATGGGTCATCCAGTCACCGCCATCATTACCACATCCGGTCAGACCGTTATGAGCGAGCGATCCTGCCCACATAACTTCGGCGCGCGCGTCGTAATTCTTCGGATCATCTCTTAAGATGACAGCGTTCTTCTTCACCGTACGCAGCAGTCCCTCGGCGAGGGAATCGGAGATCTCCATGTTACCACCGTTAGTGAAATATCTTTCCATCGTATGCATCATGATATCCGTGCAGCCGCAGGCCGTCTGATAATCCGGAAGTGTCATCGTCAGTTCGGGGTTCATGACCGCAAATCTCGGGCGGCTGAAATCACTGCTGTATCCGCGCTTCACAAGTCCCTCCTCCTTCGTGATAACCGAAGAGTCACTCATCTCACTGCCCGTTGCCGCAATCGTCAGGATAACACCAAGCGGGAGGCATCCTTTCGCCTGACGCTTATAGTCATAGAAATCCCATACATCACCTTCGTTAGCCACGCCATAACCGATGGCTTTTGCCGAGTCGATGGCACTTCCGCCGCCGACACCGAGAAGGAAATCGACGCCTTCTTTCTTACAGAGCTCGATGCCCTCATATACAAGTCCGAGATGCGGATTCGGAACGGCACCGCCGAGAGTCACATACGCGATCCCTGCCGCATCAAGAGTATCGGTCACGCGCTGAAGAAGCCCGGAGCGGACGACACTTCCCCCGCCATAGTGGATCAGGACTTTCGTTCCGCCGAACTCCTTGATCAGGTCAGCTACCTGAAGCTCCGTGTTCTTTCCGAAAAGCACTTTTGTCGGGGTATAATACTTAAAATCAAACATACTCGCACGCTCCTTTTCTACTTTAAAAGCTTTATCATCTCTGTTCATCCTGTCATCTTTTTCAAGACTCGGGTCTTCTTCATCGTATCATTAATGCCCATACCCGGGAAAGAAGAAATGTGTTTCAAAATTTCGGGATTTTGTTCTCCGTGATAGTGCTTTCCGCGCCTGTGCTATAATGAATATATTTAATAGAGAAAGGGATTGGGTATTGGGATATGAAGAAGGTTGTGGCAATGGCGCTTACGGTCGCTATGATCCTCGGCGTCACTTCAGGATGCAAGAAGAAATTACCAAAGTTCGAACTTGAGGTAGGCGATACCATTGAATTCGGAACTTACGAAGACGAACCGATCGAGTGGGAAGTCAAGCACAGAAATTTCGTTGTAGGCGAGAACAAGGTCATCGTCGAATTCCAGAGCACCTGCGCGATCGAATGTCTCCCCTTTAACGAAGACGGCGAAGCTTCCTGGGAAGACTGTACTCTCCGCGAATGGCTGAACAACGATTTCTATGAGGATGCGTTCTCTAAGTCCGAGAAAAAACAGATCATCGATAATACATACAGCATGTATATGGGAGATGCCCGCTGGCTGACCGATAAAGTCTATCTCTCCAACGAGTATCTCAGATACCGCCTGAAACCCGGTGACGCCACATGCAAGCCGACGAAACACGCAAAGAAGCAGGGGATCCGTATGGAAGGCGGAAGCTGCATGTACTGGACACTTGATGTTGTAAACGCCACCTCTGTTTCTCAGGGCAGAAAGAATACTACGTTCCCTATATGTCTCGGCACATCCAAGAACAATGCCGGAAGTTCCAATGGTCCGGACGAATTAAATTGCGCGACAGATGTCGGCGTACGTCCGTGGATATCACTCGAGTATGAGGCCACATTTGAGATGAAGGATATCGAAACCTGTGACCGTGTCACTTTCGGTACCTACGATGAGGATCCCATCACCTGGGTCGTAATCGACAGCGATAAAAACGGAGTGAATCTTCTCAGTAAGTATGGTCTGGAAAAGATGAAGATGGATAATGATGCCGATGAGAATGATTTTTCCAAAACAGATCTTCACGACTGGCTGAACGACGACTTCTACGAGGAGGCTTTCAACAAGAGTGATAAGAAGCTGATCGTTGCCGATGACGATGATGATAACGTCACGCTGATCGAAAAAATCTCGATCAAGGACGGATTCGACAGAGAATGCATGTACGAATTGCTTCTCGGTTGCGGATATTCCAGAGCTTACTGTGAAGAAAACGACATCCCGGACAGGGATGTCATGGATACATTCTGGTGCAAAGGCGTCTCGGATAAGAATGATAAGCTCATGGTATTCAGCATCGCAAAAATATCCGGTGGCGGCACAGATTCTGATCAGGAGTTTTCTGTCCGCCCGATGATCACGATCAAGTTCTGATCTATTCGCGAAATGGATAAATAAACCAACAAGAAAAAAGAAATCCCCCGGAGCGATTCCGCAGGGCTGAAAGCCCGAGGACCGGCGACGGGGGATTTACTTTTTTGTTAGTTTTTATGCATTGATCGTTGCAATGCCCGGAATCGTCTCTTCCAGTACATCCAGCAGGATCTTTACAGTGTCGAGCGATGTAAAGATCGTGACACCATTCTGGATCGCACAGCGGCGGATCGCCACACCGTCTTCGTAGTGGACACCGGAGAGGATCGCACGTGTGTTGATGATGTAACTTACATAACCTGCGCGGATCGAGTCAAGGATCTCCGTGCTGCCTTCACTGAGCTTTCCGCGGACACGTGTTCTGATGCCGTGGTTCTTCAGGAAGTTCGCAGTACCGATCGTGGCTTCGATGTTGAAGCCGAGCTCATAGAAGCGCTTGATCAGCGGCAGTGCCTCTTCCTTATCCTCATCTGCGAGAGTAACGATAACCGTACCATAGTCCTTCATCTTGATGCCGGACGCCTGCAGCGCCTTGAAGAATGCACGGTTCAGGCTCTTATCGTAACCGATGGCCTCACCGGTAGACTTCATCTCTGGAGAGAGATAAGCATCCATACCGTCAAGCTTCTGGAAGCTGAAGGCCGGTGCTTTTACATACCAGCGGTCGGTCGTTTCCGGAGGAGTCAGACGTGTGATTCCCTGCTCTTTCAGGGACTGTCCGAGCATGACGCGGGTCGCAATCGTTACGAGGTTCTGGTCCGTAGACTTGGAAAGGAACGGAACAGATCTCGATGCACGCGGGTTGACCTCGATAACATAGACGCTGTCATCCTTATCTACAATAAACTGAATATTGAACAGGCCCACGATACCGATACCGATACCCAGGCGTGTGGTGTAATCGCAGATGGTCTCCTTGACCTTGTCAGAGATAGAGAACGGCGGATATACGCTCGTACTGTCACCACTGTGGACACCGGTCCTCTCAACGAGTTCCATGATGCCCGGGATAAAGACTTCTTCACCATCGCAGATCGCATCGACCTCGACTTCTTTACCGACAAGGTACTTATCGATCAGTACCGGCTTATCTTCGTCAACTTCAACGGCATTCTTTAAATACTTCACGAGCATCGTCTCGTTCGCAACGATCTCCATGGCACGGCCGCCGAGTACGAAGGAAGGACGGACGAGTACCGGATAGCCGATCTTCTCGGCAACCTTGATACCGGTCGGAATATCCGTAACTGCTTCACCCTTCGGGTTCGGGATCTGAAGAGACTTGATCACCGCGTCAAAAGCATCTCTGTCTTCAGCTTTCTCGATCGCCACGGAATCTGTACCGATGATCTTTACACCACGCTTGGTAAGAGAATCTGCCAGATTGACTGCGGTCTGTCCGCCGAGGGTAACGATAACGCCCATCGGCTTCTCGAGGTCGATGATGTTCATGACATCTTCTGTTGTCAGCGGCTCGAAGTAGAGCTTATCGGCTGTCGTGTAGTCAGTGGATACCGTCTCCGGGTTGTTGTTGATAACGATGGCCTCGTAGCCCATTTCGCGGATCGTACGGATCGCATGCACGGTCGAGTAGTCGAACTCGACACCCTGACCGATACGGATCGGACCGGAACCGAGAACGATGACTTTCTTTCTGTCGGAAACGATGGACTCGTTTTCGGAGGCATAGGTCGAGTAGAAATACGGAACGTAGCTTTCGAACTCGGAAGCGCAGGTATCGATCATCTTATAGATCGGTGCGATCTTGTGTTCTTTTCTCATCGCATAGATATCGTCTTCCGTCTTCTTCCAGAGCTCGGCAACATAGGAATCGGAGAAGCCCATTCTCTTCGCTTCGATCAGGTGCTCGAGAGAATCCGGATTAGCTTCCATCTCACGCTCGAAGTCAACGATCTTCTTGATCTTGTCGAGGAAGAACATGTCGATACCGGTGATGTTGCAGATACGGGAGTGGTCTACACCGAGCCACATCAGCTGCGAGATCGCGTAGATACGGTCATCGGTGCCTTCCTTGATGTAGTCGAGAAGGTCATCGACACTCATATGCTCGGAGTCGAACTTCGTCATATGGATGTGGTTCTTGCTGTCTTCGAGAGAACGGATCGCTTTCAGCAGGCTCTCTTCAAAGGTACGGCCGACACTCATGACCTCACCGGTCGCCTTCATCTGTGTGGACAGCTTATTCATGGCAGCCGGGAATTTATCGAACGGGAATCTCGGCATCTTGGTAACCACATAGTCGAGTGCAGGCTCGAAGCATGCCGGCGTATTGGCCAGCTGGATCTCATCGAGATTCATGCCGACGGCGATCTTCGCAGAAACTCGTGCAATCGGGTAACCGCTGGCCTTACTTGCGAGCGCGGAAGATCTCGATACACGGGGATTAACTTCGATAACATAGTACTTGAAGGAGTGCGGGTCGAGCGCAAACTGGCAGTTACATCCGCCCTTTACGCCGAGTGCACGGATGATCTTCAGGGCACTGTCACGGAGCATATGGTATTCCTTGTTGGTCAGCGTCTGGGAAGGCGCAACAACGATGGAGTCACCGGTATGGATACCGACCGGATCGAGGTTCTCCATGTTACATACCGTGATCGCCGTATCGTTCGCGTCACGGATCACTTCGTACTCGATCTCCTTATAGCCCTTGATGCTCTTCTCAACCAGGACCTGGTGTACCGGAGAGAGCGCAAGCGCGTTCTTCATCATGGTGACCATTTCTTCCGGATCGTTGGCGAATCCGCCGCCTGTACCACCAAGTGTAAATGCCGGACGCAGGATGACCGGATATCCGATCTCTTCTGCTGCTTCCAGAGCTTCCTCGATGCTGTAGGTGATCTTCGAAGGAACGACCGGCTCACCGATCCGCTCGCAGAGCTCCTTGAAAAGCTCTCGGTCTTCGGCGCACTCGATACTCTTGGCATCCGTTCCGAGAAGCTCGATCTCGCACTCTTCGAGAACGCCCTTCTTAGCCAGCTGCATCGCAAGGTTCAATCCCGTCTGTCCGCCGATACCCGGAACGATGGCGTCCGGTCTTTCAAGACGGCAGATACGTGCGAGGAACTGCAGTGTGAGCGGCTCCATATATACTTTATCCGCGATGGATGTGTCGGTCATGATGGTTGCCGGGTTGGAGTTGGCGAGGATAACCTCATAGCCTTCTTCTTTCAGTGCCAGACAGGCCTGTGTGCCGGCATAGTCAAACTCTGCCGCCTGTCCGATGACGATCGGTCCGGAACCGATAACGAGTACTTTCTTAATGTCTGTTCTCTTAGGCATTCTCACGCACCTCGCTTTCCTTCTTAGAAGCTGTTCCGATACGTGCCGCATCGGGGTCGGCCTTCATGTTCGCTTCCAGGATGGAAGTAAACTTCTCGAAGAGGTAGCTGCTGTCCTGCGGACCCGGCGCGCTCTCCGGGTGATACTGTACGGAGAAGACCTTGTCCTCCACGCACTCGACTCCCTCGACCGTGTTATCGAGAAGATTGATATGGGTTGCTGTAAGCTTCGTGTTCTTCAGGCTTTCCAGATCGACCGCATAACTGTGGTTCTGGGAAGTGATCTCGATCTTACCCGTCTCCAGGTTCTTGACCGGGTGGTTACCGCCGCGGTGACCGAACTTGAGCTTATAGGTCTTCGCACCGTAAGCCAGGGAGATCATCTGGTGACCGAGGCAGATACCGAAGATCGGAAACTTACCGGCAAGTGCTTTTACCGTAGAAATAACGGGAGTCACATCCTCCGGGTCTCCGGGGCCGTTCGAAAGGAAGATTCCGTCCGGCTTCATGAACTCGATCTCTTCCGGAGTCGTATCGTAAGGAACTACGGTCACGTTGCAGCCGTAGAAATTCAGTTTTCTGATGATGTTGAGCTTGATGCCGCAGTCGATCGCGACAACGTTGAACTTCGGGTTCGGCGTTCTTGAGTACCAGCGCTTCTTGCAGGAAACGCGGGAGACCTGATCGTGCGGGACCGGAGTCACCGTGATCTTCGCAAGCGCCACCTCATTCGGTGTATCGATCGAGGTCATGATCACTCTTCTGGAACCCAGGTCTCTGATGCTTCTGGTGATCTCTCTTGTATCTACGCCGTAGATGCCGGGGATATTGTTCTCTTCCATCTCCTCGGAAAGTGTCTTCGTGTAACGGAAGTTGCTCGGCATATCGTTATAGTCTCCGACGATGAAACCGCCGATGCTCGGATTCTTGGTCTCATAGTCATCGTCCGTAATGCCGTAGTTACCAATCAGGGGGTAAGTCATAACGACCATCTGGTCTGTGTAAGAGGGATCGGAGAGAATCTCCTGATATCCCACCATGGAAGTGTTAAAAACGATCTCACAGACACGTTCAACATCGGCTCCGAATCCGTAACCCTCGAAAACACTTCCGTCTTCCAAAACGATCTTTCGGTCTTTTTTTCTCATAATGCCCTCCGGTTAAGCAAACAGAAAAAAAGACGTCCCCAACGTGCCTTATTATCAGCACATGCGAACGCCTTTGCTCACTATTTAATTCGTAGGTATATACAGTCTTTCATTTTCATTCACGGGAATTATAGTAATCTATGAATTCCCTGTCAATGCGCAGAAAGAATAAAACTTTATCGTTTTCTATCTTTCCGTTTGTAAATCACACCTCAAAGTCGAAGCACGATCTGATCTTCGTGTACGGACGGACCTGATTGGTCGCGACTTCCACGTGTGCCGGATGAACGGCATAACCCTGGAGCGAAGCCTCATCTTCGAAGCTTGAATCCAGCATCAGGTCGGTGTTGGAGCTGCTGAGCCCGTCAATATAGACCTTGATATCGATCAGGCCCGGGATCTTGCCGGCAAGGCCTTCAAGACCGGCCTTAATATTCTTCTTCACTTCTGCCTTCTCCGCATCGGAGAGCTCGTCCTTCAGCGTCCAGACGATCACATGCTTAACCATACGTAAATGCTCCTTTTCCTTCGGCCTCCGTGGCAAAAGCACTTCCCCGCCGATAGTTTCTTCTATCATATTATCACATGTCGTCCCCGACCGGACACCTCAAGAAACATTTACTTCCCTATTATAGAGTGGTACTCTATCCTTGAACCGCGCGAAAAGCACTGAGGATAAGTGCTTTTCACGCGGAAGAAACAGAATTAAAACAGGAAGAACACTTGGAGGGGATGTATGAAACGTGCAGTTGCTGTTTTACTGACAGCGGCAACAGTTCTCGCGCTGGCGGGCTGTTCCAAGAAAGAAGAAGAAAGGAAACCGTCGAAGACAAAGAAGACGACCGAGGAAACGGAAGAGTCCACAGAGGAACCTGATACGTCCTCCGAAACAGCCGATACTTCCGACACATCGGATACCTCGGAGACTTCAGACACTCAGGGTCTTCACAAGAATGCGGTAAAGGTAAATCTGGATCACACGCTGACGAAGCTGGATATGTCGCAGGATGTCACTGACCACGCCTATGGCGAACTCGCCAAGAACCTTGATTACGAGCACCTTCTCGAGGCACATGAGTATCTGCGCTTCTACACGATCCTGTCGGACAAGTACAACACCTTGAACAGCACACTAGACGGGATCTATACCAATCACGCTGCCCGCTGCGACGAGATGTACGGAGAGTGCGTCGCCGCTTTCCCGGATATGCAGAGCAAGGCAACTGCCGACACTTACTGGAACTATGACTACAACTACTTCGGAAGCAATATGAGCATGTATCGTGCGGACGAGCAGATCCTTTCCTTCTCTCTGTACAACAGGATCTTCACCGAGGATATTACCTCCGACAGCACTGAATTCTATAACTTCAAATCCGCTACAGGAGAGCAGATCAAGTTCGACGATGTCGTCAAAGACAGAAGTGCTTTTGCCGATGCGATCCTGGCAACTAAGCCGAAGGTCGACTCCTCTTCCCCGGACTGGGCGCAGAAGCAGGATAAGGCCTACACCGTTGCGGCTGAGAACATCAAGAACGGAGAGGATATCACCTTCCTTCTCTACCCGAATGCCATTGCCATTTATGACACTACCCAGTTTGACGGAGTCGGTTATGACATTCACTTTGCAGTGTCTGTTCTGGATCTCGGAAGCTGCGTCGATCTTTCGTATTTCGGAGCAACAACAAAGTATTATTCCCTCGCATCCGACCTGGGATTTAACACCAAGTGGGACTTCGATGATGACTCGCTTCTTGATACCCTTGTCGTCGAAGATACTTCCGACGATGACTTCGGTGTTACGATCAAAGTCACTCTGAACGGCGAGGATCTTCAGGCGCAGCAGGCACCCTGTCTTCATGATGCAGACAGCATCTACGATGTGTTCGTCAGCTACACTGACAGCGGCTATTATGTCTACGTAGAGTGCTCCATGGAAGATCCGGTCTTTACTACAGCCGTATACCATCTCGACGGCAATTCCTTCACCTATGTCGGTGAAATGGGTGAATTCCAGGACTTCCCTTACGATCCTGAGAACGTTGCCGTACTGGAGCGTTCTGATTTCCTCGGAACCGGTACCGCCTGCACGCTCGCGACTCTGAACGGTGCCAACGGTATTCCGAAGCAGACTTCCGACTATGTCGAGAAGTACGGCATGGCTTCCACTGTCGAAAAGATGGTCCTCGGCAAATTCGACGCCAACGGCCAGCCGACCAGCGAGAGCAACACCGTTCCGGCGGGCACCGTCGTACGAGTCAAGACGATCGACACCAAGCACGAGCTCGTTATCTTCGAGGCCCTGTTCGCAGACGCTTCCAAGAACTTCGAGTTCCAGATGGTCCTGAGAAATAACGATTATGACTATGATGTCTACTTCAACGGAAAAACCGCTTACGAACTCTTCAAGGGCGCGAATTTCTACGACTGATCCTGAACTATACGGATATTTGAAAAGGGTTGTCTCTTCAGAGGCAACCCTTTTTGCTTACTGCTTGTTATCGTATTACTGACTGCTCACGCCAGCTGGCTGCGCCACCAGTTCTCGACCGTATTCAGCACTTCCATCTTTGACTTGATCTGAAGGAGCTTTCCGTCAAAAAGCTCAAGCGATAGGATATCGCCGAACTTCTTTTCGTAGGTCATGTTTCTGATCTGGTTCGGAGCGATCATCAGGACCGGCTTCAGATCACAGGCGGCTGCAGTAACAATGGCGCCTACCGCGCCGAACATATAGGAAGCAGCGCCTCCTTTGCCTGAGATGATCAGGGTGTTGTTATTGATCTCGATATAATACATCGCAGCACTCTCGAGCTTGAGCTTTTCTTTCTGCGCATTCTTCGGTGTAATAAGCGTAACACAGATCGGTTCCATGATCGTACCTGCACCCATCCCCATCGGCATCTGCGCCGGCTGCTGCATCGGGACTGCCTGCTGCATCGGCTGCTGTACAGGCATTGCCTGCGGCTGGGGCTGAGGAACTGCCTGAGGAGCTGCCTGCTGCATCGGCTGCTGCACAGCCTGCTGCGGCACCACTACCTGCCATCCGCAAAACATACAAAATCTCGCGTCATCCGCGATCGGTCTTCCACAACTTCCGCAATACATATCGGACCTCCAGATTTCAAATTCCTACACATTATACCACTTCAAAAAAGCTTTGTTGGTCTAAAACAAGAGTGATCACGACAGATAGTATTCTTTCGCAAACCATAATATAATTACATTAATAATAGGTTGACTGAAACGATCACTTTAGTGATCCTGATCCGTATTGCGGAACACGTGGGTGGTGATACTATGACTGACCGGAAGAATATAACTGCTATCATCTGCTGCGCAGTAATAACACTGGCGGCAATTGCAGGTGTGAATTCTTTTCTCAGATATTGCATTAAAAACACGTATGTCATAGTTCAGTCCCAGAGCTCCTCACAGCATTATCCCAACCCTGAAGTCGTAGGCGAATTATATATTGACGAAAATGGCGGAGTGGCTTTCAGACCGGCAGAGGGCAGCCGTACAGAGACTTACTATGAACCTTGGCAGCAGACCAAAAACAGCGGAAGTGCACGAAGACAGCTTGGATACGATTCCGCCGAGCTTATCCTGTCTGTAGCCGATATCGCCTTGGTCGGTGCAGGTATTTTCGGTTACGTGATCTACAGACAATTAAGAGAACGATATGCCCGTGACATGGTAAAGATGTTTGCCTTGTATGGCATCTATTTTGCAGTCTCCGCAGCAGCAGTCTTCGGCGTATATACATACTGCCGCAATAAGGATCCCAACTCCGCCAAAGATTCGAAGTGCTTTTTATTTAATGCGCCTGTCATCTATCTATACGATAATCAGTCGCGGGATGTTTCTGTCAAACTGGACATGGATGGCGATCTGACGTGCGCATATCCTACATATCAGCCGGATACAGGATGGACCGTAAAGGCCTCACCCGATGGAACCCTGACTGACAGCAATGGCCGTCAGTATGAGTACCTTTTCTGGGAAGCATCGGCTCCGCTTCCAATCGACCTAAGCAAGGGCTTCTGCGTGAAGGGCGAAGATACCGCTGCTTTCTTGGAAAAAGCACTGTCCGACCTTGGTCTTTCTGACACGGAAGCAAATACATTCATCATGTACTGGCTTCCGAAGCTGGAAAGCAATCCGTATAACGTGATCTCTTTCCAGACGACCAATTATCAGGAGGCCTTCGTACTCGATGTCTCGCCGGTGCCGGATACGGTCATACGCATAAACATGGCATTCTACGGAACCGACGAATATGTGGAGATGGAGCCGCAGGATCTCGCTTCAATGAACCCGTCTCTCGAAGAGCGCAAGGGACTCACCGTCGTCGAGTGGGGCGGCGAAGATATCTCCTGATCCACTCCAAACATTAATCCTTCGAAGAATAGAATTCTTCCATATACATAAAGAATGCTGCCTCATCGAGACAGCATTCTTTGGGTTTCAGATATATTTTTCGATCAGCTGTACTGAACCGGTGCTGCCGGAGCAGGACCACCTTCGTTCTGACTATTCAGGAATGCGACTACGCCCTGTCCGATAACCAGGATTACCAGGATCCAGAGAAGAGCATTCGGCTTCATTTTGACGCCTTCGATTTTGATGGAGAATCCCATCCAGAACAGGCAGATGAGTTCAAGTGCGCTTCCGCCTGCAACGCAGAGGGAGATAAGCTTCTTATTTCCACCGAGGAAATACCAAACCATAAGTCCTGCTACTGCGAGAACAGCAAGAAGGAAAAGGATTGCCGGAAACTTTGATGCAGCACTGATACCTGCTTTTGTTGTCTCGCTACTTCCCGCAGCAGACATCTTCACTTTATCCATCAAAATGTTGAGCGGAGACATGGTAGCCTTCATTGTAACACCCCACATACTCTCGGAATACTGAACGATCGGCAGGAAAAAACTGATAAACATAAATGCCGCGATACCTGAAAGAATCCAAGGGAAAAACTTCTGTTTGTCTTGCATAATATACCTCCTAAAAACTAATACTACCTCTATCCGAAGATAGAACTCTAAAGTAATTATATCAATTCAATTTAAGAAAAGAAACATCAATCGTTCTTCTCATACACATCCCGTCGATGCCCCACCGTAAGCGCAAGTATTACCAGTTTTTCATCCTGGATATCACACAACAACCGATAATCACCGATCCTGTATCTCCACTTGCCTTTTTGATTCGCAACAAGCGCCTTCCCACTTGCACGCTGATCCTTGCACCCCGACAAGTGTTTCGTGATCCATGCCTTCATCATTTTCTGGGTGTATCTGTCTAGTTTCTTGAACTCTCTATCAAATCTTGCTGTCGTTTCAACACGATAACTCATAGATCAAGTTCACTCCACAGATCCTCGATAGGACGGCTCTTCTTTCCGCTATCCAAATACTCTGCGTAAGCCTCACCAAAAACAGCCAGATCATACTCCTCATCGATTCGCTCGAACAGAGCCATCTTAAAAGCCTCACCAATAGAAATGGAGTGAAGTTTCGCATAGCTCTCCGCCAGTTTTCTCTCTTCTTCTGTAAGTCTGATCGAAAATGCCATAAGATCACTCCTTTCTCTTGTAGTACATTGTACTACCTCCAACATCCAAAGTCAAACCACCTACGTACAAGCGCCTCCGACCATTCACAAACAAGCTCCTTCATCTGATCTGCTCAACAACACTAAAGATAAAGACGCAAAAGAAATCCCCCGGAGCGATTCCGCAGGCTGAAAGCCGAGGACCAGCGACGGGGGATTTACTTATGCGTCTATTATTTTCTAATTCCTGAGCGGATCAGAAGAAGAGCTGTGTTACACGGAGTACACCATCGATTGCACGAAGCTCTGCGAGCACATCCTCACCGAGTTCTTCGCTGACACCGAGGAAGGACTGGGCCTTTGTGGAACCCGGCTTAACGCCCCAGTGCATGCTGTTGATGTTGATGTTGTGATCACCGATCTTTGTTGCGATCTTACCGATGATGCCCGGCTTGTCTTCGTTCTGCATAGCGATAACGATCGGAGCCAGAGCGAAGTCTGCCTGATAACCGAAGAAGCTTACGAGAACTTCTGTGTCATCACCGACGATCGTACCGGAAACGGAGAGCTCTCTGCCTTCTTCTGTTACGAAGTTAACAACGATCATGCTGCCGTAACGCTCGCACTGTGCACTCTTGCTCTCGACAACTTCGATGCCGTGAGCCTCAACACCCTGACGTACGTTAACGAAGCTAACGCGTCCGTCGGAATGAGCGGAGAGGAAGCCCTTCAGAACAGAGAGTGTCAGGATGCCTGTCTCCTGCTCAGCGAGAGCGCCTCTGAATTCAACCTCGATCTTCTTGACCGGAGCTTCTTCTGCCTGATAGTAGATCTTACCGAGCTTCTCAGCGAGGTCAGCATACGGACGGATGGCCGCCATATCGCCGCTGAAAGAAGGCATGTTGATCGCAGCAACGAGCTCGCCGCGAAGTGCTTTTGCCACGAGAGAAGTAACCGCGGAACCTACGTTGTGGTTTGCTTCCTGTGTGGATGCACCGAGGTGAGGCGTAACTACGCAGTTCGGAAGAGTAAGGAGCGGGTTCTGGTACTGCTGCTCGCCCGGTGCCTTATCGTAAGAAGGCTCCTTATCGAATACGTCGATTGCAGCAGCGGCAACCTGACCGGACTTCAGTGCTTCATAGAGAGCTGCCTCATTTACGAGACCACCACGTGCAGCGTTTACGATACGAACACCCTTCTTGCACTTAGCAAGCTCGTCAGCGCCGACCATACCGACTGTTTCCTTGTTCTTCGGTGTGTGGAATGTGATGAGATCAGCAACAGCAAGAAGATCCTCGAGCTTAGCGCAGCGCTTAACGCCTACTGTGTCGAACTTCTCCTGTGTGATGTACGGGTCGTAAGCAACGACTGTCATACCGATACCCTTGAGCTTTCTGGCTACGATGGAACCGATACGGCCGAGACCGATGATACCAGCGGTCTTGCCCTCGAGCTCGTTACCGATCATCTGGGCACGGCGGAAATCGTCGTTATGAGCTGCCTCGTTTGCGTGGCAGAGATTTCTGAAAATGGAGAATGCGTGAGCAACTGCGAGCTCACCGGCTGCCATGATGTTGGCTTCCGGAGTATTTACCGCGATGATGCCCTTCTCTGTGCAGGCAGCAACATCGATATTGTCGATACCGTTACCGGCACGGCCTACAACCTTAAGATTCTTCGCATTAGCGAGGAGATCCTTATTGACCTGTGTTACGGAACGTACGATGAGAGCATCGTAATCACCGATAAAACCCTTGATCTCGTCCTGGGAGCAACCTAATCTCTCGTCTACTTCAAAACCTTCGTCCTTCAGATACTGGATTGCATCTGCCGCGATCTTTTCTGCAACTAAAATCTTCATGTTCGTGTTCCTCCCAAAATCTTATGCGTTCTGAGCCTTAAGCTCAGCAATAACTTCGTCGAGATCCTTGAGCATCGCCTTGATCTCATCAATGGTCGTATCTGCCATGTGTGCGATACGGAATGTGGTTTCCTTCAGAGCACCGTAACCGCCGGACAGGAGATATCCTCTCTCACCCATCTTCTTGTTGATCTCCGGGAACGGGATACCCAGTGTGTTCTTAATACATGTAACTGTGACGGACAGGTTATCCGGATCGGAGTAAAGCTCCGCGTTCTTTCTTGCCCAGTCACGGACGAGCTCAGCCATCTCGCAGTGTCTCTTGTAGCGGTTCTCGACGCCCTCTGCGAGGATGCAGTCGAGCTGGTAGTCCAGAGCAAACATGTGAGACTCGGACGGAGTGGACGGATACTGGAACGGCTTCTCGTGAACGAACTTAGCCAGTTCAACATAGTCGAAGTAAAGTCCACGGTTCGGGAT
>JAEEGL016692099.1_pt1 | contig 26427 bp, 20 predicted proteins | sample 9134231 | NCBI WGS metagenome assembly JAEEGL01 (sample SAMN16246548, study PRJNA631951) | gut metagenome | biome: gut microbiome; feature: rumen; material: fiber-attached | host: Bos | place: Iran: Karaj | collected 2018-10
ATTCACTACCACAACAACCTTGTCGTTCTTACCGTTGTTGTTCTTCTTATTACCGGCCATTGCTGGCATTGCGAATGTGATGCTCATCATCATCATGATTGCGATCACTTTATTCAGCCAATTAGTGCTCACTATTGTCTTCTTCATAATCTTCTTCATTTATATTGTTCAACTTTCACTAGTGTCTCTATATATAATGTCATCAGCAACCATTCCGAATACTTCTCTGTTCGCCTCAGCAATGTCATTCATATCTTCGAAATTCCCAAATTTCAAAGAATGTGTTGCTACAATCTTTAAGGCAGACTCAAAATTCGTGTAATGAAACAGGTGTTCGCCTGTATAAATCATGAATGGCTCCATGCATGCTTACAGATACCTGCCCTATGACACCCAAGTTTAGGTCTAATTTTTGTTTTAAGTTTACCACACAACAAAAAACGTGGGTATCCACCTTCTGCTCATCTGCTGATGAGGTCCTCGGAGACCTTGCTTGCTGACGAAACAGAGTGATACCCACGAACGTATTGCTGATACACCTGTAAGTGTGCTGTGAAGGCATGGTTAGCCCTCAAGCACACAACAGGGATACGTATTCAGCATACCCGTGGCATCATACTCCGCAATGTCTTTGGCAAGCATATGAAATTTCCGAGGTTCCATCAGCCAATTGACAAAGCATCGTGTGACGCTTTTCTATTATGTAGTGTCCAACCCTATTGCTCCTCCCACCTCAATGGGTATCAACGTCAACGAGCTGTAAACAGGGGCAAAGATACAAAAAAATCGGCACATAGTGCATTTTTTTACGAAAAACTACATAAAAAATTGCTAATTTCGTAAAAAAACACCATGTTTTCAGAAAATATCACTGACTAATGGCAACGACGAGGATAGACAATGTTAGGCCGGAGATTCTGAAATTCTTCGTACCAATGGACATCTGGTCAACCTTTTGGGCAAGATTCAAGGAGATGGCGAAATTGTGACCTAAACGTACTGAAGGAAATGGGAATCAAAATTTTGACGTGTACTGATCTCACATGACACTTTTTCTCTTAATTAACTAAAACAGTAGACAGTTTGTTTGAACGTCGTACTGATTCTATAGACACAAGCGAGAAAGCCGTGCTGCTTTACTTGTCACGATGGGGTCAGAGGCAAGCAGGAATAAAGTCTCAAACAGACAACCTGTGTAGGAATAAAAAAGTAAAGTGTAAACCCAGTTGGTTCTTATGCAATTTAGTTGACAAATCATAATTCATGACAATTCAAATAGCAACGACTAAAAACGCTAAATCATTTGGCTCGAGTCAATTTATCAAATAGCTCGAGTCATTTCATCGATTGACTCGAGTCAATATTTTGAGTGTCTTGGCTTTTTGCTGACTATTCTCCTCTGAAATATTGACAACGCCTCAACTAAATTGCGGAATATCCACCAAAATCAGAACAGGTCAAACAAGGTCAGAAGCTACCGGCTCGCTCCCAGCGAGCTTACGGCTCACTAAACATTCCCACGGTGGGAATATTTTATTCCCAGTAAGGGAATGTTTGCTAGCATTAATGGTAGCAATTGCAAGCATTAATGCCTTGCTATCTGGGGAGCAGATGGCACTTATTGAAATACAAGTGGCAGTTATTGACAGACAAGAGCCAAGTATCGCAACACCTAACATGCTTTTTCCAGAAAGCCTTTGTTTATGGGAGGATCAGGAAGCATACATGGCCTCAACACCTAACGTAACAGGTAACATATCAGGTAACATGTCAGGTAACATGACTCCTAACAGTCAGGTGATACGATAGGCGTGATGTCAGAAGAAAATGTAAGGGATGCAGAATTTTTCTTGTGGTTTTTACGTTATTCTCATTATTTCTTTGTAAATTTGCCACATTAATCTCAATGAATAATGAAAATAGCGATTATACAAATATCAGACGAGGGTAAGAACATTGCCCGATTGCTGTTGAGTCAGGTGTTTGCCCAGAAGAATGAGGGCGAGATTATTAGTCGCACGAATGTAGGCAAGCGATGGAAGGATTTCGATGCCTTCGTGTTTGTTGGAGCGATGGGGATTTGTGTGAGGACGATTGCCCCTTATATCAAGGACAAGCACGAAGACCCAGCTGTGGTGTGTGTCGACAGTATGGGACTGAATGCCATCTCTGTGCTCAGCGGACATATAGGCGGTGCCAACAATCTGACGCGAGACATCGCTGCGATGATTGGTGCCCACGAGGTCATCACCACGCAGAGCGATAATGCCGGACTATGGGCACTCGATACTTTTGAGGCGAGGTTTGACTGGCCTATTGCCAGCGATGACGATATGAACCAATGCATCTTTGCTTTCGTTAATCGCGAACCAACGGCATTGTTGCTCGAAGCACGCGATGAGGGTACAGACTATCTGGAGGCCACGAAGCCTGAGCACGTCACCATCATCGACCATATCAGCGAGGCCGACCCCAAAAAGTATAAACTGCTGATCATCGTCTCGCCATACGCCCATAAGGCACCTGACGGACTATTAGAACTCCACTTTGTGCCGATGGTGGGAACGATAGGCTTTGGCCTCGCCCATAACCCTGATGATTACGAGGATATCTACGGCCAGATAGACGAGGCTTTCACGAAGTTCGGCTATCTGCCGTGCTCGCACCGCTATTGCACCATCGACGTGAAGGCCGACGAGCCGTTCGTGGAGATGCTCGAAATGGAATACGACGAAGAGGTGGTGTTCTTTACAGCCGAAGAGCTCTCACAGGTGGAGGTGCCTAATCCCAGCGACATCGTTGACAAGCATGTGGGTACGCCGAGCGTCTGCGAGGCGGCTGCGATCTTGGGCTCGAATCACGGCAAACTGATCATCCCCAAGGTGAAAGGCAAGAACTGGACGGCAGCACTCGCCATCGACTATCAGCATCTGAGACCCCACCCCTATCCCCTCCCCTCAGAAGGGAGGGGAATGGTTAGGGGGACTGGGCACATAGAAATCGTTGGTGCCGGGCCTGGTGATCCTGATCTGGTGAGTGTTCGAGGGCGGAAGATGTTGGAGAAGGCTGACCTTATATTATATGCAGGCTCGCTGGTGCCAAAGGCTTTAACAGAATGCCATAAACCAGGTGCCATCGTCAGGAGCTCTGCCGACATGAACCTCGAAGAGCAATGTGCGCTGATGAAAGAACACTATGACAAGGGTCACTTTATCGTCCGTCTGCATACTGGCGACCCCTGTATCTTTGGCGCCATTCAGGAACAGATGGCGTTCTTCGACCTTCATCAGATGTCGTACCACATCACGCCAGGCATCAGCAGTTTCCTCGCCGCAGCAGCAGAATTGCGCTCACAATTCACAATCCCAGAGCGTACACAGACCATCATCCTGACGAGAGGCGAAGGCCGCACACCAATGCCGGAGAAGGAGCAGCTGCATCTGTTGGCCAAGAGCCAGAGTACGATGTGCATCTTTCTCTCTGCAGCTATCGTCGACGATGTGCAGCGCGAGTTGTTGCAGGAATATCCTGAGGATACGCCTGTCGCCGCTTGCTATCATCTCACCTGGCCAGACCAAAAGATCTATCGAGGGGTATTGAAAGACCTCGCAAAGATGGTCCACGATAATCATCTCACCCTCACCACAATGCTTGTCGTTGGCGAGGCCATCGACAACCGTCAGGGACTCTCAGAGCTCTACTCGAAACACTTCAGCCATCTCTTCCGCCAAGGCGACGACGCATCATGATACTGGTATTCGGAGGAACGACAGAAGGCCGTAAGGCAGCAGAGGTGTTAGAGGAGGCTGGGTCACCCTATTTCTATAGCACGAAGACAGGCGAGCAGGCGCTGACGCTGCACAACGGCCAGCACATCGACGGTGCGATGGACGGTGAAGCGATGCGTTCGTTCTGCCAGTCACGCCAGATACGCATCATCGTCGATGCTGCCCACCCGTTTGCCTCGCAGCTCCACGAAACCATCGCTGCCGTCGCCTCGTCGCTCGGTATTCCCGTCGTACGCTACGATCGCATCTATCCGCCGCGTGATCCTGATATCACATGGATTGACGACTATACACAGGTGCCGACGGATGTTCACACATTGCTTGCGACAACAGGTGTGCAGAGCATCAGTAAGTTGAAGTGGCTGGAGGCGCAGGGCGTGAAGGTTTATTATCGGATTCTGAATCGCGCGTCCTCAATTGCCTTAGCGAAAAAGCAGGGGGCTACTGACGAGCAGCTTTGTTTCTATGAACTGAATCAAGGGGACAGTCCCCATGATCTCCGCCACGCTGCTATCACAGGGGACAGTCCCCTTAATTCAGCCGATGCCATCCTGCTTAAAGAGAGCGGCATCTCTGGAGGTTTCGTCGAGAAGGTTGCCAAAGCCCGCGCCAAAGGCATGCGTATCATCGCCATCAAGCGCCCGTGCACAAGGGGACAGGAACCTTGTGCAGTTCGAGTGCACAAGGTTCCTGTCCCCTTGTGCACTGGGCCCTACGGACTAAGGAGGGCGGTGGAGAAGCTGTTGCCAGAGTTCTATCCTCTGCATAGCGGACTGACAACAGGAACATGCGCGACAGCTGCCGCGATTGCTGCAACAATCAGACTGACAAAAGGCGAGACGCCTGATGAAGTGCCTGTGCTGCTGCCCGACGGCGAGACTATTTACGTGGCCGTCAGTTATGGTGACGGGTATGCCTACTGTATCAAGGAGGCAGGCGATGACCCAGACATTACCAATGGCATCGAGATCAGAGCTGCCGTTGAGAGAAGTGACCGTTTTGAGATTACTGGCGGTGAGGGCGTCGGCAGGTTCACGCTGCCAGGTTTCGATTTTCCTCCAGGAGAAGCAGCTATCAACAAGGCACCGAGGGAGATGATCCGGAAGAATGTTGACAGTCCCCATGATTCACTCCGAGTGACAATCAGCGTACCTGATGGCGAGGAGATTGCCAAGAAGACCTTTAATCCCCGTCTGGGTATCGAGGGCGGCATCAGCATCATTGGCGTATCGGGTATCGTGAAGCCTTTCTCGGAAGAGGCGTTCGTTGACAGCATCCGCAAATGTATGAACGTAGCAAAGGCCAGCGGAACCGATCGCGTGGTTATCAACAGTGGCGGCAAAAGCGAACGCTTCGTCAAGGCACTCTATCCAGACCTGCCTCGTCAGGCATTTGTGGAATACGGCAACTATATAGGCGAAACCCTGAAGATGGCTCACGAACTGCATATCAATCACGTTACCCTCGGCGTGATGCTGGGCAAGGCGGTGAAACTGGCAGCGGGACATCTCGACACGCATAGCCGCAAGACGGTGATGGACAAAGACTTCATCGAACAGATGCTGCAGGAATCTGGCATCACCATTGACATCAGAGACATTACGCTGGCTAGAGAACTATGGGAGAGAATCCCTTCAGAACAGTTGCAGGTTTTTGCACAGACTGTCATACGTCATTGTGCTGAGCATTGCCTGCCTCTTTTGCCTAACGGTGAACTCACGATTTTACTGATTGACGACAGCGGAAATATTTATCGATAATGAATTAATTACACGAATTATTATGCGCTACAAAGATTTATTCATCGACTTCGACGATACGCTCTATGACACCTACGGCAATGCCGTCATCGCCTTGCAGGAAACATTCGAGGCGTTTCAGTTGGGGCGCTACTTCCCTGACCCGCAAGTGTTCTATGATACGTATTGGGCAGCGAACATCGACCTATGGTCGCGCTACTCCAAAGGAGAAATCGACCGTCCGTTTCTCATTGTGGAGCGGTTCCGACGGCCACTGAGTCAGGGCAACGGACTTGAAGTCACAAAAGAGCTATGTCTGGAGATTGGCGACCGTTTCCTGGATTTCTGCGCGTCAAAGCCTGGAGTGGTAACCGGCGCACACGAACTGATGGACTATCTGAAGCAAAAAGGCTATCGCATGCACATGACGAGCAACGGATTCCACGAGGTGCAATATAAGAAACTCGCCGCCTGCGGACTGCGTGACTACTTCGACACCATCATCCTCAGCGAAGATGCCGGCGTCAACAAGCCCTCCCCACTCTACTTCGACTATGCCCTCAAGACATCGGGAGCCAGTCGCGAAACGACGCTGATGATTGGCGACAACCTGAATACCGACATTCTCGGCGCGCTTAACGCCGGCCTCGACGCGATGCTGTTCAACCGTTGGAATGTCGATGTCAGCGAGAGTCCACAGGCTCCGAACTATGTTGTCAGCAACCTGCCTGACATCATGAAGATACTCTAATCTGTATTATTCGCCCACGTCATCCTTCCGTCTGCGGAAGAGCACCATTGCAATGACAGGGGCGCCCACGAGGGCTGTGACACTATTGACGGGCAATGCCCCCTCAAATCCTGGCATACGTGCGATAAAATTGCAGAACAATGCGAGCACAGCACCACAGAGAGCAGTAGCAGGCATCAGGAGCCGATGGTCGGAAGTACGGAAGATGGCGCGGGCCAGATGAGGAACAGCCAGACCAATGAACATAATCGGTCCGCAATAGGCCGTCACGATGGCAACAAGGATGCCCGATGAGATAATCACGAGCATACGGCTGCGACGGATGTTCAAACCCAAATTGGAGGCATAGCGGTCGCCAAGCAGCATCAGGTTCATGTCCTTCACCAACAGACAGGCCAAAGGCAACAGGATGCACATCAGTACGATGAACAAAACCATCTCGTCGCCAGAGACTCTTGAGAACGAGCCCAATCCCCATACGACAAACGACTTGACATCTTCCTCAGGAGCAAGGAACTTCAATACGCCGATGATGGCATTGGCCAGATAACCTATCATCACACCGATGATGAGCAAAGTGACGTTACCCTTCACTTTCTGCGAAATCCAGAGGATCAACGTCAGGACAGCCAATGCACCAACGATGGCCGCGACACTCATAGCGGCATCACCCAGATAGCCAAGTCGTGAAAGTGCTACACCGCCAAGTCGTCCTGACAGTAAGACTACGAAGGCTACGCCAAGGGCAGAGCCGTTGCTGATACCAAGTACCGACGGACCTGCCAAGGGATTGCGGAAGACGGTCTGCATCTGAAGTCCGCTGACGGCAAGACCAGCTCCGGCGACAATAGCAGTCAACGCCTGGGGCAGACGGCTGCTGAAAATGATGTTCATCCAGATCTCGTTGGAGTCATCACCCATCAAAATACGACACACGTCCGCCACAGGAATCTTAACCGATCCGATAAGTAGATTCACAATCAACAATACGAAGATGCCCGCAACGAGGATAATAAACTTTGAAACTCTCATATTTATTTTCTACAACGGATTTTACGGATTATACGGATTAATTTGCACGTAATAATCCGTGAAATCCGTGTAATCCGTTGTTTATTATAATAATTTGTAGTACACAGGCTGATAATCTGGTTCGACGAGTTCAGGGTGGAAGATGGCTACGAAATCCTTCAAAAGTACGTCGGGCTGGACAGGAGAGATTTCATAGTAGGCCTGCTGCTTCATGTTGCAGTAGATGACCCTCTTTTCCTTGAAAGCCTTGAAGAGTTCGTTGCGGGGCTCTGATGCCTTCAGGGCCTCATAGGTGAATTCGCCAGGAAAACTGTTTAGGATGCGCCAGTAGTCGGCATTGGCAGCAAGGGCGTACATCTTCTCAAACTCCAGATCCTCACCAGCCGTCTCTTCATCGTTGATGACATACTCTGCACCAGCATCACGGAAAATCTGCGCCAAGTAGTTCTTGCCGCCGACGGCATGCCAGTTGCCATAGTGCATCTCACCACTGAAGACTGTGGGATGAGTCTCTGCCTTGTTGGCCTTTTCCTTCAGGTCATTATATCGGCTCTCGATACCTGCGAATACCTCGTTAGCCTCACGCTCCTTGCCAATAAACATACCTACGAACTTTATCCATTCGGCCTGACCTAACGGATCCAGTTCCTGATACCCCAGATGAGGCACCAATGTGATACCCGTCTCCTTGATGGCATCATAACCGCCGCGCTTGGAAGGCGAGATAAAAATGACATCAGGATTGGCAGCCAACACCAGTTCCGTATCGAAGTTACCTTCCATGCCTATCTTCACAATACGACCGTTTTTCACGCGTCCAAGAATATCTTTGTTGAAGAGATTCTTCGTACCGGTGATGCCTTTCACCACATCATGTGCATCGAGAACGGTGAAGTTTGACAGCTGGAGTGCCGTCATACAAATCGTATTCCTGATAGGAACAAGAATCTTGGTATAGCCATTGGGCACAGATGCATCGCTGCTCTGTACCAATGCGAAGTGGTCATGCTTGCCCACATCCACTAAACGGACATCGGCAGAGTCGCGGACAGTGAAGCCTGTAGCATACTTCACATCGATGGTCACGATAGAATCACTTGATGCCGTATTACCCGATGCCCGTGAATTGGAATTCTTGCCAGAACAGGCTAAGAGCAATGCCGCAATAGCCAAGAAAAAGACGTTTTTTCTCATTTCTCTATCATTTATTCGTTTCTGTCTGCAAAAGTACAAAAATATTTTGTAACTTTGCAAACAAATTAAAAGAATATGCAAACAAATATAGACCAGACCCGATGGTACGACCGTATCTGGGCAGCTTTTATCTTTTTTACGCGCCTGCCTTTCTGGCGACTGCATGAGCCGCCCAAGGAGTGTTACAAGACGGTGGTGGAACACTGGCCGCTAACGGGATGGCTTACAGGCGGTGCGATGGCACTCGTCATCTATTTCGGCAGCCTGGTGCTGCCCTATACCGTGACTGTGCTGCTCGCCATTGCCGTACGTCTGCTGATAACAGGTGCGCTGCATGAAGACGGACTAGCTGATTTCTTCGACGGATTCGGTGGTGGCGGCAACGACCGTCAGCGCATCCTCGCCATCATGAAAGACTCCCATATTGGTACATACGGGGTATTGGGGCTTATCTTCTACGAATTGCTGCTGGCAGCGACGCTTATATCGATACCGCCTGATTGCGCCACGTTTATGGTATTGGCAGCCGACCCTTTCTCGAAGATGGTGACTTCGCAACTGATACTGATGATGCCCTATGCCAGACGGGAAGAGGAAGCGAAGGCAAAGACGGTCTATAGGAAGTTCAACGCTTGGGCAGGCATCAGTCTGGCCGTACAGGGACTGCCAGCGATGCTGTTCTTCATCTGGCTGATGGGACTGGCGTGGGACGTAATCATCTTCATTCCTGCCATCGTGTTCTATCTGCTCTACCTGTTAATATGGCGTAAGATTCACGGCTATACGGGTGACTGTTGCGGAGCTGTTTGCCTGCTGGTAGAACTAACTGTTTATCTGATTGTTAGCGCAATCAACTATATGAATCCTTTATGAAACGTATCATTCTGATTACAGGTGGCCAGCGGTCGGGTAAAAGCAGTAAAGCCGAAGAACTGGCATTGAGTCTATCAGGCAGTCCTGTCTATGTGGCTACAGCGCACGTTTGGGACGAGGAGTTTCGTGAGCGTGTCCTCAAGCATCAGGCACGTCGCGGCCCCCAATGGACGAACATCGAAGAGGAGATGTATCTGAGCCGTCACGATCTGACGGGCCGCGTGGCTGTCATCGACTGTGTAACGCTCTGGCTCACCAACTTCTTCTTCGCCAATGACTCGGATGTTGACAAGTCGCTCGAATTGGCCAAGACTGAGTTTGATGCTTTCACCAATCATGACGCCACCTATATCTTCGTCACCAACGAGATTGGCAGCGGCGGCGTTAGCGAGAATGCCGTCCAACGTAAGTTCACCGATCTGCAAGGGTGGATGAACCAGTATATCGCCTCGAAGGCAGACGAGGTAATTCTTATGGTGTCTGGTATACCCGTAAAAATCAAATAAGCAATGAAAGAATTCAATATAAGCCCTGTTGACCACGCAATGCAGGGAGCGATACAAGAGAAAATCGACAATCTGAACAAGCCCAAAGGTTCATTAGGCCGTCTGGAGGAATTGGCCATGCAGGTATGTCTGATTCAGCAGACACTGGAACCAAGTCTCGCGCACCCCTGTCATCTGCTCCTGGGTGGCGATCATGGGATTGAGCGTGAGGGTGTCAGCGTATCGCCACGCGAGGTCACCTGGCAACAGATGATCAACTTCACCCATGGTGGTGGCGGTGTCAATATGTTCTGCCGACAGCACGGCTTCAAACTCCGCATTGTCGATGTCGGCGTGGATTACGATTTCGCAGAACATTTCTCTCACTTCTCAATCATCGACCGCAAGATTGCCCGTGGTACCAAGGACTTCCTCTATGAGCCAGCAATGAGCGAAGAGAAGTTCAACAAAGCGATACAAATTGGCGCCAACCTAGTTGATGACTGTATCGCTGAAGGTTGTCGCATCCTGAGCATCGGCGAGATGGGCATCGCCAACACCTCACCATCGAGCATCTGGATGAGTCTTTTTGGCAATATCCCCCTCAAGGACTGCATTGGTGCAGGCGCCGGCCTCAACAATGATGGCATACGTCATAAATACGAGATTCTTTCCCTCGCTATGGATAAATTTCTAAGGAGTTTGGGAAGAAAGGAGTCGCAAATCCATGATTTGCCAAATTCCTATACTCCTCAAATCCTTAGACATTTCGGCGGTTTTGAGATGATTGCCGCTATTGGGGCCATGCTGCGGGCTGCCGAACAACATCTGGTTATCTTGATAGACGGCTTCATCATGACGGCTTGTGCGCTGGCTGCCATCCGACTCTACCCTGCCTCACAGGACTATATGATCTTTACGCATTGTGGTGATGAGAGCGGACATAAGAAGATGCTCGACATCGTAGGCGCTAAACCGCTGTTGCACCTAGGATTACGGTTAGGAGAAGGGACGGGTGCTCTCTGTGCTTTTCCAATTATCGATTCAGCCGTTCGCATGATGAACGAGATGAATAACTTCGACAATGCGAAGATTACCAAATACTTCTGATGACGATGCTGGCTGAAACCAGCAACACCATCAACACCTCAGCCGTTCGATTCACACGAACGGCTATTTTCATGTCTTCTGTCGTCAGAGGACGGTCATGCTCGCCAATATAGGGTTTGTCGAAAAGTTGGCCGAAATAATAGTGAGGCCCGCCAAAACGGCAATCGAGGATGCCGGCTAAAGCAGCTTCTGGGTAGCCACTATTGGGTGAGGCGTGATTGCGACCGTATTTGTGGATGAAACGGGGGAGAATCAGACCACCCCGCCTATCGGCACCCCTCCTACTCAGGAGGGGAAGAGACAACACCATCAGCAAGGCGGTGAGGCGGGCGGGAATATAGTTGGCGATGTCATCGGTATGTGCAGCCCAACAGCCGAAGTCACGATAGCGCTCTGTCTTGTAGCCTATCATAGAGTCGAGGGTATTCACCATCTTATAGGCAAGCATGCCAGGCGCGCCGAGAATAGCGAACCAGAACAAAGGAGCAATCACACCATCACTCAGATTTTCTGCCAATGTCTCCAATGCTGCAGTACGAACCTCTTGCGCAGAAAGCTCAGAGGTGTCGCGCCCGACGATACGTGCCACTTGCTGACGGCCTTCATCAAGCGAGCGATCCAAAGCAAGGAAGACTGCCCGCACTTCACGAATCAAGGTTGTGCCTGCCAAGCAATAGAAGATGGCCAGAATATCGAAAAAATAAAGAAGTACGGGTATCTGATATACTTGTCCATGAGTACCGTCGAAGATAAACAGAGCGAAGATGCCTAAGGCCTTTCGAAGTATCCATGCGATGATGAAAACGAACGAGATCAGTCCGATAGCCGTCAGAGCACCTTTCAACTTGCGATGGTTACCCTTGTTAAACCGATGTTCGCACGCAGCGATAGCCTTACCAAACCATACGATAGGATGTGGCAAACGCGCAGGGTCGCCAAAGATAAGGTCGAGCAACCAGCCAATCAAAAGGGTTATCGCATTAGCCATTCGTCAGAATCTTGTAAATTTGGTCGATATCGACATACTTGCGTACGTGGTCTGCCAACTTGTTGTACTGTTCGTCCTTGAAAGCTCGCAAATCACGGGGACAGTTCTCATGATCTCCCGCTTCGCTTCTATCACGAGAACCGTCCCCATGATTCGCATGATTCGCCAGCAAATGCTCGATGACGGGTGCATTGTCGAGGAAACCGTGAATGTAGGTACCTATGCAATAATCCGTCTGAAGGATAGCCTCATCGGTATCACTGACGCCCTGATGAATCTCATAACCTTGACATGACTGACCTTCGAACATAAACGTCACTTGTTTAGTAGTCTTTTCAGGCGTCATCGTCGTATGGATGGGCAGGAGTCCGAGACCTGGCAGACTGGTGATAGAGCCTTCAATGCCATCAGGGTCTTCGACTGTCTGGCCTAACATCTGATAACCACCACAGATGCCTACTACCATCTTTCCTTCACGATGCGCACGCTGGATGGCCTGCGCACAACCGTTACGTCGCAGTTCCATCAGGTCGTCGAGTGTAGCTTTCGTACCTGGCAGAATAATGATGTCGGCCTGCTGGATGTCGGAGGTGTTGTTGGTGTAGAAGAGGTTCACACGAGGGTCACGCTCCAACGTATCGAAATCGGTATAGTTGCTGATGTGTCGAAGCAAAACTACCGCAACATTCACCTTGCCCTCTTCCAACTGACGGCGTTTCTGCTCCAACGCAACACTATCCTCCTCGTCGATATAGATGTCTTTATAATACGGTATCACACCCAAGACAGGCACGCCGCAAATGTCTTCGAGCATCTTGCGCCCCTCATCGAAGAGCCGCATATCGCCACGAAACTTGTTGATGATAATGCCCTTGATGAGCTTTCTATCCTCCGGGCTCTGCAAAGCGATGCTACCATAGACGGAAGCAAACACCCCTCCGCGATCAATATCTCCCACTAGAATGACATCAGCTTTCGCATGTCGGGCCATCGACATATTTACCAAATCGCGATCCTTAAGATTGATCTCTGCGATACTACCAGCGCCCTCCATCACGATGGGATTATAGCGCGAAGCCAGACGGTCGAAGGCATCGCAGACTTCCCGCCTATAGTCTATTTTTTCCCCTCCTGAGTAGGAGGGGTTAGGGGTGGTCTGATTCGTCTCATTATCCCCTTGCTCAGCCCCCCTCTGACTCCCCCTACTTAGGGGGAGAACTGGTTTCCGACGCCAATAGTCATAGGCATCTTTGTTGCCGATGGGCTTGCCGTTCAGGATGACTTGAGAAGTATGGTCGCTCTGGGGCTTCAGTAACAGCGGATTCATGTCCGTATGACAAGGGATGCCCGCAGCCTCAGCCTGAACAGCCTGAGCGCGTCCGATCTCGAATCCCTCAGGCGTGGCGTATGAGTTCAATGCCATATTTTGAGCCTTGAAGGGTGCTGGGTTATAGCCGTCTTGCTTAAAGATACGACAGAAGGCTGCTGCAACGATGCTTTTGCCGACATCGCTGCCTGTACCAGCGAACATGATGGGATGAATGGTCTGCTCGGCTCTGCCGCTTGGCTCGTCCAAGAATGTTGAATGGCCAATGGCATATAAATGAGTGTAGCTGGCTAAAACATTCTTATATCTGAACACAGGTGTTGGCACTGGGTTTCCTTTGGCATCGTAGACCTGAGCGGCAGAAGGTATGCTCTCACCTTCCACCTCTGACCTCTCACCTCTGCGAAACTGCGTATAATGAAACTCATGACCCCTGTATTCCTTGCCATCGAGTTCGAAGCGGCGATAGCCGAGTGAAAGTTTCCTGTCTGCCTTGCGCGCAGAAATCTGATAAGGCAGGACACCACACATCGGATACTCACCCTCATCCGTCACGATGTTCTCACAGAGATACATCATACCTCCACATTCTGCCACAACTCTCCCACCCTGCTCTGCAAAGTCACGAATCGCTTTCCTACAAGCCTCATTCCTCACTAATGCCTCCAAATGTTTCTCAGGATAGCCGCCTGGGAGATAGAGCAAATCAATGCCGCTGAAGTCTGGAACCTCCGTCTCAGGGTCGAAGAACGTCACTTTTTCGAATCTGTCGATAGTTTCCTGATAAACAAAGGAGAACGACTCTGCGTTTCGCGCCACGAGTGTATTTATTTCCCCTCCTAAAGTAGGAGGGATGCCTTTAGGCGGGGTGGTATGAGCTATGGGATTAGAACCGTCCTTCAGACCCCCTCTAACTCCCCCTAACTCAGGGGGAGAAATAAATACCTTGCTAAACAATTTTTCGAGGTTAATATGTTCCTCTAGAAGACGAATCAGCACCTTGTTCTCTGGTTGCTGCGAGAAATCAAGCCCTAAGTATCGGGAGCCTTGTTCTAATGATGGATTCTTTGGCAGATAGCCGAAGCATTCGATCCCCAGATCCTCGCACACCTGCTGCAGCATCGCAAAATGCTTTTCCGACCCGACCTTATTAAAGATAACGCCTGCGATGCGCACATTGTCCTCCTGCCCGAGGGGGACTGCCGAAGGCTGTGGGGTGGAAGGCCTGAAATGGATAAACCCCGACAGCAATGCCGCCATCGAATAAGCCGCCGACTTCGCATCGACCACCAAGACCACTGGAATACCCAACACCCGAGCAATTTCATACGAAGAGCCCTTCTCACGATCATAGCCGTCGAAAAGTCCCATCATCCCCTCTACGATACACACATCGGCATCTTCGCCATAGTGCATAAACAGCTCTCGTACATGCTCTGGCGAAGCCATAAACGTATCAAGGTTGATACTCGGACGACCCGTTACAGCCTCATGGAACTTCGTGTCGATGTAATCAGGTCCGCACTTGAACGGCTGCACCTTCATCCCCTTCGAGGTCAGCAACGCCATCAGTCCCCTGGCAATTGTCGTCTTGCCGGAGCCGCTCGTGGGTGCTGCTATCAGAAATGCTGTCTTCATGCTGCAAAGTTACAAATTCTTTTTGAATATCGCCTTATTCCGGCACATAAATTATGCGTCCGTCCTCCAACTGATAGGCTGTGCCCAAACGTTTACCTTTAGTACCACCGTCCTGTGTCTGTCCGCTGGCCTTGTAGGTCTCTATCTCGCGACCTTTTTTCTGAATAATCTCCATATTCTCCTTGCCTGGATTCTTCACGATGGTAAAATCCTCCTTGCCAAACATCTCAGCCATATTCATGTGCATGACCATCGCCATCATCAGCGACACAGCGAAGACCATTGCCACATCGAAGAGATTGACCACCACGCTCAGCGGATCGCCATCATCCTCTGTCAACATTGAATATCTATGCTTCTTTCTCATGCTTCTCGATATATTGACTTGACACATACTCCAATCGACTGATATCCTGCTGATGCCAGCGCGACTTCAACTGTTGGGTAAAGAGACCTACCACACTGATGACCAATCCTACGACCGTAGCCGAAAAGACCACCTGCATATTATAGGCCATCCCAGAGATATCGCCTGTAGACAGACCCACCAAAGCTGGCGACATACTGATAAGCGTACCAATCAGTCCAAGCACAGGTCCTAACTTGGTGAGCAGTCGCGATAGGTTCACATCCTTTGCAGCCTCAGCCTCCATCTGCGCAGCCAGATAGTCAGCATAGGCCTCGCTGGGTTCCTGACCATACAACAGGTTGCGATACTTGGTGTAGAGACTGCCGTAACCGTCTCTACGTCGGTTGGCATACTGCATAGAGGTCGTTACCAACAGGATGAGCGACCTGAAGAAAAAGAAGATCAGCATCATCACATCGGGAATAAGCAGAATGTTGGCTATTCCGAAGAGGGCTCTTGAGATATATTCCATAATGACATTTTGATTGATTGCAGGATAAACCATCACGCTCTGCTGAGTCGCCACAAGACATATCAGACAGAGCAGGATGGTGATGATGGTATGAAGGATAGAGCGGTCTGTCCTTTGAGGCAGAAGCCAGATCATCCCTTTCGATAATAATAGAAGTATTGCTGCTAATGCGACTGCCAACAATAGTCCTGTGGTTTGGAAACCGACACCCGTTAAGGTAAAGAGCATCTGACAAAGTACATAGAACGTTGCAGGTAGAATCACCAAACCAGGATAGGCGCGAATGCGAGTCAGAAGTGCATCCAAGATACAGACGACTGCTATATTCTGGAGTATTGATGTATTATGTAGCCATTCTGAAACCTGTGGTTTGGAAAGACCAGCTGCATAGTTTGTCGATAGCCATACGATAGCCCCTACTGCCAGACAGTATGCCAGTCGCAGCCAAATGTTTGACCATTGGCTGAGCCTGATGGCTGTTTGGATCACAACCAAAAGGATGAGGGTGTCAGCTATGATCTCCATTCCTCTTACGCAGATAAATAATGATTGCCACTAGCGACGACAAGATGATGATTACCAAGAGACTCATGGGGACAGGTCCCATGGGTCGTTGGTCAACATCCTGCGGTATCTGTCTCCGTGAGGCACCTTTCTCCAAAACCGTTGCCTTGCCGTTAGCCTGTACACTCTTTACCAAAGACATCTGGCGGCTATAACTCTGACGGACATCAGCAGCCAACTTTCCTTCGATAAACTTCTGCAGCGAAGCATTGTTGCAGACGAAGTCCGTACAGGCTGCCCCACTCTCTTTCGTGATTTCTGCATGCAGCTGAGCCGCCTGTTTGAGTTGTGTCTCAGACGGTTTCCAATACCCCTTTCGTGCACTTTCGAGCATCGTAGCCGTCATCGCCTGATAGGCGGCAGGATTCTTCTGTTGGAAGTATTCGCGAATGCCTAATTGCTGTTCATCAGCGACATACATCTGATACAGTTCATCATAGAGCTGAGGGTCGAGTGCTGACTGTCGGGTAACACTCCATCCAAAGATATTCCTGAATGTCTCACCAAACATCTGAGCCGTTCCTTCATCACCTTTCATCCTTTCACGAACGAAATTTGGATTAAGCAACGTGGTGCGAACTTCTATATCGATAGCCTCCTTCACACCTTGAATTCTACGATTCTGACGATTCCGATAGTCAGCCATCAGGGCATCGGGCTCTTTGCCTGTGAGTGCTTTAACAGCCATCGAAAGTCCACCCGTAAACTCATAGACATGATCCAAAGAAATAGGTCCCCAAGTGTTGCTCTGACGCGGCTGGACGGCGACATCCGTTTCTTGAAGGGCTGCTGCGAAGAGTTCACGCTGAGCCATTCCCCAATGCGCCTCATCACCGTATGCAGCACACATATTGTTCAGATAGCCATCCACGAGTTCGCTCTTATCACTCCAAGAACCACTCCGCTCGATATAGTTCATCATGCCCGTGCTGTAACCATTGTTCACAGGACCGAAGACTCGTAAGGTAGAGAGCTCGCGCGCCCTCTGTGGCGCAATACCTTTCTCGATGAGTTCTTTTTCCTGAGCCAGCGTGCCTTCACGAACGAAATTCGAATCTTCCTTTTCTGCAGCCGAAGCCATCTGAATCGCCTCTGTAATCAGCTTCAGACGCGAGTCGGCAATGTCGCGCAACTGTCCGCTGATCTGTACCATTACATTGATACGCGGACGGCCTAAATCTTTTGCTGGAACCAGCCGAATTGCACCTATACGTCCCTGGCTGTCTCTTTCCGGTTCTACACCCAGCATCCAAAGCGCCTGCGCGATAGTGGCTCCACCTGTGGCGATGAATTCTCCTGCCCAAAAAGTATAGCTTACCTTTCGAGGATATTCTCCATGCTCTTGACGATACTTTGCGATGGTCTGCTCAGCCAGTCGTTTGCCGTCTTCCCAAGCCTGAGGGTCTGGGGTGTTGTCAGGATTGATACTGAACATATTTCGTCCTGTTGGCAGCACATTATCGTTGAGGATGGGATCTCCGCCAGGAGCAGGTGCAATCGTCCCTCCATTCAGCGCACGAACCATATTGTCGATTTCCGCCTGCGTGGAAGCTGTCAGCAATTGCTTAATGCGAGGCCACAGCGAGGCATCGTTATTCATCGCACGGGCTGTCTGATTCAACTGTTCTTCTGTGTAGGGTTGTCCTAAGGTATAATAGGCTCCTTGTATCTTCTCACTCATCAGTTCCTCCACGTGACTATCGATACGTTCCAGCTCTTCATGGGTAAGAGGTTTACTAACTATACTGTCGATACCCAACGTCCGATGCAGTCCCTCTTTGAATATTCGTTGCTTGAGAGAACGTGATGCGGTAGCAAATTCTTCACTCTTCACTCTTATCTTTTCACTTAATCTGTGGATATCATTGTGCAGGGCATTGTATTTCTGTCGCATGCCACTCTCTGCATAAGGTGGTGTGAGATAAGTGAGCAGGACTGCATTCGAACGACGTTTGGCAATAATGGCCTCACCGATATTGCTGGTGGTATAGTAATAGAAATGTGGCGTAGGCCCCACGAGTTGCAGACTCCAGTCTTGTGGTCGCATACCCGCATCGCGTCCTGGCGTGTACTCAAGATTCCCATGCGTACCGAAATGTATCAACGCATCAGCCTGGAAACCCTTCTGCACATATAGATAAGGTGCGAGATAACTATGAGGCGGTGCCACCTCGACCCCATGCACCAACTTGAAATCATCATCGCCCAAGGCAGGACGAGGCTGAGGGAAAAGCAACACATTACCATAACGCACACAAGCGATGGCGATGCTGTCGCCTTTTGCCAATAGTTCTCCTGGCGCCTCACCATAACGGTTCACCACCTCCTGATATTTCTCTGCTGGCAAAACCTCTTTTGCCCATTGCTCATACTGCTGACGACTGAGCCACAGCGGATGGCCTTTTGCAAAATACTCCTCTTGTGCGCCTTTAGCGTATGAGCCAAGTACAAGTCCTTCAGTCTTAATCGCCTTGGCAAAGGCATCGAGTGTCGAAGGCAAACCTGTGACGTTATAACCCTCCTGCTGCAATCGCTTCAGCAGGTTATACATCGAAGGAATCACCTCCATACCGCTTGCTAAGAGCGCATCCTTGCCCGGACGTTTGAAATAGCCGATGGCAATATGCTTCTCGCTGTTCTTCTTCTGACGGAGCGACATACTGCGGCAGATATGTTCCACAAGCATCTCGCACCGTTCTTTCTCTGCGGTATTGATGTGATACCCCTCTTTGTTAGGATTCTGTGTGGCGATGGCAAAAGGAGCCGTACCGCCGTCAATCTCAGGAATGACGATACGTGCATTCTTCGAGCCGCTACTCATAGGGATGTCCTTATTCATCCATTCCGCATGCGTCATCGCCATTGGGAAGGGACAGAACAGAGCGATGTTCTTCTCCTGCATCCACTGGATCAACGTGTCATTGCCCAAGCGTCCCATCGCCATATAGACCACACCGTCAGGCTTCAACTGATGTAGCATCTTCTCACGTTTCTTGCCTGAGCAGGTCATCGGATAGACGTTGAATCCCCGTTGTGTGAGCATCGTGATGAGGGTATCCACGTGTTCACGGTTGCCTTCCATCGGGAAAGAGATGCCTGATATCAGCGCCAATGTCTGAGCGCCTGCATGATAGAGATGGTGCTCTTTCAGATACTGCGTCAGTTCGTCGTGGGTCTTAAAATACTTTCCGTACTCACGATGGTAGTACATATCCTTCAGCAGCTCGATAGGCTTCTCAAACCCCTGTCCGCCCCAACGCTGAGGCGTAGCAATGTATCTTAAGAATCGGAGGCCATTGCGGTAGTTCTGACGGTTCTCGTTGTCAAAATATTCCTGCAAGGTGGCTATCTGTTCCTCGCTGAGGTTGTGGTTCTCCACGAAGTCATTGCTGCGTAGCGTCTTGGTATAGACGGGGATGCCTTTCTCGGCCACGCGCTTCACCTCTGCCTCCTGTTCTGGTGTCAGGAAAAGCCTGCGGGCATAGATGATCACGGCATCATAGTCCTCGAGACTGCCCATTTCCTCAGCCTCTACACAGTCAACCTTGATACGCGGATGGTCGTTGCTCAGCACGATATCAGCCTGTTGCGCCTTCAGGGCATTCACCACAAGGATGCGCGTAGGAGCCATGAAATGGCTATAGACAGCATAGCCGACTATAGCCAATAAAAACACAACACCAATGATTGCAAGAATCTTTCGACGGGTCATTTCAAAAACTTCAATTCTTCAATTTTTCAATTCTTCAATTTCTTGATGTACAACTCCTGAATCTCCGGCACTTCACCTAGGCCTTCGAGTCTGACGTCAACCGTAAGCCCTTCTTTTTCGAGTGCCGCCTTCCATTCTACGGAGATATCATTATTGGCATGATCACCAGCCACGAAGAGCAGAGGCACGAGTGTCACCTTCTTGCCTTTCATCGCCTTGATCTGCGCCAGCGCTGTCTCTTGTGTGGGATAGCCCTCGATGGTGGCTACATGATAATTGGCGTGACCGTTAGCCCGCAGCATATAGTCGAGCTGACTATAGAGTGCCGTAGCCGGACCTTCCGTTCCATGCCCGATAAAGAGCACATGCTCCCGTTTCTTGGCGTCTGCCGTATGGCGGTTCACCAACACCTCACAGACCTTCTCTGCATCCTCAACGGTATAGAGCAATGGCGTGCTCACCCAGATGCTGTCGAAGAAAGGCCGCACCTGCTCCACATCCTGACGCAGACGGTCCATCTCAATGCCGTCGATGACATACGAAGGTTGGATCTTCACCGTCTTGATGCCCTCAGCGCGCAACCGCAACAGCGCATCGATAGGCGTATCCTTCCTGATGCCTCGCTTAGCCAGACGCTTCATCACGATACGTGAGGTATAGGCCTCTCGCACCTTCATCTGAGGAAAGGCCTTCGCAGCCTTCTCATTGATCGCATCGATGGTCTTCGCACGCGTCTCGTCGTAAGTCGTGCCGAAATGTACCATCAACAAAGAAGTGTCCTGCGCCCGACACATAGCCGAGCACAGGAGCACCGAACACAAACTTATATAATAATACACGTATTTCATCACACGCTTGTGATTACTTGATTATTCTTCCAAAAGACGGATCTGCTCGAAGTAATAACCCTCCGATACCTTGATTCCCTCGCTCACATTGCCTGTAGCCACATCGTAAACGTAGATCTGCGGCTGAGCGGTCTGTGTGTTCACACCAAAGTAAACCTTGTTTACGCTTGAATCGAAAGCAGAGCGCTGTGAGAAGCGGCCACTGCTATAAGGAATCTCTGTGCCGCCGAAGCTCATGCGGGTACGTGTGCCTGCCTTCATATCAACAACGCTATAATAGTGGCTGTAACTATCGATGGCTGTAGCGGCCTTTGTGCCACCATTACCGTCATCCTCAGTCACTGCATCATTACGTGAATAGCAGAACACCTTGCCATTGCCCAGATACTGGGTGGTCAGCAGTTTACCGTCGCTATTGGGGAAACCGTTGAACTCGGCATCGATGTTAAACTCACCCTTATTGATGCGGAGCAATTTGCCTTCCTCACCAATGCTGGTGTCGCTGAAAGCTACCAGATAGAGATTACCTGCCTCATCGAAGAAAGTAGTCTGCTGAAGCAACTCACCGTATGCAGAACCTGCCATCTCAGCAGCAAACGGACACAGGTTATCCTGCTCTACTTCCATCGTCTCGGCATTGATTACTGCTACGTGGAACTTCTCCTCCTTGGTAGCCTTACGGCCAGAGCCTTTCTTGTTATAGTAGAAATAGAACAGCTTGTTGTCGCTCTTACGATAGGCCAGAATACCGCTGGTGGTGAATGATTCCCAACCTTCGGCCACACTAATACCGAGTGTACCCTCGCTGACGATGGTCATATCGTCTGTATTGAGCTTGGTCCAGACAATAGCGTTCTTGTCACCGTTGGCAGCCATGATGATAAGCTGGTTGTCAGCAGTCCAGGCATGTGTGTACTGACGTTTGTTATAAGTATTCTCTTTGAACGGCTGAGCCTGAACCACCTCCATTTTGTTGTCCTTGAACTGCAGTTTCACGAAGCGATCTTCCGCGACTGGCACCTGATAATAATATTTGCCCTTGAAGATTGACTCCATCGTATAATCGGCATTGATCTCAGCACCAGCATTCTTGAAATCAACAGTCGCTCCTTGCTCGAGATTATCGATGCTCTCCATGATGGTGGTCACGTCACGACCCATACCTCCATGCTTGTTTACGGTCACTGTCAGGTCGAAATGATGCGGACCTAACACGATCGGAGTAGTACCCGTCTGAACAAAGGTCACGTCTTTGATGTCGTCGGCATTTATCTCAACCGTTTTACCGTCGGCCTTTGTAATCTTCATGACATACTGCTGTGCACTGACACCAAGACACAGCATCGTTGTTGCAACTAATGTAAGTAGAAATTTTTTCATATCTTTATCCTTTCTTTAATTATTTGTTCATGACTTTAATACTTGTTTTCGCTGACTTAACGATATAGAGGCCTTTACCGAGTGCTGTCAGGTCGATGTCGGCCGTTCCCTCGTTGCTGATACGCTGCGAGGCTACCAGTTTGCCGTCAACCGTAAACACACGTACAGTCTCACCTGCACGGGCATGGACAATGTAGACGTGGCCCTGTTCCAGACGCGATGACTCATCGTCCAGGACATCCTCAATAGCTGTGGGATTTGCTTCTGAGAATTTGTACGACAGCCCCTGCGACAGATCTGCCAAGAGTTTCTCCTCACCTGCAACTGTCACTTTCAAGACGCCTTCATCGATAGTAATCACTGGTTCGTCAGCCAAGGCAATGACGGTTTCCTCGCCTCCGCTGTTCAGCACCAGATACTTCACACTTTCTGCTTTCGCACTGGTGGCCATCAGCATCACCAGCAGCATCAGATAGAATTTCAGTTTCTTCATGTTGTTAATTGTTTAATGTTAATGTAAGTTTATTCTGAACTTAGCAAACAGCGTCCTTCCGGGCTTCTGTAGCTTGTAGTTGTCGTAGATGGTCCTGTCGAACAGGTTCTCGCAGGTAACGGCAAGGCTGTATCGCTCTTTAAGCCACGAGTAAGTGAGCTGGGCCCCAAAGACGTTCTTCTCAGGAATCCGGGCCTTGGTTTCGAGAGCGCCATAGCCTTCCCAAGAAAGATAAAACCAATGCACCCACTGATAATCAATGCCCAAATAGAGGTGAGAGGTAAGGGGCAAGAGTTGGGAGACGAGGCTCCCAAAATCGTAGCGGGCTTCGGCAGAGGCATAGAACCAGGGACGGTTGGGCACGTGATTATTGAATGTCACAGAGGGCTTGCCGTCGCTCTTGAACTCTTGACGGTCACGGGCATCCTGCCAGGTCACATTGCCTACTATCTGCAGTCGCTGCTGCCAGTCATAGCGTAGCTCACCCTCAAGGCCCTTGATATGCACAGCAGGCACGTTCACATACTGCATCATGCCTTCCTTCTCCGATACCTGCGGCTGGATGTAGTTATCCACTTTGCGCAGGAATCCGTTCACCTCATACGATAGCGTATGGCCATTGCTCCTCAGCGTACCAAAGAGGCCCACGTTGAAATTCTCGCTCTTCTCTGGCTCCAGGGCGACATTGGCATAGATGGTGGTTCCGTTACCCAGCAGTTCGCGGGCCAGGGGCAGGCGAACGCTGTGTTCATAACTGGCCTTCAGCGCCAACGCCTCTATCGGCTGCACTTTGATGCCGACGCCGCCACCTAAGTCGTTCGAGGTCGACGAACCCAGCACATCCCTTGAACCGGTGATGGTAGGAATATCGGTCTGGTTGATATCCAGATGATTGATGTAATCTTTCAGAAAGAAGGTGTTGTTGAGTATACCGCCAAAGAGTATCTGATTATAGGATAGGCCAATGATATGCTTTGCCAGCACGTCGTTGGCAGCCTCAAAGCTCTTGTCCACATCATCCCAGCGGTCGTTGCCCGTACGGTTGAGGGCATAGCTCAGATTCAGCAGATGTGCATCATTGAAACGGTATCTCAGGTCAGCCCTTCCTATGGTGAGGGGGCGTTTGAAGTGTCGCAGCGTACGGGCACGGCCGGTTATCTCGTTGCGCGAACTCTTGATATAGTCGCCGTTCCAGTCATACTTGCGATAGACGGTATCGATGGCCTGTGAATGATCCCAGGTATGCGACAGCGACAGACTCGCACTGAGGTTCTTCAGCAGGAAATCACGCTTCTGATAGCTGGCACTGAGACTCCAGGCTTCCGACCGTCGCTCTGCCTCACCAACCACCTTGGTTTGTATCTGCCCCGTCTGAATCTCCTTGTTCACCTTATTATAAGATACGCACACGAAGAACTCATCCGCCCACCATTTGTCCGTAACTCCTACTTCCATCTGTGCCAAAGCAGAATAATAGTCATCGTGGAAGCGTCGGCGGTCGACTTCAATATACTTGCGGCTCTCCTCGTCCCATACCTCCACGCCTCGCATCATATAGTCGTTCTTCGAATAATTGATGCCAAAGGCAGGACGGATGGTCAGCCCGTTTTTGAAGACATACTGCGCATTGAAGTCACCCTTATGCGTATGATAGGAACCGATACCGTAGGAAGCATCGAGATAGTTGGTGCGTTTGCGGTTGGTGACGATGTTGACGGCACCGCCCAAAGCATCGCTGCTGAGCCACGTTGGCACCACTCCCTTATAGATTTCGATATGATCAATCAGATTGACGGGCAGGTTAGCCAGCGTCACGCCTGAGCCTTTCGTGTCGAGAGGCACACCGTCGATGAAATAGCGCACCGAGTTGCCCGACATGCCGTTGATCGACAAGTCGAAGTCGCTACCTACGCCACCCTCTTCTCGCAGTTTCACGCCCACTGTACGGTCTACGATTCCGTTTAGCGAACTGATGCTGCTGACGATGGAACGCACATCGATAGCATTCACCGCCAAGGCCCCTTCGCGCAGCTTCTGGGTCTTCGACTTGCCCGTGACGACGACATTGTCCAGCATCACCGAGTCCTTCATGTGACTCTTCCGCTGCTTGTTGCCCTGCGCATTAGCAAGACAACAACAGCACAGCAGCATAGCCACTAACAAAAGGCAGACAAGCAGTCTTTTCCTCATCTTTTTAAAAATAATTTTTCCGCTTAGCCCTATTCCCGAGGCCTTCGCTTCATAATGTCCGAACGGCAGGTTTCCTGGCTCTCCCCGATAAGTCCGCCTTCCCAAACTCCCTTCTGTATTCTCCTCCTTTTAAGGAGGCGTTAGGGTTGGTTCAGTGGCTTCATTGGACTTACCATAATGAGGATGACAGTAGCGGGTACTGCTCAGGACTTTCACCTGATTCCCTTTTCTTGCACGGATGAAACACCCATGCATCACCAATTCGGTTGCAAAGGTACACATTTTTTTTATAACCAAGCATTTTTTTCAGGAAATTAGCAACTATTTCCCAAAATTTCAGGTCAGGTCGTCAATATCCTTCATGCATTCCTCAAAGATGGCATCTTGTTGGCTCCTCGACATATCAGACAGCGGCATGAAGGTTGTGAAGAAACTGATACCCACAGATGCTTTCCCGTCCAAATACTCCTTTCCTGACAATTTGAAGCAGAAGCCGTCAGGCACCAGAAAGCCCTCTCCTGCAAACTCACCATATTTCTCGATATGTTTGTTGATACGCTCATCGACAGCCATCGGCTTCATCTCTGAGTTACGCGCCAGGAATCTCACGGCTACCTCATTGGCCGTCATTTCCGGCTGCTTCAGGAAACGCTCCTTATAACGCTGGAGGAAATGGCTGGTGAAGACATGTATCGCAGGCGATCGCCAGTCAGTCCACTTGATGATGAACCGCTTGGTGCCATCGAACAAGACACAGAGGTAGTCTGACAGAACAGGCCCGAACGGGTGTTCCCGATAGAAATAGATGATGTACTGGTTGTTGGATGAGGGAATCTTGTAGTCATACATCACGTAGTTCTTTGCGGGGCAAAGCGGCAGAGCCGAGCGCTGGAGACTCATCGGCCTGTTCATCTCCTTGACAGCCTTGGAGCGCAGGGCATCGCGTTTCCAGTCCAGTTTCGGCATCTCACCCATGAGCGTGTCATAGACCTCATGGAGGTTCATGTTTGCAACAATCATGGGTGCAAAGGTACGGAGAACAATGGGAATTCAAAAGCCCTGCTCCTCGATTTTCTCTCATTATGAAGGAGTTTTTTGATTAATATCAGTTTGGGAAAGGGGATGTGTCATAAATAAATCTTGTATTTCGACACATCACCGATTAAGAGAGAGTGAGGGTTTACTTGATGGTGATCCAGACGGCCTCACCCCTACCCTTGGCCTCGACAATCTTCTGTTTGAGGCGGTGAACCCAGATGCGGCTGTCGAGCACTTTGCCGACTTCGCGGTTCTTACCTACGAGGATGCAGCCTTCGGTGTCTTCTGAGCAGTTGCCTGCGTGGATGCGGATGCCTTCGAATTTCGGAACACCGAGCAAGATGGGAAGCCACTGCTGGAACTTTGGCGAGAAGGAGATGACTACGGCGTAGCGGC
>JAEEGL010257066.1_pt1 | contig 26426 bp, 19 predicted proteins | sample 9134231 | NCBI WGS metagenome assembly JAEEGL01 (sample SAMN16246548, study PRJNA631951) | gut metagenome | biome: gut microbiome; feature: rumen; material: fiber-attached | host: Bos | place: Iran: Karaj | collected 2018-10
AAAACCGATGATCAGCCCTGTCCGTACCCTTATTTCTGCCACAAACCTGCGAAAAAGAAGATACATGCCGCAGATCAACAAAACACTGACCCAGGGGAAAAGGCACATGATGTATCTGTCCACAAGGTAGGGTGCAACTTTGGAAACAAACAGAAAGTATACTGTCACGGGAGTAACGATCAAGGCCGCTTTTTCGGCGGCATTGCTGTATCCTTTTTCTTTTTTCAATATCCTGACCGTAATAAGGACCGCCACGATCACAAGAAGCAGACAGGGAAAGACCCACCCGGGAACTCCCATAGTATGATATGTCAGGACATTTAGCATGGCTTTAAGGCGATAAAAAGTATCCGACATATTAAACAATGCCCCGAAAGTATCGCCGGTGCGGGTCCCGCCAAATACAGCCTTGATGGAGAATGGCCACAGGGCAATACCGATCACACCCGAAATAGCCATGGTCAGTATATATCTTACGATACTCTTTTTCTTTTTACGAACAGCCATGGATATTACAGATGCCATTGCTATTCCAAAAGCGATAAATACGAAATAATACTGGGTAAGATACCCGAAAACCGTGAAGAAAATAAGGAGCCGTCGGTCTTTCTTTGTCCATTCCCAGCCTGATTCACGAAGTCTTAAATGCGCATAAAGAGATCCCACGACCATGAGAGTGAGCAAAGAATACATTCGAATATAAAGGGCAATATCTCCCGCAGCTGCACTAAGTCCGTAGCAAGCAGCAACAAGTATAGCCGGAATCCTGCCTCCAAGATAATTACGTACGGTCACATACAAAAGCAACACGGTTAGTAAGGTAATACAGAGATTTAACCCAAGTCCGAACCACTTTGAAAAAACCCCGGGAGCAAAGGAACAGACTGTATGAAGCAATGCCCCGTACAAAAGCGGGTGTGTATCTCTCCTGTAGTTATATACGACCGAAAAATAGTTAAATGTATTACTCTTTGATACTGAGACATAGTCACGGAAGAAATCCCCCGTAACCCAGCCCGGTCTGTACATATCATTACTGTTTGCTTTGGCGACAAGGTATTGTGAATAGATTTCCGTATCTTTCAGATGAAAACCGGATTCCCTTAGAATAGAAAAATCACGGCCAATATTCCGGAAAAACTGTAAAAGGCTCTCTCCCGGACCGTATTCCAGCATCCAATCCTTGACCCTGTAACCATCATAATTCAGATGTGGAAAGGGCAGGTATTCGCTGTTTGCGGTACCGTACATATACATTTCGTCTATGTGGTAGCCCTCTTTCTTTGTTCCGAAGAAAATAAGCTCTGCCGTTATCAACAGCAAAAGCACTGCAAGAATTATGGCGTATCTGCGTGAAAAACCCTGTGTTGATCTCAATTGTTTCGCTGATGGTTAAACCATCCGCCCCCTTTCTTTAAGCACAGAATATCGTATAGGTTCCTTTGGTAAGTCTGATCTTTTCCCCCGCCTTGCGGATATCCGATGAAGAACCGTTAACCGTAACGCTCGTCGCATCCTTGGAAAGGACAAATTCTCCTTCGGAATCAAAGGGAACCTCAACCGTATAAAGGAACCCGTTGTCTTTCTTTGTCCATTCGCAGCGGATAAGTCCCTTGGCGGAACGGTAGGACATCTTTGCCCAGTCGAATCTCTCATCAGTATAAGGCTTTACGGTGAACCTTGCAAATCCCGGATTGTTTTCATCGTAATCCAGACCGCACATATACCTATAGATCCACTCCACAATGGATCCGTATGCATAGTGATTCAGGCTGTTCATGCCGGTATCGCTGACGGAACCGTCGGGAAGAACGGAATTCCAGCGCTCCCAGATTGTGGTAGCTCCAAGATTGACTTCATAAAGCCATCCGGGAAAATCCTCGTTTAAAAGAAGGGTATACGCGATCTCCGAATAGCCGTTCTCCGTCAGCATGGGACAAAGAATTGGCGTTCCCACAAACCCTGTGGTAAGGTGCATGTTATCTTCTTTGAGTTTTTCTATGAGCCTGTCCACCTGACGCTTTTTGGCCCCTTCGGGGATCAGATCGAGCCAAAGGACCATAACAAGAGCTGTCTGGGTGTCCACCGCAAGACGCCCTGTCTTTGTATAGTACTCATTTATAAATGCCTCTTTGATATGTTCCGCAAGATCGGTATAGTATACAGCATCCTCGGATTTTCCGAGAACCTTTGCGGCTTTGGCGGTCAAAGTTGAACAATAATAGTAATATGCTGTAGCCACAAAGAATTTATCGGTAGCGCCGAAACGTGAGCCGGTGTGGTAATTATCCAAAGCCAGCCAGTCAGCGTAATGGAAACCGGTGGCCCAAAGATATCTGTCACCGGTACTCTTATCAATTTTTCTAACGAAATCCACCCAGGACTTCATGTTCTCATACTGCTCGGAAAGAAGAGTCCTGTCTCCGAAGGTCCTGTAAACCGTCCAGGGAATGACTGCTGCCGCATCGGACCAGGCGCAGGCACCCATTCTTTTCTCGAAGGGCTTTCCGGGTTCAAGTATCTGCTCGATCTCCCTGAAAACATCCGGAACAACATAGGGAACGGCGCCGTCGTAAATACGCTGCTCTTTCTTCATGTCATAAAGATATTTCCTGAAAAAAGCAGGTGTATATAGGTTAAAGCAGGCCGTCTGTGAAATGACCTGGGCATCCCCGGTCCAGCCCATACGCTCATCTCGCTGAGGACAATCCGTGGGCACGTCTAGATAGTTTCCCTTCTGCCCCCAGAGAGCATTGAGGATCAGTCGGTTTACCTTGGGATTCGAAGTTTCCACCACGCCGGTCCGTTCCATTTCGGAATAAAGAACACGGCCCTTGAAATTCTCAAGCCTGATCTCCGAAATTCCGCAGATCTTCATAAATCTGAAGCCGTAAAAAGCAAAGTGAGGCCTTACCCACTTGGGTGTACCGTCGGAAACATACTTATATTCCTGTTTTGCGGAACGCAGATTCCCGTTATAGAAATTGTCGTTCTGTAAAAGCTCTCCGAATTGGAAAAATACTTCTTTACCCGCAGGTTCATCACAGTAAAACTCTACCCAGCCGGTGATTTCCTGACCAAAGTCCATGACCTGTTCCCCGGCGGGAGTGTTGATCAGTTTATCGGGCTTAACCGTTTCCATTACTTTGACAGGCAGGCTGAATCTTGGTGTCAGAAGGTCATCTCTTCCTTCCGTCACAGCGGTTTTCTCAAATTCTGCCGGAACGGAGCCGGGCTCACACCAGCCCTTTATCTCCTTACGGGCATCCCATACCTCACCGTCATAGATACCGCTCGAAAGCACCGGTGAAGGAGCCGCAAGCCAGCTTTCATCTGTGGGAATGACAGTTTTTGTCCCGTCAGCGTATGTAAGATGTATCTCCGCCTTTAACTTGCAGGTATCTCCGAAAAGACAACGGGTATCTCCCTCAAATCCGAAGCGCCCTTTGTACCATCCGTTTCCGAGCATTACACCAAGACAGTTGTCTCCGTTTTTAACAAGCTCCGTAATGTCATAGGTCTGATACTGGATCCAGAGACTGTAGTCGTTACAGTAAGGTGCAAAGAATTCATCCCCGATCTTTTCACCGTTCAGATATGCTTCGTACAGTCCCAGGCCGCATATATATAGCCTTGCCACGGAAATTTCTTTTTCCGGAGCAAAGTCTTTCCTGATCAGAGGCTGGATTTCTTTGTCGAACGGAGCCCTGATCCACTTGCCCGCCGTAAATTCTGCCGCGGTCTCAAATCTTGCGACGGGACTGACCCCACAGTCCCCCGCATCGTCCTTTACCGTTACCTGCCAGTAATAAACAGTGCCCGGTTTAAGCGCTATCTCCGGATCATAATCGAGAGAGCTGATATCCTCTCTTTCGCCGCTGTCATGAAGGATCCGTGTCATGGCTTCATCCTCCGCAACTCTCACCCTTGCGGAGACCGCCCGGTTCCCCTTTGCTTCTTCCACTATCCAGGAAAAGCTCACCTTACTCATTTCGTAACCCACAGGGTTCACAAGATGATTTGTTTTAAGACTCCCAATACGCATTTTATACCCCCGTTTTCTATTCATTAAAACAATCCAATACTTTGGCGCCTTTTTTTACAAAAGCAATAAATTCCTGTATTTCCGCATGAACCGAGGCCCACTGTGAACCATTGTACTCTTTGCCGTCCTTGGTAAGGATCCATTCTCCCTCAGGAAGCCATACCTTACGGTCCGTCTGCCCCTTTTTCACGATAGGTGCAAAAAGAATGTCGGGACCAAACATATACTGATCTCCCGTGCGGTAGCATTCCGGATCGTCGGGAAAATCAAAGAACATGGGCCGCATAACGGGATAACCCTTCTCCGAAGCCCTGTTCATCTGTTCCTTTATGTAGGGGATCAGCCTGTAGCGAAGCTTGACTATCTTTGAGAGGATCTCAAGGTTTCTTTCTCCGAAGCTCCAAAGTTCGTTATCTCCGCCGGTGGGCTCCTTGATGTCCCTGGATCTGTCATGGCCGTCTCTGGAACCGTGAAGTCTCATTACCGGCGAGAACAGGCCGTACTGGAACCAGCGGACTATAAGTTCTCTGAAATAGTCCGATTCGATGTTGCCGCCGTAGAAACCGCCGATGTCCGTATTCCACCAGGGTATTCCACACATTGCCATGTTAAGACCTGACTTTACCTGTTCTTCAAGGCTTTCGAAGGAGGAAAGGATGTCTCCGGACCAGACAAGGGCTCCGAATCTCTGCGCCCCGGTATAGGCGCTCCTTGTAAGGGTGATGATATCATCCCTGCCCGCTTTCTTCATGCCGTCGTAGACAAGTTGCGAATAATAGTAAGGATAAAGAAGGGCAACCTCATCGCCCCGGCCTGCATACATGATCAGGTTGTCAAAATGCTCCGGATGGATCTCCGGCTCCGCCTCATCAAACCAAAGACCATCCACTCCGTTATCCAGATAGTTTTCTTTAAGTCTGTTAAAGACATACTCTCTTGCTGCAGGGTTACTGGGATCGATCTCCGCCTGGGGACCGTAGAAATCAAACACCCTGTTACTTCCCGAAGCGGTTCGAAGGAGCATGTTGTGTTCCAGCATATATCTGTAGTTCTCGCTGTGCTCATTGATGGTTGGCCACATGGAGACCATGAGCTTAATGCCCATTTTGTGAAGCTCGTCGGCCATGGCTTTGGGATCCGGCCAGTATTTGGGATCGAACCGGTAATCCCCCTGTTCCGTCCAGTGAAAATAGTCCACTATGATAACGGACACCGGGATACCCAGTTCTTTGTATTTCCTTGCCACTCGCAAAACCTCGTCCTGGGTTTCGTATCTTAATCTGCACTGCCAAAAGCCCATTCCCCACTCGGGCATCTTAGGCGCATGTCCCGTCAGGTCCGAAAGCTTTTCGCAGACCGACGCAGGTGTCCCCGAAAGTACCACGAAATCTATGCCCTTGGCACAATCCGCGTTCCACCTGGTCCTGTTGTTTGACAACTCAGCCTTGCCGGTGCCCGGATGATTCCAAAGAAAACCGTAGCCGAGAGAAGAATAAACATAGGGTATGCTCGTCTTTGTGTTCAGATGCTGAAGATCCACGCTGCAGCCTTTTTTGCTGTAGCAGTTCATACGCTCGTGACCGAGACCGAAAAAATCTTCATCGGGATTTGGCTCAAAGGTCAATCTTGTCCTCCAAAGTCCGCTTCCCACACTCCTGTAATTTCTGAACGAATAACCGAAGGTCTGCTCCGGCTGTTCCTTCAAGATACATCTGTCTCCCTCGAAAAATGTAAGCCTGCCGTTATCCTCCATCATCACTTTCAGGTTTCCGGTAGAAAGAAAAGCAAATCTCCCCTCTTTCCAGACCTTAGCCGGAGTCTCAACAGGTTCCAATGTCCAGTTTTCATCGGGAAGCTTTGAAGAAGCCGTTGCCCTGAACCTGATACAGCCTTCGTGACAGGCGCTGATCTCACCGATCTCGCCTTCCCGCTCAAAGCGGATCTTACCGTCTTTCAGTATAAATTCCATATAGTCTTTGCCCTTTCTTTTGCGCGTATGTTGCAAAACACCTTCCCTTTGATTGTATAACATCTCAGCGCTTTTTCAAGATGTTTTTACACGTGTAAAGCGGACGGGAATTAATAAGCACCCGCGGATCGTGCTGCTGCAAAAAAACACTCTGATGCAACAGACTTTCCCGGGTGCTTTACGATCACTGTCTCATGTTCTTAAGAGTCTCTATCATTTCAAGGTCTGAAGCCTGAACCTTCATACTGGCGGTGGTGGGATTACCCTCTGCATCAATGATGGTTATCTCGATGACCGACCCCTCCTTGATACCCTTAGCGGCCATATCTCTGAAAAAAGACACCATTTTGGGGTGATTGCTTTCAAACTGGTTCTTCATTCCCATTAATTTAAAAAGATCCTGCGGATTGGGCATTTTATACCTCCTTGTTGATGACGATCACTTTCTTTTTACGAAGATACAGATAATAAACAAGTCCCAGAAGGATACCGAATACGGTTGCGGTGGGAGCGGCCATTCCGACTCCCGTCAGGTTCGCTCCGGGTCTTACGCTCATGTAATAGGACAGGGGAAGTCTTACGACCAGTGACTGCAGGATTCCCATGAGCATCACAAAAAATGACTTGGAGTGTGCGTTGAAATAACCCATAAAACTGAAAAGCACGCTGGTAAGGAATGCCTCGGGAGCAAATCCCTTCATAAACTCGAAGGCCCTGGCCACAACCGCCGCGTCGTCGGAAAAGATCTCAGCAACTATATCGCCCCTGATAAAAATACCCACGGCGACCACCAGTCCCACCAGCACACCGATCCCCATACTCCAGCGAAGGGCCGAAAGTCCGCGATCTTCCCTGCCCGCCCCCACGTTCTGGGCCACAAAGGAAGCAAGAGACTGCATGATGGCGATGGGTATCAGCATTACAAAGGCCTGGATCTTCTGGGCAACACCGTACCCCGAAGAACAGTCAAGACCCATATGATTGACAAAAGCACAAAGAGCAAGAAAGGTTCCGTTGGTAAGGATCTCCTGAAAACCCAGGGGAAGACCTATCATGAAGAACAGCTTTATCTGCTCGTTTATACAAAAATCACGGCGTGTGATCTTAAAGGGAAGTCTTTGCTTAAAGATAATGATGACAGAAAGGATGACACTGACCGCCTGGGCAAAGATCGTTGCAAGAGCGGCTCCCACAACATTCATCTTAAGTCCAGCCACCAGCAAAAGATCTCCCAAAATATTAACAACACACGCTATGGCCACAAAGATCAGCGGAAGCCTGGAATTACCCATTCCACGCATCACCGAACTGATAAAATTGTAGAACACCACAAAGATAAAGCCCACGGCGCAGTTCCTGATGTACTGGACCGTCAGATCTGCCGCTTCCGGCGGCGCCTGCATAAGACTTGCGATGGGACGGGCAAAAGCAAACATTATCACGGAAAAAAGAACGGAAAGTCCCGTAAAGAATATGACCGCACCGCCGATCAGTCTTCCGATCCTGTCTTCTCTGTGCTCTCCCAGATATCTGCCCAACAGGACCGTAACACCCACCGAAAGGTTTGAAGTAAAGAAGGTAAACAGATTCAATACGTTACTTCCGGTCGCGATCCCCGAAATACCTGCAGTGGTACCGAAGTGACCCACTATCATAAGGTCCACGGCACTGTACATTGCCTGTAAGACCAAGGCACCCAGGATAGGGAGCATAAATCTGACCATCTTGACCGGAATGGATCCGGTGGTAAAATCCTGATTTGCTGTTTCTTTCATGTAAATCCGTTTCCTTAATGATCCGCTGTTACAGCGGTGCCTGAAATTCAAGGCGTCGACCGCTCCGGGGCGGTATCCGCACGATCCCGGCCTTTAAGCCGCCTGCTTGGAAGGTATTGGACCCTCCTGAGTATCCGTTTTGGAATAAAGCAGTTTCAATATGATGGGCGTCAGGATCGACGAAAATATGATCAAAAGAATGACCGCCGTAAAGTATACGGGGCTAAGCAATCCCACGGAAAGACCCTTCTGAGACGTAATGAGGGCAACCTCGCCACGGGTCATCATGCCCACGCCGATCTTTAAGGAATCGGCCCAGGTGAATCTGCAAAGCTTAGCCATCAGTCCGCAGCCCACGATCTTGCAAAGAAGACCCACAGCCACAAAAGCAAGGGAGAACCAGATTATGGACATGTTTACTTCACTGATGTCCGTCTTAAGTCCGATACTTGCAAAGAAAATGGGCCCGAAAAGCATATAGGAGTTAATGTCCATCTTCTCGGCTATGTACTCGGAATCACGCACGTTGCAAAGGATTATACCCGCTACATAAGCACCGGTGATATCTGCAATACCGAAATACTTCTCTGCCACAAAGGACATGGCAAGGCACAAAGCCAGTCCCATGATGGGAATACGTCTGGTGTGAGGGTATCTTGCATCCATGGCCTTGAAGATCTGATAGATGATGAAGCCCACACCGATGGAAAATACAAAGAAAAGTGCGGTCTTGCCCACGACCATTCCGACGTCCGTGCCGCCGTCCTTGAGTCCCATGACCACCGTAAGCACGATGATACCGATAATATCGTCAATGATCGCCGCAGAAAGAATGGTGGTTCCCACATATCCCTTGAGCTTGCCCATCTCACGAAGGGCCTGGACCGTTATGCTCACACTGGTGGCCGTAAGGATTACACCCACAAACAAAGCGGAGTAAAATTCCTGAGTTCCCACTCCTGCCGGGCCGTAAAAACCTCTGTATAAAAAGAAACCGCCCACAAGAGGAACAAACACACCCGCACAGGCAATGAGAGTTGCCTTAAGTCCGGTCTTTATAAGATCGTGAAGGTTTGTCTCAAGTCCTGCGGAAAACATCAAAAGGATAACACCGATCTCCGCCATCTGGCTTAAGAAGGTGCTTTGATTGACGAGTCCCAGAACGCTGGGTCCGATCAGAAGACCCGCTATGATCTCACCCACAACCTGGGGAGCTTTTAGTTTACGGGCAAGAATGCCGAAAACCTTAGCAAATACAACGATAATCGCCAGATCCTTAAATACAAGATATGATTCCACTTTAATCGCCTCTGTTCTTATAATACAAAAGGGCAGCACAGGCACGCTGACCGCGCCCGGCGACCCTTAACCAATGTCGTCAACAATGCATTCTAACACATTGTAGGCTTTTTTCAAGATTTTTTGGTAATTCTGCCCTTAGGTTTTGTTTCTTTAACCTTGTTGCTCCGTTCCAGAATGGATTCGGCATCTTCCCTGGTAATCTGCCTCTGGGTCTTTACAGCATAGATCCCTCCGTCATCGCTCTTTCTGATGCGGATCTTGGTCTTGATATAGCCGTGATTCTCACAATAGGAAACCCCGATATAGTATTTCCCGGTGGGGGCAAAAAGCTTGACTTCCTTGGCAGAGATCTTGTCGCAAAGATAGCAGTTCGTGCTTTTTACTTCCCTGTCGGCAAGGAGGTTTTCTCTTGTGGTAAAGGTCCTGGTTATGTACTTGTCGTAGTCCTTGAATATCCTGTGAACTTCGTGTTCTTTGTCCCGGGGAGGGGTAAAGGTATCATAGGACACATAATCCATGATCTCCTCGCCTTTGAGGACTCCGAAGACCTTGGCAGTGTAATAGGCATCGCTGAAAGCCCTGTGGAAAGGAATGTCCTTATGGATCCCAAGTCTGTCTACCGCAGTTTCCAAAGAAACCCTGTCCGCCCTGTTTCCGCTGTCGATGGCAAAGAGTTTCTGCACATCGTAAAAAGCAAAGGGACCGTCTGAGAAAGTATCGATGCCGTAGTACTTCATGTTCCTTTGCAGTTCCGTAAGATCCAGAGGGCCCCAGGTGCAATAGATCACGTCGTTACCGCACCATTCCTTAAACCTGCCGATCACATCCTCGAAGGGCTGCTCGTGCTTGAGTTCCTGCATCTTGATGTGCACAAGCTTCCCCGTAACGTAATGCATGGTCTTATAGATCCTGGGCTTTATGAGAGCGCTGAACTCGTCTATCATAACCTTGTCTTCGTTGAGTTTGACGGCGCCTATTTCTATTATTTCGAAGGGAATCTTCTCGTTGTTGCCTTCCGGAGTTCCGGACTGATTCCATTCCAGATCGAGGACTATGTAATTCATTCAAATACTCTTTTCCGATTTAAAAAGCAAATATCTTATGCTACAATTCTATGTGTGTTTTTACCATTAGTCAATGTCAATAAATCCTTAATTTCAAAGGAGCGAAACATGAAAAATCTCATGATCAAAGTTGCTGTGGACGGAACCGTTGAAGGCGCCCACATGAACCTCTGTCTCTACGAACCTTCAAGGGAGCTTATGCTCAGGGAAAGACCCCTTGTCCTGGTACTTCCCGGCGGCGGCTACAGATATACTTCCGAGCGCGAAGCCGACTCCATCGCGAACCAGTTTCTTTCTCTCGGATACAATACCGCGATCCTGTACTACAGCGTTGCTCCCGCGGTCTATCCCACGGCGCTCAGAGAACTTGCTTTTTCCGTAAAATTCCTTAAAGATCATGCCGAGGAATTCTTCATCGATCCCGACAGGATCATACTTTGCGGCTTTTCTGCCGGCGCGCACCTTGCCGCATCCTTCGGAACGGGATATTACAGACCCGAAGTTACTGAATATTTCAAGGTAAAAGAAAACGATCTTAAGCCCGCAGGAATGATCCTTGCCTACCCGGTCATAACCTCAGGCGAGTTTGCCCACAGGGATTCCTTCAATGCTCTTCTTGAGGATAAAAAGGACGACAAGGAACTTCTTTCCTATGTTTCCGTGGAAAATCGTGTTTCCGAAAAGACCGTCCCCTCCTTTGTATGGCACACCTTCGAAGACGGTTCGGTGCCTTTGGAGAATTCCCTGCTTCTTGTGAACGCTTTAAGAAAAGCCGGTGTTCCCTTTGAATACCATGTGTTCCCCACAGGCGGTCACGGGCTGTCACTGGCCACTCCCGCCACCTTCTCTCAGAGCGGTAAAGAATTTGACGCCTCCGCAGCTCAATGGATCGAACTCTGCAAGACCTGGCTCTTAAAAACCTTCGGTCTTATGAATAATGAGAAATAGTTAAGAAAGGACTTACCATGATAAAGAAACTGCCAATAATATTACTTGCACTTGGCCTGACAGCGGCTGTTCTTACTGCTTCCGGATGCACGGGGGCCGCTTCATCAAAGGACCCTTCTGCAGGTGCCGGGACCCTTTCGGGTGAGACCGCCTCAGCGACCGTGACCTCTTCGGATCCCGCAGATAACACTTCCGGCAACCCGGCCTCCGATACTGCTGCCGAACGCGATGAATACACCCTTATTTACTCACGATTCTCCGGCGATGTTTTTACCGTCAACGCCTCCGGAGAGCGGATCTCTACTTACAACAGGGAAGAGATTTTTTCCAAATTCCTTGATAAGGGATATGACTTTAAGAATGCCTCCATCCTCGGTGCCATGGACGGCGTGCTTTTTATAGACAATATCTCGGATGAACCGGGAACTAATACGGAAGTTCTCTATGCCATAGACCCCGTGAGCCTCTCCGTCGAAAAACTCTGGACAAAGACAGGCTACGAAGGTTCCTATCTTAACGGATATGAAGTTTACAACGGTGCTTTTTACTACACCGTCACCGGAGGCGGAAAACCTGCCATAGAGGTCAAAGTCGAAAAAGAACCCGGAAAGTTTTCTTTTACCAAATCGGAAACCGGATACGGCAAGGTACTGAACAGTATCTTTACCGATGCGACCATGACCAGACAGCCCGAATTACCCCTGCTTCCCGGTTATACCGCCAGTTACACAAGGATAATGGAAACTGCCGGATATTTTCTTTCCAGGAATGAAAACAATACCTTCCTTATGTTCAAAGAAAACGGCGATATCGAATCCCTCAGGAACTTCCCGGATCACTGGGTAAGTCTCATCGCCTGCGACAAAGACTGTATCATATATGCGGAGATGGATGAGGACTATAAATATACTTACTACAAATATGATATTGCCACCAGTTCCTTTGAGAAGCTTCCTCTGGATCTGAAGGTCAATAACGGAGCTCTGGCCTACGAAGACGGAACACTTTATTACGTCCTGGAAGAATGCCCCGAATTCGGTCACTACATCAGGTACGTGTATTCCTATGATGTGCGCCTTGGTAAGAGCACTCTTCTTTACAGCCAGGAAGACATCCCGGGCCTCGGTGATTACGCAAAGCCCGGTGTTGACGGATTCACGATCATCAACGGCAATATTTATGCTTTGGCTCCCATTGACGGTCAATATACTTTTGCCAGGGTCGATCACGAAAACAAAAGTCCGGATCCGACCTACACTTCCATTTATTGCCCTGTCAGAAAGAACAACGCTCTTTTCTACGGAACGGTTTCCTACTATTCCAACGGCTATAAATGTCCTCATTGCGGTACCCTGCTCGCCAATGTCTACGAAGAGTACTTTAATCTCAATCCGGAATACAGTAAGTTCGCGGACAAGATCAACTCCTACCTTAAGGACAAAGCATCTCAGGTCTTTGAAAGCTACAGCGAAGGCATCAGTCACACGGATTCCTCCGAGTGCGAGTACCACCTTGAATATCCCGACAGTATCAAGGAAGAACAGAATTACAACGTCAACGACGTAGTCTTCATTAATGACAAATATCTGGCAGTGAACATGACAGGCTACTGGTACGGCGGCGGGGCCCACGGACAGAGTCTTTCCGGACAGTATCTCTTTGATCTGGAAACCGGTGACATTGTCACCCTTCGTGATCTGTACACCGGAACAGAAGAGGAATTCAAACGGTTTGTTGCCGAAAAGACAAAGGAAGACTTCGAAAGATACGACTATGAGAGCAACATGCAGCCCTACTATGCATCGGATCCCCAGTCAGTCTACGATGAAGCCTACTCCCTTGCTTCCCTAGATACTACCTACATAATGCTTGCGGAGGATAAAGCCTGGATAGTCTATGAGCCCTACGAAATGGGCCCCTACGCAGGCGGATTCATTGAAATTCCCGTAACCTACGAAGAACTGTTTGGACCGGAGGGTCTTAAATGATCTTTAAACTCCTGCATGTAAGCATACAAAAGCCGAAGGAATGATTCCTTCGGCTTTATTGTTTCTGTCAGATCCTTAACTGTTTGATAGTATTCAGTCCAGATGGAACACGGTCTTAAGATCGATGGCTACGGGACTGTTATCGGGATTTGTTTCCATTATGTCTGCCATAAAATCCCACCACTTGCGGTTGATGGCGGTATCTGCTCCCTTTGCCCAGAGTTCTTCGTTCTCGATCTCGATATATCCGAAAAGAGTAAGGGTTTCTTTGTCCAGGAAGATGGTGTAGTTCTTGCCGCCGTGTTCATGGATCATGTCCTGCATCTCGGGCCAGAGCTCATTGTGACGCTTTTCGTATTCTGCTTCCTGTCCGGGATAAAGTTTCATCTTGAATCCTTTGATCATAGATTTTCTCCTTTGCTTTTACGTATTTTTTCAACCAAGATTTCCCGACCGGGGGCTTGCCCGAGGGGAGAGATCTTACCCGCTATATTTTCTCAATTATCGTATCGTAAGGTGCGATCTTGTATTCCTTAACCCCTGCCTTGGTGTTAACCCTGGTAACCTGAGTCGAATCCGAATTGTTAATAACGATTATTGTATCGGAGCCGGGATAAAAAGCACACTCGCAGTTACGATTGTCCGTGATGTAAAGCTTTTCTTTGTCTCCCGCTATCTCAAGGATCAGGTCAAGAAGCATACGCATGGTAACGAAATTAACTTCAAAGCCTGCCATGTAGATTCCGCGACCCTTGCCGAAGGGATGAGTGGTGATGGCGGGTTTACCGTCGATCTCCTTCAGGACTCTTGTATCTTCATCGGTGATGAACACGTGCTTTTTGGTGCGTCCAACGTAATCTGCGGAAACCCAGTTTTCCTTGGAAGCCTCGCAATTAAAGTGTCCGTGGCAAACTCTGTCTCCAAGATCCTTGTCTACTCCCAGGATGTTTGCAAGGGCAAAGCAGGTGTCCGTGCCGCTAACGGCCGAGGGTTCGTTGACTCCCAGGAACACGCCTCCCTTATCTACCCACTCGGTCACAAGAGAAAGCACCTCGGGATCCTTCCAGGAATCTCCGCCGCTCCAGGCACTGCCCGCACGACCGGCATTGATCAAAAGATCCGCATCCTTAAGTGCGCCCTTCTTTACATCGTCGAAGCTGATGTATTCAACATCCACGGGAAGTCCGGAAAGGGCCTCGTTGATGTGGATAAGATCATGCATGTAGGTCTCGTGGAAGTGACCGGAAAGAGTCCAGGAACGAAGTCTGCCCCAGTAAGTAAGAACCTTTACCTTAACGGGCACTGTGTAAGGCTTGCCTGCATCGTGAAGATCCCTTATGGTACGGAACTCATCGGAGATCTTCTCGATATAGTCCACGAAATCCGGGAATCCTTCCACAAGATGGAGATAGCCTCCAAGACCGATACGGTCTATCTTTGCACGGAGCATGGCTCTGCGAACATGGATCCAGTATTTCTTTGCATCAAGAGCGGGATCTCCGCCCTCTGTAAAGGTAGGTGCTCCTCCTAGTCCCACAGGGAACAGGTAAGGATGGAAACGAAGCTCGTGGGTCTTTACGGGAACTCCGGCGCAAAGTCTTACTTCAAAGCCCGAGAATACGCACTTGATAAGTCCGTCAAATCCGAATTCCTCGAATCTTCCGTTGTAGGGCTCAACGCCTACCCAGGAATCGTCATAGAATACATAGGCTTTCTTTCCGTATTCATGAACGATGTCTATCAACTGTTTACCGAAGGAAATAACGAATTCATTGGTAAAGGCCATCCAGTCTGCCTTGCGGTCGTTACCGGGCATATGGGTCACATGGAACTTGCCGCCGTTGACGAAATCCTCGGCAGTAAGGGAATAGCCGTACTTTTTCGCAAATTCATCCAAAGCGATGTCACTTACGGTGAAATCATAGGATGCCCAGTCTGAGAAAAGATGGGGATTGCGTACGCTTGAACCCCAGATCCATGCGAAATTGTAGAACATGGAGGTAAATCTCACCACGTTGGTGGCGGGATGGGTCTCGCACCAGTTCTTCATCCAGGAAAGAAGATACTCGCGGGTCTCAGGGTATCTGGGATCGATCTGCATGAGATGTTCCTTATCCCAGTGATTGGTGGTGTGGTTGTACATGGAGATCTCTTCCCAGATCCTGTATGCAAGGAAGCTTACGGTATATCTGTGGTAAGGGATCGCTTCTTTGATCTCTACGGAAGAAGAACCTGCTTCGTGACTCCAAAGATCTCTGTCAAGCTCCTCTCCTGTGGTCCTGTCATAGACCTGCCAGTACTTGATGGCTGCGGGTTTGTCGTTGACCGCAAACTGCTCCGCAAAGAAATCCTTCATCAGGTCCACCTTAAGGCTTGTGCCTCTGGCGGTCACGGGAGCCGTAACAAGAAAAGTCTGCTGTAACTTATCTTTGTTTTCTTTGGCCCACTTGTTGTGATCTCTGATGATGCAGATGGTCGAATAGATATCGTAACCTGCATTGAGAATGTCATCGGAAAGCACGGTACCGTCTGAATCTCGGATAACATCGGCTCCCCATTTCTTTGCAAGTTTAAGTGTCAGTTCTTCGTATCCGGCTTCCCCGGGAAGGGTAAAGCCACCCTGAAGTTTGCTCACTGTGTAATCTCCTTTGTCCCTCTATTTGTTAGTTATTATTTCGTTTAGTCTGTCCATCTCGAGCTGATAGGATTTTTCTTTTGCTGTCTCCTCGATTTTCCCTGAAACAACGATTTCCGGAAGCTTCAGAAGTTCCGGATCTATTGGCCACTCAGGAACATCTTCTCTCATCATGCCCGCAAAAGCCTTGTAATGAGCTTCCTTGGCCACGGCTGCTGCCCGCTTCATTTCAGAGGCAACAAATCCGGCCATGATATATGCACCATAATCATTGGTATGTGAATAATCACCGGGATAATAAAACTTTTTGCTCTCCTGAAGACCATTCTTTATGATTAAATCCATGCTGTACCCATGAAGATCGAGAACGGGAACATCATATTCTGCCCCGATTTTCTCACACTCAAGAGCATAGGCATGAAGTAAATCGTTGTAACTCTCGCCTTCTTTAAACCAGGTGTTTCTTGCCAGTGATGTAACGATCACCGGGAAAGCTCCTTTTGCACGTATTTCCTGAATAAATCTGACCAGATTCTCCCTGTAGCCTGTATTTTCCCTTAAATGCTCAAGTTTCTGATCATTGTGCCCGAATTGCATAAAGAAATAGTCTCCGGGCTTTATATAACTCTCAATGATAGAGTAATGGCCCTCCTTACGGAAGGTCTCCGTCGAAAGTCCCGAATGGGCATGATTTGAAACCGCCACCGTATCCTTTAAATACGCAGGGAGCATCTGTCCCCAGCCGCAATAGGAAGTACCCGGAGAATAAGGATAATCCGCAGGCTGATCCGTTACCGTTGAGTCACCGGCAATATAGATTGTGGGACAGTTGACTTCTTTCACGTCAATGGAAAGAATCTTAAGACCCTCTCCCACCCAGGTAACATCCAGGTCCATATCATGATAGAGACGACCCTTGCCCTCGGGAATAATGTCACATACATTGGCGGTAAAAGAAAAGGTTTTTGTGCCCTTGAAATCATCCAGTAGATACAAGCGCCTTCTTTCAAGGAAGATAAGTGCTTCCCGGCCGTCATTCTCTGCCTTTATCTCCACCCGGTAGTTGCCCTGGACAGGTACATCCGCCTTGAAGCAAACCGGCACCGGTCTTTTGGTGACGGTGTTAATGGGCCGAAATCCGTTGGAGATTGCCGGGATCTGCAGCAATTCCTGCTTTTCCCTGTTTTCTTCGGTCACAAAACCGTAGCCCGTCTCGGGAGAATACAGATCCTCTTTGGAAACACAGATACTGTTTCTGTCCGGATTAAGGCAGGCTTCCGGGAAAAAGAAACTCTTTTGAAACATTATAAAGCTCCGTCCTTTTCGATTTTTGAGGAAACCAGAAGCTTACTTAAGAAAGCAAGCATCAGTCCCTGTCCCCACCCCTGGATCCAGTCTCTTGAAATGTTTCTGTAACCTTCGATATCCTTCATGACTGCGGTTCCGGCGGAAACGTTCATTACCTTACCGTCGGGACTTACGTTGGCAAGAAGGCCCTTAATTGACTTGTTGATATATTTTGAATGTAAAGGATTTCCTCTGTTGAGCATTGCTGCCGCGATACCTGCGGAAGCGGAGATCTCTTCGTAAGAACCCTCGTCCGTAAGCACGGTCCTCCAAAGTCCGTTTTCTGTCTGAACCGTCTTAAGAGCAGCCAGCTGTTCGTTCAGGGAACCTGCAACATCCAGGAACTTGGGATACAGATATGCTTCGGGAAGTATCTCACCTACCTTGGACATGGTGAATGCAGCCCAGGCATTGGCTCTGCCCCAGTAAATTCCGGACATATGGTCCTTTGTGATGTTGTTGTAGCCGTGATAGTAGAATCCTGTGTCGGGGTTCTGCAGGTACTTGATGTGCCAGTACCACTGATTCAGGGCATCCTCGATCATTTCCTCGTTCTTTTCCATGACGCCCACGCGAAGGAGCAGGAAAGCTGCCATGAAAAGGGTGTCCGCCCAAGCCTGCTCGGGGAAATCGTTATTGGCGGATACAGTGTGCTGAAGCACGTTGTCTCCGAATCTCAGAGCATCCTTTTGAATGTATTCGATCTTTGACATGAGGATGTCGTAGTATTTCTTTTCCTTGGTCTCTTTATAAAGGGTTACGAGGCAGTGACCCATGGCACAGGCATTGACGGTCCAGACTCTGGGAAGTCCCAGGTCAATGAGTTCGTCGATCCTGTCTCTTAAAAGATCAAGATACTCTTTCTTGCCTGTATTTTCATAGGCTTCACAGATTCCGTAATAAGCAACGCCGCAGGGCCAGTCCCAGGTAAGATCCATGTTCATGGTCTTACGGACAACCTTGTCTATTACTTCCTCAACCTGTTTTTCATCGTATTCAAGTTTAAGCATTATATCCCTCCTTGCCGGTTTACACCATTCCGAAACACTTATCGGTTGAAATGACCGGGCGCCGTGATTCCTCCCGTTCACCTGCGTTTATAATAAGTATCTCGGAATACTGTAAGAAATGCAACACGGATCGATAAGTTTCCAAAAAACTTTCTTGTGAATAATTTGCGGCCTTCCCGGATTTCCCGGGAAAGCCGCGATTATCATTCTCTATATGAACGATTATTTGCTTAAGTGAGTACCGTTACCTGCTTCGAAAGCGGCCTTACGTCCGTCGATAACTGCCTGGTAACCATCCTTTAAGTACTTCTGGCTGAGTTCTTCGTAAAGAGCGTCGAACTCTTCGGGAGCACACTTTGTAAGCTGAGTTCTGTACTCTTCATACTTGCTGTAAAGAGTCTGAGCGTATTCAGCTTCTGCTTCGATAGCCGAAGAGAAGTAGCAGTCTACGTTAGCTTTACCTTGGTTGTAAACTTCAAGCTGTCCGTTGTAGTTAGCGATGATGTCAGCGGTGAAGTCTACAGGAAGGTTCTGAGGGGAAATAGCTGCGCAGTCCTTGTTGATGTCGCCGATGGACTTGATAGCTTCTACAAGCATCCAGTAGTCAACGTTAGAGTTGTGACCCATGCCTTCGGTAGAGATAGCAACAGGATCGCCATCCTTGTACTCAAAGTTCTTGCCTTCGATACCCCACTGGAAAGTGAAGAGGTTTTCAGGCTGAGCAAGCCACTCAAGGTACATAGCAGCTGCCTTCTTTTCATCGTCGGAAGCCATGCTGGAGAATCCAACGTAAGCACCTACGTTAAGGCCTGCACGATAAGAGGTAGACCAGTTGTACTTGTCATCTGTTACATAGCCGGGGCAAACCATAAGGCCAACTTCGCCGTTAGGATTCTCAGCGTAGAAGGACTCAAGGGGTGCGATGGTAGAAGAAAGGTAGCAGCTGTAAACAAAGGACTTGCCGTTTACAAAGTCAGACTGTGCATCTGCTGCTTCCTTAGTGTAGAACTCGGGATCGATGAGGCCGAGGTTGTACTCTTCGTTAACAACCTTAAGGAGTCTCTTCTGAGCTTCGGTTCCAAGAGCGGGGATGTTGTAATCACCGGTGGTAGCCCAAAGTACTTCGTCCTGAGGATAATCTCTGTAGCCGTGGTTCTGGTCAACGCCGGCGCCGGTAACTCTGGTGCCGCCCAGAGGGTATTCGCAAAGACCTAACTCTTTGATCTTCTTATAGCATTCAATCTGATCGGAAAGCTTCTCGGGGAACTTGTCGTAGCCTGCTGCCTTAACCCAGTCAAGACGATAGAAGGTAGCCCAGGTGTAGGTGGAGAAACCGTATGCTCTGGTACCGAATGCAAGGTAATCTTCACCACCGACATTGGTAAGGTTGATAACACCGCTATTCTCCATTCTGGAGTAGTAGGTAGGTGCGATCTGCTTGAACCATTCTACATCGTAGGGAACAAGGTATCCGTCGTTGATCCACTGGGTCATCTTGGGATAGTCGTACTCTGCGCAGATGGTAGGAAGGTTCTTGTCTGCTGCAAGAAGTGCATAGGTGGTAAGAACGTCGCTTCTGGTGATGGGAACATAGGTAACCTTGATGTTCCATGCATCGCCGAACTGTTCCTGAACCCACTTGGTCCAATCGTTGTTAACTACGTCTTTAACACCGTTGGAGCCTTCGCCTCTGTCATATACAGGGATCTTAAGGTCTACTGTGTTATCAAATTTGGTCCATCCTGCAATACCTGCTTCGGTAGAAGCTGCAGAGGTGCTGTCATCTGCCTTGGATGCAGATACAGATGTTTTGCTGGCACTTGCGGATGCGGAAGTACCGGTCTTGTCGCCGCAGGCGGTCATGCCTACGACCATGGCACTTGCAAGTGCTACTGCAAGAGCCTTCTGAAGAAACTTCTTCATAAATCAATCCTCCTCTTGATTTGCTATAGTTTATTATTTCCCGAACCTACGGGTAAACTATCAAAACTGATCGGTCAGCCCTTAACTGCACCCACCATGGTTCCTTTAACGAAATACTTCTGAAGGAAGGGGTAGATACAGATAATGGGGATGGTGATGAACATGACGGAAGCTGCCTGCAATACCTCGGGTGTACTGGTCACTGCGGCTGCATCCGACATGGCTGTGGTCTGTGCTTCCGCTGCGGAAGCCACCATCTGATAAAGCTTGTACTGAACCATCTTCAACTTCTCGCTTCGGATAAAGTACATGTTGTCGGAATAGGTATTCCAGCGGCCTACAGCGTAGAAAAGAGAGATGGTTGCTAAGATCGGCTTGGAAAGGGGAAGCACGATCTTTAATAGGATCTGTATATTGCTTGCTCCGTCAAGAAACGCGGATTCTTCCAGGCTGTCCGGTATGCTCGACATAAAGAAGGTCTTCATGATGAGCAGGTTGTATGCGGAATATACCAAAGGAAGGATAAGCACCCACATGTTATCAAGGAGCTTGTAATCACTGTAAAGCAGGTAGGTAGGGATAAGACCTGCACCGAAATACATGGGGACCATCAGCAGGAAGGTAAGCCATTTACGCCCTCTGAGCCTTACCCTTGACAAGGGATACGCGCCGCAGATACATACGACCATTCCCAATGCGGTAAAGATAAGGGTAACGATCACACTGTATATCATGGATTTTCCCAGACTGCCGTCCGCAAATATGGATTTGTATGCTTCAAGGGTTGCTTCCTTGGGCCAGAAATATACTGCCTTGGCTATAACCTTGTTGTTACTGGAGATGGATTTTGCCGCTATGTGGATAAAAGGCAAAATACAGCTTAAACTGAGCAATGTGATAACGAACATCATCACAAAGTCGCTGATTCTGAACTTGACTATGGCGCGGTTTCCTTCGGAGTTAACCTCAGCGCCTCTCACAACTTCTTCTTTTTTCATGGACATCGCCCCTAACCTTTGATTACATCAGACCTTCTTCACCGAGAGACTTGGCTATCCTGTCGGTGATAAGTACCAGCAGCAGACCAACGGCGGACTGGAAGAGACCCACCGCGGTAGCCATACTGAACTTTGATGCCTGAAGACCCTTATTATAAATGTAAATAGCAAGCTGATACTGGAAGTCACGTACCATCGCATTGTCAAAAACTTTAAGTCTTTCGAAGTTACTGCCCATTACACGACCAAGAGACATGATAAGGAGTGTAACGATGGTGCTGCGGATACCGGGAAGTGTGATGTGCCACATTCTCTTCCAGCGGCCTGCACCGTCGATCATGGCTGCTTCGTAAAGCTCACCGTTTATGGAAGTGATGGCGGCAAGATAGATAATGGTGTTCCATCCCATGCACTGCCAGATACCGATAAACAGGTAAGTGACTGCCCAGTGCCATTTTTCCGTGAGGAAGGGAATACCCTGATCGATGAGCCCTACGTTGGTTAGGAAAATGTTTACAAGTCCGGTGGTGGGCTTAAACATGGTATAAGCAACGGAACCGATTACCGCCCAGGAAAGGAAGTGGGGAAGGTAAAGTATGGTCTGTGACACTTTCTTGAATCTGGGATATCTCAATTCATTCAGGATAAGAGCCAGTACTATGGGCAGGGGGAAAGTGACCGCCAGATCCAGGATATTGAATACGAGGGAATTCCTGAGAGCAGTAATAAAGTCTGGATCTTTAAATGTCTTGATAAAAGTGGCCCAGCCAACCCATTTGCTTTTTTCAAATCCGAGAGCGGGCTTAAAGTCCATCCAGGCGATACGAAGGCCCGGATAAGCCGCATAATTAAATACAAATACAAAAGCAAGCGGTATGAGAAGAAGAAGATACAGCTGCCAGTCGCGGCGTATATCCTTCATCGCTGACTTGCGGTGACTCTTTTTAAGTTCGGCCTGTTTGATCTTGTACTCTTCGGGTACAGGCACTCTTTTTGCCATAATGATCCCTCTCTGACTGATAGGTTGTTTATTCTGTCTCCATTATGTCCGTCTGTATGCAACTTTTCTTCTCAATCCGCTCTCAAAACTTCTCATCTACGACCATTTATGCAACCGATATGTTGGTTTTTCACAAGTTTTTTGTTAACAATTTGTTCAAACATTCCAATCAGGCTTGTGCCACTTTGACATTTTCATGTGGTTTTTGTTATTTTCATTGTGCTTTTTGATAGATTGGTTTATCATCAAAACAGAAACCCAATTTTCCAAACAGTTAAAATTGAGAACTTATGTCTAACAAAAGAAAAAATTCAATAATCGAATACAGAAGTTACTTTCTCCCGCCGGAATTTCCCGTTCTTTTGCTGTCGGGGGAACACTGGAGGATCTCAGACGTTCCTTCAGGGAGACTGCACTTTCATAATTACCCGGAGATCGGCATCTGCCATTCGGATTCCGGAACCATGGAGATCTGCGACAAGGAATATAAGTTCAAAGCCGGCGATGTAACTTTCATTCCCAAGAATGTTCCTCACACCACCTATTCCGATCCCGGCACCGCAAGCCGCTGGTCCTATATCTATCTGGACCTGGATCATATCCTTGAAGGACTGCTGCCCACATCGGTAAGCGTGCAGGAATTGTCGGTGCTTTATTCCGACAGCGGCTACCAGATCTTTTCTTCCGAAGAACATACGGAGATCTGGCAGCAGGCCATCGGTGTCATCCGGGAGCTTGAAAACAAAAAACCGGGATATCAGCTGATAACACGCTGTCTCCTGGTTTCCCTCTGTGTGAGCATATGGCGGAAGATCAGTGTTCTTCGTGCCAACACCTCCGTTTCCGAGGAGTCCGCTCCCGATAACTTCCTTGTCATTGCTCCCATATTAAACTATATCGACAAAAACTATGCGGAAGATATAACCACCGAATTTCTTGCCGATCTGATACACTTAAGTCCCACTCATTTCAGGCGGGTGTTCTTACAGATCATGGGCATCGCTCCTTTAGAGTACCTGAATCAGGTGCGGATCTTTAAGGCCTGCGATATGATGCGTTCCACTGAGGATCCCATTCTTTCCATCAGTGAAAATGTAGGCTTTAAATCCATTGCTACCTTCAACAGACGGTTCGTGGCCCTCATGCGGATGAGCCCCCGCACCTATCGAAATTACATGCTTCAGTCCGAAAAAAGAAACGAGAAGCAGACGATCCTGGAATACACAGGATGGATGCTTCCCGAGTAAATTACGCCAAGCAAAAAGCAAGGGTATATGCCCTTGCTTTTATTTATCGCATAAATTTCGGCTCCACAAATTCGATCCCGTTTTTGAGACACTCATCAAGGATTATTCTGTAGTACTCGGGCACCATTTCTTCAGTCTCATCATGTGAGTGAAAAAGAAGCATATTGTAACAATCCGGTGCAAACAGCGGAGCTCCGGATTTAGGATTCTGATCGTACATCCTTTTAAATACATCGTCTAAAGTAAAGCCGCTGTTTGGTCTTATGTTGTACTCCGCAAAATCGAAGGTCCAGAAGGTATCTATATCCCTGTCCAGCCCGTTTTCTTTCCACCAGGGATAGGAGATGGCTGTATCGTCAACCTTGTCAAATCCCTCTTCGTTCAGATATTTCTGAAGCGAAGCCTTATTGTCGCCACCCTTGTCTCCGTAGGGGAAACGAAAAGGTCTGTAACGACGGGGCATCCCCGCATCATTATAAAGTTTATTCAAGACTTCCTCGCACTTCTTTATCTCTTTGATTCCGTCTTCAATTGATATGTGGGAAAAGTTCGGATGAGAGTAACTGTGATTTCGCACAACGATTCCCTTCTTTATGGCATAAATTGCTTCGTCATAGTGCTTTTCCACGTTCTTTCCGCAGGCAAACAGGATCACCGGTATGTGCTTTTCCTCAAGATAATCCACTATTGCCGGTATGTTTTTTGTTGCAAAGTCATCCATTGTAAGCAGTGCTTTTGTCATTTGTCTCACCTCTGATGTGCGTTCGCTTTAAAATAATTATAATATAAGTATATGTTCGATTTCTTTGATATAATAGATGCAATTAAAAAAATTTTACATCAGGTTAAAACCTTTTACCCTTCTCATCCGTAATCATTTACAGCAGGGCAGATTGAATGACTGCACGTACGTTTTGACCGGATAATAAAAAATTGCGGAGGTAAAAAATGAATACTCTAATCAGAGACGCAAAAAACGGAGATTACGAGGCCCTTGGCAAGCTCTATGAGGCCTGCAGAAAGAAAGGATTATCGGTTGCAAGTCGGTATGTAAAGAACGACAGTGATGCCGAGGATATGTATCAGGACGCCTTTCTTAAAGCAATGGAAAATATCGACAGGTTTGATGAGAACCACGAATTCCAGCCCTGGCTTGATACCATAATCGCCAATACCTGCAAGGATTTCCTGAGAAAAAAGCGCCCCATCAATTTTACGGACATGTCTGACGAAGAAAACGAGTTCGTGGACACGATCTCGGGCTCCGATGAGGAAGCACTTCCCGAAAGCTCCTATCTGCGGGGTGAGATGCTAAAGATTGTCGATGATATCGTGGATACACTCCCCGCTGAGCAAAAACAGGCGACGCTTCTTTTTTACTTTAAGGACTATTCTGTCAAACAGGTCGCAAGCCTTCAGCACGTATCTGAGGATACCGTTAAGAGCAGGCTTAATTATTCGCGAAAGAAAATGGCTCTTGCTACCGCGGATTACGAGAAGAAGCACGGCATCAGAGTAAGCTTTGCGTGCCTTGTTCCCGCGATCCTGCTTCTTTATTTCAAAAACAGTGCCTATGCTTCGCAGCTTGAAGGTGAACTGGAAGCCCTTTCCACTGCGGGTGCGGCAGGAGCGGCATCCCAGGCAGAAGCGGCCGGTGCTGCATCCCAGGCAGGCTCGGGACTTGCAAAAGCAGGTGCGGTTGCCGTCAAGACAGGCTTTTCTGCCAAGGTTGCGGGCTTTATCGCCGTAGGTGCACTTGCTTTGACCGGCGCAGGCTTCGGAATACATCATCTGATTAATGCAAACGCACCCGCAGCGGTTTCTACAGAGGATCCCATCGTGTCGGTTCAGGCCTCTGAAAACGGAAAAGATACCGGCATTTCCGATTCTTCGGAAGAGAATAAAGAAACAGCCTCCGTGGAACTCACGGAAGAAGAAAAACGTGCTGCAGCACTTAAAGAGGCAATACAAACCGCAAAGGTAGGCGACTTCATAGAAATCGGCACATTTGAGCAGGACGGAGATACCGCAAACGGCGCTGAGCCCATTGAATGGATGGTACTTGCAGACGAAAACGGTAAGAAGCTTCTTTTATCCAGATATATCCTTATGTCCATCGGAGATATGATGAAATTCCCCGGAGACGGCGTAAAATATACCTGGAAAGAATGCGGGATAAGAGAATACCTGAACGGGGACTTTTACGAATCCGCATTCACGGAAGTAGAAAGAGCACAGATCACCGAGACTGAGATCCGCTCCACTTGGGAGGATTACTATTCGCTTGGTGCCGAATTAGTCGATGTGGAAACGATCAGTTGGGAGTTTGTCGGACAGACGTTTTCCAGAGATATTGGCAAGATCGTTACCACCGACAAGATCTTTATTCCGGATTTTGATGAAGATTTTGTCAAATATATGAAGGTTCATAAAGACATCTATGAAAGTTTCGGGACGGATATGCTTGCAAAAGCCACACCCGCAAGCGGGATTGAGAACTTTTCTTATACTCAGCAGGCTTACGATTGGGAAAAAGATTATACAGGATATAATGATTTTGATCCCGAAAATGTAAATCTTGATGAAAGCCTGATCGGGGAAGAATTCGGAACCTATATCCTGAGAACCGGCATGTCGGGTCCTTGTCCTACTTATAGCGAAGACGGTTCTTCTACCGGAAATCATGTCAGAAGCGCGTGTTATAATGTTGTAACCGGTTCGAATGCTGCTGTATATTATCCTCCTTGGTGGATCACGGAGTTTCCCTTCCAAACAAAGACTTTAGGTATACGCCCCATGATGTGGGTTACGACAGAATAAATTTTTTTGAATTTTTAAAACCTTTTTGTATGCCGGCTCGTAATAGATACAGAAAGGCAAGAATAAAAGCCGACACATGACAAGGAGGAAAAGAATATGAAACTTAACAGAGGAAATTTGGGATTGGCAGCGCGCTTTGCGTGTGTTCTGATATCAGGCATGCTGCTTTGCGGATGCGGATTAACAAATACCGGTGTGAATGAAAAGAGCGTATCCTCAGAGCGCGCGACGGTAAAAGAACAGTCGAAGAACGCGAAAGAGCAGAAGAAAACGGAGCAGACTTCAAAAGCATCGGAGAGCAAGGTAACTTCAAGCGGATCTGAGAGCAGCGGAGGATTACTCGGAGATCTGTTCG
>JAEEGL013776531.1_pt1 | contig 26424 bp, 14 predicted proteins | sample 9134231 | NCBI WGS metagenome assembly JAEEGL01 (sample SAMN16246548, study PRJNA631951) | gut metagenome | biome: gut microbiome; feature: rumen; material: fiber-attached | host: Bos | place: Iran: Karaj | collected 2018-10
ATACCACCTGAGAATTCAAATGGATATTGTTTGAAACGTTTTTCAGGAAGAGGAATACCAACTTCTTTCATGACTTCTAAAGCCATACGTTTTGCTTCTTCTTTTGTAATTTTTGTTGAATTGATGTATTCGGTATTTACGCGATCAATTTCAGCTTCTAAAGCATCACGCTCTTCAAGATATTTATCAAATGTTTCATTATTTGTCTTGGTAATTTTTTCTTCTTGTTTTTGAATCTTAGAGATATTAATTTCTTCAGGTTTTTCACTCTTAAAGAGATGTTTTTTCTTACCTAGTTTTTCATCTCTATCTTTCTTGATGAGTTCATATCTAGCGCTTTCTTCAAGGTCTAAATAATGAGTTAAATTCTCAATATTTTTATTAACTTCATCAAGTTTAGCTTGAAGTTCAGCAATTTTAGCATCTCTATCTTCTTTTAATTTCTTTGCAAATTCTTCATTTTCTTTCTTAGAATCAGCTTTTTTAAGCTTTAATGCTTGAATTAATAGAGGTTTAATTGTTTTTGCTTCTTTACGAGTAAAATCAACATAAGCTTTTAAATAAGATTTTCTATCTTCTAAGAATTCTAAATTTGATTTTTCTTCTAAAGCATTATTTAAATAATCATTTAAAAATTCGATTTTACGGACATAAGATTCGCATTTAGCTTTATTAATTTCTTCAGCTAAATAACGATTATCTTCGACTTTTAAATCTCCTAAATAATTAATTTTGTAGTTTAAAGAATCAATTTCTTCATTGATATTCTTTTTAGATAATGTTCTATATTCTAAAACTTCACTTTCGATTTCATTAATTTCTTCTGCGGTTGCTTTTGCATTTTTAAGGACTTTAATGAAATTATTTACACGTTGAATTTCAACTTTAGATTTATTTTCTTCATAAGCAACATTAGCATCATTATTTCTAACTGCAACAAGTTGATCTGCAATTAAATCCATGTAATGTTTCTTTAAAATATTACGATTAATGAGTGTTGCTTCTGTGATTTGTTTTCCAACCTTTGTGATTGGGTTAAGTGAACTTAAAGGATCTTGGAAAATCATTCCGATTTTGTGTCCTCTAATACGATGGAATTCTTCTTCAGAAATTCTAACTAAATCTTCACCTTCATATAAAATTTGACCAGTTTCGATAATAGCATTTGCTGCTAAAATTCCCATGATTGTCTTACTAGTGACGGATTTTCCTGAACCTGATTCACCAACAATACAGAGCGTTTCACCTTTATAAAGGTCAAAAGAAACACCTCTAACAGCGTGGACAAGTCCAGAATCACTTGTAAAATTAACCCTTAAATTTTTAACTTGAAGGACTTTTTCAGCATTTGCATAATCAAATTTATTAACTTGTTTTGCCATACTAATCACTTCCTTTCAACGATGGGTTAAACGCATCACGTAAACCGTTACCAAATAAATTAAACGAAATCATAATTAATGCCATGATTGCACTTGGGAACAAAATCAAAACTGGGTTTGTTAATAAGTAAGTTTGATTTTGACTTAATGTAACACCAAGTGAATGCATGCTTTGGAAGCCTAAACCTAAATAAGAGATTGTAGCTTCTGAGAAAATAACACTAGGAATCATTAAAACTGATGAAGTAATAATTGTTCCCATTGCGTTAGGTAAAATATGTCTAAAGATTAAACGAGGATGTCCTGCTCCTAATGTTCTAGAAGCAAGCGTATATTCTCTATCTCTAAATCTATAGAATTGAGTACGAGTAATACTTGCTGTTCTAATCCATCCAGTCATACACATAGCAAGGATGAATGTGAAGAAATTACTTCCAAGATTTAAGATACAAAGTGTCATGATAACAATCCATGGAATACCACTTAAAATATCTGTAAATCTTTCCATAACAAGGTCGACAGTTCCGCCAAAATATCCACAAATTGAACCCCAAATTAAACCAATTGTGAAACAAATTGCAAATGTCATAAGACCTAAAGCTAAAGATGTTCTTAAACCAACAAATACAAGTTTAAGTAAATCATTTCCAGTACTATCTGTTCCAAAAAGGAATTTTGGCATTTCAGTATAACCAAGCCACTTATATCCATAAACATCACAAACGAATTGATAAGCAGTAATGCCACCGCTACTTGTAGCGGTAATTTCTTTCATTTTAACGATTGGACAATATTTAGCAGTTAAATCGGTTTTTAACTCTTTATAGTAATCATCAAGTTCTAAAGCAGCATCTCTATCTAAAGCTGTATCAATGTTAAATGATGAAGAAATCCAACCTTTTTCAACATATTCATTAACTTGAGTTAATGATAATGTTCTTTCTTGAACGCCATATGCAGCTTCATAAGTGTCATAAACAAATGAACAAACATAACCTAAACCATGATATAAACTCTTTGTTCCGGTACTTGTCCAATAACCTCTTGCTGAGCTTTGTTTTAAAATCATTTGGTTTGCGTTATCAAATCCAAGATTAATAAATGGAATTGATTGATCATTTTCAGCTTCAAATTCAACTGATCTAATAGCTAAACTTGATTTTGAATTTGCAAGAGGAAGCATTTGAATCTTCAAGTTAGCGTTTTCTAAACCATTAGCTACAACATCAGGATCAGCAGCAACTTCTTCAAGGAAGTTTTCAACAACTAATTTCTTTGTTTTTAAAACTGAAATTGTGTCATTGACTGAACTTGAAACAAGTTTAGTGTCATCACTAAAATCTTTTAAAATTGCTGTTTTTCTTTCATCAATAGTATTTGCTTTATAATCAACTAAAACACGATAATCACATCTAGCAAATCCTTCAATATGTTCATCAAGAACTGTTAAAGTGACTTTGTAAGTATCTGTTAAATCAAATGCGTAATTTTGTGAATAAAAATCAGTGACAAATTCATTAACTTCTTCTTCATCTAAAATATTGATATCAGTTGCGGTTTCTTTAACACAAATAATGTTTGCAAAACCATAATTTGCTGCAGCTGTTGCATCTTCTAAATAACCAACTTTTGCAGGAGTTAATTTAGAGACTGCGCGCTTTGGATAATTTGATTCATAAGGATAGTAATAAACATTACCATCTTTATCAGTAATTTTCTTTGATGTATCACAAGGAGCATCAGTAATTTGTTTTGTTCCATCCCAGAATCCACTTCCAGCATTGAATGCTTTTGGAGCAAGGAAAAGTTCATAAGGATGGGATACATCGATATCGTTTGTATCAATAACAGGAATTAAAATACTTAAAGCAAGTAAAATTCCTAAAATAATACCACCAGCAACACTACTCTTATTTTTAGCAAAACGTTTTAAAGCGTCTTTAAAGAATGTTGTTGGTTTTGTTTTGAATTTTTGATCATGTATCTTTTCGTCTTTTTGTGAAAGATTAAAATCACCTTCATTAAGGGCAATCTTATGTTCAATACCTGAACTATCTACATAGATATATTCTTTATTATCCATTGTTCTTTGCCCCCATTCTAATACGTGGATCGATAAATCCATATGATATGTCTAAGAAGACACTTGCAGTTAACGAAATAAGTGTGAACATAGCCATATCAACCATCAAAACGCTGTAATCTTTCGAGTTGATAGCTAAAACGAATAAACCTCCAATACCTGGAATGTTATATAAATTTTCAAGGATCATTGATCCTGATAAAATACCGATAAATTCAGCTAAAATTGATGGAACAATTGGGACCATTGCATTACGTAATGCATGTCGAGTAATACATTGTGTCTTTGTTAAACCTTTTGTTCTAGCAAGTAATAAATAATCACTACTCATGACTTCACAAAGTTCAGCTCTTGTGAATCTACAATATCCACAAATCGAACCAAAGCTAAGCGCCATAACAGGGATAAAATAACCTAAAATCTTATTTTGAGTTGTGCTTGTTGCATCTGGCCATTGTGATGGGAAAAGTTTAAGGTCAAAAGCAAGCCACTTAATAAGAAGTGAAATAACGATAAAACTTGGAACAGAAATAAAGACCATAACAATCGTAGAAATAATGTGGTCTGTTGGTTTATTTTTCTTTAAAGCTGCCCAAATACCTAAAGCAATTCCTAAAGGAACACTGACTAAAACACTCCAAATATTAATTCCAATTGAAACAGGAAGTCTTGAACCAATAATGCTCATTGCAGACGCATTAAATTGAATGGCGGTTGAGGTTCCCCAATCCCATTTTGTTAAAACATTACCCCAGAAATTAAAATATTGTTCAAGAATTGGACGTTGATAATAGTAAAGGTAATTTCCTTCACCATCAACACCAATTGATGTACCTTCAGTTGTAAATAAAAGTTCTCCAAATCCTTCTTGTGGACTTGTGAATCTAATTACATAACCATAATCTAATTGTGCTTCATAATAACGCCATTGATCTGTTGCCATACCAATTGGACGTTGGAACGGCAAGAGTTTCATCATCAAGTAAGTTAAACTTAGAATAATAAAGGCGGTTAATAATGCGAGCAACAATCTTTTAACGACATATTTCCACATATCTTTTCCCCTTAAAATCTTATAGATTTTACTACAATTAAATTAAAAAGTATATAACAAAAAATTAGCGTACATTAGTACGCTAATTCTTTTTTGCAAAAACCCTGCAAAACTCAATTATTTTTATCAAAAACCTATTGATTTGATAATTGAATTTGTTGAGTTGTAAGTGATGAAGCAACAGCAATTCCTTGAATCTCCATGTAGTAAGTTACAGTGAGATTGAGAGCTGTGATGTCGCTCCAATTAATGTTTTCTGTAATTTGGCCATTTGTGTTTTCTGGTGTTAATAACATTGGGACACAAACATAGAATCTTGCCATGTTATCATTATCAGCTTGACCAAAATATCCATGTTCATCAACATCACCATTTCTTGGTGCAAAGAATGATGAATTAATACTATCGCCATAATAGAAGTTAACAGAAATTGTTTCAGTTGCTGAACCTTTCTTATAGCCAATACTTGCAGTAACATAAGCTTCATTCTTAACTTCATCATTTTCAAAAATCTTGAATGCTGCTTGTTGAGCTGCTGCTGCAACTTCTAAATCGAATGCGATTCTTTGGCATGCAGTTGAATTAACTGTGAAATTTGATGTACCTGTACCAGCTTGTTTAACTGAAACTGGATCTGCAACTGTCTTAGAGTCACTGCCAATAATGGCACCAGTTTTTGCAGCTGCCCATAAACCATCAAAGCTCCATGTTTTACCATCATAGATAATAGCATTTGAGCCGTCATCAGCGATCTTACCTGTATCCATACCATAATTAAGTGTGAATCCAGATGAGTTATCACTCTTTAAAACTTCCATAAAACCAAGTGGGTCACTAGTCATACCAGAGATAGAACCAAATCCTAAATCAAACATACCAGATCTCATTGTGTCATAGACGACTTGGTAGTCACTATTACCTTCATCTTGTGTGAAGTTAATTCTGAAACCTGATTTATATGCGTTTGTTTTTTGGAAAGCTGTATTCCAGTAACCGATAATATCGTTACCATATTCTTTAGGGTCGGTTGTGTTCATCCAAGAAATCTTAATTTCTTCTGTTGATCTATAACCAGTGTAACTTTCGTTGACTTCAACTTCTTCTTTAATAGCGGCATCGAATAATTGAACTGCTAATTCTTCGTTGTAACCATAAGTTGAAGGTGAATAATCAGCTAAAACTGCCTTATGTTGAGCTGTTTCATCATATGATTTACCAAGTTCTGGTTCCCAGAGGTAAGCAGGAGCAAAGTAATCTTGTGATGGAATACTACCTCTATTTTCAGCAAAGTTCTTTCTATCGATAGCAAAACTTAAAGCGTTAAGGAATTTATCATTACTCATTAATGGCTTGACTTTATAAGAACCTGTAGCATTGTATGTTGCTGTCTTATTAGGATCTTTAAATCTATCATTCCATTCAGCTTGAGTTGATGAGTTAACATTTAATTTGAATGTTGATGAACCTTCAGTCTTAGTTGTACGTGAGTCAGCAACATATTGTTGAATGTAATCCTTTGGAATTGAACATGCATCAATTAAATCTTTTAAGAAGTAATTTGTAAATGCGAGGTTTGTATCACTTGATGCACCTTGTAAGTACATAAGTTTTAATCCTTTAATATTGTATCTACCACTTAAAAGTTGATTATTTGCATCCCATTCTTTATAGAATTCGTTCTTTTTATAGACGTTATATTGTGATTCTGCTTGTTCAAGGACATATGGTCCAACTGAAAGTAAGTTATCAACAGGTGTGATTGAATCATCTTGTTTATTAACAGTGCCATAAGCATCTTTCATACCAGATTGATAGATGTTTGCATCTGTTTTATCTGGAGCAATTGCTCTAATGAAATCTGCTGGGAATGGTGAAACAAGTGAACTTGAAACAGCTTGCATTGCTGAGAATGCTGTTAATTGTTGATTGAATTCAAAGTCAAGGTATTCGCCATTACTATCTTTTCCACCATGTAAACCAACCATGTTATCGAATGTATTCTTTGTTTGATCGATGTTTGAGTTGTTTGTTGTAGCTGAGTTATAAGCTTTTGCACCTTTAAGTGTTGATTCACTTGTATCTGAAATCATATCAGTCATTCTCTTTAAGTGGATCTTACCATTTAAAAGAACTCTATAAGGTGTGATGTAGTCTTCAAGTTCAAGCAATCTACCCTTAAATGAGTAATCTTGTTTATTTTCACCTTTTTGATCAGTGAAATTATATGTTTTAGAACTTAAAGTGTTATATTTAAGTCCATCACTCTTACCTGTTCTGACATAAACTCTATATTTTGAAGCTAAGCCTAAACTATTCTTATTTAAAGCGATTGGTCTAACCTTACCTTTTTCAGCATCTTTATCTTCATAAGCTGTAATGGTTTTACCATTATAAACTGTTGTTTTTGGTGATGGTTTTGCTAAATGTGGGAAATATTCATATCCATCACGTGTAGCGTTCATCTTTGTATTATATAAGGTTGATGCAACATAACTATAGAGATCACTTGATTCTGAACCATCATCATCAAGATAGTTGAATTTTCTCTTATTATTTGTACCAGCATATGAGTGATAATATTCTCTCCAAGCTTCGTTTGACTCTTGTTCGGCTGTCATAGCTCTTGTAATATTACCTTCAGTTAAAATACCAAATCCATAACCAGTAATATAGTTATTTGTTGGTTTGCTGATACGGTTACTATACATAACGTAACCACCATTTTGGAAAAGTGTGATACCTGTTAAGTGGTTATCAACAACATATTTTTCAAGTTTTCCTAAAATGTCTAATTTTTCTTCATATGTTTTACCAACATAGTTAAATGCGCCAACTGCTCTTTCAGGTGCTGCTAAAACTCTGATGTTGATTGTTTGTGGTTGTAAACCTTCAACACCGTTTCTAACTCTGACAGTAACTATAACTTGGCCAGGAGCAATACCGGTGACTTTACCATTTGTATCAATACTAGCAAAAGCTTTGCCAGCATCGTTAATTGCATAAGTATAGTTACCTTCAACTGGGTCACCTTTTGAGTTTTCAGCACTACATGTAACATAAACTGATTCACCAGCATAAATGTCTGAAGAACCACTAAGTGAAACTGTAAATGAAGCAACTTTTGTTAAATCTTCAGCAGGTGTGTCACCTCCTCCTGGAGTATCTCCACCTCCACCTGGGGTGTCACCACCACCACCTGGAGTATCGTCTCCACCAGGTCCAGGTTCAATTGTTGGTGTGTCATCACCACCACATGAAGCAAGTGGTAAACCAAGAAGTAACAATGCACTGAGCGCAAATAGATATTTCTTATGTTTCATATCTTTTTCCTCCAATTTTTTCTAATTGAATAAACATATATTATATGTTTTCCATATTTTAAGCAATCGATATCTTTATATAAATAAAGATAATCAAAGCTGGAATTAATAACAAGATACTAGATGCGTAATAACTAAGAAAAACGAATCTATTATCTTTTCTTTGTTCTTCTTTTGATTTTGAATATTCATATCTTCCATTCATTTTAGCTATGTTCTTAAGTTTTTCTTTTGCAATGTGAGCAAAAAATTTTAAGAAGCTATATGCAAAGATATCGAAGAACTCTAAGTTGGTTATGATCGAGAATGTTCCAGCTGCAAAGCAGATCATTCCTGCGATAAATAATCCATCACAAGACCCAACTATCGTTTTATTAATAACTAAATAATAAACTAGGAAGAAGGCTACTCCGACTGCTAATGAAGCTAGAAATCTGATACCATATTTTTTGAAAAAGTCTGCAAATTCCATATATTTTTCAAAATTCCTTCTAATTTAGTAGATTTTTAGTAGGTACCTAGTCGATTTCTAGGCACCTACTTTTTTTAGTTAGGCTTGGACAAATGTAACAACTACAACGTTTGCACCTTTTTCAAGAGTGAATTGATAGTTGCCATTAGCGTCAGCTTGAATAGCGACACCATTAACAGTGACTGAACCAACTTTATATCCTTTATCTGGGATTGCATAAATTGTTGCTTTATCACCTTTTGCACCAACTACTTTATCAACGTAAACTTTACCATGTTCTGGGTTAGCTTCATAACTAACTTCAGCATCTTGTACGTTGAAGATTGGGGTTTGTTTGCTACCTGTATCTTGGACTAAGAAACGTGTAGCACGTGTTGTAATTCTTAATGTTGAATCATCAATCTTGACACCTCTTGTATTTTGGTTAGCGATTAATGATCCTTTAACAAGGTTACCTTGTGCATCTTCTACCATTTCATAAACTTGGAATGTATTGTTAAGTTTTCTATCAAATGAGACGATTGCACTATATTCATCAAGATCAATTGCGTTTCCTCTTGCATCTTTTGCACTTACTTCGTAAATGTAAGAGATATTTCTTGAAGAATCATCAACTCTTCTTGTGTATGAATATGTTGAACCATAACCAAGTTTTGCACTTTCAAGAGCAAGACCACCTTCAAGTTCTCCTTCATTAATCATGATTGAACCATAGTTATAGGTTGAATCATAAATTGAGACGAAGAGTTTGCCGTTTAAGTAAGCATCAGTAAGTGGAATATCAATGATATAACCATCGCTTGCTTTTGTCATTGTGAATTGAGTTTGGTCAGCATTGACGTGGACTCTTGTTTCTTCTGGAATGTAAATTTCAGAGAATTTAAGTCTTAATGTCTTAACACCATTCTTATCGAAGATACTTCTATAGAGTAATCTTGGAGCATCTCCATCGATGACTAAGTCATAAGTCTTAACTTGAGTTGAACCATAAACGAGATTATGTGTGAATTTCATCGTATATTTTCCACTTGCAAGTTTATAACCAGCATCTGAATAGAGTGGGATTTCAGCATAACCTCTATTAACAAGTGATTTATCAGAAATGTTATTAGAGATGACGTGTGATTTGAAGAGGTAACTTGTTCCTCTTAAGAGGTCAACGATTGGGACACTCTTAACTAATGTGCCGATTGAATCATAAATTGAAACATTAGCACTTTGGACTGATCTATAAACAAATTCTTGAAGGTATAAAACATCTGTATTTGCACCACCAACATAAAGTGTGTATCTATCAGCTTCTTCGTCATAACTTGTAGTCAATGTTTGGCCGAAGTTATAGAAGTTATCAGTATTACCTGTAACACTTGATTTCCTATCATTTTCTTGGAATCTTTCAAAACTATCAGCACCAATCATAGATCCTGTATCAATGAATGATAAACCATATGATTTTTTACCCATGAAATCGACAAGATCACTACCATAAAGTTTTCCATCTTGTTTTCCATCAATGTTATAGGTTTCTTTCTTTTCGAAATCGAATTTTTCAACAGCTTCTGCTTGATCATAATCTCCATAGAAACCTAAGTATGGGACATTGAGTTCAGGATTTTCATCATCAACTGTAACTCCTTGTGGAGTAAGTTTGACGTAACCTTCTAAGAATGTACCATTTTCGAATCCTGCAAGATATTCTTTGCTTGCTGCGCTAATTTCATGTGCTTCAAGGATGACATCTTTTGTTTCTTCGCTTGAAGTTAATGAAATTGTTCCTAAATCGATATTTTCTTCTAAGACTTTATCAAATGCGGTTTGAATCTTAGCACCTTCATATTTAGCATCACTACCGACATAATTTGCGAGTTGATTATCGTGATTATGGTAATCGGAAAGTTGTGAAGCTTGGACTTTTAATGTAACTTTGTAGTTGCCATTAAATCCTTCATTATGAAGTCTCATACCAAGTTTAATCTTACCTTGTTTGATTAAATCATTGTTCTTGAGTTCAATTTTACCGAATTTATTTCCGGTATATTTGCCATCAGTTTGTTCATATTCACCTGAATCACTTGGTACTAAACCTTCAATGTAGACTTTTGAGCCAATTGCTTCGCCTGCATTGACGATACCAGCGCCTTGTTTACGTGGTGAATAATTTGCAATATCATCTTCTTCAACTACAGGAGTATAAATCTTAACCTTTGATTTATCAGATGCTTCTGCTTCGCTAACTGTAATACCTTCATAGCGTGTTGATGATGATGTATATGGATCAGCTGTTGACATTGTTCTCATAGAAATTGTCTTTAAGTAATCGACTCTTTCTTCTTCTGTTACAGCTTCTCTTTCACCAACAAGTAAAGCAACAATACCTGTGAAGTTTGGAGCTGCCATAGATGTACCACTTAAATATTCATATCTATCTGGATCAAATCTATCAACAACACCAAGTGAATTCTTTTCACCAAGTGTAGCACCTTTAATGGAGCTTCCTGGAGTAGAAATTGTTGGGATGATTGCCATATCGCTTGCAGCACCTTCAGAGGAGAAATCACTCATTTTTCCTGCATCTGGGTTGTCAGCGATCATGTTTTTAATTAAGTTACCAGTTGTTGTTCTACAAATTTCTTTTCCATTATCATCACGTTCAATGTTTTCGCCCATTGCTTGAGAAAGAATTAAATCTCTATCTTTAAAAAGGACAAATACGACTGGAATTGTAGGAACAACAAGAGTATTTGTTGTACTATCTGTGAAACTCATTCTCATGTTGAATTCGTATGCTGTAGGGTCATTGTTTATAACAACAAGGGCTGCAGCACCTGCTTCAGCAGCAGCTTGAGCTTTTGATAAGAAGGTTGTACTACCTCTATCACAGACAGCGACTTTTCCTTTAAAGTAATTAGAACCTTTGACGGCTGTAACTGCTGAATAATCAGCATCAGTACCATAATAATTACCATTTGAATCAGCAGCACCTGCTGTAACAAGTGTTAACTGTCCACTACCAAGGACATCGGCTAAAATTTGTTGTTGATCTTCAGGAATGTCTGGTTGTGTTTTGTGGGAAACTTGGTCGTTATAAGCAACGATTTGACCTTTGATTTGAAGACCATTTTCATAGAATGCTTTTGGAGTTGTTGATGAAGCGATAATATTTGCTGTTTCGCTACATGCATAACTTCCTAAAACACCAGTATCGGTTTCTTCTGTTCCCCAGTGCTTATATGTGGAAAGTGATGAGAATAATCCTTTTCCACCGTTTCCTGCAGAAATACAACCTTGTGTACCTGCAGCTTGTAAATCATCGATAACGCTCATTGATGTTGATTTGTTACCAAAATCATCAAGATCGCTACCAAGTGACATATTGAATGCATCGACTTTTAAGAGGACACAATCGTTTAATGCTTGTATGATATCAGTATCGGATGCACCAACTCCACCAGCAGCACTACCGTTTTGTGGCAATGTTTCTTTGAAAACTTTCATTAAAGCAAGTTGTGAATTTGGAGCGATACCTTGATATGTACCGTTTGCACCAGTAATTGATGCAACGTGAGTTCCGTGTTCTGAAATTGTTGAAAGTGCATCGAAGTCATCACTTGTATTCAAGTTACTTGCACCATAGTCAAAATAGAATGGAACTTTTAAATTGTAATAAAGTGAACCATCAGCAAGTTCGCCTTGATAACTATCAGTGACACCAGTTAATGTCTTACTTGCGACTGCTTCAAGTCTGCCGTTTAAAGCTTTAAGATCGTTATATTTGAATCTTGCTTTTGCAGCAGCTTCACCTTCTAAATTCTTAAATGCATGGTGATCAATATAGAAACCTGAATCTAAGATAGCAACAAATGAACCAGCACCACCATTACTTGTTAGTGGAACATTCATTGTTTCACCTGACATATTTTCATCATCAGTTGAAGAGCCTTCTGGACCTTCAGGATCGCCTAATGGTACATAACCTTCTTTGATTTCAGCTTTGGTTCTTAATCCATTGAATGTATCACCGAATCTATATAATTGATCAGCAGCAACTTTCTTAACGCCTGGGATTTTTTCGATGATGCCTTTGACATCTTCGTTAGCTCTAATCTTAAGGACGTTAATTGCGTCAAATCTATGTTCAACTCTGAAGTTGAAACCGATTTTTTCTCTTAATGATGCGATAAATGCATCTTGGCTAGCTTTAACACCATCTTCACCAATTGTAGTTGATAAGCCACCTAAATTAACTAAGAAGCTTGTATTTCTTTCTAAAATTGGATTTTCAGCTGATGTAGCTTCACCATTTGAACAGCAAGCAAGGAAACCAAGAGCACCTACTGTAAGAGCAAATAAACCTAATTTATTCTTTTTCATATTCCCTTACCTCCTTATAATGCAGCGTTTGCTGCTTCAATACCAGCTTCAATCCATGGGACTGATGTTCTTCCAACATTAATTGCGCTTTGAGCGCTTCCGCTTCCGTCTTTAATTACCCAGAAATCAATTCCTTCAACAGTAGCTGCTGAATGAGGTCTTCCGGTTGTGAAATTAATGAAGAACATACCTGTGTATCCTTTTGGAGCTGTTCCAGATGAACCATTGATGTAAGTATAAATTTGATTTTGTGCATCTTTAGAATATGTTTGATAAGCAACTGAATCAGTAGATGAATATCCAGCATATTTTGAGAAAAGATGTAACAACGAATTTCCACCATGGGTTCCAAAAATATTCTTTAATGAATAGCTTACATAAGAGTCAGTGTTACCAACTTTTTCTAAACTATCCATATATTCAGGTATATTATCGATACTTGTTTCGATTGCTTCACCTAATACAAACGATCCACTAGATTGAGTAAAGTTATATAACTTACCATCGTCAAGTTTACAAACGCCAGCTTTACTTCCAACATTATATGTATAATTTTCAGTGAAATAAGCTTCAGCAATTGTACTGTTGTAATCAGTTGCTGTGTAATTATTTGCAGAAATAGCATCTTTTAAATAAACCATTTCTTGTGGAGCAGTATAACTTGGGGTAATACCATCTCTTAATGCTCTTTCAACAGCTCTAACTGAAGCATTTCCAAAAGCATTAATCTTCATTTCGGTAGTTCCGTAACTTCCAAAATATGCCTTCATGGATAAGTTATAGTCATTTGTAACTGAAATAACAAATCTAGACATGATGGTAATAAGTGATGATGACCAACCACAATATGATAAGAATTGACCACATAATGGATATTTATCTAATGTTTGAGTTCCGTCATCATTATCGCCTTCAACTTGTTGAACATTTATAACAAGATATTTGCCATTTAACGATTCGGTTGGTAATAAACTGACATCGAAAATTTTGAATGAAGTTGAAACGATATCTGCAAAATCCCACCAACTTGTAGTTTCTGTTGAAACGATCGTTGATCCAACGATATCACCGATTTCATCAACTCTATATTCACAAACACCACTTGTATCTCCATCCTCAAATGAAGTATAACCAATGTGTTCTTTTTCAACTGATGTGTTGAATTCGATACCATTTGTTCCGGAAACGTTTTGGTATGTGATTTCATCATAATAATTTTCAGTATAAGTTCTTAAATAGTGGAAACCAGTTGTGTCTCTTGTTGTACCAACGTCATTTAAGACTTCTGCTTGATAATTATGAGTTGTTTGAAGTTGTTCCATTAAGTTTCTTAATGTTAAATCTTCTTTATAACAGATAATGTTGAAGCTTGTTCCATCAACATTTGAATCTGTTGAATAAACTTGAATTGTTGTAGTTCCTTCGTATTTAAGTTCGCTACCATTAGTTAAGCTTAAAGCGTAGTCACTACTACCGGCTGCTACAGTAGATTTCAAAACTCCATCTTCAAAAGTTTGCTTAGAAACAACTAAACCAGCAGTTTCAAAATTAACTCTAGTACCTTCTTTTAAAACATATTTTGTTTTATTTGGATATTTAGTTATGTAAAGTCTTTGTTCAATAACAGAATCACCAACACTAATTTGGAATGTTGTTGATAAGTAACCATTAAGTGAAACGGTAACTGTTTGACTTCCTGTAGTTGCTAAAGTTGTTCCTTCAGCAACTGAGAATGTTAATTGAGATTTTGAGAAAACTTTACCACTTGTATAATCCTTTGTGCCTGATAAGTAATCATAGCCCATTACTTCAATGCCTTCAAAACTTGCTTGTTCACCAACTTTATATTTTGTTTTATTTGGTAAATTAACAATTTCAAGGCTCTTTGTAACAGTGTTTGCTGCATAAATTTGAATTTCAACAGGTGAAGATGTTTTTGTTGTGTCAAGTTTACTTCTAGCAATGACGGTGATTGTACCTTTTGCTTCTAAAGTAACTAAACCATTAGCATTAACAGATGCATAAAGTGGGTTATCAACTTCCCATGTAACTGAGTTTGTGTCATCTCCAACAACAATTGCTTGAAGTTGAACTGTTTCGCCAACTACGCCATTTTTTGCACCTGTAACGATAACTTTATAATCAATTTTTTCAAAAACAACATTAACGTTATTATTTCCTTTAATTAATTTAAAAGTATATGTTGGCCCTTCAAGAGTTGTTCCGTTTGCATTAACTGATTTGATTACAAAACCTGCATTTGGTGTAACTGTAAGAGTAACTTGATCACCTTCTTTGCCTTTAACGGCACTAGCTTCTACACTACCTTGAGTTTGATCAAATGTTAATGAGACAACAGCGTCATCAACTACTACTGTTTCGCCTCCTCCATTACATGAAGTAACTAACATTGAAGCAGATAAACAAAGTAAAATTGCAGAGCTAATTTTGAGGCTAAGTCTTGTTTTTCTCTTCATATTTTTCCTCCTCTTAAACATGCAAAGAACCGTAAGCAACTTACGGCTCTTTGTAAAATGTATTAATTCCTATCTTATTTTATATAAGAAAAGATATATAAACTTTTTAAGTGTTCTGGATCGGTGCCTTCTCCACCTTCGGAGCCGCCTTCGCCGCCTTCAGATCCACCTTCGGAACCACCTTCAGATCCGCCTTCGGAGCCGCCGCCTTCGCCGCCTTCTGGATTTGGATCAGGTGTTGGTTCAACATAATCTTGTAAACCAGCAAGATATGTATCGATTGCAGGGATGCTAGCTGTTCCAACCTTATCTACTTGAATATAGTTAGCATACATTACATCAGAACCAGTATCATAATCTGTGAGATAAATTGGGAAATATAAATCTGAGAGATTTCCATCAGCATCAAATTCAACATTCATTACTACTGAGTAAGAAGACCAATTACCAGTACCGGTGCCCCACCATCTACCCCAAATAAGTGTAGACATATCATAGGCTGTACCATAGTTCTTATTATCATAGCCTCTAAACTTAGTTTGTAAATAATAATATGAGTAAGAAGATGTGCCGTCTTCATTAACTGTTGCATCTAATAAATTCCAACAAGCTAAATCATTTGCAGTATTAACATCAAGGCCATACCAATTTGTAGGATAAACTGCAAAATCACTTAATGAAGTAGCACCATCAACTACGTCACCTAATGTAGCAACATCTTCAGCAACACTAATATTGTAAATACCAGCTGCTAATGGATTTGTACCATCTGCTGTTTTTCCTTCAGGAATAGAAACTAAACCACCACTACTAACTGTTCTATAGAAATAATTATCTGTGACAGTTAATGATTCGCCTCTAGCTGTTGATAATTCATAACTGTTTCCATCAAATGCCGATAATGCAGCAATTAATGCTGGATCAGCAGCTTTATTTGCAGCAGTTGTTGCTTCACATGCTGCAACTACCGAATTAACAAATTCAGCATTAGTAACAGCAAAATACTTATAACCAAGTGGTGTAGAAGTAATTTCACCTGTTTCTGCGTTAACAACAACTGATTCTAAACCAGCATAAGCAATTGTAGCACTAGCTTTTCCAAAAACACCTCTATATGTTGTACTAGGGTTTCCAAACTTAGATTGAGCGCCAGCAAGATTTGTGAAAATACTTACAAATGGATAATTGCTTGCAGTTTCTTCTGTAATTTCGCCCTCTGCATCAAATGAAACAAGTCCAGTATAAGCTTCTTTTTCGGTTTCATCATAAGTTAAACCAGTAAAGATTTGATCAATTGTTGCTTCATCATAATCAACAAATAAACCTAAATTCTTATAACCTTTAGCATAATCTTTTGCATAGACACCAGTATTAGAATATGCATTTCTTGCATAATTTCTATAAGTGGCACTAACTGTTCCGGCTTCATCGTCAGCAATTTCAAAATCATATTTTCCAACAACATCTAATGTATTGCCGGATTGTGTAACTTGTTCACTAACAAATGCTTGTCCAACTGCTAAGTCAATAAAAGCATTTGGAGCAACAAATGAAGTATCATATAATTTTCCGCCACTAACGACTAAATTTTCATAGCCTTCAGTAGCAAATTGTTTAAATGTTTGTTTCAATTGCCATAAATAATCAGCACCAACAGTAACAGTAAATTTAGCTGGTGTAGCAACTTCTTCAACATCACTAACTGTGATTTCAACATCTTTAACTTCAGTAAATTCTGTTCCTTCTGGAATATCGAAAGTAACTTCTGAAGCACTTAAATCGGATTCACTAACTTTTGTGCCATCGACTTTGAATTCTTTCTTGACACCTAAGCCAGCAGCAGTAAACTTTTCGCCTTGCTTATATTCTTTCTTAACATTTGTTGTATCAAGGACTAAGTTATATGTTTCTTGGCCTTGAGCAACTGTTAAATCAAATGTAGCTGTAGCAAATGCTGTTGTAGCTTGAGCGTTTTCATAAGCGCCAGCTTGAATCTTATAACTACCAGTAGCTGTAGCTTTAAATGTGAACTTATTGCCTTCAGTTGTTCCAGTAAGATTATCGCCTGCATTATGTGTGAATTTAACAACATAATTTTGAACTGGAGCATCAGCAACTGTAGCTGTTAATTCATATGTTAAATGAGCTTTGAAAGCTTGTGCGTTTGCCGCAAGTGCGATTGTTGGATCTTTAGCAAATTCTGCTCTAACAACGTTTGTTCCTTCTTGAAGTTCAAATGCATAATTTGGACCAGTAAGGGCTGTACCGTTAGCTGTAACAGAAACAACGTGGTAACCTTCAGCTGGTGTAACTGTTAAAGTAATTGTATCACCAACATTACCTTCTTTTTTACTAGCTGTAACTGTACCTTGTGAACTTTCGAATTTTAAATCGACTGTACCAGTTTTAACTTCAACGACAGTTTCGCCGGTAGGGTTACAACTTACTAAGCCGCCAATTCCTAATCCTAAGAGTGAAAGTACGGCTAGTTTTTTAAATAAATTAATTTTCATCGAATTTCCTCCTAACTAAAAATCTCTTTAATTTAACTATTTATTATAAATAAATAAAAAAATATTTTTTAAATCTTAATATCATCTTAATATGGACTTTCATTTTACAACAAAAAACAATGAAAAATTCCAACATGTATTTTTAAATATTGGCATTAAAAAAACCGATTAAAATCGGTCTTTTTAGTTTAACTTTTAACTAAAGTTGTTCAATAAATATGTCAACTCCATCTGCTGTTACACTTTGGAATGTCATTTTAATATTTAATGAACTTCCATTGTTAAGTTTTGCTTCGCCATTATGGAAACTAGCTTTATATTCTTCCATTGTGAATACTGATCCAGTTTGCCAGAAATCTGCTGCACTTGAATAAGTTTTTCTGCTCATGTAAGTGCCACCACTCTTTTTAGATGAAACAAGAGCTATTTGATCAAACAATTCGTGCGTGTAATTTCTTTCATAATTACTTGAATTTGATGCTGCAACCATTGAAGGATTTGGGAATCCTCTAGTGATTGTTGAATAATCAATGTATCTTTGTTGTTGTTCTGCTGTTCCAATTGAATTGGTATAAGCATAAATTAATCGACTATCAACGTGATAAATCTTAACGCCATAAGTTGAAGGCATTCTTTGTCTTCCACTATATGCTGTAGTCGAATCAAGTTTATTTAGTCCATCTGGTGTATAAAGTTCTACAACTAAAAATTCATCAAAAACAGTTTTTCTATAATTATCTGTGATGAAGAGTGAATGTCCATCATTACCTTTTCCTAAATGGACATATGCTCCAAGTTCTTTTGATGCATCATAAATTACAGGATTTTCCCAACCTAAAGCTACTCTACTCCAAGCGTTGTGACCACCAACGTTATAAGATTGCATATCAAAGCAACCAATTGGTTCATTTGCACTGCTGCTATTATCATAATTGTAGTAATCGTTTAAGCCAAGTAAATGACCTGTTTCATGAATGTAAGTGTGAGCATCAACTTTTGATGATTCAGCATTATCCATGAAGTCATAGCTTGCCCAGCCATAACGACTAATCTTATAGCCTGTAGTTCCAATATTCTTACTAGTTGATGTGACATAAGCCCAGTAATTACTATTTTTTGTTCTATCTTGTTGATAATCTTTACAACTATAAATTGTCCAGACTGAATCAAGTGTTTTATTACCATCATAATCATAATTTGCATAGTTAAAATCTGGATGGTTTGTTTTATGTTGAGTCAAACAATTAGCCATAAGTGTAGGGATTGTTTGATAGTAATTACTTTCGGTTGGTCCATCACTTGAAGATTGATTTGTTTGATAAACATCTAAAATATCAAATTGAAGATTAAGTTTTCCATGACTTGCTTTGTAGAAATATGAAGAAACACTTTCCCAATAACCTGTGGTTTTATCACTACCTGTTCCATTAAATGCAACATCAAGTTTTTGAAGTGTTGAACTTGTAAATGGTGAATCAGTAAATTCAATTGGACAAACTGCAATGTGAGCAACATCGCCTTCATTGACTTTACTCATCAAAACATCATAACCTGTTGATTGCTCGAGATCTTGATAATCACCATATCTAGTTGGTGATAAAGAGTTATCAACAGTTAAGACATTATATTCGCTATCTAAAACTTCAATTGCAACAGTTGCTTCAGCTTGATCTCCTGTATAAGCAGTTGAAATTCTTAAGGTGGTTTTACCTGGAGCTTTACCAACAACTGCTGTTTTATCTGAATTCATTTCAGCAATTGAATTATCATCAAAAGTATAAATTAATTCAGTTTCTGTAGCGTTTTCTGGTAAATAACCAACACTTAAAGATTTTGTTCCACCATTTTTAAGAAGTCTAATATTTGTTTCACTTGGAATAAGTTCGGTAACAATAATTCTCTTAATAATGTTAAAAGTAACACGTGAAGAAACGACTCTTCCATTTAAATTTGTATGTGAAATTACAACTTCAACTAAGCCTTCACCAGTTCCAGTTGGAGTTACTAAACCAGAACCAGAAACTGTAGCTAAAGATGTATTTGTGCTTCTATATGAAAAATCTGGATTATGTGCATCAGTTGGAGTATAAGTGAAACTAATTTGATAAGTTTCTCCCCAATGTAAATCTATTCCATCATCATTTGGAACAATTGTTTCGATATCACTACTTTTAACTTCTTCAAATCCATCGTCATCATCAACTTTTTCTTTAACAGTGATTGGTTGTTCACATGTTTTGCCTTTATAAGAAATGACAACTTTTGTATCTGTTAATTGTAATGGTTCAGTTTTATCAATTGTGTATGTCAAAATTTGTTTGTGAGATTCATCACTATAAGTGGCCTCGACATAAAGACCAGTATTGTCAAAATATTCACCAACAAAATATTCTACTTTTGTAGGTGGGTTAATAACTTTAATGCTTTCAAGAACAACTTCTGCAGGTTGTCCATTTATATTTGTTCCATTATTACCACTATAGTTTCCAATGTTACAACTTGTAAGTGATAATCCTAATGCAAATAATGTGACGAATAAATAATTTCTCTTTTTCATAGCCTATTTATAATAAATAGTTTTTCAAAATTTGGCAAATCAAAATATTCTTGATTTAAGAAAGTTAAATAAATATAATAATAAAGCACAACGCAGGTGTAGTTTAATGGTAGAGCATCAGCCCTCCAAGCTGATTACGCGGGTTCGATTCCCGTCACCTGCTCCAGTTTAAAAAATTGACAACATCTAGTGATGTTGTTTTTTTATTATTTTTTTCGATAATAATCGAAATTTTTCAAATCTAAGCTATATGCAATCTAGATTATTATTTGATTTCATTATAAAATTTCTACATGTTAAAAATTATTATCGCAACCAATAACGCTCATAAAGTTGAAGAGCTAAATGCTATGTTAGAAGGTAAAGTCCAACTCCTTTCTTTAAAAGATGCTGGAATTACAGTTGATCCTGATGAAAACGGAAAAACATATTCAGAAAATGCTTTTATAAAGGCTGAAGCTGTAACTCACTTCACTTCTCTTCCAGTGATGAGTGATGATTCTGGAATTGAAATTGATGAACTTGGTAAACATTTCCCAGGTATATATTCACATAGATTTGCTATGGAAAATGGTGGCCAAGAAAATTTAAATAAAATGCTTGTTAAAGACCACGCTCACTCAAAAGCTAGATTTACCTGTCACATTGTTTTACTCAACTTAAATTTTGAAGGTGAAAGATTAGATTTTGAAGGAATCATGGAAGGAAGCATCAATTCTAAGGTTGAAGGCGAACATGGTTTTGGATATGATCCTGTCTTTGTTCCTAGTGGTTATAAGCATAGTGTTGCCACACTTCCACCAGAAGAAAAAAACGTCATATCACATCGATATAACGCCGTTAAAAAGTTACTAAATTATTTAAAAGAAAATGATAAAATTTGAAAAAATCTGCCGTTTTGGCAGGTTTTTTTATCTAAAGTCCATTCTTTTTTCTAAATCTACTGATTAAAACAAATAAGAATAGAGCAGGTAAAACTAAACCGATATAAATGTAGTTAATTTTAGTAACTGCAGCAGCAATAATGATACCAATTGACACAAGTAAAGATGCTCCAAGAGCAATGTAAACTTTTTTGACCATTGTTCTTTGTTCATCAGTAATTTCAACAAGAGTGAGATCTTCAAGTTCAATTTCTTCATCAATTACTTCATAAACATTCTTTTGTCTTTCTTGTGCAACTCTAATTTCTTCATCTACTTTTGTTGGAATGTCATTATTAGAAATAAAATCTTTAAATTCTTCTTCATCACAAATTTCAAAATTTGATTTTAAGTATTCAAGAGTATCAACTACATCATTTAATCCATCACGATACATTCTAATATAGTTTGAATTAATGAATTTTCCATCTCTCATGAATTTATTATTAATAGAAGAATAGAATTTATGAACATCTTTAATAACATCATCAACTAAATTTAAATAAAGAAATGTATTTTCGCCATTAAGTGCGATGTCATATGATTCAATAATTTCTCTGACTTTATTGAAATTCAATTCATCAAGTTTATTTTTAGAAAGTGTACATAAAACAATTCCTAAAACACATGTGAAGTCATTTGGTTTAATTTTTAAAGCTTCGTTATATTCGTTAATTGCACGATCATAATCGTAAAGTTGATATGTAAATCTATTTGCTCTATCGATATAAGCTTTATATTGTCTATTTAATAAATTTAACCCTTCTTCTGTTGGAAAATTATTACCACATTCGTTACAAAATACATTTTTATCTGTATCATAACAAACAATTGTTTTTCCACATTTTGTACACATTACTCTCATATTAACTACCACTTTTCAATTATGAATATTCTATCATTGTTTACTTATAAAGCGAATATTAATTTAGTTAATAAAAATAGATGGGATTTTGGCATCCCATCTACTACAAGGAGAACGTTATATTAGCCTAAAAGCTATTTACTTCTGATTTTTCTTCGAAATATTGTACTTTGGATAATTTTCTAATCATCTTTCTATATTTAGCACAATTCTCGATAAATTTATATTTAGCATTAATATAGTTGAAACACTTCATATATTTTAATGCTCTATCATATTCCCAATTTCCAAATTTGATTAAATCAAGGAGGTCTAAGTTGTCTTGGAGATCAAGCATTTTAACCATTGATGCTGTTGAGTTTTGCAAGGCATTAATGACATAAATTTCATAATCTTCTTTTTTGTTATGGGTAATATACTTTAAAGGTAACTTAATATGTGAATTATAGAAATCTTTGAAACCACATCCTTCAAAAATAGCTTCAATATCATCAATTTTGAAATCCGTATCTTCGATTACATCATGAAGTAAACACACTTCCTTCACGCCTTTATATGGGATTTTTAGAAATTTTAATGCTTCTTCATCAATATTATTGAATTCTTTTTCTCCAATTAACTTTTCAAATTTCTTTGCAAGTCTGATTGGGTGATTTGAATATGGTTCACCATTATCTCTAATTTGATTTCTGTGAGCATATTTGCAAATTTCATAAGCAATTCCATATGTGCTCTTATCTAAAGACAAGATTTCTTGATCGCTCAAACCATTTTTTCTTAAATATTCATGGATTTCATTTAATCTCGTTTTCATATTTAAGTCCTCCTTTAAAAGCAAATATATTTTAATATCATTAAAATTTTTAAAGGTAAAATAGAATTTGACATTTAAAAGACATACAATATAGTTATGGAAAAAGAAAAGATTGATCAATACATAGAAGAACACAGAGTTCTTAGGAAAAAATCTTCAACATTTGTTGAATATCTATATCAATTGATGGATGCTAGAGGCGTTGATAATCCAACTCTTTATAATAAAGCGAACATTTCGCGTCAACTTTTCTCTTCAATAATTTCTGAAAAGTCGAATCCATCTTTAAATGTTTGTCTTAAAATTGTTTTTGCTCTTGAGTTAACTAACTCTGAATGCAAATATCTACTCAAAAAAGCAGGTTATACTTTAGCTTCATCGTCTAAATATGCATTAATCATTAGATACTTTATTGAGAACGGAATTTATAACCTTGCAGAATTAAATGATGCCCTTACCGAATATGGGTATAAAGATTCTTTGATTTATTAATTTTTTAATACTAAATAACTACTAAAAATCCACTAAATTTACAAAAATAGTTGAGATTTGCAGGGTTTTTAAAAAAACAACGGATTTTCCGTTGCTTTTCTTTGTTACCATACAACAATTCGTTTTGTAGGAGCAATATACATTTTATCCTTCTTGGTAACATTAAATGTTTCATACCATTCAGGGAAATTTCTTGGTTGCATATTAGCTCTTAAAATTGCTGGAGCATGGACATCGATATTAAGTAATAAGGCTTGGTATTCTGGTTTTGCTTTAATACACCAAACTTTTGCCCAGTTGATGAAATATTCTTCATAATTTGCATTTGGAGTGTCTTTCATAATGTTCAAAGTAACAGCCATACCACCATTATCAGCGATGTTTTCACTAACAATTAATGCACCGTTAACTTTACCCCATGGAAGTTCGATTCCATCAAATTGTTTAATCATAGCATTTGTGCTTTGCTTGAACTTTTTATGATCTTCTTTTGTCCACCAATTGTTAAGGTTACCGTTTTCATCACAATTTGCACCGTTGTTATCGAATGCGTGAGAAATTTCATGTCCAATAACGGCACCAATTCCACCAAGGTTTTCACTTCTAGTTTGTTTTATTGAATAGAATGGAGCTTGTAAAATAGCTGCTGGGAAGGTAATGTCGTTTGATGTTGGATTATAACAGGCATTAACAAGATGTCCTGGCATTGCCCATCTTTCACGATTTGGTGCTTCTTTATAATGGGCATAACTATCTTCAATTCTTGCTCTTGTGATTGTTAAGGCAATATTTAATAGTGAATCTTCTGGATCAAACACAAATTTATTATAAAGTTCTTCTACTTTATCTGGATAACCCATCTTAATAACCATTTTATTAAGTTTTAAGATTGCTTTTTCACGAGTTGGTTCGCTTAAAACAGGACTGTTAGCGACTCTTTCTTTATATTTATCGATAATTTGATGAACCATATCGATAACATCTTTTTTAGCTTCTTCACCAAAATATTTTTCTCCGTAATATAAACCTACTGGTTCAGAGAATAACATTGAAGACATTTGATAGGCATATTTGGTGACATCAGCCATTTTTGCGATACCTGAAAGTGCTCTTCTATAACTTCCGCCAATTTCACGTAGTTCTTCACTTAAGAATTTTGTTAAATCTAAAAGTTCTTTAACATATGCCCAATGTTTATAAAGAATAAAGTTTTCTTCATTAAATAATTTTGCAAAACCTTGTAAGAAACGTGGTTCAGCAACAATAATCATTTCTGGAACTTCACCAACTAAATCCATTACAAGCTTTTTAAATTTAACTGGTTTTAAAAGTGAACATACTTTTCTAACTTTTGTAGGATTATAAGCTTTTGTGTATTCACTCCATTCTTCGCTACTTTTAACTAAAGTTGAAATAATTTCATCAAATTTAAGTGTATCTTCTAAATATTGAGCTTGTTCTTCAGGAGATAATTTAGTTTGAGTTAAAACAGCTTTTGCCATATTTGACCATAAACCAATTAAGGCAGCTTTTTGAGCAGCTCTTTCTTCTTTATAATATGTGGTATCAGGTAAAATTGTGTCTGGTCCTTGAACCATAATGCAATGTTTACTTGTATTTTTCATATCAACATCACAATAAACTCTAAATGGTAAAGTGAAATTTGATAAAACTAATTCCTTTAAATTACGATTAAATTGAGAAATATTATTAATCTTTTGGAATTTTGCTAGATATTTTAAAGCAGGTTTAATTCCTTCTTTATTTCTTCTTTTGACATTTCTAATTGATCTATAAATATCGATGGTTCTTTTTAAATAATCATTTGGAAATGAATTTGATTCATCCATTTCTTTAAAATCTCTCATTAAATTTTCTTCGACTTCAACAGCAAGATTAGCAAAACCACCAGTTGTTGGTTTATCATCAGGAATTACTGCTGTTTCAATCCATTCACCGTTTACGTAATTAAATAAATCATCTTGTATTCTGACTTTTGGCATATGTGACCTCCATTATTATTAAAATATTTTAACATAATTAATATTTTTAACGATAGTTAAGATAAAATTAGTGTTTGTAATCAAAAACTTCAATTTATGTTAATATAAATAGTACGAGGAAAAAATATGAAATACGAAACATATCCATTTTTAAATAAAAAAATATCTCGTTTCATTTTAGGTGGATCATCTTGGTACATTAAAAAAGGAAAAGATTTAAATTCATACTACGATTCAATGTATGAATTAGGAATTAATACTTTTGATACCGCAAGAGGATATACAAATAGCGAAGCAATGTTAGGAAAATGGTTAAAAACAAAAAATAGAGAAGATATTGTTATCATCTCTAAATGTTGTTTACCTTCACTTGGCTTTATTGACCGTTTAAGTGTGAAAAATATAAGAAAAGATGTTGAAAAATCAGTATCTATTCTTGGTACATATATCGATATTTTATATCTCCATAGAGATAATTTAAAAAGGCCAGTTGGTCCTATAATGGAAGAATTAAATAAGTTAATTAAAGAAGGAAAAGTTAAAGCACTTGGTGTTTCAAATTGGAGAGTTGATAGAATCGATGAAGCTAATAAATATGCAAAAGAGCACGGATTAGTAGGCTTTTCAGTTACTTCACCTGCTTATTCATTAGCTGATATGGTCTTTGATTCATGGAAAGGTGGAGCTGGATGTGTCTCGCTTCAAGGTGAAAAAATGGAAAGTGAAAGAGCATATTTACTTGAACACAAAATTCCTGTATTTCCATTTTCTTCACTAGGAAGAGGTTTCTTTGCAGGTAGATTTAAACACGATGATCCAGAATTTAAAAAGAACCTTGATCCAAACGCTAGAAAGCAATATTACTATGATATAAATATAAAAAGATTAGAACGTGCTGAAGAATTGGCTCAAAAGAAAAACTGCACTGTCGCTCAAATTAATTTTGCATATCTTCTTCATCAAAAATTTAATGTTCATCCAGTTGTTGCAGCAAGTACCGCTAAAAGGATGAAAGAAAACATAGATTCGCTAAATATTCAATTAAGTGATGAAGAGTTAAAATATCTTCAAGGCTTCTAACATTAAAAGGTCATCAAG
>JAEEGL016917864.1_pt1 | contig 26424 bp, 23 predicted proteins | sample 9134231 | NCBI WGS metagenome assembly JAEEGL01 (sample SAMN16246548, study PRJNA631951) | gut metagenome | biome: gut microbiome; feature: rumen; material: fiber-attached | host: Bos | place: Iran: Karaj | collected 2018-10
ATTGAATGATATTTGTCATTATGATTCTCTTATGAACACGCAAAGGTACACAATATTTCCCATTTCGGGCCGACAAATCTCTCTAATCACTAATCTCTAACCTCTAACCTTCGAGAATTAGAAGAAATAGCCGGAGGCTTTCTTCTTATTCTCGAATATAGGAGGCTCGAAGAGTTTGTAAGTGTTTGAGTTGCGGAAGTGCGGGAACGAGGTCTCGTTCTTGCGCATCAGGTCAACGATGTCACGCAGCGACTGAATGGGCACCTGGTTGCCCTGCAGGGCGGTGACAACGATCTGCCGCAGTTGTTCGATGACACGAAAATGGTGCGACGTGGCCACGGAAATATCCGTGAATGCGGACATGACCTCGCTACGGAACAAATTTCCTTGCTATTACGATTGGTTGATAGAAGCCTGTTCCTCGGGCATCTTCCAAGTAACATCGATACAGCCATTCATCAAAAACAAGCGTGTGAGTTCATCACGACGGGTGGCTCGGTAATCGCATTCAAACTTACTTATTTGAAGGGATTCCTCATCATCAATAATGTATTGAGTTAGGTGATATCTGTCTTCATCCCAGACCCACGTCTGAAAAGATACCCGTTGTCCCTTATCCGTCTTGTGGATATAAGGCGTGGAATATGACGGCTTCTTCTCTAAAAGGCTGTCATAGTCACGTATGCTGGCAACAAAAATACCGCAATCTTTGGTCTGCCCCAGAATACTCTTGATTGCTGCTTCCAAGTCAGTTCTCGTGAGCATGTGCGGCAAAGCATTGTCCATGGCAATGACAATGTCGAACTGTCCCGGGAACACCTCCGACAAATGGCGAAAATCGGCGTGTTTAAAGATAATCTGAACACCATTTTTCTTCGCTTTGGCCATTGCCTCAGCAAGTTCACCGTCACTGATGTCTGATGCCGTGACTTGATAGCCAAAGGTTGCCAGTCCTATTGACTGTGTTCCAATCCCGCAGGCACAGTCCAGAACATGGGCATTTCTGTCTAAACCATGATCCCTAAAAATCCCGTCCAGTATCACAGCCTGCTCACGAGTCGTTGATTGCCAATCAAGAAAAAGTTTCTCGTATTGAGTGGCCATATCATCGTAGAAAGATTGCGTTATATCCATTTGCCCTACTCTTTTTCAAATTACTGATTCATCTTCTAACTCACGAACAAAGATAGCGTTTTTTTCGGTAAACACTTCATTTATTTTAGATTTCGGTGGACTATAATTCATGTGGAACGGGGAGCGCGTTCTGGGCATGATTGGATAAATTGTTGTATATTTGCGGAAAAAAAGGAAGAAGATATGAAAAAGACCACATTGTTTGCTTTAATCATGTGCCTCACTTGCGGCTTTGGAGCCCAGGCGGGTGACGAGATTGTGTTTACTACTGTGCTTGAAAATGGCATCACGCCCGTGAAGAACCAGAACCGCAGCGGCACGTGCTGGGCCTATGCGACCATCGGCTATATCGAGGCCGAGTTGCTGCGAACGACTGGCAAAGTCTATGACTTGAGCGAGATGTTTGTCGCCAGCAAAGATTATGTCGATTGCGCGGAGTACCATGTGAGGATGCACGGCAGCAGCCGATTCTCAGAAGGTGGTTCGGCCGACGATGTGTTTGAGGTGATCAGCCGTCACGGCATCTGCCCCGAGGAAGCTATGGCACGTCCAGGCTCGATGATTGGCGACACGCTGGCCAACTTCACCGAATTCTTTGCCACGCTGGAACCCTACGTGGAGTCTATCGCCAAGGGCAACAGCACCAAACTGACGACACAGTGGAAGGTGGGTCTGCAGGGCATCCTTGATGCTTACCTGGGCACTTGTCCCGAATGATTCACCTTCGAGGGCAAGCAATACACGCCCATGTCGTTTGCCCAGTCGCTGGGCATTGATAAGAGCAACTACGTGAGCATCACGAGCTTTACGCATCATCCTTTCTATGAGCAGTTTGTCATCGAAGCACCCTACAAGTGGCGCCCGCGTCCCAGCTGGAATGTCACGCTCGATGAGATGATGACAACCATCGACAACGCCTTGAAAAACGGCTACACCGTGTGCTGGGGCGGTGACGTGAGCGAGGACGGCTTCACCCGCACGGGACTGGGCATTGCCGCCGACATCGAACACGCACCTGACCTGACTGGCAGCGATGCCGCCCGCTGGCTCAAACTGACCAAGCAGGAAAAGGCCGAGTCGTTGAAGAAGTTAGGCGCACAGACGCCCGAGCTGGTTCCCACTCAAGAACTGCGTCAGGAGCGCTTTGACAACTGGCAATCAACCTATGACCACGTGATGCTCATCTTCGGCATCGCCAAGGACCAGAACGGCCGTGAGTACTACATGGTGAAGAATTCATGGGGCAAAACGGGTGACTATCAAGGCATCTGGTACATGTCTAAAGCCTATATCGCCTTGAACACAACTTATATCTTCCTCAACAAGGATGCCGTGAGCAAAGCGATGAGGAAGAAACTGGGATTTTAAAAAGACTGGAAATCATACGAGCCAATGGCTCGCACTACATGGACACGCCAACCGCCACAGATAAACTGCAGGCAGCAGGTGGTTATAGTTTTTTGTTCTCGGCGAGGAGCAGCAGGCAGAAGATGATTTCCACCACGACCATGCAAAGGGCGAGAATATGTGGTGGGAACAACAGGCCAACGAGCAACGCGCCTACCGATATTGCGGCGGTCATGAAGTAATATACCCGCGAGTTGTAGAGCCAGCCGAAAGGCAACAGGTGGGCGCCAAAGACCATCGCGAGCGCCATCACCATCTTGTCGGGGACGGCTGCAAACACCCACATGACGATGAGCAGGTAAGGAATCTGGGCCAGCGAGAGCACAATGCCCAATGGTGACAACGGATTATCCTTGTCGCTGAAGGTGATACCCAATGGTTTGCTGAGCATCCATGCCAAGGGCATCAGCGGGCAAGTGCAGCAAAATGTCAACAGGTTCTTGGTCTCGATGGGTAACTTGGTCAGGTGGACGATGAACACCAATGTCCATATCACCACCGATGCCATGATGAAGTGAAGGCCGCGCTTTTGACCACGGGCGCACGCCAGTTTTGTCTGCTCTAATGATTGCTTATCCATAATTCACCAAATATTTTTATGCTACAAAAATAGGCATAATCCGAGAAAAACACCTACATTTGTAACATATTTATCTTTTATGAGTGATTTCTACAAAACCGTGAAGGGCGTCTCGCAGGGTATTTACCGCGAGAAGATGTCGCGTTTCCTGGCGTTTACCGAACCCGTGTCGAGCGCCGAGGAAGCCCGTGCCGTCATCAAACGCTATGCCAACGAATACCATGACGCGCGCCACTGCTGCTGGGCCTATATGATTGGCACCGAGCGCAATGAGTACCTGAGCAGCGACAACGGCGAGCCTAGCGGAACGGCAGGCAAGCCCATCCTGGGACAAATCAACTCATTTGAACTGACCAACATTGTCATCGTGGTCATCCGCTACTTTGGCGGCATCAAACTGGGCACATCGGGCCTCATTGTCGCCTATCGTGAGGCGGCTAAGTTGGCCATCGAGGCGAACGAAATCCTTGAATGCCATGAGCAGGCGCGGTTGTCGTTCACTTTCCCGTACCTGAGCATGAACGACGTGATGAAGGTCGTCAAGAAGAGCGACCTGAAGGTGGTTGAGCAAGCCTTTGACAACGTGTGCTCCATGACCATCGAGGCCGACGCCGACAAGGTGCCAGGACTGCGCGAGCAGTTCGCCAACATCGACGGCACCAGCATCATATCTTAACTACGAATTACGCGAATTAAACAAAGGCTGCTCAGCGAATGCCAATTAATTAAATTAGCTTCGCTGAGCAAGAATTCGTTATTTTCGTGTAATTAGTAGTTTTTATCGTTGTTGCCAGAGGAAGCGGGCACGAACGTGGTCGTCGCCATCTACGGTGATGCTCATGTGGGAGTCCATCGGGTCGTTGTCATCGATGACGAACTGGGCTGTTTCTCCGTAGTGGGTTTCCTTGATGAAGGATATCTCCATGCGTTGGATGAAATAGTTGTCATAGCAGTCCATGTCAAAAAGGTTCATCAGGTGCGAAAGGTAACGCACTGTATTGACATGACGGTTGAAGTCGCAGTCCATGTAACCGAAGGTATAGTCCACGGCATGGCCCTCTTGAATGGGTCGCAGGCGGCTCATGGGCTCGATGGGACAAGGCAGATCAGTCACTTTATCGCTGATGTACCCCAACTGGGAAATGTCCACGCTGGCACGGGTGCTCATGTCGATGACCATCCATATCGTGCGCACATAGCCCAGAGGATTTCCGTCGGCATCGTCGAGACGCATGTTGCGCTGCGAGAAGTGGCGGTTGTAGTCCTCAATCCATGTGGTGAGCGTATAGTTGGTATTGATCTTGGGATAAGCGGTCAATTCTATCGTCACCCGTGAGAGCACCCATACCTGGTTGTCCTGAATCAGGCGGGCATAACCGGCACCCCACGAGTTGGCATGAAAAGTGGCCACCTCGATAATGCGTGTCATTAACAGCGTCAAGGGCATTTCGCCTTGAGGGTTGCACTCGCCAGCGGCGAGGTAATAGGTCTTGGAAAACTGTTTTTTATCGTCAGAGTACATTGGTTTTCTTCATCAAGTAGTTATCTAATATCACTAATGCAGCCATCGCCTCGACAATGGGCACGGCACGCGGCAACACACAGGCATCATGGCGACCCCGCGGTTTCAGGGTCACAGGATTGCCCTCACGGTCGATGGAGGGCATCTCACGCATGAGCGTGGGCACCGGCTTGAAGGCGATGCGCATGGTGATATTCTCGCCGTTGCTGATGCCACCCTGGATGCCGCCCGAGTGGTTGGTCACGGTGCCAATGGTGCCGTCCTCGCGTTTCACGAACACGTCCATCACCTCGCTGCCACGCTTGGCGGCCATCTCAAAGCCATCGCCATATTCAAAGCCATGAACCGACGGAATGCTCATCATCGCTGCCGCCAGTTGGGCATGGAGTTTGCCGAATACGGGCTCACCCAGTCCAGCAGGCACGCCCTTGATCGTACACTCGATGATGCCACCCATGGTGTCACCATCGGCAACGGCACGTTCAATTTCAACAGGGTCAACGGGTAAAAAAGAAGCCTCTACAGTGATGCCCAGACGGGTCAAAGCCTGCATAGCGATGCCGCCTGCCACAACACGGGCTACAGTCTCACGAGCCGAAGCCCTTCCTCCGCCACGCGGATCACGCAAGCCATACTTAGCCTCCCAAGTGTAGTCGGCATGATTGGGGCGATAGCATTGGGCGATTTCCTCATAGTCCTTGCTGCGGGCATCGGTATTGCACACAATGAAACCGATGGGAGTGCCCAAGGTCTTGCCCTGCCAGATTCCCGACAGCACCTCTACCCTATCCTGCTCGTCACGGGTGCTGCTGCCCAGGGTCTGTCCCGTGCGGCGACGGTCCACAAAACGCTGCAACTCGTCCAAATCGATGGTCACACCAGCAGGCATACCGTCGAGCACACCGCCCATCGCAGGGCCGTGGGATTCACCAAAGGTGGTGAGTGTCAATATTTTGCCTATCGTATTCATTCTGTTTTCTCGGCTATCAAATCTACAATGTCGGCCCCTACAAACTCGACCAGCGCCTGCGGGTCAATCTTGAACTGGAGTCCACGTACGCCAGCGCTCACATAGATATAGTCATATAGGATGCAGGTCTCATCGATGAAGGTGGGGAAAGGCTTTTTCATGCCCACAGGGGAGCAACCGCCACGAATGTAGCCCGTGGTGGGCAGCAGTTCCTTCATGGGGATGAGGTCCACCTTCTTGTTTCCCGACACCTTGGCCGCCTTCTTCAAATCGACCTCTTCGGCGCCAGGGATGACGCACACCAGATGACCCGTTTTGTCACCTTGCAGGATCAACGTCTTGAATACCTGCTCGATGTTTTCGCCCAGTTGGTCGGCGATATGCTGTGCACCCAAGTCGCTCTCATCTACCTCATAGGGGATGAGTTCATAGGCTATCGACGCGGCATCAAGCAGTCGGGCAGCGTTAGTTTTTGCAATTTTTTTCATTCGTTTTTATCATTATTGCTGCAAAGTTACTACTTTTGCGGCTACAGAACAAAATTATAAACAGTATAGAACAAATGAAAAAGCTTATTTTAGCTACAATCGTAGCCATCGCAGGATGGTTCACCATTCAGGCACAATCGCTGCCTGCTCCTGAGAAATACAATAACTTGCTCGAACAAATGTCCCAGCTGGACCAGACCAGGGCCGAGTTCCTGATGCACGCCACTATGGAAACGCTGGCCAAGGATCCCAAGGGCTACCGCCAGATGATGGAACTTGCCGAGAAACGCTTCAGTGATGCCGCCGACCCGTTGCACAACGAGGGTCTGTACATGACTGTCTTGAAGCATGCTACCGAGAATTACGTCTTGAGCAATGCCGAGAAAGAAAAGCAGCGCCTGCTGCTGGAGGGTGCCAGGAAGAACAGAATCGGCTCGGTGGCAGCCGACTTTGACTACGTCACCCCTGGCGACAAAACCATATACCACCTCAAGGACCTCAAGGCCGACAACATTCTGGTGTTCTTCAACAACCCCGACTGTGAGTCGTGTGAAACCACCAAGGAACGCCTGGCCTCCAACGAGTTGATCAACCAAATGATCAATGAAAAGAAGCTTATTGTGCTGGCCATCTACCCCTATGATGACCAAAAGCTGTGGAAAAAGACCAAATACCCCAGCATGATGATCAATGGCTGGAACCAGAGCCGTCAGATTGAATACAATGAGCTGTATGACCTGCCTACCCTGCCCTGTTTCTACCTGCTGGACAATAATTTCAAGGTGCTCATCAAGAACGAGGGCAGCCTCAAGAAAGTGGAAGCCAAGCTCATGGACCTGATGACTGCCAAGGAAACCGGTCCCGCACCCGTGCCTCCATTTGCACAGGCAGCACCCGCCGCTCCTGCAGCACAACCCGCTTCGGCCCCCAAAACCGCTCCTGACCACCAGACTTTAAAGCCACGGCCTCAGATGAATGAGAATGCCGCTGCAGCCCATAATATAGGCGTTGAGGCAGATCCCGCCCCGCTGGATGACCCTCTTACCATCAAGAGCGGAGAAATCCTTAACATGTTCGTCCACAACCAGTATAACGACTTATACAACATCCTTTCTGAGAGTCTGAAAGCAACCAATAAGCCTGAAACGCTCGACGGTGCCCTCGGCAAGACCGAAGAAGTGCTGGGCAAGTTCCAGAGCAGCGAGCGCTGGGAAATCCGCAATTTCCGTGGCAACAAGGGCTACACCGCCCTGATCAACTTCGAGAAAGGCAAAGCAGGCATCCTTATCATCTATGATGAGGATAACACAGTGAAGGCCATGACCTTCCTGCCCGACCACATCATTAAGAATATGCCTGCCTACAAAGAAAAATAATCCCGCGACGACACGGGTCATCACGGGTGACACGACATGCCTGCCAGCACCTCATGGGTGACGGCAGGTTTTTTTATCGGGTCATACGTTTCAGGATGTTGTAGCTGGGCAACACACCCAACTCGCCGGCACGGCTCAAGTCGGCAACGCCTAGATTCTTATTACCCATGCGCAGGTACATCAATCCGCGGTTGTAGTAGGCCTCGGCCAGGTCGGGCTTGAGTTCGATGGCATAGCTATAGCAGCTGATGGCACTGGTGTAGTCGCCTTGCAGCATGTAGACGTTGCCCTTGTTGAAATGGGCATAAACATTCTTGGGTGAGAGTTTGATGGCCTGATCCAGGTCGGCCATCACCAGGTCGAGCATGGTGACATTCTGACGCTGACGCAGCATGGCAAGGGCCTTGGCATCGAGAGCCTCCTCAGTTTGCTCGGTTGCGGCGGCATCACGGGCCTGCGCCATGCGGTACTGCATGTAGTGGGCATCGGCACGCAACAGGTAGGCCAGCATGAATTGGGGATTCATGCTTATCGAGGCATCGGCATCCTCGAGGGCGGCATCCGGATTCTTGACCATCAGATAATCCAGTCCCCTGGCAAAATAATCGATGCTGCGGGCACGGGAATGGGCCAACAGGGAATTAGTATAATCTATATTGGCAAAACGACGCAGAATATCCTCTTCGCTCAACTGAGGTTCACCACTCACAAGTGTCAGGTTACCCGACAGCAGGCGGGACTCGTTAACATCGTCAATCTCACGGATGTAATAGGTATTGCCGTTGAGCTTGTTATCCTTGGCATAAAACGAAAGGGTGAACATGGGCATCGGCTCCACCTCGACATTATCATTCTGGATGTGACCACGCTGGCGGTTGGCATATTCCGGCTTGATGGGCTCGCTCTCATTGACAGTGAGCAGTGTGTTGAAGCGGTTCATGATTTCCTCGGCGGTTTCGGGCTCTTCATTCCCGTCGAGGGCTCGTTGCTCGGCTTTCTTGATGGCAGCAGTGGCCTCGATTTCGGCTGGATTGAAGGTGGACACATGGGTCTTGTTTCGACGGAAAATGGCCATCGCCTTCTCCATGTCGGCCTCACTGCCCTTGTTGTCACCCATGCGGCGCTTAGCCTCGCCACGTGCCATGTAGCCGGCCTCAAAATCGGGATACTTCTTGAGAATGGCGGTAAAGTCACTGACAGCATTACGGAATTGTCCCGTGCGCATGTGCAACAAGGCGCGGTTATAAAGCGCCATGAAGTTGGATGGGTTGCTCTTGAGCACAAAGCTGAAGTCGCTGATGGCCTTATTGTTATCCCCCACCTCGGCTCGCAACAGACCACGGTTGAAGTGGGCCTCCTGGCTGGCGGGATCCAAGCCGATGGCATAGTCGTAATCGGCCATTGCCCCGAAATAGTCATCTAGGTTATACTTCATGAAGGCGCGGTTGATGAAATAGCCTGCATAGTGCGGTTCCAGCATGATGGCGCTGTCCATATCGGCCAAGGCGCTCTCAAAGTCGTGGCGGGTGCGCGTGGCAATCTCGGCCCGCATGACGTATGCGGTCGCATTCTTTTTGCTCAAGGCAATGCCATGGTTCAGGTTATCCAGGGCGGCAGTCGTGTCCTTGCGGGCAAGGTTCATCTGCGCCAGTCCGATGTAGGCACGGTCGTTGCGGCGGTCCAGTTGCAGCAGACGGTCAAAGGCCTGCTGGGCATCGTCATACCGCTTTAATGCACTCAGGCAAATCGCACGGTTGATAAGCAGGTTCTTGTCCTCAGGCATCAGGTTCAAGCCCGCGTCATAGTCCTCGACAGCGCCCGCATAGTCACCCAAACTCTGACGCGAAACACCCCTCACCTGATAAGCATCAACGATAAAGGGGTTACGCTCAATCGCCATGCCGGCATCCTGCTCAGCACCACGATAGTCCTCCAGGCTAATCTTGGCCACCGAGCGGTAAAAGTAAGGTTCAGCCAGGAACGGCTTGGCCTTAATGGCCTGGTTAAAGTACTGGATGGCAAGAATATAGTCCTCAAAATACAACGCATTCCGCCCAATATTCACCACTTGTTCAGTATTAATCTGAGCGTGAACACCCATTGCCGCCACCAGCATAGCCAGCAGCGCCAATCGGCGAAATATCGTCAGCATCTTCTTCATGTTAGCGTTATATTAACGGCAAAAGTAGAGCAAAATTTCGCAACGACCAAAAAACGTCCAGCAGCTAACTGTTTTTTCACATTTTATGGCTTAAAATCTTAAAAACGGCTAAAGGATTTTGTCATGTCGGCAAGTTGCAGTAACTTTGAAGATTGTATTTGAACAAGATTTCAACCAAATGAGAAAATATATAGTGATTACACTCTTGCTGGCGATGTTGATGGCTCCTGCTACCATAGACGCCCGCAAGAAGAAAGATAAGAAAATGGCCAAGCGCAGCGTGAATGTGGAGAACGTCATTGCCGATGTTGAACAACCCATGCGCGAAGTCACTGTCACCGACCCGGCCAAGCAACTCTACGGCGAGTGGGATATCGTGTCGATGCGCAAGAAGAAGGTCTATACACTGGAGCGTGCCTACCTGTACCTCGACTTTGCTGGAGGTAACAAGGTGTACGGCAACAACGGCTGCAACACCATCAACGGCACCTTCCAGCTGAACGGCAATAATCTGAAGTTTGAGGACTTTATCACTTCGGGCGAGGCTTGTCGCAATGTGACCAGCGAGAAGACCATCATGCACACCCTGGCCGACGTGCGCCGCTACACCCTTGAGACCCAATACAATGCACAATATCTCAACCTGATGAACTCCAAGGGGGCCGTCGTCATGGTCCTCAAGCGCCACAACCTGGACCTGATGAACGGCGCATGGCTCATCAAGGAAATCGATAGCGAGAATGTGAGTGACTTGAATATGCGCGTCGTTGTCGATGCCATTGAACAGACCATCCACGGTGACACCGGTTGCAACATCATCAACGGCATCATTACCCTCGATCCCAGCAAGGATATGGCTATCCAGTTTGAGGACCTGCACTCTACCGAAAACGACTGCGAGGAAATTGACTACGAGACTGACCTGCTTTTGGCTTTAGAGAGTACCGAGTCATGCAAACGCATCAATCAGAACGAGGTAGCACTGCTCGACAACAAGGGCACCATCGTCATCGTCCTGCAACGCATCAACCTGCGGTAAACTCAAAACCCACATTAATACTCAAAGAAGCATCCGCGTATCATTTGTAGGTACGCGGATGCTTCTCTAAACTCTAAACCCTAAACTGCGAGCAAAGCAAGCAATATAAAACTCTAAACTGCGAGTAACGCGAGCATTTTACTTGATAACGCGCTTGTCTGTTGTGCGGGAACCGTTGCTAAGGGTCTTCACAACGATGTTCACGCCGTCTTGCGGTTGCTGGCTGATGATGCCCGAAGGGGTGATGTACTGCACATCCACCACCTGATTGCCCACTACCGTCTCATCGACTGCAGCGCAAGAAAGGATGGCCAAGGGATAGATTGTGTAGTTGGTGAAGTAATCCTCGTCGGTGGCATGGATGCGGCGCATGGGTGCATAACCAGTGTTCTCTTCCCACGGCTCATCGAGGGTGAATACGCACAGCAGGCCATAGAGGTTACCCTCCCGGGCTGCCATCTCGGCCTCCAGGGCAGGCGCATAATCGAAGTTGAGTTTCACCATGACGGTATCCTGCTCGCTGCACAAGTAGGGCTTGCCATCCTTGTAGAAGAAGTAACCATCGGCCTGTCCCACTTCACAACCCAAGGCTGCAAGGTAGTCCCTGCTCAAGTCATACTTGAACATGGTCAATGTGGGCAACTCGACATCGTCAAGTTCCTCGGGGACACTATTGAGCACCAGTCGCGGATTGGTCAGGCGGTCGGCCAACTTGCCCTTGACGGTGCCCGGTGCGAGCACCTGCTTTGCGGCCAGGCTGGCGAACAGGGTCTCATTTCCCGAGCAGTCAAGCGCGATCCAGTCAGGATACCATGCCATCCACTCGGCATAGCCCCATTCAGCATAGATGTCATAATAGACCTCATCGACGTTATCGGTCACATAAACCAACTTACGCTCGCCTGCATCGACGGTTGCTGCTACAAACAGGGTGTCGTTGAGTTTGTACTGGACGCCATCTTCACCCACATAGAGGACTTTCCACAGGCGGGTGCCCGGATCGGATGTGATACTGATGGGATAGAGCTCCATCACACCATTAAAGATGACAACCATGCCCTCAATGCCATACACCTCAGTGGAATCGAACTCAGGGTACTCGATACCAAACTTGTTGAAGCCCGCCATTGTGGCCTCAGTAGTGATGCCGTCCTCGGTCTCGGTGCTGGTGATTGTGAAATTGCCACGCTCGTCAATCTCGCTCAAGCCAACACCTTCAAAATACACCTTATAGTTCATCCAGCCCTCCTCGGGGTCGGCGACATAGGACATACCGCCGGTGCAGTCGAATGCCGAATAATAGTCCTCTTCCAGGATATTCTTGGGGTTGGCAAAATGGTCAGGATCTCCCACTTCAACCAGTCCTTTATAGGTCTTCTTCACGCCGGTCCAGCCTGCAGGGATAACAGCGCCCAGCTGATACTCCTTGCCCGTATCGCCATAGATGAGTCCCGCAAAGGCCTCACCTTCCTGATCAAGCTGCATCACCCACAGGTAGTCGTTCCACTGGTAGTTGACATACACGTCGCTGGTGAACTGGAAGGCGGTACCGTCCTCCAGCGCTGCCAGATGGTTGAGTGAGTCGAGCTTGGTGATATTGGGGTCGATGGGATCATCGGGGCCGGGGCCGACGGGGCCATCTCCGCTGGTGGTCACCACAATGCTTGCCACCTGTGCGTTCTTGGAACCGACGTGGGTAAAGGTTACCGCTGCGGCATTACCCGTCCAGGTGCCCACAGTACCTGCCACAGTGTAGTCGCCCACACTGGCCAGCAGGTCAAAGTTGGTCGCATTGGCAGCATTGACGGTAATACCCGTGATGCTACCCTCGGCAACCGACAGGGTAATGGTTCCATCCACATAGATACGCAGCGTGTAGCTGTCCTGTGAGTTCCAGATGCGCGTCTGGGTCGCGCCGTCGGTTGCCGACAGCGTCACGCCTTCCACAGTCACCGGGCCTGCCTGAGCAAGGTTGGTTCCAGCACTCTGTCCGGGCACAGCATAGCCCATTGCAGTAATTCCCTCGGCAGTCGAGAAATCAAAGGTCACTTCGGCTGCCTGTAATACGAAAAAGGCCAAAAAGGCCATCAAAAAAAGTGAAAAAATACGGTTCATTTTGCACATTAATAATTTATGCTACAAAATTACTACCAACCCACGAAATGAACGCAACAATACCCCGAAAAAAGTTATCAACAATAGCACTTTTTTCGGGGTATCGCACTATGTGGTTTTCACATCTAGTCTATTTGGTGAACAGGATACCTGAAATGCCAAAGTAATTGGAGCCAGTACTATAGACGGTGACATGGAAATCATCGACCACGAGCAACGCTTCACCGTTATCGACAACCAGAGGGCCGTCCACACCATCGGGATTTTTATCCCTGTCCATAGCCGCCAATTGCTTGACATTAAGTTCAAACAGATGCTCGACCTTCTTGCCGTCATTCACACTGAACAGCACTTTGTCGCCGTCAATCTTGACAATATTCTCATCACCACAGTACACCATCATCATCGAAGAATAGCCCTGAGGCACTGGCGTGTCTAGAATCAAGTCATTATTAGCATAAGTCATCGTGTTGACCTCAATGATGGCACCCTGTTCATCCAGCGAGGAGAAGCGGCCTGTGATGGCATCCTTATCCACGAGATTGCTGATGGACCTGTAGCCATAGTCGGTATAGAGGTAGTGGAGCTTGGAGTCGATGGATCGTGCCACCGCAGGGTTGGTCTGTTTGAGCCACTGTTCATACTGCTCGCCCGTGAGCGGGAATTGTTTGATGCCCGATGCCGAGAAAGCCGTGAGGGCCTCTTTCTTCAATTGACGCTCAGTCACGTTTGCGATGCTCTGCGGCCCCACCGAGATGAGGAAGAGGATAGCGGCAAACGAGGCGGGAATCAGCCAGATGCGCTTGTTGCGGGTGAAGATGAGCCACAGGCACACCGCATAGCACCACACGTTGAACACCAGGAGATACAGGCGGCTTACCGTGATTCCATAGTCAGCCAGGCGGCGACCGATAGCCACTGTCATCAGCGCCAACATGGGCAACATGATCACCGGCAGCCAGCGGGTAACCCGCTTGAACAGTTTATTGCCCTCCAAGTGCTGGATGGGATAAGTCACATAGATGAGCAACACCATGAGCACCATACTGCCACTCACCAGATAACTCACGCCACCAACAGGCAGCGACCACTGGTACAGAATCATGATGGCATAGGCGTAGAGTGTAATCATGTACAGGCCCAGCAACGGCAGGAAGAGGTATTGCACGACCCCCTTGGCAAAGCCCGAGAACTCGGGTACAACGGTCATGAACTTATTCTCTCCTTGAGGGATAAGGTTCATGAAGAGTGCCGGAGCAAGTGCCACCATACACACAGAGGCAATATCCAGATATATCTGATAGTTGATACTCAGACCAAACAACATCTTCAACGACTCGATCAGCGCAAACAGTCCCAACGTCAAGACGCCGCCTATCGCACCAGCAATGATGAGCGACACCAGTGTGCGGATGGAGAAATTCCAGAAAGGAACATCCTGATTCCTGCGGTAAAAACAGATGAGGAATATCGACAAGCCGATGGCAAAAACCGTTGCTGCAACAGCAATCGTCTGAGGCATGGAGAAACGGTCAAACTGCATCAAGTGAATCGACACCGCCAGCCACATGGCATGAACGACGACCTGCAAGCCCCAGGCAACGAGACGGTTCTTGAAATCCTCGGTAAGCAGCGAGAGCGACACAGCAAGCAAGGCACCCGTGGCAGGATAAAAGATGTAGAAAAATTTCATCTTCTCATCCACGGCCCCGCCATGGCTGAGAAAAATGAGAAAACACGTCAAGAACAACGTGAACAACATTGCCAGCGGAAACCGCTTGAAACTCTGGCCGAAACGCTCAATCAATGCAAGTAATGAAAAACGTTTAAGACTCACCATATCTATTGCTATTATTATACAACTTATAATATATTACAACGGAAAAAAACGATGAAAATTGCGTTGCGGCAATACATAGTCATACATATTCATAAATTATTCAAAACCAAGGGCAAAAACTAAAAAATCCTATCAAAAAAGATTAATTACTTGCACATATCAAAATATTGATATAATTTTGCCCACCAATTCAAAAACAGTATGGCGGCTTGTCGCTCGTAAACTCATGGTTGCGAGAGGAAAGTCCGGGCAACACAGAGCGTCACATTTCTTAACGGGAAGCTGCGGGTGACCGTAGGGTTTAGGTGACAGAAAACAACCGCCGCGCGAGCGGTAAGGGTGAAAAGGCGGGGTAAGAGCCCACCGGGCATTGTGGTGACACAGTGTGCCGCACCACCTGTGAGTTGCAAGTTCATGTATACCGGCATCTAAGGGCTGCTCGTCCATTGCCGGGGGGTAGAACGCTATACCGCCGCAGTAATGCGTCGGACAGATAAATGACAGGCACCTGCTATCCTAGCAGGCACATAACCCGGCTTATAGCCATACTGTCTTTTTGTTTTTTTTATTGCTTCTAGTAAGAACTAACCAAAATGGCAAGAAAAGAAGAATTAGCTCGCTTGTGGGAGCGTACCACCGAGTATCTGTTTAACCAGCGACCCGCCTTTGAACGCGAGGGCGCTGCAGGCTACAAGCCTGGACTCGAAACAAGTCTCGCTCTTGACAAATTATACAATGAGCCCCACCGCCGCTACCGCATCATCCACATTGCGGGCACTAACGGTAAGGGCTCAACAGCGCATCTGCTGGCATCGTGCCTGCAGCAGTGCGGCTACAAAGTGGGCCTGTTCACCTCGCCACACATGATCGACTTCAGGGAGCGTATCCGCGTCAACGGCAGGAAAATCAGCCGCAATTTCGTCATGCAGTGGGTGAACGAGTATAAGCAGAAGAAACTGAAAGGCTTTGAACCGTCATTCTTTGAATTGACGTCGACCATGGCCTTTGACTACTTTGCCTGGAGAAACGTAAACGTTGCGGTTATTGAGACGGGGCTGGGCGGCAGACTCGACAGCACCAACATCATTACCCCCGACCTGAGCATCATCACCAACATCGGGATGGAGCACCAGCAATTCCTGGGCAACACTATCGAGGAGATTGCCAGCGAGAAAGCCGGCATCATCAAGCATGGACAGCCCGTCGTCGTTGGCCACGCTACAGGCAACGCCCGCAGCGTCATCGAGGCCATTGCCCAGAGGCAATATGCTGAAATCAGGTTTGCCGAGGATAAGCCCGAAGTCATCGATGCCAAGATGGTTGACGGCATGTTGAGGCTTCGGACGGTCAACTACGGTGTCATTGATTGTGAACTCACTGGCGACTTCCAAATCGAGAATGCCAACACCGTGCTCACCGCCTTCAATATGCTTAAACGCCTGAAATACCGCATCAAGAAAGATGCGATCAGCAGGGGATTTGCCCAAGTTATAGAGACCACCGGTCTCATGGGACGATGGATGACAATCGACGACAAGCCCCGCACCATCTGCGACTCGGCACACAACGTGGCCAGCATCACGGTGGCCATGCAGCAACTCAAGCATGAGTACTACGACAACCTCCACATGGTGCTGGGATTCATGGCCGACAAGGATGTGAACGGCATCCTGGACCTGCTGCCCAAGAAAGCTACCTTCTATTTCACCCAGGCGCAGACCTCCCGTTCCCTGCCCGTTGAGAAACTACAAGAAATTGCAGCGTCTCACGGTCTGACTGGCGACACATATAATAATGTGATGGAGGCTCTGGAGGCCGCCCGTAAGAATGCCGCTCCACGAGACCTCATCTACATCGGTGGCAGCATGTACGTCCTGTCCGAATTGCTCAAGGCCATCGGATACGACGACCATCTCGACAGCAAATAGGCGACACACACAATATCACTGATTACCTTCAATCCCGCACTTGCATATGGTGTGGGATTGATGTTTTTGCCTGTGGCCCGATAAAGTGACAATGACAAAATGTCATCAATTGTTACATGGCGGCTCCCTATTGTAAAACTATTTAAAAAGTGGCACCAATGCTATTAATTTAGCTTAAAATAAAGGGCAGAAGTATTGCATTTGACATTTTTAGTTGTACTTTTGGCACACAATTTGAAAAGTTAAAATTAACACTTGGATAAATTAAAATCATCAATAAATTAACAATAAAAGATTAAACACATGAACAAGAATCTCAAATTAGCGATTATGCTCGTTGCGGCATCTATTATGGGTTCGGCCGCAACCATGATGGCAACAAGCGAGTTGCAAAAGAAAGGTATCATCTCCGATACCTATGTACCGAGCGTCACGGCCAACGAAGCCACCACCTCGAACGGGTTTGTGAAAACCTCTTCCAGGCCCATCGACATGAGCAGTGATTTCACCGACGTAGCCGAGAGCACCATCAACTGCGTGGTGAGCATCAAGAGCTTTGCCACTCCGCAACAAAATATGTATCAAGGCGGATTTATTGATCCGTTTGAGTTCTTCTTTGGCCCCGGCTTCGGACAGGGACAGGGACAACGCAAACAGCAGCAGCCCCAGCAGAAGAGTGAGCCCCAGCCCCGCGGCATGGGTTCGGGTGTCATCATCAGCGCCGACGGCTATATCGTGACCAACAATCACGTGATTGACGGTGCCGAGAAACTTGAGGTCACCCTCAACGACAACCGCCAGTTTAATGCCACCGTAGTGGGCACCGACGAGAAGACCGATATCGCACTCATCAAGATCAACGCCAAGGATCTTCACGCCATCACCTTCGGTAACAGTGATGCGGTTAAGGTAGGCCAGTGGTGCGTTGCTGTTGGTAACCCCTTCGGCTTCAACTCGACCGTTACCGCCGGTATCATCAGCGCCAAGGCACGCGGCATGAACACCAGCGACAATGGCGGTATCAAGGCCTTTATCCAGCATGACGCAGCCGTTAACCCCGGTAACTCGGGTGGCGCCCTGGTGAATACCGCTGGCGAGCTCATCGGTATCAACACCATGATCTACTCCCAGACCGGCAACTACAGCGGATGCTCGTTTGCCGTGCCCAGTAACACCGTCAAGAAGGTCATCACCGACATCAAGCAGTTCGGTACCGTTCAGCGCGCCGTGCTCGGCATCCAGTATTCAGAGCTGACCGCCGACAAGGCCAAGGAGGAGAAGATCACCGCCACCAATGAGGGCATCTATGTCGCTAAGGTAACAGACCGTGGCGCCGCTAAGGAGGCCGGCCTGCAAGAGGGTGACGTCATCGTCAAGCTCAATGGTTCACGCGTCAAGGACAGCGGAGAGATGCAGGAAGAGATGAACAAGCTGCGTCCCGGTGACAAGGCCGAGGTGGAATACTACCGCGACAACAAGCTGCGCCGCACCACTGTCACCTTCAAGAACGACCAGGGCAACACCAAGATGACCAAGCAGAGCGACGTCATGTCACTGGGATGTGCCTTCACTGAGCTGACCAGCGACGAGAAAGAAGATCTCGCCATCTCCAAGGGTCTGAAGGTCATCGGCGTCAAGGCTGGCAAATTCAAGAGAGCAGGTGTGCGTGACGGCTTCATCATCACCGACATCAACAACATCCCCGTTGACTCGCGCGATGATGTGGAGAATATCTACAACCAGATCATGCGCAGCAGCGACAGTGACAAGGTGATGTTCATTACCGGCTTCTACCCCACCGGCAAGAAGGTTTACTATGCCGTTGACCTGAGCGACGACGAGGACTAAACAAATTCCATAACAATCCCATGCAGGGGGATGGTAGCCGTTGGCTCCTCCCCCTGCTCTATGTTATGGCACCAAACGCGTGAAAATGAATAATATTTCAAAGTGAGCACATCATGACACAATGGCCCATCAAATCAACAATTTGATGATTCTCAAGATAGTTTTTATAAAAAACCAACGGAAAATAGTTGGATAATCAAAAAAATGTATTATCTTTGCACGTGAGTATTAACCCCTAAAATTTGAAACTATATGAGAGGAGGACCTAGACCCGGAGCCGGAAGACCACGCATTTATGGTAAGCGAGTACAGTTATCGATTTTGATATCCGAGGATACCAAAGACAAGCTCAAACAATTATCTGAAGCCAAAGAGAAGCCACTAGCCGGTATTATCGAGCAACTGATTATTGATGAGCACAAGGATATGATGCTATAACACTCCAAACAAGATTTATCTCCCCATTTGACTCAACAGCAAATAACAAGAATCCAGAGCCAAACACAAACACGATAGATCTTAACCGAGCAATCATTTCCCAAACACTGAAAAACGTACCGCTTAACGCATGCTTCCCTCGTTTGTTGTTCTCAACGAACAGCAGCAATAACTGTATGCCTGTCGCACTGTCAATTTCAAGACAGTGGACGCACTTGGCATGATTCTTGCAGTTGCAATATATCTCGCTTCATCCTAAGTCACAACGACTTACCAAGAACGCCAAAATTCTGCTAAATGACGTGGAAAAATATTATGCTGATTTTTGGAAATAAAATTTGGAGCATTAAAATTATTGTTGTATCTTTGCACGCTTAAACTCAACTTTAGTTAGATGAGACAACTTAAAATTACAAAATCCATTACTAATCGCGAGAGTGCATCCCTCGACAAATACTTACAGGAAATCGGTCGTAAAGAACTCATTACGGTCGATGAGGAAGTCGAGCTCGCACAGCGCATTCGTCAAGGAGACCAAGCAGCGCTTGATAAACTTGTGAATGCCAACTTGCGTTTTGTCGTTTCGGTAGCAAAGCAGTATCAGAACCAGGGATTGAGTCTTCCCGACTTGATCGACGAGGGAAATCTGGGCCTCATCAAGGCAGCTCAGAAATTCGACGAGACGCGTGGCTTCAAGTTTATCTCCTATGCTGTATGGTGGATTCGCCAATCCATCCTGCAGGCCCTTGCCGAGCAATCTCGCATTGTCAGGCTGCCGCTCAATCAGGTCGGCTCGATCAACAAGATCAGCAAAGCCCAGTCCCGATTTGAGCAGGAGCATGAGCGTCGCCCGTCGGCAGAGGAACTTGCCGAGCGCCTTGACATCCCCGTTGACAAGATCAGCGATACGATGAAGGTATCGGGCCGTCACGTTTCAGTTGACGCACCCTTTGTTGAGGGAGAAGACAACAGCCTGCTGGATGTGCTGCCTAACAACGATTCGCCGATGGCCGACTCGACCCTCAACCAGGAGTCGCTGGCCAAAGAGGTGAACCGTGCACTGGAGCAACTCAATCCCCGCGAGCGTGACATCCTGAAGATGTTCTTCGGCATTGGATGCCAGGAGATGACGCTCGAAGAGATTGGTGCCAAGTTTGATCTGACCCGCGAACGCGTGCGTCAAATCAAGGAGAAAGCCATCCGCCGCCTCAAGGGGCAGAAGAGCAAGCTGCTCAAAGCCTATTTGGGTTAACTTAATTTTATTGTAAGCAAAATGATTCTAGCTGCCTCACAAGGGCAGCTTTTTTCATGTACAAAATGGCACAAATAGGGCTTTTTCGTAGAAAAATGCCGCTTTTACTTTGTCAATTAAAGAATTATATCTACTTTTACACTTTGTTTTATTAGCGGCAATTACATTTATCAATAAACATCTAAACTATTTTTTGAGAAATGAAAAAGATTTTGACTTTAGTATGTGCCATGATGCTAGGCATCGGTTTTGCCAATGCACAGGTACATAAGGGTGAGACCGCAGCTGGCCTCAACCTGGTTTATGGTAGCGAGATTGAGAACCTGGGTCTCGGTGCCCGCTTCCAGTATGGTATTCTGGACCAGTTGCGTGCCGAGGTGGGATTCAACTACTTCTTCGAGAAGAACCACATGTCATGGTGGGACGTGAACATCAATGCCCACTACCTCTTGGGTTTGTGGAATGAGCAGCTGTACATCTATCCGCTGGCTGGTATGAACTACACGATGGTGGACTTCAAGGGCGAGTTGGACGATAAGGGCGAACAAAACCATGTTGGTCTGAACCTGGGTGCAGGTATTGAATATGAGATTAACGACCACTTTGGTGTGAACTTTGAGTATCGTCACACCATCATCCGTAAGGTGGATCAAGGCGTTTTCGGCCTGGGCATCAACTACAAGTTCTAACCCCGATCGAATTACCAAAAGAATCAAGAAACAGGACCATGCCCCATATCGGGTTGGTCCTGTTTCTTATTTCTCTTTGTCAAGTGAGGGCGTCAGTGCATGGGCTGCAATTTGTCGATGGCACCTGTCATGAACGATGAGACGCCACCGTCATCTTCGTCCTCCTCATTGCCAAACGAGTCGCCCACCTTGATTGAGCACAGGGAGCGCAACAGTTCCAGAGTTGCATTGCCCTTGGACTGATTGGTGTAGAAGTGACCCTTACCATTGAAGATGTCCTCCAGCCCAAAGTCAAAAAAGCCATTCACCGAGTCATTGTGGGTCTGGGAGAAAATACCTATCAGGGCTCCATCAAAGAAGTTTCTTACAGGCTTCATCTCGTAGGCATAGCCCTCGGTCTGCTCATAGTCCAGCATCTTGAAGTAGAGGATTCCGTCAATGACACCGATGCGTATCATCTTGTTGTCATACTGGTAGATATACTCTCCCTCATACAGCTCGGGAGCCTGACCCATCGAGTTGGCGAATGAACTGATCTGGTGCAACACACCATCAGGATTGTTAGAGCGTGTCGCTAATACCACATTCCACTCCCCTTCCAGGTGCGGATCACGCGCCAGACCAATCGTGAACGGCCCGTCAACAGTTGCCAGAATGCTGGCCAGGTCGATGCGGCCAATATAGGGCAACTTGCCGAACATCCCCAACAATTGCTGGATCTGCTTGAGCTTGACAAAGGCTTCACCCTTGACGCACATCGTGAAGATATAGTCCATCGAATTGGGGATTGCCTTCAACACATCATCGCTGGGCTTTGAGAGAACAGAGTTCAACAATTGGGCATATTCGCTATTGTCGGCTGCGTGAATCTTGGTATTCATCTCCACCCTCTCATCATTCATATCAATGGCACAGGTCACCGCATCGATATCACTCTCGGTAAAGATGCCTATCAACGGCATCTTCTGGGAGAGCTCGCGGTAAACGTCGCTCTTGTTAAGAATGGCCTTCAGCCCCTTACCTTGCATCCAGGCATTGATCTCTGCATCATGATTGTGCAGCACCTCCTTTACATCCTTGTTATCGGTGATGCTGGTAGCCGTCATGCTCAGGATGCCCTTAGCGGCCTTGGCAGCGCGAGAAACTTCCATTGCCTTGTTGACTGTTCCGACCAAGAGCACCTTGCCATCAATGACATAGAGGTTGTCGCCAACGTACATGCAATCCAGTCCCTCGACCTTCTCAAAGTCTCCACCGACCCTGATTGCTAATGTCTTGCGCGCCTTTGCCGGATCACTGAGCGACGCAAGTATCACACGGCTAAAGGTCTTGACTGTGAAAAATGCGTAGGCCTTATTATCCACGTCAAGGCCCAGCTGAGGCAAGTCACTCATCAGGACGCACAATGGTGATGTGTCATTGTTGTCAACCACCTCCCGCAAGGATGACGGAATGACAATCTTGTCATCATCAATCATTCCCGCGTTCTTGAGGATGCGGGGCACATCAATACTCACCACACCGGTAGCATCGGCAGGTATCATCTTCTCAAGGTTATCGCCCGCACAGCCCGTCAACAAGAAGAGCAACAATGCGGCCGATAGGTATTTCATCCACCTCATAATCATGGATATCGATAGTTTTTTATCAATAATCGCGTGTCACTGGCAGCTATCTCGCCACCATTTTCAAGTGCAAATTTACGACAAGTTTGGCATATATCACTCAACTTTAGGCCAAGTATTCTTGAAATTAGACCATTTTATTTGCAAAAATCAATGGTTCATATCCCTAAATGCAGTAGTTTCTTGTCGTAAACCGCTGAATTATTGGGCATAAGAGATAACAGCACAAGCAAGCGCCTAGATTTTTATTACCAATAAACAGTTCAGCGAACGACCATATTTAGTAGTATTTGAAAATATTAACTAAAGAATAACCATTGTTTCAAAAAAAGGTATTAAATTTGAAAATCAAAAACCATAGAAACAAGTATAACCTTAACAGGAGCATTTGTAAGCGCCTGAAAAAACCAAGGAAGATAATATGAACGACATTTCTGAAATTCTGCGTGAACTCCTGGACCGCTATAGCAATACGCCCGAAATTGACCAGGAATTTGAGAGAATGCGGCGAGAGATCGAGGGCTTTGAAGACGAGTATGCCGTTTGGTGCGAAGAGAACGGTTATAGCATCAAGGACGGCTATCGAGACTTTATCGACGAAATCGTCGAGTCGCAAGACTCGTATTGGGACAATTACCAAGAGTACGGGAACAATATTTAAAGCGCTCCGCTCGTTTTTCAATGCATGGGGCACACAGCAATGTGTCCCTTAACAACACGACACATCTAATTAATCAGAGATTCACAACAACTATAGTAGATGCTATCATCTAAAAGAAACCGCAGCTTTGCTGCCGAGTGGGACTGTCAGGACGGCATTCTCATTGCATGGCCACACGCCGGCACCGACTGGGCTTATATGCTCGACGAGGTGACGGCTTGTTATGTTGAAATTGCAAAGGCCATTCTTGATGATGACGAGAGGCTGGTCATCGTCGCGCCCGATGCCGATGAGGTGCGGTCGTCGCTGGGGTCACAGGTAGACTGGCAACGCATCGATATCATCGAGTTGCCCATCAACGATACTTGGGTGCGCGACTACGGCCCCATCACGGTATTCCAGGATGGGCACATGGCGCTCACCGATTTCACCTTCAATGCATGGGGCATGAAGTTTGCCGCCGACTGCGATAATCTGGTGACTTCCCGCTTGCAGGAGCACGGCTTGTTCCAGATGCCCTTAATCAACTACCGCGACATGGTGCTTGAAGGAGGGTCCATTGAGACCGACGGCAACGGCACGATACTGACCACCACTTGCTGCCTCACGGCCCCCAACCGCAACGATGCCATGACTCGCGATGAACTAGAACGAGAACTGCTTGAACGGCTGGGATGCATCAAAATGCTGTGGCTCGACCATGGCGCCCTTGCAGGTGACGATACCGATGGCCACATCGACACGCTAGCACGCTTTGCGCCTGGTGGCATCATCCTCTACAACGGATGTGACAATCCTGAGGACGAACATTTCGATTGCCTGATGCAGATGGAAAATGACCTCAAGGAGATGACCGATGTCGACGGCAACCTCTACCGCCTCATCAAACTGCCCCTACCCGATGCCATCTATGACGAGATTTCACGCTTGCCGGCTACATATGCCAATTTCCTGGTAACGAACCATCAGGTACTTGTTCCCGTGTATGGCCAACCGGAGAACGACCTCAAGGCCTGCGAGCTTATTGGCCAGGCATTCCCCGGGCGCAAGGTCGTTGGAATCGACTGCCGCCCGCTCATCTGCCAGCACGGTTCCCTCCACTGTGCCACTATGCAACTCCCCAAAGGATCACTAAATAAACTATCAACCAATCACCATTAACTCAATGAAAGTAGGAATCATACAACAACGCAATAGCGGTGACATCGCTGCCAACCGCCAATCACTTATCGATAAAATAAGGAAACTGGCCGCAATGGGTGCACAACTCGTTGTCTTGCCCGAATTGCACGACTCGCTTTACTTTTGCCAAGTGGAAAGCGTGGACAACTTCAACCTCGCTGTGGACATTCCCGGAGATGAGACCAGAGAATATGCTGCCGTGGCACGTGAGTGCGGCATTGTACTGGTAACCTCGTTGTTTGAGAAACGTGCAACTGGCCTGTACCACAACACAGCGGTGGTGTTTGATACCGACGGCAGTGTGGCTGGTCAGTACCGCAAGATGCACATTCCCGACGATCCTGCCTATTACGAAAAATTCTACTTTACCCCTGGCGACCAAGGCTTTCTCCCCATCGATACCTCGCTGGGACGATTGGGCGTGATGGTGTGCTGGGACCAGTGGTATCCCGAGGGAGCTCGTCTGATGGCGATGCGTGGTGCCCAGTTGCTTATCTACCCCACGGCCATCGGCTATGAGAGCAGCGACACACCTGAGGAACAGGAACGTCAGCGTGAGGCCTGGACCACCGTACAACGCGGCCATGCCGTGGCCAATGGTCTGCCAGTCATTACAGTAAACCGTGTTGGACTTGAACAAGATCCGTCAGGACAAACCAATGGCATCCAGTTTTGGGGCAGCAGTTTTGTCGCCGGACCGCAGGGTGAACTCATCTACCGTGCCCCCAACGACAGTGAGGACCTTCAAGTCATCGACATCGACATGGAGCGCAGCGAGCAGGTAAGGCGCTGGTGGCCCTTCCTGCGCGACCGCCGCATCGAGTGCTACGGCGGCCTCGACAAGCGATTCCTTGACTAAAGATATAAACTACGAATTGCGCGAATTAAACGAATGGCTTCCGCCAGGTTCGTGAAATTCGCGTAATTCGTAGTTTATTCAAGAGACTGATCAGGCCTGACCTTCGTCCTTGGGACCGCCAAATGCTTTTTTCAAGAAGTCCTGCACTTTGTCCATCACACCCTCAGCAGCCTTTCCGGCATCATCAAGGGCATCTTTGGCCTTGTCCAGCACACTCTCTTCGCCTTCCTTAGGCTCAAAGGCTTCCTTAGCCTTCTGTGATAAGTCCTGAGCCACCTCGGTAGCAGCGGCAGTGCCCTGCTCTACAAAGTCCTTGGCCCTATCCATCATATCGCCAGCGGCGGCGGCACCCTCGCCAAACATCTCTTTGGCCTTGTCCAGCAGGCTGGGCTCACCCTCCTTGGTCTCAAACATTTCCTTGGCTTTCTCCAGGAAGTCCTGACTCATCTCTCCGGCAGCGGTAGTTCCCTTATCCAGCATTTCCTTGAGTTGATCAAGCATGCCGGGTTCGCCTTCCTTGCCGTCGAACAATTCCTTAGCTTTATCGAAGATGCTTGGGTCACCCTCTTTGCCCTCAAGCAGGCCTTTAAGTTTGTCAAACACTCCGTTGCTGTCGTTAGCAGCATCGCCGAGCATGTTCTTCAACTCATCAAAGATGTTGCCAGACTCGTTCTTTACTTCGTTAGCAGCCTGTTCGGCATTTTTCATTTCCTCTTCCATGTAAATCCTGTATTATTGTTAGTTTTTTTCACTCGCCTACTTCCTTTCAAGCGTTTCGGCTTTCTCTGTGCCCCCAAAGTTACACATAATTTATTAAACTGCAACATTTCTGCCCAAAAATTCATCTAGGTGTAATCAAATACAGGAAAAGCATTAAAAAAATGAAAAAATAAGAACCGAAGCAACGGACGACCGTGCCTCGGTTCTATTATGACGTTTTATCAATAAAAGTCGGTAGGGCTTATGCCTCCTCCTTCTTGATAATGCGGCGCTCCTTGATGCGAGCCTTCTTACCGGTGAGACCACGCAGGTAATACAGCTTAGCGCGACGCACCTTACCATGCTTGTTGATGGTGATGCTGTCGATAAACGGAGACTCGAGCGGGAAAATACGCTCTACACCGATGTTGTCACTAATCTTGCGAACGGTGAAACGCTTCTTCTCACCCTCGCCTGTGATCTTAATCACCACACCACGGTACTGCTGGATACGCTCCTTGTTACCCTCCTTGATGCGGTATGCTACCGTGATTGTGTCACCCGGGAAAAACTGCGGGTGCTGCTTGTTTGTAGCAAATGCTTGTTCAGCA
>JAEEGL016125649.1_pt1 | contig 26423 bp, 20 predicted proteins | sample 9134231 | NCBI WGS metagenome assembly JAEEGL01 (sample SAMN16246548, study PRJNA631951) | gut metagenome | biome: gut microbiome; feature: rumen; material: fiber-attached | host: Bos | place: Iran: Karaj | collected 2018-10
ACTTGCTCTGGTGTGAAATAATTCTTACCCATATATCATCATCTCGTTTCTATTGTTTTTATTATACAACGACAAAAAGACCCTACAAAGTAGAATCCACCTTTTTTTATAAGTGTCTACTTTATAGGGTCTATTTTAGAAAGCTTAAGAGTTTTTTATCTAATAACAAAAATTTTTATATATTTTTTTAAATATATGTGGTTAAATAAAATTAAGATAATACTATTTTAATTACATAGAAGGGAGGTACATTATGTTAAATTTAAAAATGGATTCCGCCAAATTGATGAATATAGTTTGTATGATATCAAATATTACATTTCTATTAATTCATATAACTTATATTATCTTATTCTTAATAACTAAAGCATATATTTTGGCATATATAAATATATTTAGTTCAATCTTTTATGCTTTTATGTTCTTGTTATTAAAATTTAAAAAGCATGAGATATTTGCTTTATTATGTGGAATTGAAATAACTGCATATATGATTTGTGCAACAATAATGGTAGGTTATAAATGTGGCTTTCAATTGTGCTTAATAGGATTATGTACTCTAGCATTTGTAACAAAATATTTCTTAAAAGATAGAAAGCTTGTTATTAATCCAATTATTGTTTCTGCATTTTTCTTAACTGCATACATCTTTTTATTCATATGGCAAAAATTTAATGATCCAATAATTGAAATACCTGATTATATGACTTCCCTATTATATCTTTCACATTCTATAATAGTATTTATATTCTGTGTAGGATTCTTAATTATATTAGTAGAATATGTATTTAAATTGGAAATTAAAATTAGAAAAGAATCTGAAGTTGATAAGCTAACTCAAATTGCCAATAGAAAAGCATTAAATGATTATTATGATAGATTAGGAAATCAAAAAGCCAATTATGTAATCGCAATGTTTGATATTGATGGCTTTAAAAAATTTAATGATATTAATGGACACTTATGTGGAGATTATGTTTTAAAAGAGATAGCTTCAATTGCTAAAAATAATTCATTAAATGATTTTGTATCACGCTGGGGTGGAGAAGAATTTGTTATTATTTCTAAAATAGAAGATGATTTAGAAAATACATATAAGAAGATTGATTTGATTAGAGAAACAATTGATAAATATGAATTTAGATTCAATAACAAGAAGCTTCATTCAACAATAACAATAGGTATCGCAGTATTTGATAATGACGAGAGCCTAGATGCTTGGATATCAAGAGCTGATAAACAGCTATACAAAGGTAAAAACAACGGTAAAAATAAAACTATATATTAAAAATAGCCCTTAAGCATTAAATGCCTAAGGGCTTTATTTATGAAAAAGTCCCGTTAAATGCGGGAGGGAGAAAAAAATAATTTTTCAATATTTATCAAAGATAAGAAGCAAAATAAATAGAGTTGTGTAAAAAAAGGATTAGCTCAATTTGCAATCTACAAAATATAATAGGGGGGGAGAGAGTATGATCATAGATTACGAATTTTGCTTCTATTTATCTATTGACACCAATATTTTAAACAAAATATTTGTGAAAATAATAAAAAGATTATTGAAAAATATGTGATTTTTATTACATAAACTTAAAATTTAACTAAAAAAATTAAAATATTATTATATAATATTTATTGTAAGAGTCATTTCAGGAGGGGAATATGAACACAAAAAAATACAATTTTGCGGTATTAAAGAAAATGGATTTAAACTCTTTGTATGATGGTAGCCAAGCTACATTAAAGGCTTTAGATGACAATCTAGTAAGTATTATCAATACTGAAGCACCTATTACTATGAATTTAGTAAAGGCTAGGTTAAGAGAAGCTTTTAATATTGGTAAGATAAGCCAAAAGGCATTAGATATCATTGAAGAGCGTATTAAGCAATTAGGCTTTAAGAAAACTGACAATTATTATGATGCAGTATATTGGCCTGCATCAGGTGTATTTGATGTTAATTATTTAAGAGAAGGATATGAAAGACAAATATATGATATCCCATATCAAGAAATGAAGAATTTAACTGATACATTAAATTTAAGGGGAGAAGAACTTTATAGAGAGATCTTAAAATATTTTGGTTTCGAGGTTTTAACAAAGAAGGCTCAAGATTATTTAGTATTTATTGAAAAGAAGTGTAAGTAATGTTTAAAAAGATTTTTATAGTAAATTTATTACTATTATCTATATTTTTAATTTCTTGTAGTAAATCAAATATAAAAGAGGAAGAAGAAATAGATAATCGTGATGAATTAACAAAATATGTAGATAATTTAATAGAAAAAACACCATCATATTTTCCTAATTGGAATAAAGAATCATTTAAAAACAGATGGAATTATATCGATGGAGTATTTTTAAAATCAATTATTGATTTTTATAAGAAAACAAATGATTCAAAATATATGGATTTTGTTGTTAAATATACAGATTATTATATAAATCAATATGGTGGTTTTGTTTGCCCTGACAGAAGTAGCGGCAATCAAACTCCATTTATTCAAGATGAATTAGATAGTATTTGTGAATCAAGAATATTATTTGATTTATATGAATATACAGATAATGCAAAATATTTAACTGCGATTGAATATACTAAAGATACATTATATAGAATGAATAAAACATCTAATGGATATAATTATTGGCATAAATATTCTTATCCAAATCAAGTTTGGTTAGATGGTATGTATATGTATGTTCCATTCTTAGCTAGATATAGCTTATTAAAAAATGATTCATCTATATTTGATGATATTAAGCATCAATATGAATTTATTAGAGAAAAGATGTATGATTCATCAAAGAAATTATATTATCATGGATATGATGATTCAGATGAAAAAATATTCTGGGCTCAGGCAAATGGATGTTCTAGGTCTTTCTGGCTAAGAAGTATGGGTTGGTATATCACATCACTTGCTGATTTATTAGAATATGTTCCTGAAAATAATTCTAATAGAGAATATTTTGTTAATCTTTATAAGGAAGCAATTGATGGAATATTACAATATAAAGATTCAAGCTCTAATATGTTTTATCAGGTAATTGACAAGGCAGGAGAAGGAGCTAATGTTTCATATGACTTTTATTTAGCTCCATTAAAAAACAAAAAATATTCTACTGATGCATATATAGAAAATTATCTTGAGTCATCAGGCTCATCATTAATCTCTTATAGTATTTTAAAAGGTGCTAATTTAGGTATTTTAAAAGATAATTATAAACAAACAGGAGAAGAAATATTTAGTGGTGTATATGATCATTCATTTAAAGATAATACATTAAATGATATCTGTATTACTGCAGGATTGGGCGGAGGAGAAGGTAAAGAATGTAGAGATGGTTCATTTGAGTATTATCTTGCAGAGCCAGTTGGATCAAATGATGCGAAGGGTGTAGGCCCATTTATAATGGCATATATAGCGAAGTAGGTTTATTATGATTAGATTAGAAAATGTAAGTAAATTTTATGTAAATAATAATGTTACATCACTTGGTTTAATTAATGTAAATTTGGAATTAAACAAGGGTGAAATAGTTGCCATAGTAGGTGAATCAGGATCAGGTAAATCAACATTATTAAATGTAATAACAAAGGTTGATAAATTTGATGAGGGTGAAATTTATTATTATGGTAATGAAACATCATATTATGATATTGAGACAATGGATGAATTTAGAAAGGATAAGGTTGGATTTATATTCCAGCATTATAATATCTTAGATTCATACACAGTATTAGATAATGTAATGCTACCACTATTAATTAGTGGCTTAAATAAGCATGAAGCAAAAGAAAAAGCTATTGAATTAATTGAAAAGGTAGGCCTAAAGGATAGAATCAAATCTAAAGGATCTAAGCTATCTGGTGGTGAGAAGCAGCGCTGTGTTATCGCAAGAGCGTTAGCTATGTCATCAGAGATTCTAGCTTGTGATGAGCCAACAGGTAATCTAGATTCTAAAACAGGTGCTGAAATTATTAAGCTTATTAAAGAGGTTGCTAAAGATAAGCTTGTTCTAATTGTTACTCACAACTACGATTTAGTTAAGGATATTGTAACTAGAAAAATTAAAGTACATGATGGAAAAATAGTAGAGGATGAAAAATTTGTTGAGGTTCCTGAGGACGAAAACAGAAAAGAAAATGAAGTAGAAATAGAATTTGATAATGTAAAAAAATCTATTGATTATAAAATTGCTTCTAAATCTTTAACAGCAACTCCAAAGAAAACAATTTTATCATTATTTATATTCTTATTCATTTGTATATTCTTCCTTTTTTTATCGGCAAGTGTCAATTATTCAATGAATCCAAAGCCTGTTAACGATTTTGTTTATAAAGGAAATAATAAGCTTATTGTATATGACCCGCTTAATTATTTAAAGGTAGACGATATTAAAAAAATATCATCTGATTATGTTATTTCTCCATCATATTACACAACTGGTGCATCGGTAGAAATAAATGGCGAAACAGAATTCTTATATTATGAGGATAATCCATCTAATTTAGATGTTAAAGGTAGATTACCTGAATCTTTAGATGAATGTGTACTTATTGCCCCTAAAAAATATAAAAAGAAAATAGATGATTTTAAAACAATAAAATTTAATAGTTTATCTGGTGATGGTAATTATATTAATACATTTAAGGTTACTGGATACCAAATAAGAGAAGATGTTACTGATATTTGTATTGTAAATAATGAATTAATAAGAAATTATTATAATTGTAATTTACCTACAAATATATATTATAAATTCTCATTAACTGAACCAACAAAGCTTGTCAATGTTGAAGATTCGGCTCTAGATCCTAATAGTCCTCAAATGTTATTTTCAAACGTTGATTTAGATAATATTAAATATGATATGATACCTAGAGAGGAAGACACAACTGGTGAATCTTATATAGTTATTGGTGCCGATTTTAATGATTATTATAATCTAGAAAAGATTTCATGTGTTGCAGTATATGGTAATGTTTCAACAATGAAAAATAAAATTTCAGATTTAGGATTTAAATATATAGATGCTAAAACATTCACTACATTATCAGATATGGAAAAGACTATATTAAAAGCAACTAATTACCTTTTAATATTTACAGTTTCATTATATTTAATAGGTATATTCTTCTTAACATATGCTATTTTAAATAAGGTATATGATTCTAAGATAAAGGATTTTGCAATATTAAGAACATTAGGTATAAGATCTAATGATATGAAGCGTATTATTAGATATGATATTATGATACAAATGGCATTTATGGAGGTATTTGTATTAATATTATTCATATGTTTAGGTAAGTTTGTTAAGGTAGAAGCATTAAGTGTTTTAACAGGAATAGATTTCATTATTGCTATTTGGTATTTATTATTAATGACAATTATGGGCTTCCTATTATCTAGAAAAATTTATAGATCATTATATCAAAAGACTATAAATCAATCTTTAGGAGGTGCTAAAAATGATTAAAACTACTAATCTAAATAAGTACTTTAATAAAGGTAAGAGAAATGAAATTCATGTAGTTAATAATGCTAATATCGAATTACCTAACAAAGGATTTATAACAATCCTAGGTGAATCAGGATCTGGTAAAACAACATTATTAAATGTTATTGGTGGTCTTGATAGATTTAAAGGTACTATCCAGTATGATGATAAGGTAATAAATGATTATAATATGACTAAAATGGATGAATATAGAGGTAATAATATCGGCTATATTTTCCAAAATTATAATTTATTATCTAATATATCAGTATATGATAATTTAAAGCTTCAGCTTGAAATTATTGACATTACTGATAAGGAAGAAGTAAAAAAGAGAATAGATTATGCTTTAACTGTTGTTGGTCTTTATAAATATAGAAAGAAAAAGCCTAATGAATTATCAGGCGGTCAGCAACAAAGAGTATCTATCGCTCGTGCTTTAGTTAAAAAATATAAAATATTAATTTGTGATGAGCCAACAGGAAATCTAGATAGTCAAAATTCATTTGATGTTATGAAGATATTAAAGAAGATATCTAAAACAACATTAGTATTATTAGTAACTCATGATAAAAAGCTAGCTGATTTCTATTCTGATAGAATATATAAAATAGTAGATGGCAAAATTACAGATGTTGTTGAACTTGAGGATAATAATAGAATAATTGATATCGAGGATAATAATATTTATCTACAGGATATGAATTGTGTATCTGAGGGTTCTAATGTAAAAACAACTCTTTATACAACTGGAGAAAATAAAAATATTAATATTGAATTAGTTGAGGTAAATGGTACATATTATCTTAAATCAAATGTTAATATTAAATTCCAGGCTGAATCTAATTTAAAATTTGTAGATGCAAAGAAAGAAGTAAAGAATCTTGCAGATGTTGAACAAAGCATAGAATTTGACAATTCATTCTATGATGATTCAAAGAGAACTAAGCCATTTAAGAAATTCTTATTACTAAATAAGGAAGGCTTTAATAATTTTACACATGTTAATAAGAAATCTATATTCTTTAAAATTGTATTTATTGTTATTGGTATTTTCTTAGCTATTTTCAATATGAATGTAATCAATAATACAAAAATTAATACAGAAAATTATATGAATGATGATAGATTATATGCATGTATAAAAGAAGATGATACAGATAAATATATATCTAAATATAATGATAAATCATATGCTTTATCTACAGTTTCTATAGGTAAATATTCTACTATGGCATATTATATAAATGTTAATTTCACAGAAGTTGTATATGCTACATATGGTAATGAATTAGCTGAAACTAAAGGAAGTCTACTTTGTGGTAGATATGCCGACAATACAAATGAGGTAGTAATAGATAAGCTTGTAGCTAAAAGAATTATGAAGAATCTAAATATTAGTGATATGAAATTACTTGAAGGCTTTAAGCTTGATAATAGTATAATCACTGGTATATTAGATGCTGAAACTAATATGATGTATTATGGTGGTACTAGTTTTGGTGAAGGAAATGCATATATGCTAACTAGTGATGAGGTAAAAGATTTAAAGGAGCATGGCTATAAAGTAAATACATATAGACAATTCTTAATTAATAACCAAAAAGCACAGCAAAGAAAGGCAAGAGCAACTATCTTCTCAATTTCATTTGTCTTCCTAGCAATTATCGTAGTATATATCATTTTAACAATGAGATCTAAGCTAATTGCTGATGTTAAGAGAATTGGTATTTTAAGAAGTATTGGAATGAAGAGATTTAGAATTTTATATACAAATTCAGTAGATATTTTATTAACTACATTAATCTTTGCAGTGCCATCATATTTTATTACAACAGGAATAATTCAATTCTTTATTTCTAACTTTGGTATTATTTTATCAAGTACATCAACTAATTTATTTACAACATATATTACTTATTTATCAATATTTGGTTTATTTATAATTGCGTTAATATTTGGTTTATTACCAATTAAATTATTATTAAATAAGACACCAAATGAGATAAACACAAAATATGATATTTAGATTAAGAACGAGAGGTTTCCTCTCGTTTTTATTCTTTTATTTTATTTATAATAATGATAAAATAATTATGGTGTTAATATGTTAAAAATTACGTTAAGAAAAAACGAAGAAATTGAAAAACTAAATGGATATCCTTGGATATTTTCTAATGAAATAGATAAATTCGAAGGTGAATTTGAATCTGGCAAGGTATGCGAGGTTTATACATCTAATAATGAATTTTTATGTTATGGATTTTTTAATTCATCATCTAAGATAATGGTTAGAATATTATCATTTGATAAGAATGAAAAGATTAATAAAGATTTCTTTGAAAGAAGAATTGCATACGCATTAGAGCATAGAAAGAATTTAGGTTGGAGTGCAACTCGATTAATTTTCTCAGAAGCAGATTTCTTACCTGGTCTTGTTGTAGATAAATATGGTGATTATTTATCTGTACAATTTATGTCACTTGGTATGGATATGATTAAAGATGATATCGTAGAAATATTAGTTAGATTAACTAATTGTAAGGGTATATATGAAAGATCTGATGTTCCTACAAGAGAAAAAGAAGGCTTAGAGGAAATAAAAGGATTCTTATATGGTAAATTTGATCCTAGAGTGTTAGTTGAAGAGGATGGAATAAAGTTCTATGTTGATATTGAAAATGGTCAAAAAACAGGCTATTTTCTAGATCAAAAGCTAAATAGGGATATATTAAGATTATATGCAAAGGATAAGGCAGTATTAGATGCATTCTCTAATGTAGGAGGATTTGCCCTACATGCAGCTAAATATGGTGCTAAATTTGTTGATGCATGTGATATATCTAAAAGAGCATGCGATGAAATAGATATAAATGCTAAATTAAATGGATATACAAATATTCATACAAAATGTGTTGATGTTTTTGATTATTTACATAGTGATATTAAAGATAAATATGATATTATCATTCTAGACCCGCCTGCCTTCAGCAAGAATAAGGATTCTATTAAAAAGGCATATAAAGGCTATAAAGAAATAAATATGCAGGCAATGAAGATAATAAAAAGCGGTGGCTATTTATTTACATTTTCTTGTTCTCAGCATATGACACCTAATTTATTTATGGAAATGATTAGTGATGCTGCCCATGATGCGAAAAGGGTTGTCCAATTTATTGATTTTAAGATACAAGCACCAGATCATCCAGCCCTACTACAATCAGAGGAGCAATTATATTTAAAATGTATTATTTTAAGAGTTAAATAAGGAGTTTAATTATGAAAAACAATTATCACACTCATTTAAAATATTGTAATCATGCCGAAGGAGTAACAGAAGATTATGTTACTGAAGCAATTAGATTAGGATTTGATGAAATAGCAATTACTGATCATGGTCCAATCCCTGTTGATTTCATGAATAAGCAGGAATATAAAGATAATTATTGTACAGAAAATATGAAGCTTGAATTTGTTCCTAAATATTTAAAGGAAATTGAAGCATCTAAGGAGCTTCATAAGGATGAAATCAAGGTATTGTCTGGATTTGAAACAGAATTTATTTATGATAGAGTAAGCTTTTATCAGTTTTTAAGAGAACAGGTTGATTTCTTAAATTTAGGAGTACATTTCTTTAAGAATACAAAAGGACATATTATTGATTGTTATAACAATTTATCATATAGAAATATTGAAGAATATAAAGATACATGTATAAAAGCAATGGAAACAGGTATCTTTAATACATTAGTTCATCCTGATATGTTTTATTGTGGATATAAAAATAGAGATGGAGAAAACAAATTCGATGAATTCTGTGAAAAGATTTCTAGAGAAATAATAGAATCAGCAATTAAGAATAATGTATATTTAGAAATTAATTGTAATAATATTAAATCAGAAGAGGTAGCTGCTAATCCTGATTTATGGAAATATCCTAGAAAAGAATTCTGGACAATTGCTAAAGAATATCCTGAATTAAAAATAATTGTAGGCTGTGATGCACATGCCCCTAAGAGATTATCTGGATATCATGTAGATGCAATATATAAGTTTATTGACGACTTAGGATTAAATGTATTAGAAAAAATGGAAATAAATCATTAGGAATATGTAAAAAGGCATATTCCCTTTTTTATCAAAAATTTTTAATAAATTTAAGTTATTTTTAGGTTTCTAATTTATTATTAAATTGAAATAAAAAGCATTAGTGCTTAAGGAGTTGATAATTATGAAGAAAAAATTATTAGGTATTTTGGGTATTGCTGGAATGCTTGTTTTAGCATCTTGTAATAGTACGAAGACAAGTAATAATATTAGTAGTGATGTATCAGGTCATACAGAAGAAATTGAATTAGATGAAGATAATATTACTGCTGAATTCAAATTAGTAGATGAAACAGGTAATCAGGTAGCATCATATAATGGTGTTTATAGAATTACTAGCGCTGGTGTTTATACAGCATCTGGTAAGTTATCATCTGGTCAAATTTATGTAGATGCAGCTGACCAGGATGTTGAATTAGATTTAGATAATACATCTATTTCAAGTGCTTTATTATCACCAATTTATGTTAATAATTGTGCCGACTTTACATTGAAGCCATTAAAGGATCAAACAAGCTATATTTATGATAATAGGTCAACCGATTATTCAGATTCAACTGATGACACAAATGGGACTGGTGCAGTTTATGTTAGAAATGGAGATTTAAAGATAAAGGGTAAAGGCTCTTTATTAGTTACTTCAGCTGCAAATAGTGGTATTCATGGAAAAGATAATGTAAGTATTAAGAATGTAACAATGCTTGTTAAAGCAGTTAATAACGGAATTAAAGGTAATGATAAGGTGACAATAGAAGAAAATCCAAAGATTGGAATTGTTGCAGGAAATAATGGTATTATTACATCTAATTCTGATTTAGGAACTAGCGCACAGCATGGATATATTTATATTAATGGTGGAGAAATCACTATTAATTCATATGGAGATGGAATTGATGCTGCATATGCAGTTGAAATAGGAACATCAACAGATTCAGATGGAGTTACATATGAGCCAATAATTGATGTTTATACTAATAAATATTCATCATATTTAGTGTCAAGCACTACAACATCTAATAAATATAGTTTTGGTCCTGGTGGACAACAGCCTGGTGGAGGCTTTGATGGTGGCGGAATGACTGGTGGTAAAGCAGCAGAAAAGGCTGATTCATCAGCAAAGGCAATTAAAGCTAATGAAGCAATTAATGTCACTGCAGGTACTATATTTACATATACATATGATGATGGACTTCATACAAACAAGGATGAAAAGCTAGAAAATGGTAATACTCCATCTGCAGCAATTAATATTTCAGGTGGAAGTCTTGAAATGAAAGCGTCAGATGATGCAATTCATTCAGATGCAGCACTAACAATTACTGGTGGTACAATTAATGTTGCAGAAGCACATGAAGGAATTGAAGGAAAGATTATTAATATTCAAGGCGGAGATATAAAGGTTTCTGCCACAGATGATGGTGTAAATGCTTCAACTTCAATTAATATTTCAGGTGGTAAGCTAGATGTTAATTTAGCACCAAGCGGAGATGTTGATGGAATTGATTCAAACGGAACATTAACTATTAGTGGTGGAATTGTTATTACAAGAGGTCCTAATAGTGAGATGGCAGCACCATTAGATGCTGATGGAATAATAAGCTTAACTGGAGGTATTATTATTGTGGTAGGATATGCTCCAAGAAATGCAACCACAAGCCTAACTAAGACAACATCAACAAATGGTACATCATTAGGTGAGCACACAGTTACAGTTGGTTCAGAAACTATTACATATACAAATTCTAATTCATATTATGGATCTACAACTGTATTTGCTTCATCATCAGCTACAGTAAAATAGATTAATTGACCATTTAGTATATAATACTAATGGTCTTTTATTTTTATGCTAAAAATGATAAAATTTAAATATGACGTAATACTAGGTGATTATATGATTAAAATAATAAAAGCAGATATTACAAAATCAAATACTGATGCCATTGTTAATGCGGCAAATACATATTTACTTGGTGGAAGTGGAGTATGTGGAGCTATATTTAGAGCTGCCGGAGATAAGGAATTACAGGCAGAATGTGATACTCTTTCACCAATTAATACAGGAGAAGCAGTTATTACAAAGGGATATAAGCTGAAAGCTAAATATATAATTCATACTCCAGGTCCAAGATATAGTGGTCCGCAGGATGCAATATTATTAAGAAATTCATATTATAATTCTTTAAAGCTTGCGGATGAATATAAGCTAGAATCTATTGCATTTCCATCTATTTCAACAGGTATATATAGATATCCTTTAGAAGATGCAGCTAAGGTTGCGATAAACGCAATACAGGAATTTTTAAATGATTATCCTAACACAACAATAAAGCAAATATATTTTTATTTGTTTGATGATAATACATATAATACCTATATGAATGAATTAAACAAAAGATAAGGAGGACTAATAATGGATAAAGAAGCAGTTATAAGAGAATCAAATAAAAAAGCTAGTTTATTTAATATTTATGCAATATTAGTTGTTCTTAGCTTATTAGTTGTCATTGAAATAGCAAATGAAATTGGATTATTTGAAATACCAAAGATAGTAATGAGACCAACAGTTGGTATTTCTGCCGTAATTTTTTTAGTGCCAATTTGTATATTTATTATTCATGATAAAATTTTGAAAAAAGAAAATTCAATATTAGAAACTAATTTATTTAAGGTAATAATTTTAACTGTTGCCTATGTAGGATTAACACTTATGGCAATAACACTTTCATATCATGCAGTATTATTATTGGTAGTTCCTCCAATTATGGCAGCTCAATATCGTAACAAAAAGACTACATTAATATTACTTTTAGTGGCTACAACATTATCTGTTCCTTTAATTATTTATGGTTCATTCTTTTTTGGATATGCTGATAGAAATTTATTAAAAGAAATATTAACAGATGATGAATTAACAGATTTATCAATAAGAGTCGAAATGGTTAAAGAAAATCCAAAGAGAATGTTAGAATTATTTACACACCATATCTTACCTCGTTGGATTTCTATTATATTAATTGATGTTTTAGTATCTGGTATTACTCAAAGAAATGCCGAAATGATTGATAAACAAAAAGAATTAAGTAATCAGGTTACTCATGAGATGGAACGCCGTACTCAAATGCAAAATAGAGTAATCGAGGATTTAGCGGCAGTTATTGAAACTCGTGATGTTGGTACAGGCGAGCACGTTATTCGTACTAAGAAATATGTAGGTATGATTGCAAGAGAAATGCAAAAATATCCTAAATATAAAGATATATTAACTGAAGAATATATTAAGCAAATTGAAAATTCAGCACCGCTACATGATGTTGGTAAAATTGCAATTAGAGATGCTATTTTATTAAAGCCTGGTAAATTAACTGATGAGGAATTTGAGGAAATGAAGAAGCATTCAGCTAAGGGTGGAGAAATGATTAATAATATTTTCTCCAATCTAGATGATGATGAATTCTTCAAAACGGCATTTGATATTGCAGTAGCACACCATGAAAAATGGAACGGTACTGGTTATCCATATGGATTAAAAGGTGAGGAAATCCCACTTTCAGCTAGAATAATGGCAATTGCGGATGTATATGATGCCCTAACTTCTAAGAGAGTATACAAGGATTCAATTCCACCTGAAAAGGCATTTGATATTATTGTTGAGGGTAGAGGTACTCATTTTGATCCCGATATTATTGATATCGTAATAACTATCAGAGATGAATTTATATCATATGTAAATGAAGCAAGAAAGAGAATAGAGGAGTCGCAATAATCCTCTAGGTGATTAGAGTGAAGTATTCAATTAATGAAGTATTATCCCATGGCTTTGTTATGGGAAATGTAAAAAAAGATAATAATACAAAATCTAATTTAATAACATCCTCTAAGGAAGAGGAAAGACAGCTATTTTTAGCTTCAATTGATAAATCATTAAAGGAAATAGGAAATATGGAGGAAAATTCATATTTAACTGTTCAAAAGCTAATGATATCTGATCCATTATTAAGAGAAAATGCTCTTAAATATATTGATGAGGGTAAGTCTGCCATAGATGCTATTAATTTAGTAATGGATGAAATAATAATATCATTAGAGAATTCTTCATCTGATTATTTAAAGGAAAGAACTAATGATATATTAGATGTTACTAATAGATTAATTAATAACCTAGAAAATAAGAAAAAAAGAAATATTAGAAAAACTTTTATTTTATATACTAACAATTTATTACCTTCATATTTAATCAAGAATAAGGATTTAATAATTGGAGTCATAGCTAAAAAGGGAGGATATACCTCTCATAGTGCTATTTTATGTAGAAGCTTTGATATACCATATGTTATTGCAGATATTGAATGTAAAGATAATGATATAGTTTGTATAGATACAAGAAAGAATAAAATTGCAGTTAATCCATGCCTTGAGGACATGGAAAGATATATTGAAGAAATCAATTCATCTAAATCATTTATTAAAAAGGCTGTATCACATCCTGGATTCTTGTTTCTTGCAAATGTTTCAATAGGAACTGAATTAAATAAAATAATACAATATGATTTTGATGGTATTGGCTTATTTAGAACAGAATTAATATTTATGAATACTAATAGACCATTATCATTCGATGAACAATATCAAATTTACGCTAAAACAGCTAATCATTTAGCCAATAAAATAGTTGTTTTTAGAACATTTGATGTTGGTGATGATAAAAAGATTTCTTATTTAAATACAAATCATAAGGGATTCGATAATTATATAAATAACAAAGAAATCTTTGAAGTTCAGGTTATGGCAATGCTTGCATCAAACACCCATAACAACATTAGAATAATGTTTCCTATGATTGAAAATAATTATGAATTTAATTATTTAAGGGATTGGGTTATTAAAATAGCAGAAGCAAATAATTATAATCTTCCTTTAATTGGTATGATGCTAGAGACAAAGAGTGCTCTAGAGCATATAGATGATTTTGTTAATGTTGATTTTATTTCATTAGGAACTAATGATTTAACTAGCGAGTTATATCATATTGATAGAGAAAATAGAATGAATAACTTTAATGAATATATTGATGATTTAATTAACAAGTTAAAGCCAGTTGTTGATTACTGTAAAAAAAGAGACATTTGTTTATCAGTTTGTGGAGAGCTTGCTAGCGTAAAAGAGGTTGCATTAAAGTTTTATGAAATAGGCATTAGAAACCTATCAGTTTCAACATCTGCAATACAGATGCTAAATAATTGTTATACAGAATTTATTGATAAGAAATAGTGCTTTTTGGGGCACTATTTTAATATTTTATTTTTTATTTGTTTTTTTATACTATATCTAGTATAATATGTTTGTTGTGAAATGGAGATGGAATGATGAGTACATTAGTAATAGTAGGTAGCCAATGGGGCGACGAAGGAAAAGGAAAAATCACTGACTATTTAGCACAAGAGGCTGATGTAGTTGTAAGAAGCCAAGGTGGAAACAACGCTGGACATACAATTACATTTGATGGTGAGAAATTTGCATTAAGAAGTATTCCTTCAGGAATCTTTAGTCCACATATTAAAAATGTAATGGCAAATGGTATGGTTATCAATCCAAAACAAATGCTAGAAGAGCTTAAGGGCTTAGAAGAAAGAGGCATTAAGGATTATCAACTATTTGTTTCAAATAGAGCTCATATTGTTTTACCTTATCATGAAATGCTTGATGGAGCTTACGAGCAATTCAAGGGTGATAAGAAGATTGGTACTACAAAAAGAGGTATTGGACCTTGTTATACAGATAAGGCATCAAGAATTGGTATTCGTATGGCAGATTTAGTTGATCCTGAATTATTCAAGGAAGCATTAAAGTCTGCATTAACAATTAAGAATATGGAATTAAAGATGTTAGGTCTTGATACTCTTGATTTTGATACAGTTTATAATGAATACGTAGAATATGGTAAGAAGATTAAACCATTTGTATGTGATACATCTGAATTATTAGAAGAAGAAATCGAAAAAGGATCTAAGGTATTATTCGAAGGTGCACAAGGTGTAATGCTTTGTATTGACCATGGTACATATCCTTATGTAACATCATCTTCACCTACTGCAGCATCAGTTCCACTAAATTCTGGTATTGCTCCTAGATATATTAATAATGTATTAGGTATTTGTAAGGCATATACAACAAGAGTTGGTGAAGGTCCATTCCCAACTGAAATTGAAGGAGATCTTGCGCATTATATTCGTGAAAGAGGTCATGAATATGGTACAGTTACTAAGCGTCCAAGAAGAGTTGGATATTTAGATGCTGTTGCTCTAAATTATGCAAGAAGAGTTTCTGGTATTAATTATTTATCTTTAATGCTATTTGATGTTTTATCAGGATTAGAAGAATTAAAGATTTGTTATGCATATAAATTAGATGGCAAAGAAATCAATACAGTTCCTGCAACACTTGCAGAACTTGAAAGATGCGAACCAGTTTATGTAACACTTCCAGGCTGGAAGGAAGACATCACACATGTTACTTCATTTGATGAATTACCTGAGGCAGCTAAGAATTACATAAGAAAGGTTGAGGAATTAACTCATACTGAAGTTGCTATATTCAGTGTTGGTCCAGACCGTAAACAAACAATTAGATTAAAAAATATATTCTAATATGGAAAAATTATTAATATCTGCATGTATATTAGGTGTAAACTGTAAATATAACGGGAAGAATAATTATAATCCATTAGTTGAAAAGCTAAAGGAAAGATATATTCTTATTCCTATTTGCCCAGAAGAAATGGGTGGCTTATCTACGCCAAGAAATCCATCAGAAATATTAAATGATAAAGTTATATCATCAAAAGGTGATGATGTTACTAATAATTTCTTTGATGGTGCTAATAAAGCTTTAGATATAGCTAAAAAAGAAAATATAAGTAAAGCTTTATTAAAAGAAGGTTCACCTTCTTGTGGTTCAAATTATATTTATGATGGCACATTTACTAAAACTAAAATAAATGGAATGGGTATTACAGCTAGATTATTAAATAATAATAATATTAAAATATATAACGAAGATGAAATAGAATTATTATTAAAATAAGGAGATTATATCTCCTTTTTCTTTTTTATGTTATACTAAATATAGGATGTTACTATAAAAAATAAAAAAAGAGATGATAATTTATGAAAAAGGTTAAATTAATCGGCTATAAGGATCAACCATTTTATTATTATTCTTATGAAGTTGATAAAGCTGATAAAATGATGATTATTGCCCATGGTGTCGCAGAGGATGCTAGAAGATATGATTATTTTGCAAGGAAATTAAATGAAGAAGGATTTAATGTTTATGTAATTAGTCATATCGCTCATGGTGAGGACTGCAATCTAGATGATTTAGGTGTATGGCATAAGGGCGATTTCGATGGCTGTCTAATGAATATTAATTATTTATATAAGGATGTAATAGAGAAAAATATAGATAATCTAAAAATATTATTTGGACATTCGATGGGCTCATTCATGGTTCAAAAGTATCAATTAATGTATAAAAATAATTTTGATAAATTGATATTATGTGGATGTGCAATGCCTAATTTTAAATATAAGCTTGGAAGATTTGTTATATCTTTTATTAATATATTTAAATCTAATAAGCGAGTTCCTGGATTCGAAAAGATGTCATTTGGTTCATTTAATAAAAAATTTGAGAATGAAACATCTGTTGATTGGCTAAGTAAAAATAAAGATAATAGACAATATTACATAGATAGTCCATATTGTGGTTTTGTATGTACTGCAGGATTTTATAAAGAATTTTATAAGAATGTTTCTAAAATTCCAAATGGAAAATATAAGAAATTATATTCGAAGGATTATCCTATATTATTAATAGGTGGAAGTATGGATATGGTTTCTGAATGTTCTAAGCTATTAATTAAATTAGCGAATTTTTATAAGAAGCAATCTGATAAAGTTACATATAAAATTTATGAAGGAGATCGTCATGAGATTCTTAATGAAGATGATAAAGATTTAATCATTAAGGATATCATTGATTTTGTAAATAATAATGGATAAATATATTTTAGCAATAGATCAAGGAACAACTTCAACAAGAGCTATTGTCTTTTCAAAGGAAGGAAAGATCATTAATCAAGCTAGTGAAGAAATAACTCAATATTATCCTAAGAATGGATATGTAGAACATAACGCAACTGAAATATTTTCTAAGACTTTAGCAGTTATGCTTCAAGCAGTAGTATCTTCAAATTTGAATTTTTCTCAAATAGAAGCAATAGGTATTACTAATCAAAGAGAAACTATTGTAGTTTGGGATAAAAAGACACAGCTTCCAGTATATAACGCAATAGTATGGCAATCTAATCAATCAAAGGATGTTTGTGAAGAATATAGGGAATATGAAGATTTGATTAAAGAAAAAACAGGATTATTGTTAAACCCATATTTTAGTGCGACAAAACTAAGATGGTTATTTAATAATTATCCTGATATTGAAAGAAGAGCATTTAATGGTGAATTATTATGTGGAACTATTGATTCTTGGTTAATATATAAATTAACTGGAGGAAATGTTCATAAAACAGATTATTCAAATGCTTCTAGAACATTATTATTTAATATAAATACAGGCACATGGGATGATGACCTATTAAAATTATTTAAAATTCCTAAATGTATATTACCTGTAATATCTAATTCTAATTCATTCTTTGGCTATTTAGATAAAAGTGTGATTCCATTTAATATTCCTATAACTGGAGTATTAGGAGACCAACAGGCTGCCTTATTTGGTCAATGCTGTTTTGAAAAGGGTGAACTTAAAAATACATATGGTACAGGTTGTTTTACATTATTAAATACTGGAGATAATATTGTTAAAAGTAAGCATGGTCTTTTAACAACAGTAGCTTGGAGTATTGATAATGAGATAAGCTATGCCCTTGAGGGTTCAGTATTTATAGGTGGAGCTGCCGTTCAGTGGTTAAGAGATGGGCTTAGAATGATCAAAAAATCATCTGATAGTGAAAAATACGCAACAGCAGTAGATTCTTCAGATGGTGTTTATATAGTACCTTCATTTACAGGACTAGGTACTCCTTATTGGGACGCAGATGTAAAAGGAGCAATATTTGGTTTAACACGCGCAACAAATAAAGAGATATTTATTAGGGCGACTCTAGAAGCTATTGCGTACCAATGTAAGGATGTAATAAAAACAATGGTAGAAGAATCTAATATTGAATTAAAATCTTTATGTGTTGATGGTGGAGCAACTGATAATTCATTCTTAATGCAATTTCAATCAGATATTCTAGATTGTAAAATTATATTACAAAAGGTAAAAGAATCAACCGCACTAGGGGCAGCACTTATTGCAGGTCTTGGTGTAGGTATATATAATAACTTAGATGAGATAAAGGAAATAAAAGCCATTAAGAAAACATTTGTTCCTAAAATGGATAGAGAAGAGGTAAAGAGATTATATGATGGCTGGCTAAAGGCTATAAGAGCCACAATGTGCTTTAAATAATTCTAAAGCATCTAAGAAAAATCTTGGATGCTTTTTCTTTTTTCTAAAAAAATTTAAAAAAATTAGCACTCACCTATTGACAGTGCTAAAAATTGTGATATACTATAAGTGTAATTGGCAAACAGAGGTATAGAGTGCCAATAGAAAGAAGGAAAGAAAAATGAGAAATGATTTATACAGTTTAGTAAATGAATTTAATAACATGTTTTATGATGGAGGCTACAAGGGATTCCCTGTAGATGTGATTGAAACAGAGAATGGATATAAAGTAGTAGCTGAAATTCCAGGAGTAAAGAAGGAAGATATTCAGATTGAATTTGAAGATGGTATGTTATCAATTAGTGCAAATATGCCAAAGATTGATACAAATACTAAATATCTAATTCATGAAAGGAGAAATCAAAAGCTAAGAAGAACAATTAACTTCGGTGATATTGATGAGGATACAATTAAGGCTAATTATGAAAATGGTCTATTAATGGTTGATATCAATATCAAGAAGGAAGAAAAGGTAAAAAAGACTATTGAGATTCAATAATAGGAAGAAGGCTTGTTTATGTATAATTTAGAAAATAAGAAAAATAATAATTATTTAAGTATGTTTGATGATTTTAATAGCTTTTTCGATGAAGTATTAGGAAAAGATATGAAGACAAACATTTTGGAGAAGGATGATGCATATGTTGTAACATCTGAAATTCCAGGGGTATCTAAGGAAAATATCAAAATAGATGTAGCTGATAACAACCTTACAATTTCTGTATCTAAAAAGGATAATAAGGAAACAAAAGAAAAGAAGAACTATTTAGTTAAAGAAATTAGCGAGGCTTCATACAATAGAACATTCTACCTAGAAGATATGGATGAAGATAATATTAGCGCTAAGATGGATAACGGAATATTAACTATTACTGTAGGCAAAGTTAAGGAAGTAAAGCCTAAGGTAAGAATGATCTCTATTGATTAATATATAAGTTTTATTGGCAATACACGCAAAACTCTCCTTTCGGGTGACTTAATAAGTCACCCATTTTCTTTTTAAATTTTTTTCGTTTTTCGTATTGACACTATAGAAAAAAGGTAGGGATTATAGGAAAAGGAGAAAAAAACATGTCAAATAAAATTATTATTGCAAATGTTAATTTTAATAAAATGATGTGTAGTTGTATGTGTATTTCTTATCATACGGTTTTTTCTGGTTTTCATAATTCATAATGCATTAAGGTTATAGTGATGCTGAATTAAGAAATATAATTACCAATAAGGCTAACCTTTGGCTAGATGATGGAATAATCTTTGGTAAATCAGGTAGTGGATTTCAAAGAATAAATATTGCATTACCAAGAAAAAGATTAGAAATAGCATTAGATAATTTATATAATGCATTTAAATAGAATATGGCTTAGATGGATATGGTATTTCATGTTATCTAAGCTTTTATTGTTTTAAAATATCTAGTATAGATTTATTGATTATTGATTTCTAATTTGTTATAATTTATGAGTGTAAAAAATGAGGTGTTCTTATGACATTATTAGCAAAAAGAAGTATTATTAAGGAAGATAAAAGTAATATTATCACATTAGGTGCTATTGCTAAGGAGCAAAAGAAAAAGGATCCAGAGGTTGTTAACGCAACAATTGGTATGCTATATGATGAAAATGAAAAGCTATTTGCTTATAAATCTGTTGATAAAGCATTAAGTCTTTTATCTACAGACGAGAAATATGCATATGGATCAACACCTGGCTCTAAGGATTTCCATGATGCAATTAAGAAATGGGTATTTAGAGAATTTTATGATGAATTTAAGGATTTATCTAGAGTAATGGCAACACCTGGTGGAACAGGTGCATTATCAAATACATTTGCCAATTATCTAGATGATGGAGATAAAGCTTTATTACCTAACTATATGTGGGGTAATTATAAACAAGTATTATATGAAAATCATCAAGATTTTATGACATATAAGCTATTTAATGATAATGGTTCATTAGATTTAGCAGATATTAAGAAGTGTATGCTTGAATTAAAAGCATCTCAAGGAAGAATATTATTAGTTGTTAATGATCCATGCCATAATCCTACAGGATATTCAATGACTGAGGATGAATGGGTTAAGCTAATTGATATGATTAATGAAATATCAGCTGATGGAACACCAGTTATCTTATTGCATGATATGGCATATATTGATTATTCAAAGGCTGGATTTGATTATACTAGAAAGAATATATCACTATATAAGAAGCTAAATGATAACGCAATGGTTATTATGGCCTTCTCAGGTTCAAAGACTTTAGCATTATATGGTGTTAGAATTGGAGCTCAGATTGCAGTATCAAGCTCAAAAGCAAATCTAGATGATTTTGATAAAGCAAATAAATTCTCAAGTAGATCTAAGTGGAGTAATTCTACAAATCTTGGTATGAATTTAGTTGTAAAGATTATTAATGATCCTGAATTAAAGAAATCATTTGAAGAAGAGCTAGAACAATCAAGAAAAACATTAATTGATAGAGCTAATTCATTCCTAGATGAATCTAAGAAGTGTGGATTAGTAACATTACCATTTGATTGTGGATTCTTCGTAACTATTCCATGTAATAACCCTGAAAAGGTTTATGATTATTTAGTAAAGAAGAAAATACATATCATTCCAATGGGTAAGGTAGTAAGAGTAACATTATCTGCAATACCTCTTGATGTTTGTAAGAGATTACCTAAGATAATCAAGGAAGCTATCGACGCTACAAATTAATACATTTTTAATCCGGTTTTACCGGGTTTTTCTTGTTTATGGAGAACTATGGAAATATTAAAATATTTATCTACTAACAAAAAAATAAATAATGTAATAACATCAAATAGGATAAATATATCAGATTCCTGTGATGGATTTAACATTATGCTAATAGCTTCAGATTTTATGAGTGGTGATTCCACTCTTTTTGTGGTTTTACCAAGTGTGTATTTAGCCCAAAGATACTATGATGAATTATGCCATATAGTTAATTTTGATGATGTATTATTTTTCCCATCAGATGAATTATTCTCTGCAGAAATGATAAGTGCATCTGGAGATTTCTTATATGAAAGAATAGAAACTATTTTCCAGCTATTAGAAAACAATAAGAAAATAGTAATTATGAATATGCACGCAGCTATTAAATATGAAATGAATAAGGATAAATGGTTAAATAGCTGTTTCAAAATAGTAAAAGAACAAATAATAGATATTAAGGAATTATATAATAACCTAATAAAAATAGGATATATTCCATCATATCAGGTAACTAAAACTGGTGAATTTTCTAGAAGAGGATCTATTATTGATATATTCCCACTAGGATATGATAATCCAATTAGATTAGATTTCTTTGATGATGAAATAGAAAAGATTAAAGAATTTGATATTGAAACTCAAAGAAGTATTAAAGAAATAAATACAGCATTAATATTGCCTGTTGCTGAATTTATTTATGATGAAAAGGATTATAAGCTAGCTAGAGAACAAATATTAGGATTTATTGATAATTTTGAATTAAATCAAATCGAAGAGGATATGTATAAAAAGGATTTATTAAATCTTTCAGAGCATACATCTCTTGATACATTAGGAAGATATATTTCATTCTTTGATAATACAAATACTAATATATTTGATTTTTCTGATAATAAAAGAATTTATTTTGTTGATTATAAGAAATCATTAGATGCTTATAATAGATTATTATTAGATGTAGATGAATATTGTGGAAGAATAGGTGGATATTCATTATCTAAATTTAATAATTTTATTGATTTAAATAAAATATTAGATAAAGGTAATGTTTATATTGAAGGATTAACAGCTACTGGAAATGACAATATTAAAATGGTCGCAGTAGAAATCGATCCATATCATGCAAATCAAAAAGCAATATTAAGAGATTTTTCTGCATATAGATTAAAAAAATTCATTGTCGCAATTGAAAATAAGGAAAGATTAAATAACCTTGTTAGATTAATGGATGAAAATGATATTATCGTTAGAAAAACAAAAGATTTTTCTAATTTAGAGCCTGGAATAATATATGCATATGAAGGATATTTACCTTCTTTTAATTTAAAGAATGATAATTTAATTATTATTAATGAGCATGATATCTTTGATATTGATTATCATGCGACTAAGGCGAGATATAAATCTATATATAAAAATGCTAGAAAGATATCTAATTATGATGAGCTAGAAATAGGCGATTATGTAGTTCATTATGATTATGGTATTGGTATTTATTCTGGAATTGTAATGATGGAAAGAAATGGAATTAAAAGAGATTTCATTAATGTTTCATATAAAAATAATTCAGCATTATATATTCCATTAGAGAAAATATCTAATTTATCTAAATATGCATCTAAGGATACTGAAGGTGTTGAAATACATGAAATAGGTAGTGCTGCCTGGGCAAGAACTAAGGCTAGAGTAAGAAAAAGAGTTCATGATATTTCAGATAAGCTAATAAAGCTATATTCAGAAAGAAAGAATTCAAAGGGATTTGCCTTCCCTGAGGATAGTCCTGAACAAATTGAATTCGAAAAGGAATTTGAATATGAGCTTACAATAGATCAGGCTAAGGCAATTAGAGATGTTAAATTTGATATGGAATCTGATAAGCCAATGGATAGATTGGTTTGTGGTGACGTTGGATATGGTAAAACTGAGGTAGCACTAAGAGCGGCATTTAAGGCTGTATATGGTGGTAAGCAGGTTTGTGTATTAGCTCCAACAACCATTTTAGCAAGACAGCATTATTACACATTTAAAAATAGAATGGAAAAATATGGAATAAGAGTTGAGCTATTATCTAGATTTGTAACAAAGAAAAATCAAACAATTATTATTGAGGATACTAAAAAGGGCTCAGTTGATGTTTTAATTGGAACACATAGAGTTTTATCTGATGAAATTAAATATAAGGATTTAGGTTTATTAATTGTTGATGAGGAACAAAGATTTGGTGTAACTCATAAAGAAAAGATAAAGGAATTAAAAGTTAATGTAGATTGTATTACATTAACTGCAACACCTATTCCAAGAACCCTTCAAATGTCTGTGATGGGAATAAAAGATTTATCTATGATTGAAACACCACCAAAGAATAGATATCCAATTCAAACCTATGTTATAGAAAGAAATGATAAGATTATTACTGAAGCTATCACTAGAGAAATAACTAGAGGTGGACAGGTATTTTATTTATATAACTGGACTGAATCAATAGAGGATGAGGCAGCAAAGATTAAATCATTAGTGCCTCATGCAAGAATATGCATTGGACATGGAAAAATGCAAAAGGATCAGCTAGAAAAGGTAATAACTGATTTTATTGATAGAAAATATGATGTTTTAATATGTACAACAATAATTGAAACAGGTATAGATATTCCTGATACAAATACATTAATAATACATGATGCTGATAGATTAGGCCTTGCTCAAATGTATCAAATTAGAGGTAGAGTAGGTAGAAGCAATAAAATTGCATATGCATATTTAATGTATGAGCCTAGAAAGATATTAACTAAGGAAGCTGAAAAGAGACTTCAAACAATTAAAGAATTCAATGAATTAGGATCAGGCTTTAAGATTGCAATGAGAGATTTATCAATAAGAGGATCAGGAGATTTATTAGGAGAAGAACAATCAGGATTTGTCGAATCTGTTGGTATTGATATGTATCTTAAGATATTAGATGAAGAAATCAATAATAAAAAGGATGAAGAAAAGAAGATTGATTCATCTATTACTACTCCATTAGTTTCAAGAACAATTAGTAAAGATTATATTGAAACTGATGATATGAGAATTAAGATTCATAAGAGAATTGATAAGATTAATGATTTAACAGATGCTAATAAGCTTATTAATGAATTAGAGGATAGATTTGGTAATGTTCCTGAAGAAATCTTATTATATATTTATGAAAAGACAATGGATAAATATTGTGAGAGATTAGGTATATATAAAATAGATAGATCTAAGAAGGAATCATTAACATTATATTTTTCATCTGAAGCATCAGCAAGTATTGATGGTAATAAGCTATTCATGGCTATGCCTGAGGATAATTTAATTAAGCTAGGATATAACAAGCAAAAGGAAATATATATTGTGCTTAATGGAATGATTAGTAATAAGTTAAAAGCATTGAGCCTCGTTTGTGAATTTTTTTCCAATTTTGAGCAAAAATAGCAACGCTGTTTTCTTTACAAAGAAGTTCTAACGAGGTATAATCTATATATAAAAATAGTGTTAATTAAAATATAGAACTAATACGGAGGAAATATTATGGCAACAACTACTAAAAAGCCTGCACAGGCTACAAAAAAAGATACAACTGCACCTGCTAAGAAAGCACCTGCAAAAATTCAACCAGCTAAGACAGCAGCTAAGCCAAAAGCTCCTGCTAAACCAGTTGCTACTGTAGAAAAGGCACCTGCAAAGAAGCCAGCTCCAGTAATTGCGTCAGCACCTACAACAAAGAAGGAGGCTCCTAAGAAGGCTCCAGCAAAGAAAGCTACTAAGGCTAAACCAGCTCCAGTAATGGCATCTGCACCTGCACAAGATACAGCAAATGATGTTAAGGCAAGAAAGGCTAGCGCAGCAGCTACAGCTCCAGCAAAGAAGCCAGCACCAAAGCCTAAAAAGGCAGCTGATTTATCTAAGATGGAAACTGCTGCAAAGGAAACATCAGCAGCTAAGACAACTTCAACTGGTAAAACAGCATACCATGTATCTAAGAGAGATAATGATGGTAGAGAGTGGAAGGTATTCATCCAAGGCTCTGACAAGGTTATTAAATTATTCAAGACTCAAGCTGAGGCATTAGAATATGCTAAGACTCTTGCTAAGAACAAGGATGACGGAAGCTATGTATTATTACACGGCTTAGATGGTAAGATTAGAAGATATTAATTATAATCGGGGTATTTATTACCCCTTTTATTTTTGTCTAAATTATCCTTATATTTAAATATAATTTTTTTAAAAAAGTTGTTGCATATTGATAAATTTTGTTATATACTTAAAAAGGCTCTATATCGAGCAAGAAGTGGCTGTGAAGTGGAAGGTTGCCGACACACGGATTGCCGTTGTCATACGTGTTGGGTTTTTCCATGGAGCAAGTCTATACGACGATTATAGGCGAAAGGAGTTTATTAAAATGGCAAAAGAAAAAATCAAAATTCGTTTAAAATCTTATGATCACAGATTACTTGAC
>JAEEGL014012023.1_pt1 | contig 26421 bp, 36 predicted proteins | sample 9134231 | NCBI WGS metagenome assembly JAEEGL01 (sample SAMN16246548, study PRJNA631951) | gut metagenome | biome: gut microbiome; feature: rumen; material: fiber-attached | host: Bos | place: Iran: Karaj | collected 2018-10
GTATACCCATACAGGGTAGCCAGTAAGCGAACAGCCCATCTCTTCAGCCGTCATATTATCCGCCACCGCACCCATCAAGACTTGCGGGTATTTACCACTCTTGAGAAGTGTAGCCATGAACGGATCGTACGAACATAGTACGCAACTTACCGCTTGGCTGAATCTGTATATTCTTGACCACATTGACGCCAAAGTAGGATTCTCATCTGTCTCGGAACACTTCGAGAAGTCATTGGCATATATCGTCATTGCTTGGTTTTTGAGGACGGCTTCAAGTTCTTGCCTAATATCGCACAGAAGCCCACCTTGAAGATCCTCGCAGTTGTCTTCGGCCGTACCATCTAGGCCGGTATTGTTCTTCAAGTTCTCACACTCAGTTTCCGTGAGTGCCGCCATAATATCAGCAGGCTGTACAACCGTGTTCCTGACATCGCAGATGTTGTAGTCTCCTGATAGTACTTCGTCAATTACTTTTGGGCATTTATCTGTATCCATACTCACAGTATAGTATGGAAGTCAATATGTTTTTTTTATTTTTAAATATTTTTCTTCGCTTGATAATTTTCCCAGCAAGTTTTGATAGCCGCAACAACGATACAACCAAGCAGCCCGATCCCGCACAATCTATAACAGAACATTAGCCCTTCGGCATAGTCGATGCCAGTGGAAAGCACAAGCGTGATCCATATCAGCGTCCATACTCCGGGGATGAAGAATAAGAAGAAACAGCCAACTACTGCCACAAGATATAGCAATGCTTCTGCCCAACTTGCATCTTCTGGTAGTTTTCCTGCGTTTCCTAGAAATACAATCATTTTCGAACTCCTTTTTCTTAGGTTGATACCATTGTATCACACATAAATTAAAAAGTCAACTCTTTTTTACTCTTATTTTATGTAATTCTCCCCAGATAACTGACGTTATGGGAGAAATTTAGTTACTTTTAGACCGATTTAAGTGATTTTTGGTAGAAATTTGGCGTTTTGCAGTGATTTTTTGCATATTAGTTTTGAGTTGTCAATAACAAAAAACCGAACGAATACGACCTAAACGCGGCTTTTTGGGTGCATTCGTTCGGTTAGCCATTATTGACAATGATTCAGAAAGGTTTTAAAGCATAGATCCAAGTTTATGCTGGTGGCGAAAATGGGACAGTGAAAGGGAATTTGTATGGCGGGCGGGCGGGATTAGTTCCCGTCCGTCCGTCTGTTTGTTTATTCGTCCGCCGATTCGTCCGTCTGTTCGTCCGATTCGTCCGTCTGTTCGTCCGCTTGTGCGTGTTCCGCAAGGTCTATTATAAAATAGTCCGTTCCGTTGAGTTCCTGTTTGATTACAGAATAGTCCGCAAAGGTTTTGAATCCGTCCTGTTTGCTATTCTCTACCGCTTGCGTGTAAGCGTTCCGCTTGCGTAAGTCCGCCGATAAGTTGAACAGAATATCTGTTGAGTCTGTTTTGGTGTTTGTTTTGCGTTTTGCGGATTCGTCCGCATATAGAATAAGGGTTGAATCCGCTATTTTTGCGGTATATTTGGTGTCTGTTTTGATATAGCCACCGTCCGCAAAATTGATTCGTCCGCTTGCGTATAGTCTGGCGGTATTTGGTTTGCGTTCCGCCGTCTGTTCCGCTTGCGTGTCCGCAAGTTCCAACAGTTCCGCAAGGTTGATGTTTGTTTGGTTTGGTTTGGTTGATTCCGTCATTGTTGAATCGTTCCCTTCTGAATCCGCATATAATGGCGGTGCGGATTCGTTAATTGTTAATAGTTCGTGGATAAAGTCCGCCACCGCCACCGCTTGCGATTCCGCAAGCGTCCCATATAAAGATTATACCATAAAGCGGAAACACGCCACCGATTCCGTCCTGTTTCACATACCCCCCTCCGAGATTTTTCGTGTCCGTGTATCTACCCCCGATTTCAGACCTCAATTTTGACCCCTGCCCCGTCCTTGGGTCTCGGCCTCGTCCTCCTATAAGTTTTGGGGGGTGGGGGTGTCCACGATATTCCCGTCGGCCGCGTTTTTGATCTTGTCCGCGATGTTGTCTAGAAGGGTGGTCACGACCGCATCTGGTTTTTGGTTCATATTGAAGTTCATATTGACGTTTGTTTTATTAAGCATTTTCATTTGTATATTCCAAAATCTGTCCACATCTTCCTTTTTGCCCCCTTCCGCACCCCTAAGCAGGTTTATTGCTATCTTCTCGTTCATTGACAGTTCTTCATTATATGTTCTAATAAAGTCATTGAGTTCTTTCTCGTTCATAGACCCCAAAGCGTTCAAGTACCAGACCGGTAATCTACCCATATTCACCTTACTGTCCTCAAATGCTAATCTGGCTGGTAACTCAATCCTGTTACCGTTCTCGTCCCTAGTACTTGTTTCCCATTTGACTCTTAATCCTGATTCCTTTTCTGCTTCCTTCTGTGCTACAATCTCGTCTTCTTCTGCTTTCTTACGCATAGGCATATACTCGTTCTCATTTCCTTCTCCAACATTAAACCCGAGTTGTTCATATACTTGTTCCTGTTGGTGTCTTGGCATTGTTATTCTCCTTATTATAGTAATCAGTCCTTTTTTCAGGGGTGGGCTGGGGTGGTTGCCCGTTCTTATCTATTCCTTATTTTAACACAAAAAAAGTCCCTGTTTTTGGGACTTTTTCTGAAACTTTTGCGAAAGTTTTTTCGTTCGTGAAACTTTTTTCGTTCACGTCCATTGATTTGTGAAAGTTTTTTGGTTCGTGTTAGTTTTTATTTTTGTTTCACGTTAGTGGCCCCGCCCCCGATTGCACGGTAGAACTCGACCCCGTACTTAGGCCGTTTCATGTATTTGTACGATGGCAAGATGACGTTTCCTCTATTGGCCTGTTCTATGTCCTCGTAATTGATCACAAGCGTATCCTCAATATAGACCCTGTACGCAGCATTGACATCGCACAAGAAATTGCCATCGGCCTCTTCCAGTTTCATGGACATACAATTTGGCAAGAACTTGTTCCTACGCATAATCTCGACAAAGGTACTAAACCCGACATTTGTGTTATTTACGATTTTGTCTAAGTTTTCTTCACTGTCATCAAACTCAGGTACGTCCCCATCCCAGAATATGTTAAAGACCTCGTGGTCGTACGTGCCCGTCATCGGGTCAAAGGTTCTGACTACGAATGTGTACAAGTCATAAGACTTGATGTTCTTCTCGTCCAATATCTGTTTTACGGTTTTGGTGTTTTTTGAGTGTTCGGTCGGGGTTGCGTCTGGGAACATATCTACGGTCATAGTTATAAGCCCGTCCAGTTCTATTTCTGTTCCTTTTTTCGCCCCGACACACCACTCGTGCGTGGTATTGAAAATTTTTTCGTCCCTGGCCTTGTCCCTGGACAAGTGATGGGGGTCGTCAATAGGCGTAAATGCGGTCACGCCATTGTACTCATCCGTACGCAAGTTCATGTGCAATGGTATAATCCTTAACTCGTCACAGTCAAAGTCCGCTTTATCGTACTTTTTCAGCCATTTGTCGCATTCTATGATACATTTCGTGCCCTCGAATGAGATATCGCCATTGACCTGTTTTTTAAGCAACATCTGTCTCAAGTTCGCGACCATGACCGCTTTTCCGTTCATAGTGTTGATTTCTTGCGTAAGTTTGTCACTGGCCAAGATTTCGTCCTTTTCATATGCTATTTCCTCGGGCAAGGCATCAAACTTGACCAAAGTATGATACACGAACGATTTTCCGTTTTTGGTGCTGTCCAAGAAACAGAACGCGTACGGTTGCACGAGTGGGCAACCGAACACAATCGCACCCAAAGGTGCGTGCGGGTCACAGTTCTTGTCAAAACTCAAGTTACTGTACACCCACTCGTTATCTTCCAAGTCCTCTCTCGCACCAAAGGGCAAGATTCGGTACTTTTTTACGTATTTACTCATATTTTTTTACCTTCCATCGAGTACGAACACGTCCTCGATCTTAAATTCATAATCGTTACCGTTCTTTAGCCAAGAATGGAACTTGTTCATGAGTTCTATTTGATTTTTGGGCACTTTACTGTCATAACTATTAAGCAAGGACATAATCATAGCCCTGTTATAGATTACAGGCCGTTCCCTGACCAACATCATGAAACTAAACTCATTCCAGTTACCGTCATCGTCCTGACACGCTAATCGCATACGACATAATTCCCGTTCCACTTTCATTTCCTCGTCATAGGCATATATGTGTCCATTTCTTATGGTCAGTGCCTGATACGGCAACTTGTAATTGTTCTCGTAGTAGATTTGGACCATATTCACGTCATAGCCATCTTTCAGCATCTCGTCAAATTCCTCGGGGTCGAACCAATCATAGTCCCGGTACATATACTTAACATGGTCAAAGATATTGTCATTGGGATAGTCCGAGAGTATGTAGAAGGACTCGCCCCAGTCATCAGAACTGGATACTTCCCATACCCATACATTGTCACAGTACCCGTCCCGGATCATGTACGAAACCCCGTCCGGAGACGGGATTACGCCACTATTCATGACCAAGGACAAGCCACGTTCTTCTTCATTGTTGTTGTTCATGTTTACGACGCCTTTCCGAGATATTTGCTAATCTTGTCCCCAAGATAGATACCTTCCCTATGAAAGCCCTTCTGTTCGTCATAGTACGCTTCTTCCTTGTAGTACCTATTCTCATTCTTGCTTGTGACCAAGACATCAAACCATTGTCTGCCTGCGTTCTTAAATTTGTTGATTTCTCTGCTACCGTCCCCACCATATTCACGATACACGGTATCTTGCCCGTCCCCGATATTGAGAACGACATCAACACCAAGTTCGTTTGCTTTCTCGAGTACGTGCAGGAAGCAGTTCCCGCCCGAAGGATAGTACGATTCCACGACCTCTTTCCATTGTCGCATCGGTTTCACGTCCGAGACCTGGGACTCGTGCTTACATATGTACGAACCTTGTTTCGGTTTGCCCAAGTCCTTAAATATGTTCTCGATAGCACACGCAACCTCTTTCATTGTTGTTGAACACATACTCCCACTTGAATCCATCGCAATCAAGACCTTGGGGCTGTACGATTTCTCGTACCTGACCCCTTTTCTTATCAACCCGCCAGAACTCGTTATCGGTCTGCGTGTAGGTCTTGCGTAAGTTTTCTCCTTGTTCTTGGATATGTTCCCACGGATTAACCCTTTCATTTTCGCAAGTTCCTTCTTGACCTGTTTCTCGTGCCAGCGTTCATAATTGCGTTCAAGATTTTCCTTAGGTGTGAGTTCGGGCTGGTACTCGCAATATGGCGATTCAAGACCTATTCCTGTTTCGTCACCTGGTCTTTCATCGTGTGCACGTTCCGTTTTCTCTTCCACGTTCTTGATGCTTTCTTCGATTTGTTCCTGTGTCAGTTCATCCCACTCGGACTCAACCTCATCCTCGCTGTCTTCACCGTCACCGTTCTGTTGCCTATTTACAGAACCGTTATCGGTAGCGACATCATCCATCTCACCGGTACTCTTACCGGTCTGTGATTCCCCCTGTACCTTATTCTTATTCTTTTTACCATTCTGGTGTCCTTTCTGGCCGCCGTTCACGGCATCAGCCATATCATTGTTTGTAATCTGTTGTAGTAATTGTTTGAATAACTTTTCCTTTTCCTTGTACATACGCAAAATCGTAGCGTATATTTGGGGCAAGTACTTGTCCTTCTTCGTTTCTGGGATTTCGTCATCGGTCACGCCACCACGAAAGACCATAGTATGTTTCTCGTTCCAGCCCTTCTGATTGACATCGACCATGTGCCCACGGTTGGCCTCGACCTCACACGCAAGCACGAAGCATTCCTCTTCCGCTTTCGTAATCTTGCCCATAGCCGCGGCTATTTTCTTGTGCTGGCATAGTACGTGTGTATATTCGTGTGCTATAATCGCAGCCACATTATTTATCAGGTTCCTGTCCGTATCACCGTCCTTAAACTCGTCTGTTAATTGTTTGAAGTACTTGGCCATTTCATCGGTCAAGACATAGACATTGTTCGAGTCCGTACACGCACAACTGTCATGGGCTATGATATCGTTCCTTTGCATTTTCGGTACTTGTTCATCAACAAGAATCGGGTACCGTTCTATTAACGGTGCGTAGTACGATTCCTCAGACAGTTTCTTAATTGCGAACGGAATCGCTTCTCGGACTTGTTCTGGTGTATAGTCAGGTTCGTACCTATCCACGTTCCAAAACCGTTCTTCTTCTGTCCTAGGATTCAGATTTGGTGTCATTTTCGTTCTCCTTTTCAGATTGTTTAGACTCCTTGAACTTCTTTACGACCATCAACTCAATGTCGTTCAGTTCAATGTTCTCTTTCTTTACCTTGTTTCCTTTCTTTTTCTTTTGTAGGTCTGGGTAGTCGGTCGGGGCATCATCTCGTTCAAAGAATGTCCAATGGTCACGTGCTTGTGCCGTACTCCAACCGTTCAAGTCCTCGATCACGATCTCGCGTACGTCCCTGACATCGAAACCTTTCTTGACATCGGCCGCAAACTTACGCATAGAACTGGATATGTGCTTCATCATAGCACCGACCTTATACGGAATATCTTTATAGTACGCACGCCTGTACACGTACTTGGGTATGGTATTGCCATTTTCATCGTACTTGATACTGCCATCGGGATTGGATTCAATCGTTTCCGTTTCCACGAAATTCCACACGACCCCGATTCCCATATAGTCCATGACCTCGTATGCTTCTCTGACCAATTCTACGGTCTTGTCTTCACACGGATACCTGAACCCAGACAAGATTGTGTGCATAATCATAGGCGGGAGTTTTTCCGTACCATAGTACCTGCCCTCTTCCGCGGTCTTGTAATATTCTATCCAGTCGTTCATTTTCTTTTTCAATTCCATAGGCATATGTGCGACCTGGTCAAACTCCTTAATGATATGCTTGGTCTGGAACTGTCTCCATTCCTCGTCCGTGGACGTGACCGGGTGCTGTAACTTTTCTTTTTCAGACCACGGCTTTGATACAGTTCTCTGAATCTTTGCTTGTTCTGTCCACATCTCGTTCAAATTCATATCGTTGAGAATAATCTCACGCAAGTTCTCGCTTGCGTGATAAAACAACATTACTGGCTGGACATAGTTACTGTCCGAGAGTTTGTTGTGGTATGAGGAATTGACCGAGTATGTACTCCTGCCCCAATAATTTTTCTCGGCCTCGAGTTTGGTACTAAGCCCTAACTTGACCATAGTACGGTACAAAAATGTATCCTCAAACTTATACTCAAACCCTTTATTAAACTTATCATGACGCAAGGTCTTGCGATGACGCAAGATTTCATCCTTGGTTCTGCCACTGGTTACCTTCCAAGGTTGGTTATCATAACTGTACCCAATAATGTTTTGTAGCCCTTTCAGTTCCTCGCTTCTTGTTCCATACCCAGATGCCATATTGACCACATCATCAACTGTGGTCGTGTCTGACATCGCAAGAAACATTCCGACCACGTTATTGACCTTGCCCTTAGACTTGTTCATAGCCTCAACAAGTTTTTTGTACTTATCCGGGTGTTTATCTCTAATTTCTTTCCCGTATGTAGTTATTTCTGCCATTTCAAACTCCTTCTTATTTTATAAACTATTTTCATTTTCTTTCTCACGCAAGATTTTCTTCGCAATCAAACGTGCTTCCCTGTACGAAGAACCGGTCAAGGTCGGCTTTGAAATCTCTTCAAGATACCGTTCCAGTGCTTCTTTTGTCATAGCCCTCATCTCGTCCTCGGTTGCGATTGCAGACCCGTTCGCTAACTTTTCCGCACGCTTGGCCTTGGCTTCTTCCAAGTCCTCAATCCATTTCAGGTTCTTGCCCAAGAACGCTTGCGACAACTGTCCGCAGACCTTGTTTGGTGCTGTGATATGACCAAGTGCCCGACACAGTGCCGAGAACGAACGTGGGTTTATTTCGTGATACGATTTATCTCCCTGTTCTGTGTATGTGTTCCACTCTTCGTCTGCGATTTGGTCCAATAATGCGAACTTCTGTTCGTTCGTAGGTTCGGTTCTCTCTTCTTTTACGAGTCCGTATATGACACTGTGGCTTTCCTTGCCCTCAAGATATTCTCTATAACTGTCCATAGTACTGACCGCTTCCAAGACCATGAACCTGGACGCCATTGGTCTTATGAGTCGTTCCGTGTCATTCTGGTCGTTCGGGTTCATGGCTGCGACTATGACCACATTGTCAGGCAAGGACTTGTTCAAGGTTGGGATTCTGCGTTCGGCTAAGATTGTAAGGAAGGTCTTGAGTACTTGCGGGTCCGCGGTGTTGAACTCATCCAAGAACAGAATAATCATTCCGTCCGGGTTCTCTTTCGCCCACTCTTCAATTTCCTTGAACCATTTCTGTTCTATGTACTCAAGAACGTTATCGGTCTGATTCACTTGCGGAATACCGTTCACATACTCTTCAATGGTTGATGAACCAGTCATTGTCACGACCTTGCACTTGGGACCACGCATGCCCTCGATTACTTGCGATTTCCCGACCCCGGGGTTACCCACGATTAAGATGTTGGTCTTGGATAGTTTCGCCAACTTGATATAATCTGGTACGTGATTTATACTAATTTTTAACATTATTCTTACTCCTTATTCTGTTATTGACTGAGTTCGCCTATTCAACCCAGTTCAGTTTATGATTATTATGATAATTTTCGTCCTCGAATTCGTAATAATTCAGTTTACCGAGAACGTCCGAGATAGCGTCCGCATATCCTTCTGCGTAATCTTTCTCGTTGTCCGTCTTGAATTTATTCTCATCCAAGATTTCATTTGATTTATCGGATGCGTACTCAAGCCACTCCCTAAACGAGTCGCATTCCTTCTCCATAATCTCGTCCATGTTTAATACCTGCCACCGTTGATATTTGTTTCAATGGACTTGTTCATGGTCTTACGCACTTGTTCAAGTGCGTCATTGTACCCCATATCGTAATCGGTTTCGCAACCGTTTTCGTCCACCTTTTTAAGTTCGTTCTTAATGAATTCCTTGACATCAATCAAGACTTGGAATTCGTCCTGAAGTAATTTCATGGCCTCGGCTATACTCTTACACACAGGCAATTTCATTTTCTTATTCATAATATTGTTTCCTTTACAAAAACCGACCCCGTAATGGGGTCGGTCCCTGTACTTAACTTAATCTTTTTTCTTCTTATCGACCTTACACTTAAACACACGCACTTCCGTGTCGCCGTCCATAAGACCTTTCACTTTTTCAATCATATCTTCGTGACCGTTCTCTTTCAAATCTTCGAACAGTTCCTCGATACTGATTTCTTTGCCGTTCTTTTTGATATCCTCGGGGTCGAACTCTTCCTCTTCCTCTTCCTTAGCCCAGCCCTCGACCATACACAAGAAACTTTCTGCGTACGCAGATAAGAACTTAATTGTGGCTGTCTTTCCGTACTTGTTCATAAGTTCAATCGCAGCCTTTTTATAGGCCTGGTCAATGGTCTTATGTGCGAACTCGATGTCGTCTTCGGAATATTCCTTTTCTTCGTCATCTTTCTGGTTCAAGGCTTTTTCTATTTTCTCGTCCAGACTTTCATCTTTCTTCAAGTCCGCTTTCTTAATCGCTTCCTCCATCACATCACTGGTATTGAGTGGATTCTCGATCTTGCCCTCGTCCACGAACTTGGTTATCATCTCGCCCGTTTTATTCATACAGAACGACATTCCAATCGCAACCAAAGCCGCGTCCCTGGCATCGCCCTGTTCCTTTTCAACGGCCTTGTACTTTTCCACGTCCTCGACCAGTTTCTTTTCACCTGCACCTGCAAGTGCTTTTCCAAATACCCGAACTTCTGATAGTTCTGGTTTTCGTCCTAAATCAATTTTTAATTCTGGCATAATTCTTTTTCCTTTCCTTGTTTTATGCTAAAACTTTAATCTTAAACTTGTTGTTGTTTATTGCCTTAATCGCAGCCTTATACTCGTCTGCGACCTTGAACATTTCTTCTTTCAGTCCTTTGGATGTTCTCCAACCTGAATTCCGTGTTTGTATTGCGTTAAGTTCTTGTTCAGATTCAAATCTCAAACAATCCTTAATCTCATTTTTAGTTGGATACTGTTTCTGAAACATACCCATAACCTTGACCCCCTTCTCTGTCGCAATCACGACTCCGTATGTCTTCTTTGACATATTCCAATCTCCTTTCTTATTATTGTTCTCGTCCTTGTTCAACTCGGTAGGTCGCCCAATGGTAGTATAGTCCCCAGCATTGTCCTTGCCGAAGTCCTTATCATTGTCCCCGTCCTTGTTCAACTCGGTAGGTCGCCCAATAGTAATATAGTCCTCACTATTGTCCCCACCTTTATCCCCGCAGTTGTATTGTTCATATTTTTGTTTTGTTAATAGTTCCGAATTGTTAATGTTTCTGAATTGGTTCTCAGGTTCATCTCTGACCTCGGCATTATTCAAGTACCCTGTCCGTTTGGTTATATGAGTTTTTAGCCAATTCCTTGTTCGCTTTAATGTTCTAACTTTCGTTCTTGGTTTCCGTCCTTGTCCTTGTGGATTCTGGCGGATTCCATAAGTATATTATACCATACGGAACAGGGGTGAAACCGCTTATGGTTTGTCCTCATTTTTGACCCCCCTCCGATCTCCTTGTCCTTGTCCTCGTCCTCGGTTCATGCAACTCGGATCATTTTTTGCCGTATTTCCGGCCTGGGTCTCAGTTTTTGCCACGTATAAGTTTTTAGGGTGGGGGTGTGTTTCAAATTCCAGCGGCGGCCAGCCGTCACGTCGGGTTGTCCGCGTCCACGTCCTCACTCGTAGAGTTATCTATACTATCTGCCATAGTCCATGAACCGTTTACGTAACTGTTCGTATTCATAATCGAGGTATGCCCAGTTGGCTTCCCGTCGTCATCAAAGGTCGAGATCACCTGAGTTCCATCGCTGAGAGTGCTGGTCACTTCCCAGCCCCCATAAGGACTACGCTTGAACGCACCTGTGCCAGACGCATTAGCATATACCATTTGGTGTAACTGGTTGATTCTAGTATTGACCAAGTCTTTGAACGCTTCCATTTCCTTACGTATCTGATCGATCTGTTCCTGTTGCAGTTTCCCGTCCTCACGCAAATCCTTGATCTCGTTTATTAACTCTTGCAGTAGTACTTGTGTTATCTTCTCCTGAGTCATCACAGAAGTAGCCTGGTGCATAGCCGACGCCGCTTCTGATGCAACACTATTAACCCTAGTATTAAGGTTGTTCACTTGGTCGTACGCAGACTGTGCTAAGGACTGTGCATGTTGTATCATATCAGTTTGTGCACGTATGCGTCCTAGCAATTCATCATTCGTCAACTGTGTTCCCATTGTCTTCTCCTGGTGTCTGTGGTTGCGAAAGTTTTTGAAACTCTTCCCACGTGAAACTTTTTTGTGCGTGAAAGTTTTTCATTTAGTCCCTTATTGTGAAAGTTTTTTGATTAGTCTGTCGCAAATAGTTTTATTCCTGCGTATTAGCCAGACTTTGGTTTGTGGTGTCGCCACATTAGTATCTCCTGCGGACATAATCTGTTGCGTGACTTCAACAAATTCTTTGATCTGTTCCTTGGTTCGTTTTGCGGGCGGGATCTTGTTCAATTCTGCCTTACGTTTCAAAAGTTTTTCAATCATTTCATCAGTATCCGCTGCGTCAGGATTGCACAAAAACAAATACACTGCATTGGTTTCGGTCAGTAGCATAGCCATATTACATTGGGCAATAGCCTGTGGCGGAACTTTAAGAATATCAAAACAAGCCTGCCTATGTTTACAAGTCAGGACCTGTTTCCCGTCCCGTTCCACAATATCGTTATAAGCCTTGAACTCGGCCAGCCCTTCAATATTATCCAGATCCGGTTCACCGTCGCTACAAAGCGGACAAATCAAGCCATCAGGTGAATAGCCCGCCTCTGGGAAGTCAGTGTTAGTGATAAAGCCACACTCTGCCAATGTCAGATTACGGTTTTTTAACTGTTCGTTATAAGCCTGTTTCATTTCATGTTCTATGACGTGTCCTCGTTCTGCGTAGAAATTACCGTTCGGGGTGAGGCGTTCCGCAGCCAGACGGTTCGCCTCCATACAAGCGTTCTTGCCTTTGTTCATTAACATCAACGCATTAGAACAAGTTATACGCCCCTGCCGTGCATTAAGCCACTCTTGCGTACCCTGGACAATGTCATAGTAGAACGTAAGTTTTCCTACTATCTTGTTCATTAGTCCCTACCATCCTGTTCTAGTCCCATTTCTATCGCTGGTGTCGATTCAAATCCTGCACCCTTAGCCACATACCCGTACACATTTCTGACCGCACGAGTGATCGCACGAGTTTCCGCCATCCCGTACACTGCGTATTCGTCCAAATCTTTTAAGAACGCCTCTTCACGAGAAGCCATCATCGTAGACTTAGAAACTTCATACCCATCAACGTCATACAAATGGCACACAGCATCCACCCATACGAGTTTACCGTTCACGTTCCTGTGCGGGGTTATGTCCAAGGACGGCGTTAGCCCTTTTAACTTAGCCAAGTACAGCCAAGCCTCTGCTTTAAGATATACCCCACCATCTTGTTTCTTAATTGCCGACCCAGTTGCGTTTACAAACTTTCTGAAATCATCAAACTCATTCCCCGGCACCGCTGTTGCCTTCGTCTTCTTTGCACTCTTTGCCCCAGTCTTGTTCTCGGTAACGATCTTGGTCTTGGCACTTTGCTTGACCGGCTTATTCTTATTGATCTGGTCTGCGGCCTCGCCCAAAACTTTTTCCAACTGCAAGTCTTCCATCCCCTGTTCCTCTGCTAATTTGTCTTTAATCCTACTCATCAAAGAACTCCTTTCCACCATTTTTTAACAAATCTTCAAAATCTATCTTGTAACGGCCATCGTCCTCGTTCATTTTCACCCCAGACTTCATCATGCGTTCAGTTATCTCCAACATACATTGTCTGAATGCCGCTATCGATTCTCGGCGGTCTTTTTCAGACCCATACTCGATATTGTATGGTTCTATTTTCCCGTTCAGGACCAGTGCTAAATACTCGTGGCACAATATCTGCATGCCTTCGATCATAAACTCGACATTGTCCTTGTCCGATGCTTCTTCTGGTGGTCGTGTTATGACTTTCGCCAAAGAGAAAAAGTACTTCGTGAAATCGTCCTTGTCCCTACACACAAGTGGTGTTGCTATCCCTGGCAAGTTTTTAACTCTTATTTCCATCGTCTTCTTTCTCCTGTTCGTCTTCTTTTTGCTTATCTCTTGCGATATTGAAGAACAACTCAACTGTCTTCAACTGTTCCATTACTTCTTTTCTGGCCTTTTCTCTCGTCATCCCATTCTCTGGTTTGACTGGTGCTATTTTACCTTCTGACACCAAGCCATGATATTCCTGGCACAAGAACATAATATTGTGCATAGTAAGTTCGCACATTTCAGTGACCTGGTCCTTGTCCCTATTTGGATCTTGCATCAATGCTGTTCCAAGTGTACTTATTGTTACATTCATGAAGCGGTCGAACTCATCTTCCGTTTCTAATGCGTGAAAAACTTCTTCTTTTGCCATAATTTTTACCTTTCCCCCCAATTTAACCTGTGATATGATTTGTCTTTAAAGCCTTGCGGTACTACTCCCATAAGTTTGTAGTAGTCCTGTGCTTTTTTCTCATCCGCAACTATTTGCATGGACTTAAACTCGTCTGGAACCATGTCAATGTTCTGTGTCTCCAAACGAATAATTTTAGAAACCGAGTATTTACGCCCGTCGACTTCATGATTATCCATGTCGTCTTGGGCTATGAGTAAAGACTTCAGTTCCCTTTTTAGTTCTTCGCACTCACCACGTGCCCGTGCGATGTCCAAAAGTTCAACAAAAACCTCTGGATACTTCTCTTTGAGTTTCGATTCACGTTCGTCGGTCTGTTTTTCAAGTTCAGCCAACTCTCGTGCTACGTCCTCAGGATCTCGTCCCATATACGTTACCTTTCTCCTGCTTGTCATAGCACTTCTTGGCTATTGTATGCAGGTATTAGTACAGGACTTGAACACCCTAAGGCGAAGATGTTCAAATGCCCCTGTGCTTATATCTGAACACAATAGTAATGTTCTAGAGGTGCGACTATGGTCTGTGTGGGAACCATAGTCGACTTTGCTAGAAAAAGCATTTTGCTTATTCTGATATAAGTATATCACACAATATTTTAAAAGTCAACTCTTTTTTCGCTTTTTCTTCAAAACTGTTCCAAACGGTCTGCCCGATCCCTTTGTGGTGAACTCCCCAAAAAGTATCTGGTCAACTACACCAGTAACACCACGCCCCTTAAACTCATCTGTTTTAGACTTGGCTTTAAGCGTGTAATAAGCACGTTCGCTTACTTTAATTTGCTTTTGTACAGTCATACTCATATTGTATCTTACCTTGTTTTAAAAGTCAACCTTTTTTATGTCCAGTTTCAGGTACTTGTTTGTGTCCCAATTCGTGCGTTTTAAATTAACTACTTCCCGGAGAGGGATTTCCCACCAGCCGTTAGAATCAGAATACGACAATATCTTTCTGTCCCTGCACCAGTTCCTAACCGTTACTTGGCTGCGATTAGCCAACTCAGCAACTGCATGAACAGATAGACACACATCGCCATCAGCAACGCAAGACAAGAACGAACGTGCACGGATGATTTTTAGTTCATCATCATTGAACACGCCTTCGTTCTCAACTAGAACAAGTTTTAGTGCAATTATCCGTAATGCTTCACTCTTCATTTAACTTACCTGATCCCAGATATGGACATCTCCATTCTGACTTCTTATAAATATGGTGTCTTTTTTGAACGTTCCACCGAACCGCCCTGTGGACGTCGTTTCGCCCAACTTTACTCCTTCCACAGTCCCAAACCTGTCCACGTTCCCAGACAAGTCCAGAATATATGCCTTCTTGTTAGGGTTGTTAGGATCTATCCGAAGACAGCGTCCCACATACTGCATATACAATGACAAAGATTTGGTCGGCCTACATAAAACTACCGCATCAACTGACGGAACGTCGACCCCACGTCCGACCATACCCACGTTCACCAAGAACTGAAACTTCCCGTCCCGGAAATCTTGCATCTTCTCGGTCCGTGACTGCCTCGTGTCATTGTCCGAATCCATAGTCGCAACCGTGCCACCCAAAGCCTTTATGCACGCAGCCAATCGGAAGTTCATATCAATATTTGGCGAGAACACGATAGTTTTTAAATTATTCTGCATGCACCACGTAATCGCTTGTGTGAACCTACTCGTGTTCGCTTCTATGTCCATGAACTTGGTCATTTCATTGGTATCATAATCAACCCGCCCCGCTACATCACGCACGAACGACCAATCTGCCTCGGCGATATGGTACACAGTTGGCGATAAGTACCCACTATTCTGCAACCGTTCGATATCACATTTATAAATAATGCCACCTTTCCAGAACCATTCCCCGTGCGGGCTATTTTTCCCGTCCCTACAATAGATCCTGGTCAAAGGTCTACAATAGACTTTCGGGTCCATATACTTTTGTGCAAAGATTTGGTTCCGCCACGGTGTAGCAGTCAAACCAACTATGCGAGTCCCAGGGAGGCTATTGAAGAACTTTACATATTGAGAATCAGCACGGTCAACAGGACAAACATCGCATTCGTCCACAACTATAATCTTGAACCGTTCGCAGTATTCCCAGTATTTAGCAATAGTACCAATGGTAGCCAGAGTAATCTTACCTATCTTCCAACTACCTGCACTTGCCGAACAAATTTGGACCTCGTTCTCGGGCACACCAGCAAGCAAGATCTTTTCATAGTTCTGTTCCAAGATCTCTTTACTAGGCTGTAACACAAGCACGGGTTGTCCTGTTTGTCTAACTATTTCAGCGATTATCCAGGATTTACCTGCACCAGTCGCAAGTTGTAGGACGCACGGGTCAGACTTCTTTTTCCAGTAATCAGCCAGTGCTACCAGTGCCTCTCTCTGATAATCTCTCAACATTATTTTTCGAACTCCTTTTGTACTTTTCTTTATGCTTAATATCTGAATAGGTATGGTAGGTCAAATGCCACTTGCCACAATGTTGGCACCGATATACCCAGCCACCCTTATTCAGATATTTAGCCTTTTCTTTTCTTAATCGACGGTCGGCGGAATAGTATGAACGGTACTGTCTTTTTCCAGTTACCGGACATAACATAGTCCTCCTTCATCTACCCGATAACGTGCAATTTCTCGATCGGGATTTGTCTTAATCTAGTATTGTTTTTAACAACTGAGACCGGACAGGCCATCAGTTCTTCACGAGTCGCCATATAGACGTGTGGGAATTTACGATTACCAAACTTGTCCTCGTACATGATCTCGATATGGTTCACGTCGCAGATCTTTTCCTCTGCAATTCCCACACTCATATACTTCCAGTACGGCGTCTCAATCTTAAAGTGACCAAGACTCGCCATACTAACCTCGCATTTCTTCTGGCAAAGCCATATAATCTTGACGATATGCGTGTTCAAGGCTTTCGAACAACTTGTCTACGACCCCGTCTATTGCGTCCATCATGGTCCAGCCCCAAGCACTGTCATAATATATGTCAGGGTTCGTCAACTCGACCTCTTTCTCGTCCCCACGAAAGACCCAGACCGCAAGCATCGGACAAGGTTCTTTATCTTTGTCCATGACCACCTGAATGTCCCCGATTTCTGCTGTATAAGTTCCAAGCCCTTTCACGTTTATCGTAGCCCGGACATCGTTGCAAATGAATATTTCCAGCAAACGCTTTTCAATTTTACGGCACCCACGGCGACCACGATATTCTTCTGCTAAAGTTCTTAAACCATAGTAACTGTTCGCAACAGTATTCTGAATTTCGTTTTTAAGATCACATTTAGCCCTGTCCCATGCGTTATAGTCTGGTAAAACAACTTTCTGTTCCTCTTTTTTTCGCACCATAATTTCCTCCTAGAACGGGATCTCGTTAAAGTTAATTTCCTGAGTCCCGTCACTGGCCTGTGCAGGTTCCTGAGATTGTTCACCATCATATTGCTTAGGCGTTTGGTCAATCTCGTTGATGTCCACTGATGTTTCATTGGAATCGTGCACTGACTTCAAATAATCGACAATCGTCTTATCAATCTCTGCCAACCTAGTAAGGGTATCCTTATCATAAGCCTCTGCAAGACCAAACTTCGGTGGGAAGTAGTGAACTGCACCTGTTGTAGCCTCGTCACCTTTTTCCATAGTAATGAAGTTTTCGTAAATCTTGTTCTTCTTCGAGAACTCGATAAATGCACCAAGTGACGCACCCTGACAGGTGATACACTCAATTTGGTCACGTTCTGGTACATATACATACAACTGAACTGCCAATTTTGCACCTTGCGGAAGTTTTTCCTTAATGTCGGCGTACTTTCCTTCCAAAATTTTTTGTGCTGGTCCGTCCCCAGTCTTGGACATGACCGTAATCACGTCATCAAATTCAACTGCTTCATTGGAATAGAAACGAGTTGACGTAGTCTTGCTAGGCGAAAAGCCTGAGATCCTACGGGTTTGTTCTAGAATAGCGAACTTGAACGGAAGTTTTTCCTCTACTTCGCTACCGAGGGAACCGTCCGTGTTCTGGACTTGTCCGTCCCAGTGTGTTAGTTTGCCTTCTCCGCCACGCCATCGGCTATAAATCTTGGCCGGAGAAGTTGGTTTGTTGTAAAATGAGTTAAATCCCATCTTCTTACTCCTTTTTATTATTATTATTTACTTGAAGCCCTTTTTAACCATTACGGAGGAAAAGGACCAAACCTGATCAGCACTGTACGTGGTTTTGTCAGACCACCGTACTGGGTACAGTACGAGGAACATTACGACGCAGTACCGTCATTGTAACGACCCCAAAACTACTTTACGCCCAACTGGTAGCGACGTCATCTTAATCTTTTGTTGCGGATGCCCGATGATAGACATACGTGTGTATCAGTCTACATAAAGTAGAAAGTACACAGTAACTGGCGGTCGACACGGGACTCGAACCCGTGACCTCTACCGTGACAAGGTAGCACTCTAACCACTGAGTTAGCCGACCAAATGGTGATCTGGACAGGATTCGAACCTGCGAATGACTGGCTGAAAACCAGTTGGCTTAACCACTTGCCTACCAGACCTTGAAGAGATCCCCTCAGTTGGACTTTTACCAACAGATTTGGAGTTGCTGTCAGGGACTATAATTTACGGCGACGTGGTTTCGCTACGTTCCATGGTTCGTACACGTCCTGCGACCTGTTCTAGTGTCTACCGGTTAGCACGTCTGCATACGGCCCTCTACTAGAACGCCCCTCCGACTTCTTGTCGGTTCGGGGATACTCGGGGCTGAGGTTGGATTTGCACCAACTCTTGAACAGGCAGAAATTCACGAAACTGATCCCAACCGAACGTGTACACCACGACAGACTGCCGAGGTAACACTTATAAACTTTTTTAATAATCAAAGAATAAAAGTAACGACAACCTGTTGATCTGTGCAAACTCCCGTGAGAATCAATCACGGTTTGAGTTCTGCCATGAGGACACCCCGTGACAGCAAGGGAATTTCTAGACGAGTTGCAATCGTCCAGTTTGCTTATTGTACTCTGTACAAGCACTTAGTTTCTCAGCCACAAATTGTTAATCAAGGAACCGCCCTACACATAAGATATAAGAGGCTTATGCACTAAGACCTTTCATCAAACCTAATAAGTGGAGAATAATGGAAGAATTAGTATAAAGTAGGGCAAGTTCTTAAAGCGAGGACAAAACTAACCAAAAGTCAGTTATGCCCAGAAGTACGACGTACCCGATGTGTGAGGTAGGTCTATATTCAGTGTATCACACGTTATTTTAAAAGTCAACCTTTTTTGTAATTTTTACATTTTAACAGAGAAGACACAAAGTGTGGAGGGTTATCGGACACGATCATGGACATTGTCCCATATCAACCTAACAGGGGTCACTATTTGTACTAACAGAGGTAGAAAATGGTTCAAGAACTATAAAGAGACTATAAAGGAATACTTAATAACCGTAAAACGGAATGACAACTTGAACCGTCCAGAACAGGGGTCGGTTCAAGAACTGTCCACTTCGCTAGATGTAAACCTTTTTCACTTAAAATACTTTCGCTTGCTTATGGCACTAATCTTTCCATCCGTGCTGGTTCCTAAACCGGGTTATAGCCGTTACCAGTTTGTACGCACTGTTTGGCGTTCCGTCAAAGTCAAAGAACTCTGGTTCCTGCACCATCATCTTCAAAAACTTCATTGTCCTTGACGATTCAACTAAGCACCCGTTCGGGATATAGGTCAAAATGTAGTACGCATTCGCACGCTTATCTATACCCCACACTTCGTTGAACACATACCCTTCTACTTCTTCAAATCTGTCGCCCATCCTAATTTTGTACTTTTGTTTTTTCATCTTGAATACCACTTTCCGTTATCTCTATCTTTTTCTGCTATGACCTCAACATATTTCCTGTCCCAGTTATGGAACTTGAGTAAGAACTCGATATTTTTATTGAGTTCTTCTAATGTCTCACCATGTGCCCAGGTCACTGTGGTGCTACCTGCTGGGTCATGGTGAACTAATCTAACTTCATATTCATTTTTCATATTAACTCCTCACTAATTGCTAAATGCCCGTAGAACGCACGTATTGCCTCTCTGCCACGTTCTTGCAGAAAATCGCCTATGTCCTTGCCTACGGGACTTCTCCTGTCCAAAAACGGCGTTTTAAGCGTTTTCAGAAGCCCTTCTCCGGCCTCGTCCTTGTCACAAACTGCGACCAATTCCACGTTATGTTCTTTACACCAGTTCGCAAGTCCGTTCAAGATCTTACCAGAACTTGAACTCGGCATGGCCACGGCTGGGATCCCTAATGATCTCAATATCGCTGCATCACGAGTCCCTTCAGTAAAACAGAGACTATCTTTGACTTTTGGCAATACGTCAAACCCCCACATTATCGGGGTAATGTCTTTAGCAAATGTAAATCTACGTTGTCCTTCAAGGTGTCGTATCTGGAAGAACGGAACCTTCGTTCTATCCATATTAAAGTACGGGATAAAGATACCAGGCTTGTACCCAGCCCCACCCGGAAACCATCTCCATCCTAGTTTGTTAAGCGTCTTCCCGTCTATTCCTTTGACATCAAGGTCAGACTTGAGTGGTTCTAAGTCTGCCCAGAAGTTGGTGAAATCACCACGCTTAACTTCCTCTTTCTTTTGGCGTTCATAATCGACTGGCGTGTTCCCGTCCACGATTGTGTGCCCGACTACTTTGTTAATGTGAAATCTACCACAACCTGCGTAACATTGGATCCACCCATCAGGAAAACATTGTGCAGAGTTGTGCCGATCTTCGTGCTTAGGACAACGTATTGACCAACCATTGTTTGTTCTGCGAGGGTGCAGATCCATTCTTTCCAAGGTTTCGTACAATACATCGTCGTTCATCTACCATAAACTCCTTGCGTCTGATTGTTCTTGCGGCGTGTTATACACACCTTCGATTCTCATTCTGTCCGTGAGGTCGACCTGAAATCCTACTCTACGGAACGGCGTGAAGCGGGACTTCCATAAATGAATTCCTCTTACGCCGTCATTATCACGACCAATCTCTAACACTTTTGTAGATACTTGTGCGATGGCAGATGAACCAATAATTTTGAACATACCGGCGTCCTTACGTTCTTTCTGGTTCCCGCCCTTGTTCGTGTGACTGACCAAGACCAAGGTCTTATTCTTTTTCTTCAACACATTGTTCATCTGACGCATGAAGAGACGCTGCCGATTGAACTCGGTTTCGCCCTTCTCAGCAACTGACGCTTCAAAGATGAACTGAATTGGGTCGATAGCAACAATATCATAGGTGTCGAATAGTGCTTCCACTACTTCTGCCATACGGCCAAGCGTATACCCATCGTTTTCTGGCAGGAATCTGATGTTCTGAAGTGCGGTCTTGAGTTGGTTCTCGTGCATCATCCCGTCCCCAGGTATCTGTTTGTCTATTCTGATGACCACGTCCTCTGGGTCATCCTCGAGTGCAAGATACGCTACTTTATATCCGGCCAAAGCAGGCCCAAGTATCATCTGCGTCATCAAAGTAGACTTGTTCTGACCGGTGTCACCAAAGATGGTAAGAATTTCATAACCATTTTCACGACCGTAACCGCCACCCAGGTACTCGTCCAAGAACTTATCCCCAGAACTAAATTTATCTGTGACCCCCCACGTGCCCTCCCTTTGTCTCGCTTTTTCAATCAAGGTGTCTCCTGGGATCATGCCCAGGTTCATGTCTTTTGTCATAGATGGAACCCCCTTACAATTTTGCCACCACTATTTTTATCTTTCGCCAGTTTAGCACGGTCAAACGCATCTGCTGACAACCTAGACAACAATGCTGAGTCCTTATAGAAGTCATCGCTTTTACTCCATTTTGCGACCCAGATTATATCCTCTTCGCTGTACCCAGCATCAAGTAATTGCTTAACCCTGTGAACTTCTTTGTTCCTGTTACCACCAGTAGGTAGCCCAACTTCTTCACCAAACTTGCGTAATATCATAGCCGCTTTTGCGTTAGCGGTTTGCCGTTCCTTTTGCTTTACGCCGACATCAATTACTTTTTCATCAAATGGAACAGAACTAAGAACATCTTCTTCCTTTGATGAAGTGCCCGAGGCGTCAGCCGAGGGCATATTAGTAGTAGTATTAGTAGTATTCACGGAAAGTGGTTTTGACCCGGTTTCTTGATTCCGGGTTTGACCCGGTTTCAGAATCCTGAAGTGGGTAGCACGGTTCATGGTTCCAACCACGTATGTGACCTTACGTTCTACTATTCCTTCGTCTTCTAATTTCTTTGCTGCTGCGTAGAACGAATCTTCTTTTAATGAGGTATCATCCTCAAATTGTTTCGCTGTGTACCAACAAAACCCATCTTTCCTTGTTGTACATTTGCAGAGTTTGACGATTTTATCCAGCAAAAGTGCTGCTGGAATACCTAACTCTTTGGCGTTTTCTACGCAGAAACTAGCGGTGTACGCAAATGTATAATTTGTTTTCATCTAACTCCTCCTGTGAAATAAGCAATCATAAAACCAGCCACGACCACTGCTGAGATAGTTAAAACGGTGAACAATATCGCTTCAAAGATCTTGAACCCGACTATGATCTTTTTGTAAAGTAAGTCATAGTCCTCGTCTGGGCCGTAATCTATGTAGATATTATGATCACCTTTTGGCGTCTCTTTTGCCATAGTTCCTCCTTTTAAGTTTATATTTATTTTGCACAAGAAAAATCCACCGATACACGGTGGACTGAACACTCGTTCGTTCCACCTTAATTGTATCACACTGTCTCTAATTGTGCAAGTCAGTGATACACAGTTTGGAACGACCGAGTATTCACTAACTTACTCCATAATATCACACGGCGAATATGAATGTCAAGGCCTTGACGTTTATGGCACGTCGTGGTATAATCAGAGATATGAAAGACTGTTCAATAATTTTCAGAGATAATCAGATAAAACCATACGAGTTCTCGTCTGCTGATTTGCCGAAGGCACTGGAGTGGTCACAAGACAAGCCAGTGCAGTGTATTAAGACGCCATGGGGCGTGTTACAGAGGTGGGACAATGATGAGTATGATACTATAATGTCGACTTTTTCAGAATAATATCTGGTAAAAAGTGTTGACTTTCTAATTTGACTATGATACTATATTATGTACTGACCAATGAGACCTCTGCGTTTCATGGCAGAGGTTCATTTAAAATCTTTTACAGTCAAGACAGAGGTTCGGGATTTTGAATTTGGTTTTCCCTGGCAGCCTACGTCTTGGCTACCATTGGTCGTCGAATTTACTAACGTATTACCTCCACGTATTTCCTAAACTCAGACTTTCTTTTAAACGTATGTTCACTTCGCATGTTGTGTATATGGCATGAAAGACATTGAACAGAAGGGATGACATTCATTTCATGATTGATTGACCCTTTGCACATTTAGTTTTAGAGGTGACATACTCTGATTTAGGTAGTAAATTTTTTCCAAAACAGCATCCTTAGGGGTGCTTTTTTGGTATAATTTTAGTATGGCAGACGTAGTACCGACTGAGGACTGGGAACAAATCCAGTTCGTGAATTGGCTTGAAGAACAAGGTATACCTTATTGGCACACCAACAACGAGATGTGGACGAAGTCGTGGAAACAGAAGAACCGTGCGAAGGCTATGGGCGTTCAGTCTGGCATCCCTGACTTGTTCTTGGCACTTGATGGTTGCTTAGTAGGTATAGAGATGAAACGTACCAAAGGCGGGGTGGTGTCTGATAATCAGAAGTACTGGGGGGCTATTTTAGAAGCGGCAGGTGTCGCTTGTTTTGTGTGCCGTGGACACGAACATGCAATCGAAACGGTACAAGAACTTCTCTCTGATGGATACAAAAAGATGCCTAAATCAGTGATTCAAAAAGCAGAAAAATTGCGAGAAATGGCAGAAAAAAAGCAAAAATCTAGTAAAAAACAAAAAAATGAGTGCCCATTCTAAGTTATAATTGGGATATGAACGAAAATACAGGTAATGAATCAGCACCAGGAAATGAAATGTCTGTGGATCTGGACAAAGAATTGGCCGGAAAGCAGACTGATTTTTCTAATGCGGGGATGATACAGGAAGCACACCGTGAACAACTGAACCATCCTGAAACTGACATCCTAATGGATATGATAATGGCTGACGCCTGTGGTGGAGACCAATGTTCAAAGTCGTTCAAGATTTTGGGCAAAGATCAGAAGGTATATGGAGTTAAGTACCTTGCTGATAATCTACCAGCCGTGCAGTTTGTATCACAGTTCTATCTAGAACTCATTGCACACGGTGGGCTAGTAGCCAAAGACGCCTCGAACCAGGCCAAACTTGATAAATGGTTATCGGCCAAGAACTATACCGGGCAAACAAACGGGAACGTGATCCGTGAAGCGTTGCACCACTCAATCATTTACGGGTATGCTGGCTTACGTAAGATTGGGACAACAGTCTCGTTTGTCCCTGCTGACCACTTCCGTATCTGGAAGATGCCAGCAATGATGAAAGATAGCAAAGGGAATTCCCGTCCAGTGCCTGGAATCAAGGCACCGATCGTCTATGAGATCCGACTCAAAGGTGATGGCGACGTGATTGAGGACAAAGAGAAGGACGGTGCACGTGAATGGGTCAACGACAATAACATCAACACGTTAAAACAACTCGTTAAGGATCAAGAATGGAAGGAAGGTGTTGACGGTTCCTTCTTCCATGATGATGACTATGACGGTGCTATGACTGACGACGTGTTCGTGACCAAAGATAACTTTTGCCACCTACGTCACAGTGACGAAGGAGAATATGGGCGTTCGCCTCTCACCAAGGACAGACTGAGGACTACACTTATTGTTGATTACATTCGTAACGTTATTGACGAAGTTGGCAATGACGGTACTGACTATATGATGTATCTGAAACAGCGTGGTGTTGCCGGGGCGTCATTAACGTCAATGCTGTCGACGTCGACTGCGGATACAACAATTAAAGCATCTACTGACGGTAAGCAGGTCAAGACCGCGACCGAGAAACAAATGGAAGTTGCACGTACTCTTGCACGTAAATTGAAACGAACTGCTAAGACTCGTTTTGCAATCATCTCCCAGGACTGGGTTGATAAGATTGAAAAGTTGGAAGGCACAGTGCACTTGAACGAGTATTTGTCTATACTTACCAACGCTAAAGCCACTATCGCAGATATTTATGGTATCCCTGCTATGCTTGCTGGTACTGACGGCGGTGGTTGGTCTACCGGTATGTCTGCTTTAATCCCGTTTACTTTGGAACGCACCATCAAACCATTCCAGCACAGATATGCAGACCAGTTATCAGATATCATTAACGCTTGTGCAGGGATCAAGGGCGGAGTCACATTCAAAGAACTTGACTGGACCGATGAACGTGAACGTGCCGAGATCGACAAGATTAAGGCTGAGACCGAGAAGGCACTCGCTGAGGCTAATAGCAAGAAGGTTGCTGACAAGAAGGTCGAGAAAGAAACTCGCTTGCTAACCAAGGAAAGCGTAAATGGCACGAACAATAATCAACTTAATTCGCCTAATGGAACGAATAAAAAAACTACTACGAAAAAGTAGATATAATTAAGATAGTAATTAAAAGAGGAACGTTTTATGGATAACATAGACAAGATGGCAGAAGCCATTAAGGGTGGAATTGACAACAACGCTAGCGACGCACCAGCACTGAGTATCGACCCAGATACGCAGCAGACTGCTGTTGTTGGAGATCCAAATAAAATCAAAGCCACTGACGGCAACTACGTAATAAAATTTATCTACCCAGCAGACCAGTTATCTGACGAAGATAAGATGAGGATGAAAAAGTCTACTGAGAACGACGACGAGTATATTGCCGAAGTCACATACGTAGGCAAAAGAGTTAAACCACTTCACCGCACCACCGTTGCTATGAATATAGCGGAGATGCTTACTGCTATGGGCGTGCTTACCGACGATGGTGGGTATTCAACTGATGGGTTAGGCCGTCGTGCTGCAAAGGTATTCTTAGATAATATAGAAATCATCGCAAACGTGGCCAAGAACGTGCTTGAGATCCCTGAATCACAGGTATCATATATGTCGCCTGAGGCACTAATTGAGTTCTTCGTCCAGTTGATGAACAATGAACCGAATTTGGTTAAGGAGGCTGCTAGTTTTTTAGAACCATCATTAGCCAAGCAAATAAAGACGCTTCTGGAACTAGAAGGGATGACGTCGCCACAAGATACTCAGCAAAATTAGACCTCTGGTCTAATATGGCTTATTTTGTAGCCAAAGAACTGAATCTACGTCCATTAGATATTTTGACAAAATGGAATTGCGAAGAGTTGTTGGTCGCGTACGGGTACTATGCAAATATACATGCGTATGAGAACTATTCTATGTTGTCTCCTAAAGATAGGGCACAACACAGAGACGTTGAAGGAAGGCCAGCACCTATCACCTGGCTAGATCGTTGGGCAGTACTGTTCGTGACACCAGAACAAATGAAGGAATTGGCCGAGGACACAAAAGACAGGGACAACCAGGACGAACTATCTCGTGCTGCGTCTATATTCTTTAGTTGATAAAAGGTAACTTTTTTGTTATAATACTGTCAGGAGAACACACGTAAGAGGTAATACGTTGTCCTCCACATAGATTCTGTTTAGGTGCAGTATCTTGGTGGATAGGGTGGGAAACGGTGCTGTGGCGGAGAGGTTACGCAGAGGTCTGCAAAACCTTGTACCCCGGTTCGATTCCGGGCGGCACCTCCAA
>JAEEGL013002858.1_pt1 | contig 26420 bp, 22 predicted proteins | sample 9134231 | NCBI WGS metagenome assembly JAEEGL01 (sample SAMN16246548, study PRJNA631951) | gut metagenome | biome: gut microbiome; feature: rumen; material: fiber-attached | host: Bos | place: Iran: Karaj | collected 2018-10
GCTTCTGACGAACCTTGTTTGCCTTCTCTGCAATACCGATAGCGCCTTCTGCTGCTGCGAAGGACTCGTGGCCTGCGAGGAATGCGAAGCACTCGGTCTCTTCTTCAAGGAGCATCTTGCCAAGGTTACCATGGCCAAGACCAACCTTACGTGTATCTGCTACGGAACCGGGAATACAGAATGCCTGGAGGCCTTCACCGATAGCTGCTGCAGCTTCGGATGCCTTACGGCAGTTCTTCTTGATAGCGATAGCGGCTCCGACTGTATATGCCCACTTTGCATTTTCAAAGCAGATGGGCTGGATGCCTTCGATGAGCTTGTATACGTCAATTCCGGCAGCCATTGTGATATCTTTGCACTCTTCAATGGAAGAGATGCCATACTTCTTTAACACTGCAAGAATTTGGGGCTCTCTTCTCTCATATGATTCAAATAATGCCATTTTAAGTTCCTCCTTCTTACTCGTGCCTGGGATCGATGAAACGAACCGCATCAGCAACTCTTCCGTACTGGCCGCAAGCCTTCTTAAGAGCTGTGTTTGCATCGTCACCCTTCTTGATGAAATCCATCATCTTTCCAAAGTTAACGTACTTGTAACCGATGATCTCATCGTTCTCATCAAGTGCAAGGTCTGTGATGTAACCGTCTGTAAGTTCGAGGTAACGAGGACCCTTATCAAGTGTACCGTATGTAGTACCGATCATAGAACGTGTGCCCTTACCGAGATCTTCAAGGCCGGCACCGATCTGAAGACCGCCCTCGGAGAACGCACTCTGAGTTCTTCCGTAAACGATCTGAAGGAAAAGCTCTCTCATAGCGGTGTTGATAGCATCGCACACAAGGTCTGTGTTGAGAGCCTCTAAAATTGTAAGTCCGGGAAGAATTTCCGCTGCCATGGCTGCAGAATGGGTCATACCGGAACAACCGATTGTTTCAACAAGCGCTTCCTGAATAATACCGTCTTTTACATTAAGTGAAAGCTTGCAGGTTCCCTGCTGAGGTGCACACCAGCCGATGCCGTGTGTATAGCCGGAAATGTCCTCAACCTTCTTTGCCTGTACCCACTTTGCTTCTTCGGGGATAGGCGCTGCGCCATGATGTACCCCCTGGTGAACAGGGCACATGTTTTTAACTTCTGTTGAGTAGATCATATAATCCTCCTTATGAAATGGTGGCTTCCTAAAACCGTAAAGAATATAGCACAGAATTATATTTTTTACAATTAAAAATAGTTAAAACCTTGTCAAGCAGGCATATAATTTCTATACGAACTCAAAGAGATTCAACCCAGTCTCTTTTTCATCAAGCCTTCTCTCAACAGTTCCCTTGATCGTCCTTACAAACATCTCACATGTTGCGGAGATCCTGCATTCATTCAAATGTCCTCCGAGCACAGTCATATCCTCCCTGCACACATTGATATGCAAGTGGATGTAAGTCTCGCCGTTTTTGGTGGTAACATTTCCGAGGAGTGACGTGATCTCCATGGGTTCATCTATGGTATTTTTGTGATACTCCCGTTTAGCAACATCATAAAGTCCGATCACCACATGATCCGAAGCTCCTATGGCTTCCACAGACGCCGCCTTGATCCCTTCCTTCTCACACAGCTCCGTAAGTTTTGCGATCACTTCTTCGCCGCGGTTTATGCGCACGACAAATGTATCTTCGAATTTCCTGTACTCCATGGATTACCTCCCAAATATCCTTGTGCTTTTCCTTTAAAGTATACTATATCCCAAGGAATGTCAATCTCCGAAAATGAGCCCCGGGGACGGGGTTATGGTATCAAAACTTTTCTTTACACTTCATCTGCTCGGTGCTATAATCCACTGAATGCAAAAAAGATAATCATTCATCGAGGTAACTCATGTTTAAAAGCACTACATTATCCAATAAAACCACAAAAGGCATCGTTTTGAACAGCCTCATCGCGATCCTTTCACTGTTTGTAAACGGCTTCGGTATCTATCTCACCATGAAAGCCAACATCGGAGCAGCACCCTGGGACGTCTTTAACCTCGGTCTTTCAAAATCCCTGGGTATCCTTTACGGAACAGCTTCCATCAGCGTATCGATCGTTATCCTTCTGATCGACATCTCCATGAAGGAATCCATCGGTATCGCGATGTTCATCGATGCCATAGTCGTGGGTAAGTCCGTGGACTTCTTTAACTATGTGGACTTTGTTCCCACTCCCACAAGCCTTCCCGTAAGCATAGTAATGCTCTTCGCAGGCCTGTTCGTTCTGGGTTATACCCAGTTGTTCTACATGAAAGCCGCACTTGGCTGCGGTCCCAGAGATACCCTGCTTGTAGGCTTAAAGCGTCATCTTCCGAAGATCCCCATCGGCATCATAAGCATAGCTCTTCTCGGCACCGCAACACTGATCGGCTATCTCCTCGGAGGTCCCGTAGGCATAGGCACGATAATCTGTGCCTTTTTTCAGGGGCCAATTATGGCTTTTGCCTTTAAGACACTTCATTTTAATGCCACAGGTATTAAACACGAAAATCTGTTGGAATCCTTTGCGGTGATCACCGCTTCAATAAGAAATTTACGTCACAGGCACGCATAAAATGATACCAAAACCCCGTCCCCAAGGTATCAAAAAGTGAGCCACGGGGACGGGGTTTTGGTGTCATAAAAATGTCTTGGCGTCGAATCTGACCTTCGCCTTTTGGGCGGACGGCACATGTGCCATGTCATTGAACAGATTGATCCTGGGAACCGTGAAGAAATTCACGTCCGATGACGGAAAGCCTATGACCGAGACGGAACACAAACCATAGGTCATCGCCGATATCATATATATAAAATTAATGTTCAATATATGTGAAAGCGCGCAAGCACCGGAGCCACCGTGTGAAAACAATGCGATCGTCTCCCTGTTCTCCCTGACGCAAAAGTACCTGTCATCCTTTCTGATATAGCCGAACTGTTCTATAAGGCCGTCGATCCCCGCCGCGATCCTGTCATAATACTCTATGCACTTGTTATCCTTAAAGTATGGATGTTCACGCCATTTATCAAGTTTCCTGCAGTCTGCGGTCTCGCAAAACATCTTATACCCCAATGTCCACGGATGCCCCTCTTTCATGATCTCATCTCCCGAAGGATTCCCCCAGCCGATCTCATGCATAAAATCCAGTTTCTCTATCGTTAACCCAAGCTTATCCGCCGTATAGGATGCGGTCTCGCAGGCTCTTCCCATAGGCGAGGAAAATATCCTGCTTATGCCCTCATTCTTAAGTCGTTCCGCCGTCGCAGCCGCCTGCAGCCTTCCCTCTTCGGTAAGGCAATCCTTTTCGTAATCGGGATCGCCGTGTCTCACAAATATGATCTTCATATCATTCCCTTTCTCATCCCTTTATCGCACCGATCATTACGCCCGTCACAAAATACCTCTGTGCAAAAGGATATATTATAAGCATAGGTATAGTGGACACCATTATCGTTGCATATTTGATGAGTGGTCTGAACAGCATTATATCTTCTCCGTCCGTTTCCACGACAACCGCGTTCTCCGACGAAAGCAGAACCACTTCTCGTAACGTAAGCTGCAACGGGAACAGATTTCTGTCCGTCAGATATATGGATGCCGAGAACCATGAATTCCAAAAGTGGATCGCATAGAACAAAATAATCACGGCTATGATGGCTTTGCTCACCGGGAGCACGATGTTAAACAGAATCTTCACATACCCCGCTCCGTCGATCCTTGCAGCTTCAAACAGTTCCTCAGGGATCTGCGCGAAGGAAGTCCTCATTATGATTATGTTATATGCAGAAACAACAAACGGTATGATCATTGCCCATCTTGTATCAAGAAAATGCAGGTTTCTGACAAGCATATATCCCGGGATCAGACCTCCGCTGAATATCATCGTAAACGCTACGATCCCTGCCATAAGGCCCTGCCAGTAGAGATTCCTGCGCGACAAAACATATGCCGCAAGTATCGTCAATACCAAGGCAAAGGAAGTCGCTCCCACCACATAGATAATGGTATTCAAATATGATTTTAAAATAGATGCGTTCTGCATTACAAGCTTGTAACCGCCAAGCGTTGCCTCACCCAGAGGCCACAATACGAGTCCCGAATGAGCTGACACCTTTCCGGGCTCCGAAATCGAAGCCATCGCCACATGCCAGACAGGCAAAATAAAAATTATGCATAACCCCACAAGAAGTATCGTATTAAAAACCGCAAATATCTTCTCGCTCTTTGATCTCTTGATCATTCCGGCCTCCTTTACCACAAACCGCTGCCGCTTACTTTTTTACCTATCTTGTTTGCAACGGCGAGCACTATGAAATTGACCACGGAATTAAACAGATTGATAGCCGTGGAATAGGAGTAATCCGACTGATTGATACCCACTCTGTAAACATAGGAGGATATTACGTCCGCAGTCGAATAGGTTACAGGCTTATACATAAGAATGATCTTTTCATATCCCACGCTCATGATAGATCCCATTCTGAGTATCAAAAGAACCACTATGGTTGAAGCAATACCGGGCAGAGTGATATGAAGCGTCTGTTTCCATCTTCCCGCTCCGTCTATCTTCGCGGCATCATACAGCTCGGGATCTATGGATGACAGCGCCGAAATATAGATTATTGCGCTATAGCCCAGATGTTGCCATATGTTCGACCCTATGAACAGCGTCCTGAACCATTTTGGCGAGGAAATAAGTGCTCCGCCCTTCCATCCGAAGAATTCCGCAAGTCTCGTCAAAACGCCCGTGCTCTTGGTAAAATCATACAGAATGGAAACCACTACCACTACCGAAATAAAATAAGGCAGATAGGAAATGGTCTGCACAACCTTCTTGAATTTCTTGTTTCTGACCTCGTTCAGACACAATGCGAATATGATGGGAAACGGAAATGAAAACAACAGTCCGAAAAAACTGATCAAAAGCGTGTTCTTAATTACTCTGAAAAAGTATTGGGAATGGAAGAATTTGATGAAATTATCCAGCCCGACGAATTCACTTTTGAACAGTCCCTTTTTAATGTTAAAATCCTCAAAGGCCATAAATATGCCTGCCATGGGAATGTAGTGAAAAACGATAAAATACACCAGAACCGGCAGAAACAGCAAATAAAGCACCTTGTTCCTTTTAAAATCGGTTCCTATGATCTCGAATCTTGTTTTTTTACAAGGGACTACTGCTGCCCTCTTCATAAGTAACCTCCTGCTGTCAGAAAACCCGGGTGGGCAATTCCCTCCCGAATTCTCTTCTTACATAAACCCATTTTATCGATTATTGTAGCGGTCCAATGCTGCCTGCTTCAGTTCGATACATCTCTCTATGCCCATGTCCCTGAGCGTCTGTCTGAAGGAATCATAATCATTCAGCGACATCTGACCGAGCAGGAATTTAACGTTGCATTCCTGCACATAGGTCTCAATGTCGGTGAAAAGTCCCGCAAGCTCACTTTCTTCCGCAGTAGTCTGAGTGATCCTGTCGGGAATGTATGCCACTGCAGGATACTTGGACCAGATCTTGTAGCCTGACTGCTTGTTTGCATCTGCCTGCTCAATGGCGGCGCCCTCTACCTTTATGGGAGGATTCTTTGTCCAGTACTTTGTGAGTACCGTTGCGGAATCAAGTCCGTCCGGATTTGAATAACGGAAATCGTAAATGGCAATACGATGATAAGGGTCACCGTCATCGGCAAGTCTCCAAACTCTGTCTTTTTCGGAATCAATACCGTAGTTTGCATTTAAGTAGATATCGCGTGCATAGAATCCGTCAACCCATCTTATGGCAATGTCACGATATTCACTGTCTGCACTGATGGTCCAAACCGTACCCGAAAGAAGATCTTCACCCGCTGAAGGCTTTCTGTACTCAGGATTGGCTGCGTTTACACTCTTCTTGGGCTGTTCACAGGGAACCAGCCAGAAGTCCGGGTTGGATGCACCTCTCTTAACATAGGTGTCGGAAAGTCTTGAACCATAGTCTATGAGCGAACCGATCTTGTCGTTCAGCTGCATATCATTGTCTGCCGCAACTCCAAAGGACCGTCTTGTTGAGAAATCCTGATCGAGATAGCCCTTTTCGTACCAGTCGTGCATAAACTTAAGATACTCGCAATAGGCATCATCCAAAGGTCCGTAATGTACCTTGCCGTCCTTCTGATAGAATTTTGGCGCTGTTCCGAACCCTGCCATGAATTCACCGTAATCTACGCCATTGTAAGAAGTATAAAAAGGTGCTTCGATACCGAGCTGTTCCTTGAACGCCTTCATTACAGCAGTCCACTCGTCATAGGTCTTGGGTATCTCCATACCTACCTTGTCCAGGAAGTCCTGACGTATGCAAAGACCTCTGTCTGTGGTGATGTTTTTGCCCATAGCCTTTGTGATGCCCCAGAAGCCGTAGAGATTACCCTCATCGGTAAACGCAGATTTTCCCGTGGATTCATTTGCCTTGAGCCAGCTTACATAGTTGGGGCAAAGGTCATAATTATCACATATGTTCACAAAGTATCCGTCTTCGATCGCTGCATCCTCTCCTCTTTTGTATGTGCAGCTGTCCGCATATGCCATCACGATATCAGGCATTTTTTCTGCTGCGAACAAAAGCTGGAACGTATCCTTTTCCGTTCCTACCGCAGGCATAACAAATTCCACGTGAACGTTGGTCAATTCTTCATACCACTGCCAGAATTCACCTTCGTTGGGATCTGCTATCGTCCCCAGAGATTCAGCGATGGGAGCCCAGAGTTTGAGTGTAACCTTTTTCTCGGTAAGAGGATACTTTTGCTGATTTACCTCTCCCTGCACGGTTTTTGCCTCGGGAAGGCCCGCATAGCCTTTAACGGTTGTTTTGCCTGAAGCGGAGTCCTTGCCGTTATCAGTCTCTGCCTTACCTTTTCCGCAGCCGCCCATAAGTCCCATTGTAATGGCAACGGCCATTACGACTGCAATGATTCTCTTTCTCATGTTTAACCCTCCTTTGAATTTAAACATATAATTTAAAATGAGTGATCCTCATTTAAATATCCTTCTCCTCAGATATCGCTCCCATTTGAAGCGATCACCTTTTTAAACCAGTAATAGCTTTTCTTTAAGTACCTTTCCATGTCCAGTTCATCCTCATCCGTTCTGTTGACATAGATGAAACCGTATCTCTTCTTCATGGTCCCCGAAGAACTCAAGATGTCTATGGGTGCCCAGGTCAAAAAGCCCATCAGATCGACCTTGTCCTCTTCAACCGCTTTCTTAAGCTCAACCAGATGTGAATTCAGATATTCGATCCTGTAATCGTCGGAAATAACCCACTTTTTTTCTTTGTCCGGATTCTCAGGCTTTTCATCCGCCCCCAGCCCGCACTCTATCATGAAAACAGGCAGTCCGTAACGGTCATATATGCTCTTGACCGCTATCCTGATCCCCACCGGATCGATAGCCCATCCGAAGTCGCTCTTTGAAAGATACGGATTGTCACTTTCGCTGTAAGGCTTTTCCACCGAGGAAACCCCCGATCTGTAGTAACTCAAGGGAATGAAATCCATCCTCGATCCCGATATGCTTTCGAGATCCTCTTCCGCCGGAACGAACCCCGCCTCCTTCCATTTTCTCAGAAGTGTCTTCGGATATCTTCCCGAAACAAAAACCGTAAGATGCGTGAAGCACTGCTTCTCGCCAACCATCTGTGCCGTAAGCACGTCCCCCGGTCTGCAGGTTTTAGGGTAGAAGGGCATGAAATGCACCATCCCGCCCACCTTTGCTTTGGGTGCCCATTTTCCCGCAAGCTGCTTCACCTTTGCGCTCGCAAGAAAATGATGATGAAAGATCTTTGCTTCGATCAGCTGCTTCTCTTTATCGGGCGTGTCTGCCGGTATCCGATCCACTGCAAGGTCTATGGCAGCATTCTGTTCATTGAAGGGAATGTACATTGAGACCGCATCGCCGAAATGTTTGATGACCGTTTCCGCATAGCATGCATATGCTTCGTAAACCCTTCTGTCGCTCCACCCCCCGTATTTGCGGTACAGTGCCAAGGGCATATCGAAATGGTTCAGGCAGACCAACGGTTCCATTCCTCTCGCCTTCAATTCCCCGATGAAGCTGTCGTAGAACCTGAGTCCTTCGTCGTTCACTTTGCCTTCGCCCTCGGGATATATGCGCGACCAGTCAATGGAAAAGCGGTAGCAATTAAAGCCCATTCCTTCAAAAAGCGCCATATCGCTCCTGTATCTGTGGTAAGTGTCTATGGCTGTGTTCCATGAGGTGGTGTGACCGAGACATGTATTTATATCGTTATAGGTGGAAGGTCCCTTGCCGCCTTCCTGCCACGCGCCTTCCGTTTGCATGGAGGAAACCGACCCTCCCCAGTAAAAGCCTTTTTTAAACGCCATTTTATTTTCCCCCGTACTTGTTGCCCGAAATATATCATCCAAAAGGCAAAGCTTCAATAACTTCGGGCGCTTCGGGAACGACCGTCCGAAATTTGCAAATAAAAAAGCCTTCAAAATGAAACTTTGTTTCATTTTGAAGGTAAAATACCCGATCCGTTTTCTCTGCCTTTATTCTCCCTTATTGTTGTAATCATAAAAAAGCTTCATGGAGGTTAGAGCGTCCGCATCGTTTTCCTTATTCTTGTCATAGTTAATGACCATCGACGCCACAAAAAGCACATCCAATACGTATTTCATAGCTGTTGCACCATTCACGCCCGTGGTCATGGCCAGCGTAACATTCCCCTTTCCGTTAGCTATCTTCAGATAGTCGTTGCAATACGTCTGTATCTCTTCAATGTTCCCGCCAATGATCCCCAAGGTGTAGTATCCGTTAGCCTTCATGGTCTTAGCGGTCTTAACAATATAAGGATTTCTACCGCTCATCGAAAGAACAATGGCAACATTGTTTTTCTCTTTCCGTCTGGATTCAATGGCGTGGTCGTTGATCCCGCAAAAAGCTCCCGCTCTGATACCTATGGAATTCAGCAAAAAAGCAAATATGCTCCCAAGATCGTATGCAACTCCCAGGCCGTAGATCTCCACAAAAGGCGCCTTGGATATCTTGTCTGCCGCTCTCTTCACAACGGTCTCATCGATCCCCATCCTTGTGGAATTGACCGCGGTGTCATATATCGCCGGAATGACATTCAGCACTGAGGATACAGAGCTTTTCTCATCAATGGAATTCTCTTCCATCAACACGCTCATCCGATACATTTCCTTGATCTCGCTGTCAAAAGCCCGCATAAAATCACGGTAGCTTTCAAAACCAAGTTTTTTGCAAAACCTTATGATCGCCGCCTTACTTGTATAAGTCTCTTTGGCAAGCTGCTCCGTTGTCATCCCCGTGCACTCTTCCTTTTGCTCTAGGATGTAATCCGAAATAGCCTTCTCAGTTCCCGTAAAATCCTTCTGCGCTTTCAACTGCTCAAGTATCATCTGTATCTCCTCACTTTTGACCCCGACGTTTCCGCAGGTTTTATCAAGCAAAAAAAGAGTTCTTCTATCATACTATCCGTATCTTTTTCGATATTATCACCGCAGGCTTAATGTTGCAAGGTTGCATCGAACTTCGCGATATCAGCTATATCCGAATCCAAAACCTCAGCAATCACAAACCAACCTGCCATATCGCTCGTACCTATTTCCGGATGATTTGTCTGTACTACATCCAGACAAAAAGTAGAATCACCATAAGAAACGTCTTGGATTGCATATCGGAAAGATCCGCTGCTTGCTTCTACATATGCGAGAACCAACGTGTGATCAGCAAAGAAACTATTGTCATATGAGGCCGTTACTTCATTGAAAGAAAGCACTTCATCATATCCTTGATCAAGCGTCAGGATATCTTTGTAGCTCTCTTTGAAGCGATTCAGATCTTCCAAGGTGTCCAGTTTAGATACCGGAAGATGCCGAACGGAACTGATAATCATCTTTTCCCCGTTCAGACAATCGCGCATCATGCCTCCTTCGGTCCAATTTGCATATGCAACCGTTGTCTTTATATCTACTATGGTATTTGTATAGTCTTCACTACTATTCTGAATAGTATCGAAGAGCATCTGCCTGATCCTGTCAATGTACTCTTTCTTGCGTTTTTCTACCGTAGCCGGGTCTTCATCTTTCCGAATGATCCAGTATTCTGATATATAACTGGAGATAGGATTTTGCCACGGAATGATGAAAACATCTTTCTCATCAATATCATATGTGATAAGGATAGCCCTCATCTCTGCAATCGAGACACCTTTTAGTTTCATCCGTTCCTCAAGAGTCTTGATCCGGTTCGTCCCAAACATCAGTCCGCAAGAGTAGCTATCCGGCGCCATCTGCCACACATAGAGTTCAAGGCCTTTAGATGTACTCAGATCAAAATACTCAGGATACTTTTCTCTCAGGAAGTCCAGGTCAACCGTTTCTGTTCCCCAAATCTCATCTTGGGTGTAAACCCTTGCGGTTACCAGCACATCTTTATCCGGCATGATAAAAGAATATCCCCAATAATCGCTGTCATAATGTGTTTTTCCAATCTCCTGACCGTCCACGTAAACAAGGATATCCGCATCGAAAAGGACTTGTGTTCTCACCTCAACTGTATCTCCGGTTTTTGCCCCGGAAGGGGTGCTGATGAAATCCTTTGCAGTATCTCCAAGTTCATACCTGATTGTGAAATCTCCGTTGTTGCTTATCGAAAATGGATCTGTCATAAGGCAAACTGCCAGAACGATACATGCAACGATGGCGATCAGAATGACCCAGAATGCTGGCTTTTTGTAATTCAAAACTCCCTTGACCCTTTCTTTCACACCTACCTCCCCGAAAGCAAGCGGGCAGGCTGCAATTCTCTTTCTCGGAAAGCTGCAGTCCAGAAGCACCTGTGAATACGTTGCCATATCATCCTTGTCCATATCACGGATGACTTTCTCGTCACAGGCCATCTCAATATCCCGGCAAAGTAGAATATAAGCGATCCAGCACAAGGGATTAAACCAATATACAGACAGCAGCAAAAATCCCAGCGGCTTCCACCAGTGATCACGGCGCTGAAGATGAGCAGTCTCATGACGGAGCACATAGTCAAGCGTTTCTCCCTGCAAGGAAGAAGGCACATAGATGACCGGCCGAAGGACCCCCAGAATGAATGGTGCTCTGACCTCATCACAGGAAAGGATACCCTCATTAATGGGGACACATACCGAAACAGTTTTTTTCAGCTTCAGATAACTGACTAATGCATAAGCCAGCATAACAACTATACCGGCGGCCCATACTGCCGCAATAATCGAGATGATCACCTGCAACGGATTAACGCTTGACTCCGGGGACGGAGAAAACGAATCTGAAATGACAGGATTGACCGCCTCGTTGATGAGAGTGATCCCTGAATTGATGTAAGGCTCATTCTGAAGCGCAATGTTCGACGGAATCGTCTCACCGCTCGGAATCAGACTGAACACGCTTTCAAAAGAGAACGGGCAAATGAGTCGGACTGCCACCAGCCCCCACAGAAGGCAAGCAACCCATTTCGGCGCTTTTTTCAGGAGCAGCCTTGCAGGAACAACCGCCAAAATCAGCCAGCTTGCCGTAATGCTCATATTCAATATTTTGAGGAAAACAGCGCTCATGTTCAGCCCTCCTTGAAAGCATCGATCATTTTCTGAATCTCATCGGCCTCTTCAGCCGATATGTTTTTCTTTGAGATAAATGCTGCAATAAATGCAGGCAGAGATCCTTTATAGGAATCTTCAATGATCTGCTCACTCTTGGCAGAATAGAATTCTTCACGCGTAACCAGAGCCACAACGACCCCATCTTTGTTCTGCAACAATCCTTTTTCACAGAGTTTGCGCAGCACTGTATAGGTCGTTGGCCTCTTCCAACTCAATTCTTTTTCACATATTTTTGCCAGTTCAGCGGAAGCAATCGGTTCATGCGCCCAGACAATATCTGCAAAACGTTCCTGTATAGCTCCAAGCTCAAAGTCTTTCATATACGGCTCCTCCTTCCGGCCTGTTTATCAGAATAAACAGTGTCTTTAGTTTACTCGAATAAACAAAACCTGTCAAGAGGTTTTTTGCCCGATGCGCTTTATATCACACCAAAAAGGCTCTCAACAACGTGTATCTCTGCGTCATTGAGAGCCAATATTAACCATCCGGCCATATTCACCTGTAAACCATACGGTATTATTCAAACTCGATAATCAGTACTGTATTTAGTGATGTGGTTTCTCTTTTGGGACTATATCTTGTATAGAGTTTCCAATTATTCCATGGATTATTTGGTTTTTTAAGGATTTTTGCAACCATGGTGCAACCGTTATCCCCCACTTTATATACCACCTGGAAGGTGGGGGATAAATATTTCTACCTCAGCAACTTCTCTACTTATATCATGTATTTTTTCTTCAAATCCACATAGAAATCCCTATCAACAAAATTTTTCTTCGGTCGATGTGAGGGTCATGTAGCAACTCGTGTTACTAAAGTTATTCTTTATTACCTTCCACTTTTTTGTTTCAGGATCCTGTTTTATCTCTCGTCTCCATAAGAGAGCTTTTCTAATGGCTACATGGACGTTAGCGCCCTTTCTTACGTTATTCTTTGCCCCCCACGCCTTTAATGCTGCCTGGGCAGCTTCCGTTTGGGACATGGTAACGACTGACTTGTCCCCTGCGTTATCGTAAGTGAACACTATCGTTTCTGCGTACATCGGGTCTTCCGTATAAAACACGTAAAACTTACCGGCATATTGATTACCGGGGACCGTCTGGCTCCCGGTTACTTTCGTTCCTTTCGGCGTCTTTATGGTCCAGCCGTTTGTCCCCACGCCTCCCTTAACTATCCACCACACGCTACTCCCGCTCTGCAGCCAGATGTCCGTTAAGAATGTCTGGAACGAAAAGTCACTGATATGGGAGCCATGGTAGTTCTCGTTGACTAATTCAGTGGAAGCGTTATCTCCGCCATTAAGTGCATATGCCGCCTTGGCTGGCAATAGAATTGAAAGCATCAGTGTTAAACACAAAGGAAATATCAGCTTCTTAGATCTCTTCATTTTTTGTCTTCCTTTCATCTTTTGTCTATATACAAAGTGGCATAATAAGCGTACATTTCTCTGTTTTAAAAGTGGTCATAGAAAGTCCAAACGGTTTCCAAAAAACATAGGCATTCTCTACGATGTATTATGTGAAAAAGGAGCTCAAAAAATGAAAAGACGTACAAAAAAAGCGCCTGATCTGTCAAAGACAAATCAAACGCTATTTTTTTGTTGTTTTCATCTTTCATACTTTCCCATCCAAGGGAATCATCCATCATCGTTAGGAGTTTAATTACTTTTTGTCGTATCCGAAGGGATGAGCAAGGTATTCGTCAACCGTTATCTCTACATAGGTTCCATCGACGAGTTTAAGCTGTACAAAAGTGTCAGCTGTAAACTTATAAGTGTGTCCGTCATCGGGGTCTGTCCATTCGCATACTTCAGGATCACCAGGATCTCTATGAATCATCTTTCCTACGACGAAATCATAGGATGTTGTGAAGTAACACTCTTCAGGAGCATTCGGGCCGCAAAATCTTGCATATGTTCCATCCAAGCTTTTCATGGCGTTGATTGTTGTAAAAATCTCCTTACCATTCACATAGTAATAAATGTAGTACTGATAGCTTCTTTCCAAGTTCCAGATCTCTGGGTGATCGTAGAACAGGTTACCGCTCCGTCCTATGGAATCAGGGTCTCCATATACCGCTCCACGGGAATTAAGCTTTACAGGTACCGGCGTGGGCGTTGCTGTGGGAATCGGTGTAGGGGTGGGTCCGGTGGTGGTTACGGTGTTAGGGTCGATGTAACCCACGTAGCCGCCGAGCTTTACCTTACTCCACTTATTCTCATGGATCCCGATCCTCTGCAGTTTTGTGTTCGCAGGAACCGTTGTTAAAAGCTTGCTGTTCGTATCAGCATCGGCTCTCAGGTTCGCTTTCTTCGTTGTCCACACATAGTCATTTACTTCCTTCACAGGTTCCGGTGTAGGGGTCGGTGTAGGGGTTGGTGTATTACTGGGTGTGGGTATAGGTGTACTTGTAGGCGTCGGGATAGGTGTCCACGTGGGTGTAGGTGTATTCGTTACAGTAGGTGTCGGTGTGGGCGTTACCGTATCCGTCGGTGTGGGGGTGGGTGTGTTTGTGGGTGCCTCGGTCACTGTCGGGATCGGTGTCCTTGTGGGGTAAGGCGTCGGTGTTGCATAGTCGCTTGCATCCGGTATCAACTTCGCACAGCCCGCAAGTCCCATCACAACCACTAAGATGATGATGATCGATGAAATTTTTAAATTCCTCATAAGTTAGCTCCTTTCATAATGTTTGTTAAAAAACATTATGAAAAAATGATGATAGATGAAAAAATGTTCGTTATGTTTACTCACTTGCGACTGTGTATTATACCACAGCGGGATATGCGTATCAAGGTGCATACGACGTTACTTTGCTTACTTTTCGAATCTTATGTTACTCAAGATCACGTTGTTATAAAAATTTACGGTCCGGGGATCCTGCCTGCAATCCCAAAGTTCGATATACATACCCGACGATGCAAAGTTGTTTATAGATCTATTAAGACTTCCTGTCAATGTTTATTAGTACAGGTCGGAGTAGACGCAGGTGTTGCGACCCTCCGGCTATCCGGTGACTAATACCCTTTAATCTGCCCTGAGGTCTGCACGACCATTTCATAATATTCATCTTCAAATACCGAAGGATATCCCTGAACAACCACAACGATTGACCGGTTCGGCTCAACTATGATATCGCTTGTTAGCTCATATGCGTATCTCGGTCGTTCCAACATGTCGTTAAGTATATCCATTCTCTCTCTTACGGCTTTTTCTACTGAATACTGCACGTACGACCTTATCCTGTCTTTTGACGACTCAACATGGTCGTAACGACCGTTTATAAAGACTTCGCCACCAAGAGTTATTGTTTCTTTAACTGCCGGATCCGTAGAAGAATAAGGAACAAGTTCGCTCGTCTTCGGGATATAATATCCCTCGTCCGTGGGATAACATATGTAAAAGCCGTTATTTTCCATTATTACAATTGCAGGCGTGAAGAAATAACCTTCTTCCTTGATTGTTTTATTGGCAAGGGCAAAGCAGACAAAGTATTTATCCACGACATTTCTGACGGCAGTCTGCGAACCCTGTTCGTTTTTCAATTCATGCATTGCCGCAAGTGTTGCAAATTCAACGCTTATATCCTTGGAAATACTCAGGAATATCCTAAAAACGTATCCATTCTTTTAGGATTACATATAAACTTAAACCCTGTTCCAGAAGATTTTTTTGCATTTACCCCTCTGCAAATAATGTATAACCCTATATTTTTTCTTAATAGCTATATCGCATGTAAACAAGGAGCTTCTCCTCAAAAACTACTAATCAAAGGGGCCGGACAAACCATCTCTATTCGTACCGGAAATGCCATTTCATTGATAATTCTTTGGAAAGAGAGTGTGTCTAATGATATTCAAAAACAGATACTATCTATACTACAAGAGAATTTTAGATTTCGTTTACTTGAATATTATTCTAATAGATACTCTCTACGTTCAGTGTCTTCCCCAACAAATGTTATGGCTGCAAATTATGGACACCTGAGATGAACAGAGAAGGAAGAGCATTTGTTGAAGCATCTTTGTTTCCTAACAATTCAAAAAAACAAAAGATCCTTGAAGACATCATACGCAATCAAAATTAAGAGTCAAAATTTATATATCTATTCCTACCCTTTCACCAAACAAAACTAATGCCGCAGTTTTCTCTGCGGCATTAGTTTTATACTCTACGCTTCCTCCGATGGCATCAATTGCGATTCATGCTTTTTAAAGAAATCAACACGAGGCAAAAGGTATTTCAATTCATATTCAGACAAATCTCCCACATACGAAGATATCGGTTCGAGAATTTTGTCCCAGTTCCATAAGGATTTATCCATATTCATATACTCCCGAAACATTTCACAACCATCCGGAGCAATCGGATGCAATAATATAGCCATAACTTTGCATGCATAAAAGCAATCTGCCACTCTCTGCATGCGAAGTTCCGCATCACCACTTTTATCTGCATCTCTCACTCCGTTTACCCAATGCTTATTCACTTCTCTGATATAATCGTCAAGGACATATGATATACGATGGAAATCATGATTATACATATGGCGCTCATACTCTAAAACAGTTTTCTCTGACAAATCCAAGATTGCCTGCGAAATACTATTTGACGGTACCCTACCATTATTATCATTCTGAGCGGCATAAAAACAAGAGCGGATTAATCTGTTATATACATTTGTAAGAAGATTTCCTTCTTTTAATACCATATCAATTCCGGTTCTCTCTTCCTGCGGCATATAGACCTGTGGCTTGAATCCTACACTCTTTGATGAAAGTCCCAAACTCATAAAATGCATTCTTAGCTGCTCAGGCGTATAATGCTCCAGGAGCTCATCAGCCATAGGCGGCTTGATTTCAGAACTACTGCTCGCCTTCGTATCCATAAACAGTACATGCCTATTGGAAATAATATGGGGAAGATTAATCTTTTCCATATCCGGCTGTTTACCCTTAGAATATTTCAGTGCTGTTAACATTGCCATTTCTGCGATTGCATAGAAATAAATATTGTCTTCACCAATAAATTGATACACCATTGCATCCTCTGCATCCCACCATTTTTTCCATTCGTCCTCCGGCAACCCCATGTCTTCTAAATAAGCCTTCGTGAATGATATCGGTGCCCAGAGCGATTCCGGCCATACCCAGAAAGTAAGATGTTCCATGCCGTCTCTTTCCGGCACACTTACACCCCAATCAATATTTCCGGATAAACGGAACGGGACCAAAGTTTTCCCCGAAGTATAATGAATATTTCTTTCTTCCAAGACTTTTTTTGCCGCATCCCGCGCATCTAAATCTGCAAAAATGAACTGTACAAAGGATTTCTTTTCTTCATCCATCGTTTCATGCATTGGGAAAAAATGTTCTAATTCCTCTTGATTTGCCATGTTCTTTCTGGGAATATATATCGAAGGCTTTTTCAGAGATTCCTCAATTACATCTAACTGAAATCTTCTGGTATTGGAATATCTTCTAAGTGCATCATTCCGTTCTTTCATCATATCAATAAGTGACTCAAGACAAAAATACCAATTGTCGACAGATTTCAATATCGGCTTCTTACCCGTCAACGCACTAATAGGGGATATCAATTCAGACGGCATGTACTGATGTCCCAGCGAACATTCATCCGCATAGGCTTTCTCAGAGGTGCAACCGGGAATGGGGCATCTGCCAATCACCTGCCTTCCATTTAAAAAGGTATCCGTATCCTCATCATAGAACTGCAATGTTGAAAGCTTTTCGATATATCCATTCTCGTACAATCTGTTAAATATTTCTGCGGAAAAACGTGAATGCATCATACCCGTTTTCCCCAACGCTGAAGCGCCAAATATGTCAAGGCTGATTTTATAATCTTGTAATGTCTTCTTTTGTTTTTCATGATTATCTGATACATATTCTTCTATCGTACCTGTATAACCACTTTCCCGCAATTTTCTGTATGCCTCCTTAATAGGGGAACCATAACAATCTGTGCCCGACACAAAAATGACATTTTCTTCACCAATTCTGTCCCGCAGAAATCGTGCAAAAATATCAGCGTGTACAAACATCCCTCCTACATGCCCAAAATGGAGCGATTTGTTTCCATAGGGCATACCACCTGTTACAACTGCTCGTTTTGGAAATACCGGTCTTTCACCTTTTTCAAGTCTCTTATTCATCTGACTTCCTCCTTTAATATGAAATGATGTTTTCCTAGCAGTAGGCAGGTAATAAAAAAATCCCTGTAACTGCTAAATACAATTACAGGGACGAATTAATCGTGTTGCCACCCTATTTCCTGAAATTATCACTAATCCCAGCTCTACAAGTACTCCTCAAAAAGATTTTATACTCTGGTTCTGTAACGGGAACTCCCGTCATAGCATCACTTATTCTCTACAAAATAAGATCCGTATGCAGCTCCGAGGCCTGTTTCATCCAATTTCCATCGCTTTCTCTCACCACCAAAAGCTCTCTGTAGACGTCTCAAGGGATTACTCTTCTCTTCATAGCCTTTATAATATATTAATGGGATTGTAGTAAATCTATACCCACATGTCAATCACTTTTTCCCAAAATGCCGCAGATTCCTCTGCGGCATTCCTTAAATACATATTCAAATTATTCCGGCAACAAATTGATAACACATTTTTGCAACCAATCTGCAACCACGCTTCCCAAAAGTCCAGTGTTTTCGGGCATCCTGAGCATTTTTTTACTATTCCATCTCTATACTGTAAGCTATATATTGAGTTTACTTAGTCCATTTCTGTCCATATCTGGTATAGATTTTACAATTATTCTACCATTTTTCGGCGTAAACGAGTTTTTTTGGATACATTTTAGATACATAGACTCAACGTTTCTCAATCCACCGCACCTCAGCCCGGCTTTATAATTCTTTAACCTTTAAGGGTTTCAAGAAATCTTTTTTCAAGTCTCTTGCCGAATGGAATATCATCAATTCAGAACTCGTCAACGAATTATTAGCGGCCTTATATTTTAATAATTCAAGCGTACATATCATATCGATCGATCCGCATTTTCCATAACATTAATTTTAACGCAAATGGTAATGTTGTAATAATAAACGATACAATAAAAAAGAAGCCTCTGGTATCACTAAAATACCGGAGGCCAACACCACTTTCTCTACCTTATCCAAATCCGCGAGCAGTGTACTCTTGTACAACTTTGCTCGTTGGGGAGATTTTCCCCAATCCCCTTTGAACAGAATTTTCAAATCTGACTGCGCTCGTAAACGAGCTTTATTACGCTTTGCAGCATTTCTTCGAATCACAACTTTTATAAAATCCATCCAAGATTTTTTGAATCATTCTCAGACTTCCTTTGTGTTTTTCATGGTAATTGCCTTCCTTTAATTGAATTTATAGAATCCCGATGCTCTTTTTCCTCAGTTCACAGGGCTCAAGGCATCGAGATTTTTAATTTTGAAATTTCCGATGCCATATGTCATTGAAACCAGACCTTTAGGGCATCGGGATTTTTGATTTTGGGAATTTCCGATGCCATATCTTCTTGAAATCAAGCCTTTAGGGCATCGAGATTTTTAATTTTGAAATTTCCGATGCCATATGTCATTGAAACCAGGCCTTCAGGGCATCGAGATTTTTAATTTTGAAATTTCCGATGCCATATGTCATTGAAATCAAGCCTTTAGGGCATCGGGATTTTGATTTTGGGGATTTTCCGATGCCATATGTCATTGAAACCAGGCCTTCAGGGCATCGGGATTTTGATTTTGGGATTTTCCGATGCCATAGGCCAGCGGAATATGCTATTCAGGGCATCGGGATTTTGAAATTTGAAATTTTCGATGCCCCCGCCATTTTTGAGGCGGTGGGCATCGAAATAATAGAATTTATTCCTTAGAAAAAACATCAATTTGTCGTCACTCAGGTCACTCCCACTCGATCGTACCTGTGGGCTTGGGAGTGAAATCGTAAAGCACTCTGTTCACGCCGGGAACTTCATGTGTGATACGATCCACAATATGGCACATCAGATCGAAGGGTATGTTCTCAACTGTTGCCGTCATCGCATCCTGAGTATTGACAGCGCGTATGATAACTGACCATTCAAAAGCTCTCTTACCGTCCTTTATACCTGTGGACTTGAAATCCGGAACAACGGTAAAGTACTGCCATACCTTGCCGGCCAGACCATTCTTTGCAAACTCCTCGCGAAGGATCGCATCCGACTCACGAACCGCTTCCAGCCGGTCTCTTGTGATGGCTCCGGGGCATCTTACTCCAAGTCCGGGTCCCGGGAAGGGCTGACGGAATACCATGTTATCGGGAAGTCCCAACTGCTTTCCGACAATGCGGACCTCATCCTTAAAAAGGATCTTTACAGGCTCCACAAGTTCAAACTTCATATCTTCGGGAAGACCACCCGCATTGTGATGAGCTTTAATGCCTTTCTCACTCTCAAGGATATCCGGCCATATGGTTCCTTGAGCAAGGAATTCAACGCCGTCCAGTTTTCTTGCTTCTTCGGCAAAAACCTCGATGAATTCTCCGCCGATTATCTTTCTCTTGGTTTCAGGCTCCGTAACTCCTGCAAGCTTATCAAGGAAACGATCTGTAGCATCCACATAGATCAAATTTGCTTTCATCTGATTTCTGAACACTTCGATAACCTGCTCGGGTTCACCCTTACGAAGCAAACCGTGGTTAACATGTACGCACACCAGCTGTTGTCCGATAGCCTTTATCAAAAGCGCAGCCACTACCGATGAATCAACTCCGCCCGACAAAGCCAGGAGCACCTTTTTGTTTCCCACCTGTTCCTTTACCAGCTTAACCTGCTCTTCAATAAAAGCATCCGCCAGCTCGGGCGTTGTGATACGTACCATATCATCCGGTCTTCTGATCTCACTCATTACAATATCCCTCCAATTATAATATGCATAAAATACAAAAACAGTTTACACTAAAATAATATCAAAAAATGAAACAATATAAAAGATTATGTTTTTTTAATTTTGCTTTGCATACCTATATGGTAAAATTTCAATTAATAACTATATGATCCTAAAGGAGTGGAATTATATGGAAAACATTCAGGAAACAAAGAAAGCTACCGCAGAAGAATTGTTGCAGGAAATGCTAAACCATCAAAAACGCAATTCACGTATAACCAAGATAGCTGCTTTCACGGTCATATTCGGAGTTATCGTGCTCACCGCATCACTTATCCTGATCATACCCAGAACCCTGGATTTTATAGCCCACGCAGAAACAAGCCTTTCCGAAGTCGACAAGCTCATGGCAGAGTCCGAAGCAGCTTTCAGTGAGATCAATGAAGCAGCTTCCGAGGCCAACACTATGATGACTCAGACAAACGATGTCATAATGCCCAAGGCTGTTGCTTTCATCGACCATGCGGAAGCAAGCCTCTCCGAGGTTGACGTTTTGATCGCCCAGACCGAGAGCAGGATGAGCGAAACAGAAAAACTGATCGCCAAGGCCGATGAAGCTATGACAGAAATACAGGGTACCACGACAAAGTTCAACCTGGTTCTCGATCAGGCAAGTGTTCTCATCGATAACGCAAACACCATGGTTGAAAACAATACGGAGGCCATTACCGAAACCGTACAAAAGCTCAACAATGTTGACTTTGAAACTCTGAACAATGCCATCAAGAACCTGAACGATGCCATAGAGCCCCTCGCGCGGTTCGCCGGTATGTTTAAATAGTATAAAAAAATCGCCCAAACGGGCGATTTTTTATTGTTTTAAAAGTTGCTTCCGTTCCATCCCCAATCCGATAGTCCGTGATAGGTGACATAGATATTACTGCCGGGAATGTTCAATACTTCGCTGTAGATCCGGCAGATCTCACCGGTCATCTTATTATATGCACTCGGGGAAGCATTTCCGAAAAGGCTCACTTCGACGTAAGCACCTTTTTCCAGCTTCTTTCCTCCAAGATAAAGGTCATAGGAGTCCGCTATTCCCACCATCAGATAGGTTTCTGTCTTGTTCAGGGTAGCGATCGCCTTTCCCAGACGTGATTTAATGGTTTCCTTTTGGTCCGCACTGAGCGAAACCGTGATCTTAGAATCAATAAACGGCATATTTTTCCTCCTTTTAACAAGCCAATAAAGTGCTACAGATCCTTAATAAAAAACCGTGTCATACTGCCGAATTCCACAAAATATGGCTTAATTTTAGCAGTTTGTTGTCAAAAAACAATATCTATCCGATCAAAAATTCTCCGTCCACCAGCGTATACAATGCATCTGAATAACCCCCGTGCTGAACATCCGAAAGATCTTCTCCGGGCGGAAATTCCGGATATAAAGTCGGGAGATTGGTCAATTGCCTGTATTTCTTGATAGTTTCCTTCTTAACACCGCAACCCGCAAAAGGTACCTGTTACTGTGCTTCAAATGCCACTTCCACGTCGCCCACGGGACTCCTCAGGCTCACAAATGCCTTTCCTTTTTTCCCGGTACTCCTGAAATAGATCATCAGCTGACCGTGATAGGTGTTTCTCGTAGTCGAAACGTAATCCGACGTATCCGAAAGATCTCCGTTATCCATATGAACAATGCATACTTCGCCCTTTGCCTCTGCCGTCACGGGAATCGCTGCCTCTCTTGCGATGTTCCCTTTTGCATCGGATACGGTTACCGCGATCTGTCCGTAGGAAACACCGTCTGCGGTGATATTTCCGTCCACGAGTCTTGCGCACAACAGTCTGCCTGCATTGTCTGTCTCAAGCACATCCTCATATACGGATCCCTCTTTATCCCTGGCAACCGCCTTAAGAGATCCTTGTTCAAAGGGCACGATCAGGCTGAATTTGCCCATTTCGTCCCTCTCGACCTTTCCGAGAGACTTATCGTTCAAAAACAGCTCCACATCCTCCAGGTTTGAGTAAGCTTCAACCTGAATCTCATCGCCCTGCTCATAATTCCATATGAACTTTCTGAGTTCCATCCAACTCGGGCTGTCTTTTTTGCAGGTTGCAATTTTTACAAACCCTGCTTTTTCATTCCAGAAGCTTTTTCTTAAGTAGAAATCAGGTTTTTTAAAGCCTGCTGTCGTTAAATGTCCCGCTCTTGACCCATGCTCCGGCCAGCCCCTGGTTTCGCCGAGATAATCTATGCCCGTCCAAAGGCACTGTCCCGCAATATAATCATTATCGAGCACGGCTTTCCATTGCTTGTATTCGTGACCGTTCTCACTTCCGAAGATCGGCTTATCGGGGAATCTCTTGTGATCCTTTTCATAGAACTGTTCTTTGTAGTTGTAGCCTATCACGTCAAGTCGGTCAAAGAGTCCAGTATTGCTTGAAAGCTCCGGAAATGCGGATGCCAGTGAAACAGGTCTTGCAGTATCATATTTCTTAACAAGTCCCGTCAGCTCTTCCGCAAGTGCCACAAGCCTCTTTGCATCGGGCTTTTGCTCGTCATATTGTCTTTCCTGCGCAGGCTTTCCCGCGTCGTTGTTCCCCGTCATTTCTCCGAAACTCTTGTGACAATAGGGATCGTTGGGATAGTCGATCTCATTTCCTATACTCCACATGATAACGCTCGGATGATTGCGCCTTGCCTTGACAAAAGCTTCCACATCCTTTTCGTGCCACACGGGGTAATCCAGAAAATATCCCTGATGCTTCGGCGGATAGACGTTGTGTCCCTGCCACCATTTATTCTTCGGACCTTCCCATTCATCAAAGATCTCATCGATCACAAAAAAGCCCATCTCGTCACAGAGTTCATACAGGCACTCGGAATGAGGATTGTGGCTCATCCTTACTGCATTGGCTCCCATATCCTTCAGTTTCTCAAGTCGCCTTCTCCAAACGTTTTTTGGCACGGCATTTCCAAAGCTGCCCGCATCATCGTGAAGGCATATGCCCTTGATCTTCATTGAAACATCATTACAGAAAAAGCCCTTATCGGCGTCAAAGACCGTCTTTAATATGCCCACATTACTTGCATTCTCGTCTTTTTCTCCGTCACATTCCGTAACCGTCTTCCATTCATAAAGCCGGGGAGTGTCGGGAGCCCACAGTTCGAGATCTTCCGTCTTAAATTTAAAGGATATCGCAGCGGTTTCACCGGCCTTGATCCTTCCTTCCCACGCGGCTTTCTCTTTGCCGTTCAGGTAATCCGCGAGCTTGCATATGCATTCTGTATCCCTCTTGTTTACGACGATATGCTCCGTCTCGATCTCTGCTATGTTATCTCGGATGCTTGTGACCTTAAATACTCTTTCCTTTACGATCTCGTGAACCTTGGGCTGTATAAGGAGCTTTACCTCCCTTTCGATACCTGAGCCCGTATACCATCTGGAATCCGCAATATCCTCATGACTGACTCTCACGGTCAAAAGATTCCTTTTGCCCGCCCATACCGCGTGCGCTATATTCAGATCAAAGGAAGTGTAGCCGTTCGCCCAGCTACCGAGATAGTACTGATTGCACCATATCTGCGCATGCTTGTAAACGCCCCCGAAGCAAACTGTGATGTCCTTGTCCTTTGCGTCCTCAGGCATATCAAATGGGATCCGATACCATCCGATGCCGCCCGGCAAGTAACCTGTCCCGCTGGAATTCTCCTTCGAAAAGGGTCTGCTCACCGCCCAGTCATGGGGCAGCACCACGTCCTCCCATTCAGAGTCATCAAGATGCGTATTCCATGCATCCTCAACATCCTTCAATATAAATTTCACATTCCTCTGAAGCAGTTTTTGCATAATTCTTCCTTTCCGAAAAGTTGATAGCTATGTTCATAAAAGAATTATATATCGTAACCGCCAATAGTGCAAAGAGGAAAATGCCCTTGCATATCCCAAGGTCATATGCTATAATCCTCACCGTTACAACTGCCACCGGGTAGTGAATGCAGAAGCGTTCGTTTCACATCGTTAGGTCTTTGAAGATGTGGATCCGAATGCTATTTTTTTTCGGAGTGCAAAACATGTCAAAGATAAAAAGAATAGTCAACTACTTTACAATAACCGAAAAACTTTTGTGGCTGGTTTCCTGTTCCATGCTCCTGATCTCTTTCCTGATGTCGGACAGGACGGGAGTATTTAACCTCATCGCTTCTCTGATAGGTGCCACATCCATCATTTTTAACGCCAAAGGAAATCCCTGCGGACAGGTTCTGATGATCGTATTCAGCATCACCTACGGGATCACCTCCTATCACTGCGCCTTCTACGGTGAAATGATCACCTATCTCGGAATGACCATGCCCATGGCCTTTCTGGCTCTGATTTCCTGGCTCAAAAATCCATACAAAGGAAATCACGCGGAAGTGTCGGTGAACCGGCTAAAAAAAGGAGAGCCGCTGTTTCTGGCCCTCCTGAGCATTTTTGTAACCGTGATCTTCTACTTTATTTTGAAATACTTTAACACCGCAAACCTGATCCCCGGCACCTTCTCCGTGCTTACCAGTTTCCTGGCAGTCTTCCTGACTTACCGCCGCAGTCCCTGGTTCGCCTTTGCATATGCCTTAAACGACATGGTGCTCATCCTTCTCTGGATCCTGGCATCTATGGACGATCCCTCTTACATATCCATGGTGGTTTGCTTTGCGGCCTTTCTCTTTAACGATTTCTATTGCTTCATCCGCTGGAACAAAATGAAGGCAAGGCAGGCACTGCAATGATTTTAATTGCTTAATCTCACCCTGTCGATCACGGATTCTTTTCTTAAGGATCTGTTAAGCACGAGCGTGATGATGAATTGCAAAACTACCAGCACTGCGATCATAAGGATCATCTCATTCCTCGGAAAGATGAATCTGTGAATGTTGAAGACGCCTGCGTCTTTGGCCATCAGAAACACGCGATAACCTATGAAACTTCCTGCGCCTACAGCTATGATAATGATACCGAGGGTGTAAAACAGGCTTTCCGTAAACATCATCAAAAATAACTGTCTGTCGGACATTCCTACAGCCTGATAGATCCCGAATTCTTTTCTTCTGCTGTTCACGGAGCTGACCATGGTATTGATTATGTTCATGATGCAGATGGCTCCGAGCACCGCCAAAAAGGCATAGCATCCCGCTCTGATCACCGAGATCCCGATCTTCCACTGTTCGTACTCATCCTGCCAGGCATATGACCTGAGCCCCGCTTCTTCTTTGCAAAGAGCCTTAATGGCGCTTTCCGTTTCCGGATCGTACTTTTCATCGGCATATATATTGAGGTTGGTAACCGTCGAATAATTACTGAGTCTGTCAACCGCCTCCTCAGCCATGTAAAGGTACTTATTGTGGGAAAAACCCAGGGAATAATCGCCTATGGCTGCGATCTCGATTTTCTTAGTGATGATCTTATCGCCGTTGTCGATCTCAACCTCCAAAACATCTCCCAGACTCAATCCCGGATACCATACAAGCATATTCTTTTCGGCTATCACCTTGTCTCCGGACTTAAGTTCTTCATAGGTCACATGCCCTTCTGTTATGCCTTTTATGAGCATATCCGCATATTCCTCGTTAACCCCCGAAATGCCGAGCATTTCTCCTTCAAACCTCTCGCATTTTGCAAACTGCCCGTGCACCTCTTCGACTCTCCGGATTCCCGGGATACTCAGCAGTTCTTTTTTCAGTTCTTCATTTAAGGGATTGTTCCTTTGCACCAACCGCCATTCACGCTCGGGTCTACGCTCGTCGTTGTGGGCGATCACGGCCAGCACCTCGTATTCTCCCATAAAGCCCTCATTGGCGGCATCCACAGGGTCCGAGGACGAAAACACGGAAGCTACCACCATAA
>JAEEGL013315897.1_pt1 | contig 26420 bp, 19 predicted proteins | sample 9134231 | NCBI WGS metagenome assembly JAEEGL01 (sample SAMN16246548, study PRJNA631951) | gut metagenome | biome: gut microbiome; feature: rumen; material: fiber-attached | host: Bos | place: Iran: Karaj | collected 2018-10
TCTCGTCCTTGGCATACCAGCCTGTTTCATCGCCATACCACCAGCCTGTGGAATTCTGTCTCCAGCTGGCCTTGTATTTGTATGACCATATACCTGAACTGTTGAGCCAGTAACCGTCACAGTATTCGTTGGATGCCATTGAACCGTCGGACTTAAGGTAATACCATTCACCGTCATCCTCGATCCAACCGGTCGCCATGTCACCGTCATCTGAGAAGTAATACCATTTACCGCCGGAAGACTTCCAGCCTGTTACCATCTCACCGCCATCAGAGAAGTAATACCACTTGCCGTTAATTTGCTTCCATCCGGTTACCATTTCACCATCGCTGTTAAGGTAATACCAGTTGCTGCCTGACTGCAGCCAGCCAGTCTTCATTGCGCCTTCAGAATCAAGATAGTACCAGTTGTTGTTAGTCTTTTTCCATCCGGTTGCCATGTCACCGTCGCTGTTAAAGTAATACCACTTGTTGTTTACCTGCTTCCAGCCGGTCTGCATAGCGCCATCGTTATCGAAGTAGTACCACTTATCCTTGATCTCTTTCCAGCCCTTAGCCTGAGAACCTGTCTCATCGTAGTAATACCATGTATTGCCGGACTTCGACCAGCCTGTCTGAACATTGAAATGGATCGTTGCATTGTTAAAGATCTTGCTTACAGATACATCCTCAGGATCGAACATGATCTGATTCCACTGTGCTTCCGTGCCCTGATAGTAAACGTCAGTAAGTGCCGTACAGCCTGCGAAAGCTGTTGCATCAATGCACTCAACACTTGTGGGAATGGTTACGGACTTAAGATTCTTACAGTCAGCAAAAACCTTATACTCGATGTTGATCAAACTTGAAGGGAAAGTAAAAGACTCCAATCCAGAACCTGCAAAAGCAAAAGTATATATATTCTTTACAGTGGAAGGCAGATTAATTGATTTGAGTGAACCACAGTTTCTAAAAGCACTATACTGAACCTCTGTTACTGAACTTGGAATTACAACTTCTGTAAGGTTCGGGCACCTAATGAACATACCGCCTGGAACATCTGATACTCCGAAAGGTATAGTTGCCTTTTTCAGGTTGTCACTGCTTAATATACAAGAATTTATACATTCAGGAACAACTAACTCTGAAGCTTCAATATCATACCAGCTGATGTTTACCAAGTTATAATCAGAACTAATATTTTTAAGAACCGGACACTCATAAATATTAAGCGTACTAAAATTATCAGATGATACGACTATGTCTGTCAGACTTGCAGCTCCCTTTATATACTGATAAGTTATACTAGAGGGTATTTCAATTTCCGTTAAACAATTACAATACTGCAGACTAAGCTTCTTAACATTTAAATCTTCAAGAAAATCAAGAGAAGTAATACCCACACGATAGAATGAAACGGAATTTGCAGTAACCCCCTCAGGAAATTCCACCGTTTGAGCATTAGGGAAATCTGTCATGTAAAACTTAAATAACTCGCCGGAATAACCTGTGAATTTAACACTATTAGCTTTACAATTACCGCCATTAACTGAGGGAATACCCGCCACACTCTCAGAACAATCAATTTCCACATTGCAAATAGCATTTAAGATCTCATCATCAAAATCGCTGAAATCTAAACGGTCTTCATAATACTTAACCTTAAAATCACCATTTGAATACAACCAATAATCGTAATTGGTGACATTAGCGCCTCTATAATAATCGTAATAACTGATACTTCCTGACTTTACGACTTCATTGTCAGCAAAAACTATGACCGATAATGATGAAATAATCATTACCGCTGCCAAAAATGAAGCCAGCACCTTGAACCGTTTTCGCATAGATTTACCTCCCAAATCATAAAGATATTTTAACTTTACTGCGATTCGGTCACAATTTCAGTTGTCTTTATTCATAACAAAAAGGATGCATATTTGTTTATTAGACAAAACATGCATCCCTTTTTAATACAATTAAAAGGCTATTTGCTTATTAACCTTCCCACACTCCGTCGTCACCGAAATGATTTACTGTACCATCGATCTCATAATCGCCGGTTACCATCTCTCCGGAAGTAGTTAAGTAATACCATGAACCACCGGAATAACACCAGCCTGTGAGCATGCTGCCGTCAGATCTCAGGTAGTACCATGAACCATGATAGCTGGTCCATCCGGTCCTCATAACGCCGTTACCGCCGAAGTAGAACCATTCATCGTCAATTTCTTTCCAGCCCTGGTTCATTATGCCGTTGGTGCCTAAGTAGTAAATGTCATCATCGACACTCTGCCAGCCTGTGAGCATTACGCCATCGTCATCGAAGTAATACCAATCGCCGTCATCAGATGCCCATCCGGTTCTCATAACACCGCTGCTGCCAAAGTAGTACCATTTGCCGTTATCAGATTTCCAACCGGTCTTCATTGAACCGCTCGAACCGAAGTAATACCAGGAATCACTGATCTTCACCCAGCCTTTACGCATTTCACCGCTGTTACCGAAGTAATACCAGGAACCGTTGATCTCCTGCCACTGTTTCTGCATTACGCCTTCATCATCGAAGTAATACCAGACACCTTTGATCTCCTGCCAGCCGATCTGCATTACGCCATCTTTATCGAAGTAATACCACTCTTCTTCGATCTCTTTCCAGCCAACGGTGTTCTGACCGGTGCTGTTAATGAAATACCACTTACCGTCCTTTTGTACCCAGTAATTAGCCTCAAGATAGTGGTAACCAACAAGGAACTGTCTCTCAGCTCTGTCTCCGTCAAAACGGTTCTCATCACTGATGATCGTCCAGTCTCTGCACATTAAAACAACCCATTCACCATCACCGTGAGTCGCATTACCCTCAGCGATCGTGAGCACATCACCTTCTCGCTGAATAACAACTGCCCAGTGACCGATAGACCATGTATCAGGATTACCTGTACAGATAACGTCACCGACTCTGCACTCATTCAAATCATAGAAATCATCACCTGCTCTGGGATTGGAATAACCATAACAATAGTAAACATAGTCCGTTGCATAAGCGCAACAACCGGTAGCATAACCATCCGCTAATTTTGGTCTCTGGCTGCTGTCCCAGGGAGTATCTTCTTCCCATCTCTCATCATTAAGGAATTCGTCGATGATCGCAACGCCGGTATACTCTTTGAATTTCTTCTCATCTTTTTCATCGGCATTGCTCTTGCTTGCAAATTTAGGACCAATCAAAATACCTGATGCAATAACACAAGTCACCGCAATTGAAGCCGTCTTTCTCGCTATACTCATATGAAGTCACCTCGAAAAGATTTAATCAGTTGTGTGAACTAACCTTTATATTTTAACATCTCAAATAGATGGGTTTAACTTCACAATTAGGCAAAATAAAGGACGTATCATCTGTCAAACTGACATCTGATACGTCGCTTGATTTTGGATAATTACCTGTTTTCGAGCAGGAATTACTGGTGTTAAAGATTACGGATTCGTGCAATAACCTCTGCTGTCAAAGTCATATACCTTGCCATCGATCATTACGGAATCACTCTTTACATACCAGCCATTGGTATCAATGTAATACCAACCGACTGAATCCTGCTTCCACGTAAACTTATACTCATAAGTCCATTTGCCGTTAGCATTGAGCCAATAACCTCTGACATACTCACCAGCTGCCATTGAACCATCTGATTTCAGACAATACCAATCACCACTTGACTGGATCCATCCGGTCTTCATAGCACCAGAAGATTCAAAAAAATACCACTTGCCGCTGATTTCCACCCATCCGGTTACCATGGCTCCGCTGCCATTGAAGTAGTACCAGGCACCGCCGTCATTTAACCAACCTGTCTTCATAGCACCGGAACTCTTATCCATGAAGTACCATTTGCCAGATGACTGGATCCATCCTGTTACCATGGCACCACTGCCATTCATGTAGTACCAGTCACTGCCTGACTCCTGCCAACCGGTGAGCATGATGCCGTTGGAATCAAAGTCATACCAGGTTCCGTCGATCTGCTTCCAGCCTGTCGTCTTAGAGCCGTTCTCATCGTAATAGAGCCATGACTTATCTGCTTTTCTCCATCCGTCAATGCCATCTGCGTTGCAATACAATACGGAATCTCCAAACATGTCGCTGAAAACGTCTTTCATTTTATCTTCAACAACTTTATCCTGTTCATAATCATAATGATCAACAGTTATTTCATTCCACTTCTCTTCAGCACCGCCGAAGTTAACAACCTTTATAGAAGTATCTCTCTTAAATGCATCAGATGCGATTCTTGTAACTGATGAAGGAATATACACATTCATGAGGTTATGACAATCCTTAAATGTACCCGGATTGATCTCATCCACACCTTCGGGAATAACAATGGATTCCAAACCAGTGCCAGCAAAAGCATTAGAACTGATGCCGACAACAGAATCCGGCAGTTCAATGGATTTTAGATTCCAACAATCCAGGAAAGCAGCATACTGGATCATTGTTATGCCTTGAGGCAGAGTAACATCAGATAAATTTTCACAATCATGGAAACAGAAATAATCAAGACCAGTCAGATCAGAAAGATCAAAAGAAGTAATTTTAGAATTATTCGTGATTCCAAATGACTCTAATGTATCTGCACATTCAGAAAAGTCTATTTCCGAAACATTGCCCGAATCAAAAGAAATAACCTGTACTCCGGCAGGAACTACAGCAGTCTCAAGTTTCTCACAATCATCAATGCTGAAGATCGCAGGATTGAATTTAGATATTACATCCAAAGTCTCGAACCCGACATTAACAAATCTGTAACTCTCACTATGAGCCTTTTCAGATAAATTTATGCAATCTTCGTCTCCGTCAATCGAGGGGAAATCACAAAAAATGAGTTCTCTAAAATAAAAAGTATCAGAAGTGATAATGTTGATCTGTTCAGCATCACAGTTTGCACCATGTAAACTATATCTGAAGGACACATAAGATTGTTTGTCGAACTCGGAAAAATCAACATTTACAGTTTTAATCAATGCCAGATAATCTTCGTCAATTCCAGATAAATAAGTATTAATACCCCATTTATCGCCTTTATAAATCTTGTAATCCAAGGTGCCGTCATCATACAACGTGTAACCATAGTAGTCAGTCGCGTATTGAACAACAACTTCAGAATCAGCCGACACAGCTACCCCTAATGACGATAAAACCATTGCGGCAGCTAAAAGCGTTCCGGAAATCTTTTTCAACTTAAGCATAGATTTACCTCCCTCACTAAAATAAATTTATTTTAACAATTAAACTTACAGCATTTCATTATCTAAGTATTAACAAAAATAAAACTGCCTCTTAAGCAGTTTGCTCAAGGGGCAGTTTTCGATCAGTTATATTCAGACTGATTAATCAGTCATCGGAATCTTTACCGGATTTCAGTTTCAATTCCTTCGAATAATTCTTCGCGTCTTTTATGAAGCTTGCGACGATGAGGATCATGACGATTCCGATCGGGAAAGCAGCGATGATGGATACTGTCTGGAGGTTAGCCATTGTACCCTCAGAGAAGATCAATGCGATAGGAAGCAGGATAAGGAGTACAGCCCAGAAGAGCTTCATCTTCTTGCTGGCCATCTCATCACCTTCCATGTTCTTGTAGCTGTAGTTCGATGCAACCATTGTGATGGAGTCGAAAGATGTTGCATAGAATGCGAACATTGCGAGTGCAAGAACAATGAGGAAAATAGGAGCCAGAGGCAGCTGGTGGATGATGTCGATAATCGTCTGATAGAGATCCTCACCGTTTGCATAGTACTGTGCAACAGCATCGAATCTGCCGTGAACCTTCATGCCAAGGCCGAAGTTTCCGAGAATGATGAAAGAGATCAATGTACTTGCTGTACCGAAAACATAAGAGCCCATGATTACCTGCTTGATGGTTCTGCCGCGGCTGATCATACCCATGAAGAACGGAGCTGCAACGCACCATACCATCCAGTATGCCCAGTAGAAGATCGTCCAGTTCTGAGCAAAGCCTGCTTCGGTTCTTGCCGCATCTGTCCATGTAGACAGGCCGATGAAGTTCTGAACCATGTTACCCATTGAAGTAACACCTGTCTCAACGGAGAATCTGGCCTCACCGCCGAGGATGAATACATAGAGAAGAAGGAATCCGAACAGGATCATGCAGATCTTTGAGAGCATGTTAACGCCCTTGAAGCCATTCATTACTGAGCATGTATAGATTCCGCAAACGATAACGAGGATTCCGATGGAAACGAACTTTGATCCTGCGATACCGAAGAGGTCTGTAAGAACCATCGAAAGCAAAGGTGTAGCGATAGAGAATGTTGTAGCAGTACCTGCGATAAGTGCGATAACTGCGAGAAGGTCGATGATCTTACCGCCGATGCCGTCTGTGTGCTTGCCGAGAATAGGTCTGCAAGCCTCAGAATACTTCTGCTTGTGGCATCCTCTTACATGGAGCATGAATCCGAAAGCAGCTGCGAGAACTGCATAGAAGCTCCACGGTATAAAGCTCCAGTGATAGAGAGGGAATGTTGCTGCCCATGTATTGATGTCACCAAGGCCCTGTACATGCGGATCTTCGAAATAATAGATCCACTCACAGAATGAATAGAAAAGGATATCTGATGCAAGACCGCAAGTGAAAACCATTGCACCCCATGAGATAAAGCCGTACTGAGGCTTCTCGCCGGGTTTACCGATAGTGATCTTACCGATCTTGGAATAAGAGATCCAGATTGATACGAGGAAGAATCCCAAACCTACAATGAGGTAATAAACACCGCACTTGTCGCCGAGGAAGCTTCTGATAACTTCGAGTGCTGATGTTGAATTCTCAGGTGCAAGAACGAAATATGCACACAGAGCGAGGATACAGACTAAAGGAATTATCGTTGTAAAAGGGTCTAACTGCCTTTTAGTAACTTCTTTAGTCGCTTCTTTTTTAGCAACTGCTTTTTTTGCCATAACTACTCTCCTTTTATATTCAAATAACTTGAATCAATTTCCTGCAGTTCTTCCAAACTGTCTATTTCCAAAATGTCCTCTTTGTTCATGACTCTTATTCCCAACCGGAAAGCGTCAGCGTGAAGGAACATCGGAATGTCATCCCAGTAGACGTCCCGTCTCTCATTTTTGTCGAACTCGAGTTCCAGGAACTCTTTGAGCTTTAACGCATCTTCCCTGCTCCATCTGGATACGCTGTAGAGCTGCCATCCTTTATCACCGCCGTTCCTTGAACAGGAAGTAACGATTCCGTTTTCGACCGTCATTACCCATTCATCGGTATGTGCCGTAACAGCCGTAGCGTTGTATCCGGATTTTGTAAATCCCGGAGCAAGTATTCTGTTGTTAAATATGATCTGATCCGCATCAGTGATGATGACGTCTGTATCAAGAAGATCCTTTGCTGCATAGAGCGAAGAGATGTTGTTATATTTATCGTAATAAGGATTATTGATGAATTTGATCGTCGGATACTTATCAGAGAGCTCATTGAACTTATCTGCGAGATAACCCGTAACTATATTTATGTCTTCGATACCGTTGGCGATAAGGCCGTCGATTATCGTGTCGATCATTCGCGAACCGTTTACCTTGATCATCGGCTTGGGTGTCGTAAATGTCAGCGGATGCATTCTGTTCCCCATACCTGCAGCCATGATAATGGCACGCTTTACACTATGCGTTTCTTCTGCCATTAGTTATTCTCCCCGATAAGCTCTTGAGCAAATCTGTAAAAGTCTTTAGCGAAACGGTACTGTCTCAATGAATACTCACCGAACTCAACACCGAGCTTGCGCTTATATTCACACCAGTTAGACCAGAGAAGACCGCACATTGAGATATAGCAATAGATCTTTGCGCGTGTCTTTGTGTCGCATTTGTTTTCGAAATATATGTCGATCAGTCTGTCGCATTCGCTCTTATCGTAAAGGCTGTAAATGCAGAACATTGCGATGTCAACGTGAGGATCCTGAAGACCGGAATACTCCCAGTCAGTGAGCTGGAGAGCCTCGCCGTCTGCTGTCTGATAGAAAAGGAAATTGTCCGGAACCGCATCGATATGTGTAAGGCAGCAGGCCTTCCCGAGGCTGTCGATATAGCTCTTCAGCGAGAGGACCTTTGCCTTGGTCTCTTTATAATCACGGAAAACTGAAGGTGTTCCTTCCCAGAGTTCTTCATAGAAATCGATCTGTCCGAAAATATCGAAAGTATGAGGAACCTGCAGATTCATCTCATGGAAATTCCTGAGCTTTGTCATGCACTTCTCAAGATCATTAACGTCCTCAGGATCGCATGATCTGATGCCTTCAAGATACTTGGTGATCTTATATCCGTTCTTAGGATTGATATATACCGGATCATCACAGAAACCGAGTCCGCTGATCGTTCTGAAAACTGCCGCTTCATTCTCACGGTTGATGAGCTTATCAGTACCTTCGCCCGGTATACGCATGATGTACTTTGCGCCGTTAACGGTAAAGATGAATGAGCGATTGGTCATGCCCTTCTTAAGCACGTTAATGTCAACGATATCACGCTCTTTGCAGTTAAGCGCAGAAGCGATAGTGCCCATTGCATCTGACTTAAGATGGTTGGAATCCGAGTCAACCTCTCTCAACTGCTCATATGTATTGATCTCAACAACTTCGGAACTTGAGATCTCTTTTGCCGAGATGATCATGCGGTCTTTCTTAATGAGTGCATCCTCCCAGAAACGGTCTGCATGCTGCTCATCATCAGACTCTTTGAGCTTGAGGCTGACTTCGGAAGCTTCAGGTCCGGCAAGATAGGAGATACCGATCATCCTGTTGCCGTCTTCCTTCTCTGTAACCTTAACGAGTTCTGTTTTTCTGTTGATACGAACTGATGATTCCTCATCGAGTTCGTCGCTTACCATGTACCATGAATAAAGCTCAACACTGTTAAAAGGGTTCGATCTGCACCAGATATCGCAAGGAACAATATATGAATTATGAATACGGTCAGCTACGAGAGCTAAACTGTGAAAGTTATTCTTGGCGGCATATTCCTCGTTAACAACAAGATCCACGCCATATTCATCGATTAAATATTCAAAGCTTTCTTTTAAGAAACCTACTATTACAGTTATATCCTTAACACCTGCTTCGTGGAGCTGCTTGATGAGTCTTTCGATGAGCTTCTCACCGTTAACTTCGAGCAATCCCTTAGGTGTGGAAAGATTGATGGGAACCATTCTCATGCCGAATCCGGCAGCAAGGATTATTGCGTTCCTGGGTGAATTTGAAGCGATCTCGTTCTTAGCTTTCTTAGTGAGCTTGACCTGATTATCAAGGTAGCCGTCATTAGTTAAGTTCTTGATCGATCTGTTAATTACGCCGAGTGAATGGCCTGTGTTCTCAGAAAGGATACGCTGGTTTTCGAAGGGTTTATCAAGCAGCGCTCTCAGCACATCAGCTTCTTGGATATTCATGAACGTCGCCCCCCTCCGATTTCGTGAACACGGATTGCAAAAATATAGGTCTTATTCAGACCTACACCAATCATACCGATATATTTTTTTTAGTCAAGCGGATATTTTAGTCAGAATATCCATAATAATTCGGACTTGTTCCTGAATGCATGTGAAATAGCGGGGAAAGTAACGGCTATAGCCTCTATTATTACCTCTATTTTTCGTAACGCTTTGAAAACACAGGCAAAAATCACGGCTAAAGCCTCTACTTTTGCCGCTATTATTCGAAACCATCATCAAACAGCTCTGACATTCGTTTCCCACTGCAGTGCACTATCGGGGATCATATCGTTAAAAGCCGTCATGACCTGGCTTATAAAGTACTCTCTATCAAAATTGTTTTTATCATAAACAAGCACATATATTACTTCCCTGCCCGGTCTGTATTTCTCCATTGAGAATCCGGTAATCTTTGGTGCCGATCGTACTGAATAGCCAACTTTGTCACTCATTCCTAGTAATTCAAGATATGCACATCTGTCTATCTCATAGAAATTTACCAGATAATCTGGATTGATCATTTCATCAATCGATCTCAAATAAAGTTCTGTCTCATATTTAAACGGAATCCCCATCAGCTTTAACAAGTCTGCACCCATTAGCTCATTCTTTGACTTCAAGTCACCGTATTCACTGACAGTAGGATTCTCAGGCACATATTTGCCGAGGCATTCTTCTTGTTTATTAAAGTATTCATTATTCATTACATGTGGATCGAAGTACTGAATTATCGGGAAGTCTATATGTGGCGGCGCAAAATTGTATATTGAATTCCATTCAGCCAGAAGTGAATCATATTCCTGCTTAGTCTTAAGATACTCATTAATTCTCTTAGAATACATCTGGCCGTAACGGGTATTCGCTTTTAGTCTTTTGGGGTGCCTGGAATTACACTTTGGCATTGCGGGATCTGAAGTAACAATTACATACTGAATCCCGTTTATTACCTTAAAATAACCATGTGGCATCTCATCAAGAACTCTTTTTCGGTACGCAATCTTAACTGCGTGAACCTTCATTGGGAAAATAAAATTATTCATACATCTATCCTCTTTATGTTTACTCTACACATAAACTATAAGACCGCACTCAAGTCTCATACAAGGGGGTAAAAGTCTCAATTTTCGGGGGTATTTCGGCACTTTTAATAATGACCGGCATTCTAACGAAGTTGAAAACACAGGCAAAAATAACGGCTATAGCCGTTATAAACACCTCTATTTTTCAACCACGCAAAAACAACACTACCAAAAATAAGCGGCTACCCTAAGATAGCCGCCTTCACAACAAATCAATGCTGTCTTGTTCCGTACCAGAGCTTGCCTTCGGCTACGGACTTGAGATGCTCGCCGTACGGTGATTTGCCGTAGGACTTCGCGCTCTCCATCAGCTTCTCCTTATCGATAAATCCGTTGATATACGCGATTTCCTCAGGTGCCGAGATTGCAATTCCCTGTCTGCTCTGGACCATCTCAACGAACTCTGCGGCCTGCAGAAGACTTTGCATCGTTCCGGTATCGAGCCATGCAAAACCGCGGCTCATGATCTCTACATCGAGAAGTTTGTCTGCCAGATACATATCGTTCAGCGTTGTGATCTCGAGTTCTCCTCTGGCAGAAGGCTTTACCTGCTTTGCTCTCTCAGAAACGCCTGCAGGATAGAAATACAGACCTGTAACTGCGTAGTTGCTCTTGGGATGTTCGGGCTTTTCTTCGATAGACAGTGCGTGTCCGTCCTTATCGAACTCAACGACGCCGAATCTCTCCGGATCTGGTACGTAATAACCGAATACAGTCGCCCTGCCGTTTATTTCAGCGTTCTTAACGGCAGACTTCAGAATCGTTCTGAAACCGCTGCCATAGAAGATATTGTCGCCGAGGATCATTGCACCTGCTTCACCTGCAAGGAATTCATCGCCAAGAATAAAAGCCTGTGCGAGTCCGTCGGGACTGGGCTGAACCTTATATGAGAGATTTATTCCGAACTGGCTGCCGTCACCCAAAAGTGATTCAAAACGCGGCGTGTCGTCAGGTGTGGAGATAATGAGTATATCCCTGATGCCTGCGAGCATGAGCGTTGACAAAGGATAATAGATCATGGGTTTGTCGTAGATCGGGAGCAGCTGCTTCGATGTAACTTTTGTCAAAGGATAAAGGCGTGTGCCTGATCCGCCTGCCAATACAATTCCCTTCATTTACTTATCCTCCGTAAATAATTATCCCTATTATAGACCGCTCAGACGCTCAATTCGAGTATGCATCAAAATCGTAGATGTAATCCTTGAGTTCTGTCTCAATATATTCCAGTTCTTTCGCTGCCTGAGGATATTTCTTGGCCAGATTAGTATTCTTAATGGATCTAGAAGGATCGAAAACCGTCTTCGGTCTGGAATGCTGTGCCGGATCAAGTCCGACAAACTCAATGAGCTTTTTGGAAGTCTCATCGTAATTATAGATCATGTCCTCGAAGTTGATCCTCATTACCCTGCTCTTGTCTTCATCTGCAGGATGGGCAAATTTACGGGTGATCTTGAACCACTGAACGTATTCTTTTACATCCTTTACAGGGATAACGCCCCACTTCCATTCATAACGCTCGAGCAGGAAGATGTCTCTCGGATCTCTGTCCGTAACGATAATCTTGCAGTCATCGAAATATCTTAAATAACGCTTTGAATTCGTGGGCGGAACCATCTGGTCAACCATTACATACTGCTTCTTATCTTTGTTTGCTGCAGATAAGAGGCGGCTGACGTATTTTCGGACTGCGGTAAGGAATGTATCCTCATCGATCGCAGTATAGTAAGCGGGCTCCTTATCGGTCAGCATCGAATATCTGATCTCTGTCTTGAGCTCGCCATGGAAAAGTCTCTTAATAAATGAATAAACACGGTCCATGAAGCAGAAGAAAGAACCTCTGTCGACACGGTCCTTGTTCCACCAGGTCTTGGCCTTGAGTTCCGTGATGTCATCAATAAATGCTTCGGTTGACTTGTCGAACTCGTCACCGAAAACATCGTAGATACCATATCCGCGCTGCTTCATGGCGGCAACATATTTCAGGTATCTCTTGATCGCATCACTGGTATTGTGTCTGTTGTTATTCTCAACAACGTTATATTCGAGATCGGCAATTCCGTCAGGATCATGCAGGAAACGGTACTCATACTCACCTAACGAACAAACGCTGTCAAACTCGGTGAACAGATCGGTAACGGCAGAAGATCCCGTGCCATAGTAACCCGTGCAAGAAATAACTCTCATTAATTCCTACTCCTTAAGATCCTTATCACAGCCACTTTTTGGCCCAGGAGAAATCCTGTGCAGCAAAAGACTCATGCTTCTCGTCTTTCTCGCTGGTCTTATATGGGATATCAAGCTTCGGCCAGTCAATATTGATCGCAGGATCGTTCCACGGAATTCCGCCTTCGGATGAAGGATCGTAAACATCAGTGCACTTATAAACGAATTCAGCCATGTCGGACAATACGAGGAATCCGTGAGCAAAACCTTCGGGAATATAGAACATGTTCTTCTTCTCGGAATTGAGGACAACGCCGGACCACTGACCGTATGTTGCAGAACCGGGTCTTACGTCAACGGCAACGTCAAAGACTTCGCCTTTTGTAACTCTGACGAGCTTACCCTGTGTGTGTTCTTTCTGGAAATGAAGACCGCGGAGAACGCCCTTTGTGGAAGAACTCTCATTGTCCTGAACAAATTCTTTATCAATGCCTGCAGCGATAAAGTCTGTCTTCTTATATGTTTCCATGAAATATCCGCGGTTATCACCGAAAACCTGCGGCTGGATAACGATTACGCCGGGCAATCTGGTCTGCTCAAAAGTAAATGCCATTAAATAGCGGCCTCCTCTAAATATCTTCTGACTGCATCTTTCCAGTCAGGCAAAGGTGTAAATCCGGCTGTAACCAGCTTTGATTTATCAAGGCGTGAATTCTCAGGTCTTGCAGCCTTTGACAGGCCGTATTCTTCGGTAGTTACAGGGATTACGTTGGTCGTAAGTCCATACTGCTTATAGAATTCAACGCAGAAGTCATACCATGAGATGTATCCGCCTTCGTTGGTTGCGTGATAGTATCCGTATTTCTCGGTCTCGATCATGTCGACCAGGAGCCTCGAGAGATCCAGAGTATATGTCGGTGTACCGATCTGGTCGTTAACTACGCGTACTGTATCGTGTGTCTTGCCGACATTGATCATTGTCTTGATGAAGTTCTTGCCGTTGAGTCCGAAGACCCATGCAATCCTTACGATAAAGTACTTCTCGAGTGTGCCTGATACAGCAAGTTCGCCGTCGAGCTTGCTCTGTCCGTAAACATTAAGCGGTGCATAGCACTTGTCATCAGGTTCCCAGGGTCTTACTCCCTTCCCGTCGAAAACATAATCCGTGGAAAGATAGAGCATCTTTGCATCAACAGCCTTGGCAGCGTCAGCGATGTACTGCGTGCCGAGAGCATTGATCTTGTGGACCTTTTCCTTATTCTCTTCATCCTCTGCGGCATCAACTGCAGTCCAGGCTGCACAGTGGATTATGGCATCAGGCCTGATCTCTTCGATAACTGCAGAAACTGCATCTTTATCTGTGATATCAAGCTGAACATAAGGTGCGGATGTTACTGCACTGCCGTCAGCTACGCCTGAATATACGGGCTGGATATCTGAACCGAACGCTTCATGACCTCTTGCAACAGCATTGTTTACAACGTCATGACCTAACTGACCGCAAACACCGGTTACGAATATTTTCATCGTTTATCTCCGTCTATTATCTGTTGCCGTACATCTTGTCGTAGTAGTTCTGATACTCACCGCTGATGATCTCTTCCCACCAGGGCTTGTTGTCGAGATACCACTTGATCGTCTTCTTGATGCCGTCTGCGAACTTTGTCTCAGGGAGCCATCCGAGTTCGTTATGGATCTTTGTGGGATCGATTGCATAACGGAGATCGTGACCCTTACGGTCTGTTACGTATGTGATAAGGCTCTCGTCCTTGCCGAGTTCCTTGATTATGAGCTTAACGATGTCGATGTTCGCCATCTCGTTGTGGCCGCCAACGTTATAAACTTCACCGATCCTGCCCTTACGTACGATAAGATCGATAGCCTTGCAGTGATCCTCAACATAGAGCCAGTCACGAACGTTCTTGCCCTCACCATAGACCGGGAGAGGCTTGTCATTAAGACAGTTAGCGATCATCAACGGGATCAGCTTCTCCGGGAAGTGATACGGACCGTAGTTGTTTGAACAGCGTGAGATCGTGACCGGAAGTCCGAATGTTCTGTGGTAAGCCTGAACCAGGAGATCAGCACCTGCCTTTGATGAGCTGTACGGACTGGATGTATGAATAGGTGTTGTCTCAGTAAAGAACAGATCAGGACGGTCCAGAGGAAGATCGCCGTAAACCTCATCCGTACTTACCTGGTGATATCTGACATTACCGAAAGCACGGCATGCATCCATCATGGTTGCAGTACCAAGGATATTTGTCTCAAGGAATATCTGCGGATTCTCGATGGAACGGTCAACGTGTGACTCAGCAGCGAAGTTGATAACAACATCAGGCTTCTCTTCTTCAAAAAGCTTGAAAACTCCTTCCCTGTCACAGATATCGAGCTTAACGAATCTGAAGTTGGGGTTATCCATTACAGGAGCCAAAGTGGACAGATTGCCTGCGTATGTGAGCTTATCGATACATACGAGTCTGTCCTCAGGATGCTCCTTAAGATGATAATGTACGAAGTTACCGCCGATAAATCCGGCACCGCCTGTTACAAATACTGTAGACATATTAACCACCTTACTATTTTTATAATTTAGATATTATATAATATCACAATCATAAAAATTCCTTATATCCTGCATAGAATTAAGGGTTGGTACACTCTCCGTCTGTATTGAATATGTAAGTGACGCCGTTGATTTCGAGCTCGCCGGTGGCCATAACGCCGGATCTCATGAAGTAGTACCATGTTCCACCGGAATAGTACCAACCGATCTTCATCGAGCCTGAAGACTCGAAATAGTACCATTCACCTTCAATTTTCTTCCATCCGGTTACCATAGCACCGCTGTCATTGAAGTAATACCAGGTTCCGCCGCTTGCTTTCCAGCCTGTGACCATTGCGCCTGAAGATTCGAAATAATACCATGTTCCTTTGATCTGCTGCCAGCCGGTAACCATGTAACCGCCCGATGCAAGGTAATACCAAGCTGATCCTGACTGAATCCATCCTGTGACCATAGTTCCTGATTCACTAAGGTAATACCATGAGCCGCCAGACTGTCTCCAGCCCGAAGCCATGGAGCCGTTAGTATCAAAGTAATACCATGCTCCATCGAGCTTTTGCCAACCTGTAGTCATTGCGCCGTCAGAATCGAATAAGTACCTGGAATCTCCGATTTCCTGAAGACCGGTAACCATTGCACCTGTTTCACCGAAGTAATACCACTTGCCGCCGGAAGCGCGCCAGCCTTTAAACAGATTTCCGGAATTGTCGTAATAGTACCAATCACTGCCTTCATGTACCCAGCCGAATGAATACAGGATCTTAAATGTCGTGCTGACCGTTCCTGAATAATTTTTTATTCCTTTTACGGTAAGCGTTGCCATACCGCTCTTAACATTGTCGGAATATGTGACAGCGTAATCTGTCCCTTTTACCAACAGGAGATCATCAAGGATTACTTCAGGTACGGGTTCAATGTCAGAGCCTGTGTATATCTGTGCGGATATAGGAGAAATAACAGCTGAAGATATAGTTTTCGGGTTGATCTTAAAAGTTGTTGTCAGAGTTCCCGTAAAATCACCGATACCGGTACAGTTAGCCGTTGCCGTACCGGCATTTATATTATTGCTGTAAGATACTGTAAAATCAGTACCTTCAACAAGTTCATAACCGTCATAAGTAAGCTTAACAGAAGGACAAATACTGCTTCCTGTGTAAGTCTGGTCATTAATCGAAGCTGCCGAGACCTTGCTCATTGCAACAGGAGTATACGATCTGAACTCCCCTGTATAAGCATCAATTGCATAGAAGCCAACTACCTCACCGTCATAGACATACCACAACACCTCATCGCCCGACATGATAGGCTCACAATCCGATACGGGTGCTTTGGCAGAATAATAGTCATCGATCTGATCACCTTCACCATCGATAAAAGTGTAATAAAGTGTGCCGCTCCTGTTCCAAATGACTGCGAATCTGTCATCGTTGACCTTAACAAGATAAGGATTTCCGACACTGTCACCGCTCGTATAAGATGTGAGCCATGAAACCGATGTGCTTCCTGAATCTTTAGATACTGTTGCGACAAAGATATTCTTTACTGTTGAAGATGAACCACTCTGGTCAATACTGCTTCCGACCGCAATGTATGAGGAATCAGATACTTCAAATCCGCCAAGAGTTGCACTGGTCTTGTTATCGCCGACAGATCCCTTAAACGTCAGCGTGTTGTACTGTGTGGCCATCGTTGAAGTTATCTTTCCCGTCGTAATATCAGAATTACCATGCGAAATAACGATAGCTCTGGGATATGCGTCACCGTGATCCACGCTGACAACATAATTACCGTCAAGTCTTACGAACTGGTTGAATGAGTGGCTGCAGTATCCCGGACCGTTATAAGAAACCTGGTGTGCAGAATCAAGGAGCGTCATCGAAGATGTATCTATAAGGAATGCGATGTTTGCCTGATGTCCGTTGTACATCTGACGGCATGACTTAACGATAAGATAATCACCGGCAGAAACTATATCTGCACTTCCTGCTCTAAACGGAATTGCCGTGTTGCAGGCACAGATATCGCAGGTGTCAACTTTTGACCACGATCTCGTATATTGGGTGAGTTTGAAACATATAACAGAATCTGAATAAGTGCTGTTCTCCTGACCGGACAGAATGTAATAATATTCACCGTCTGAATAGAAATGTCCGAATAGGGACAGTTCCTGAGAAACCGTTCTGGAACTGACAAATTTAAATGAAGAGTCGTAGTATTCAACCAGATAATCTTCGTTGTCATAACCCTCGAAAACCATATACCCGCCGTCATCCGTATTTACCAGATATGAATGGCTCGGGACTGCCCAGTTCCACGAATAATCGTGTTCATCAACGTTAGTTTCTCTTGTTGAATCAGCAATGCTGTTTGCCGGATTAAATACGAGAAATGCTGCTGATACCACAACAGAAAACAACGGAACCAGACCCAATTTACGTCTACTTCTCATAAGTCACCTCCAGATTTTGTATATCAAGCCTTCTTAAGAATCTTTACCTTCAGGATATCGTGATAGAGAAAATATCCGAATTCGGAAACATAAAAAGCAATATCAGATATGACGAGCAAGAAGAAGTTGGTCTTCTCATATGTCTTGTAGTAATACCTGAGCGACTTGTGAAGGACCTTCCTGAGCTTGTAATTATCAACCCCCGAATGATCGTGAATAAGCGTGATAGAAGGCAGATAATATGTGATGTAACCTTTGTTCAGCATCCTTCTGCTGATTATCTTCTCCTCGCCATAAAGGAAGGTATATTCATCGAATCCGCCTACTTCATGGAACTTGGCAGCATCAATGATCATAAAGCAACCGGTCACCCAGTCAGTCTTTCCTTCCCCGGCATTACCGTCCAGGCAGTTGTACTTGTAGTTGTATTTGCAATGGAACCATCTGGAATTGAAATCGCCGAGGATCATCTGGGAACCGATACCCATAAACTTACGGGGATTCTGCTTTGATTCTCCCTTATAGAGAATATTGGGACCTATGATGCCGACATCAGGATGCTCTCTCAATGTCTTTGTAATCAGTGACAGGTCCATCTCATAAGGAAATGCGAGGTCACTGTTCGAGAAAATATAGAATTCACTTTTGAAGACTTCCCTGGCATAACCGGCCCCGACATTATTGCCTCTGGCATAACCGGCATTCGCGTTGTTGTCGATCATTACAAAGTCAATTCCGTCGTAATTAAATGTATAAACCTTCTTCTCTCCGAAAGATCCGGACGTATAAGGGATGGAATTGTTTTCGAGATGTTTGCGCCCGAATTCCTCCGCACTGTTATCAACAATGATGTACGCCATCTCATCATTGATCTTACCGTTGAACTTGACGCACATATCCATTGTGCGGCCAACGTTCTTATAATCAGTCAATATTATCGCATTCATATACTCTGATCCTTTGTTTGGAATTAATGTCACACAATACGGCCGTGAGCACAAGTGCCGTCAATCTCGTTCTGTCGAAATAAGATGACAGGATCGATGACAGTGCAAAGCACACGCACACGCCTAATATAAGCGCCTTATTATCCGACGTCTTAAACGCCTTGAATGCCCTAACCAGAACAAACACATACAACGTAACTCCGACTACGCCGAGCAGCGCGAAAAGACCTACGATACCGACGTCATCAGGATAATAGATTCCGCCTGCACCTCTTACATACTTGGCTACCGCAGGCAGTGATTCAGGATCGGCCATACCGATACCGATAAAGAAATGCTCAAGACCAACAGACAGATAATGTGTTACGCCCTCAACTCTCGCGAACCATGAACCTGAATTGCCGAGAATGGATTCGATTATCGAGAGAACCTTTCCGGATATGACTGCAATTCCGCCGACAACGGCAAAAGTTCCTACGAGTAAGAGCGCGGCGGTTATCTTCTTTCTGGTTCTGTAGAGGAAGATAACAAACACAGAAACGATAACGATCAATAGATACTGTCTGGATCTGTCGATCAGAGCGATCATGGCAAGGATCGAAACAAATGCGAGTATATCAAGAAGGCTCTTTTTGAACTTCTTTGCAATTATCCTGTCTGCAAGAATGAGAGCGAAAACCCTGAAGAAACCGTCAAAGATATTCCTTACACGGATACCTTCATCAGGATGCCAGATATAATGGTCAGGGATCATATCGGGAAGCTTCAAAAAGACTGAATCCGTACCCGTATACTTTATCTTCTGAATGACAAAAAGCACCGATACGAACAGCGTGCATACTTCACCGATAACAATAAACTGCTCATAGATATCCTCATTTGCCAGATACTTCTTTGCAGGGAAATACAACAACAGAATGAGATAAGGGATTATGCCCCAGAGGACCTGGGTTATCTTATAACCGAACTCAATTGCAGATAATGCAGTTGAGCCTGCAACCAATGCAAAGATCAACAGGAATACGGCACCGAACTGACCCCACGTAAACTTCTTTACTCTTACAAGGAAATAGCAAAAAGCAAAGAGTGAGAAAACTGCCAGAAGATTCTTATTCGTACTTCCTGCGAACAGCTTATTCGGCAAAGGCAGCAGATAGAAGAACCTGAACTCACAAAGATAGAACAGGACTATCGGTATTATGGTGAATGATAACCATCTTTTACGCTGTATCTCCATCATAGTGTTCCCTTAGTTCTCACATCTTCTTAATCTTATACTCCAGCTTCGGCGATATGGCACACAGGAATGCCTGCATGGACCACTTAAAATCACCTTCAGAGGAGAATACTGCCTGCCAGATATTCTTTCTGACCTTCTTCTTGAGATCCTGCATGAGAGCAGCATCTTCATACTTACAGTCAAACATACGGTTTATATAAAACGTTGACGATAACGCTATCCTTGCGCGAACTCTCTTTGTCGCTTCCCGTGCACCTGAAACAATCTCAAGAATATGCTCAAGAGCCTTTATCTCGGAGAGCCACGTTAAGTTAAAAGTATCAGATTTGATAGAAGCATTTCTGCTGCTGTTATCGTAAAGAACATAGTGGTAATCGCAATAGTTGGTATTGACCCTGATCTTATTGCAAAACTTAACATATTCACAGCAGAATACGAGATCTTCGAACAATGAGATGGTCTTGTCATTCATGACTTTATTGCTGATGACCTTATCGGTTCTGAAGATCTTTCCAACGTTATATCCCTGCGGACCGCCCAGAGATACGAGCCTCGCGAAAGCAGCATCCTTATCAAGAGAGCTGTCTATAAGAACGCAGCGCTCTTTTATATCGCCGTTTGTAAGCTCTTTTTTCCAGCCGCATATCCCCATGTCGATATCATCACTCATAAGAGATACAAGATGCTCCACATACTCACTGTCGACATAGTCATCGCAATCGGAAAAGACGATAAATTCACCTCTTGCCTCACGGATTCCCGTATTTCTCGTATCAGAGACTCCGCTGTTGGGTTTGGTAATTACTCTTATTCTATGATCTTTGGCGGCATATTCATTTGCAATTTCCACGGAGTTATCTTTCGAGCCGTCATCGATAAGAATGATCTCCGTATTCTCATAAGTCTGTGAAATAAGCGAATCAAGACAGCGCGGGAGAAAACTTCCGCCGTTATAGACCGGTATTATTATGCTGACCTGTCCTTTAACGTAATCCATCAGTCACCTTATTTCTCAAACATAGACTTATTAGGGAGCAACTCGTCAAATGCCTTGTTTATCAGCTTCTTACTGCGCTCGTAATCAGTTACGAGCGTAGAATCGTTAACACAGATAAGATGCGTCTTGCCCGGATTTTTGAGAAGTCCGGAGATATATTCAGGATCGGATGCTCTGGTATAAAGTCCGAAGTCCCATCTTCTCGGTTCGAACTTACCGCTCATGATCTGCCAGTGACGGAAGAGCCATTCGTTAACGTCTTCCTTCGTCCTGAACTTATTGGAACATGTCTTGTCCAGCTCGTCGTATTCCTTTTCCCACAACTCCTCAAGAGTTGACTTAAGATGCGGGAACGGAACATGCGGCTCGAAGATACCGATAATGGACTTAAACTTCGAGAAGATAATGGTTCTCGGAAGGAACTTGCCGTACTTCAGCGTATACCATTTTTTCTTGTTCTTCTTAACATCATCGAGCGTAAAATAATCGTTGATTATACCCAGATTATTGATCTCGATATTGCAGATAACATCCCTGAATACAGGCGCCGGAGAGAGCACAGCAATATCCCTCGGAAGTCCGTTAAGGAAGAAATCCTCAGGCTCTGACTTCTGAATGACGAACATGTCGTCGTTGAAATATAAGAACTTGTCTGCAATTCCCGGGATCCTGTGGAAATTAAGATCCAGCGTGTTCGAATTAAACGTCGGAAGATATTTCTCAGGAATATAGTCCGTGTGATTTACGACATTAAGCTTCGGGCAATCGGTATTAAGCCATGATGGCAGATGTCCCCATGTAACGAAGTGAACCTTGTTGACCCAGGGCATAAAAGTCTCGATGCCGCGGAAAAGATACTGGAGATTCTCCCAGTCACGGTAACGCAGATCACCGTTCATGGAATCATCGATTCCCTTTATCTTCTTCTCCCACTCAGCCTTCGACGCGCGCCACTCGGGATCGTTGCCGTCTACCCAGGTTATAACTATATCTATCTTGTCAGTATTGTTACTCACTGTCTCATTCCCCGATCATCATTCATAACAGTTCTTTATCAGTTCCTGCGTCATCTTATCCATCGTGAGGATCTCCTGTTTCTCCAGGATTATTCTGTTCATTTCCTTAAGTTTATCTCTGTCCAATCCGCCTATCGTATGAGCGATCTTATCGCCTGAGATGCCTTCAATTACTATACCAACACCTTCAGCCATGATGTCCTTAGCACCGACAGTATCGCTGATGATGACCGGCACACCATAACTTAATGCCTCGAGCACAGTAAATCCGAATGTCTCATACCAGATGCTCGGTGCGATAAGCACGTCCGTATTATCGAAAACATCTTCGAGTTCACTGTAACTGTATCTGTCATGTGACTTCATATAGGGTTCTTTCTGCACAGGCTCGAAATGCATGTCCAGGCAGAAATCCTGTCTCTCCTGCCACAGCTTATTAAGTCCGTCCTTCAGTACCAGATAACCCTTAGCGCCGCTCTGAGCACCGAGATATCTGATCCTCAGAACATCGCTGCTGAAATCCTTGGTCTTTCTTCTGTCAGAAATATCAGAATGCGTGATAGGCACGATGACGCTCTTTCCGAGCTCGAAAACCTTCTCATACGCTGCCTTTGTCACGTTACTGTTGTAATGGATAACATCCATCAGTTTGAGCATATCACCGTAGTGATCTCTGAGTTTTCGGAAGTCATCAGCAGTGCCTACGGAACCGTTCTCATCACGTCCTGTGTCATCACCAAGATAATCGTCTCTGTGCTGCTTTCTGAGCTTTTTAACAATGGGAGAATCCTTTGCAGTTCTGTAAGCGGGAGACTGCAGGATCTTTATCTTTTTAAGGCTTAAAGCAGTGTTATTGCAGACACCGCATTCCTCACAGGATGCAATTGAATCACATATCCTGCCTTTCCTGAACATGGTAACCTTCGGACAGATCGGGAAGAAATCATGTGTCGTAAATACGAGCCTGATATGTCTTTTCTTCGCACTCTCCAAAAGGCTCTTATGAAGTCCCATGAGTGTATGGACATGGATGACATCAGGTTTTAATTCATCCAGGAAATTATCGTATACAGAGATGTCTCCGCAATTTATAAACGCATCAAAATCCTTGATGCCTTCATCGTAAGATACAGGCAGAGGATTAATTACTTCATAACTCTTTATTCCGTCAACCGGAGAACCCTTCTTAACGCTGATACCTGTTCCGAACAACTTTATCTCACCGGGCCAGAGAAGCGATACGTCATGTCCCTCACGGATCTGTTCTCTCATCAGATCCATGGAAAATTTGGTAAGGCCGCCTGAACGGTACGGCGGGAAACCCAGTGAGTAATGCAGTATCTTCATTTGATCCAGAGATCCTTATATCTTGAACCTATAAATGCCCAGCTGTATGCGCTCCTGATCCTGTCTTTTGCCTTTATGCCATATGCCTTACGGACATCCTCATCCATAAGGTCTGCCTGATCGATGATGGATGCGAGTTCGCCGTCACCTGCCCCCCAATAGAGCGCAGCATCTTCAGCAACTTCCCTGTTAAATCCGACATCGATCAGAAGATTTAATTCTGTAGCTCCCAGAGCCTCAAGAAGGCTGGGATTCGTTCCGCCTACGGTATGTCCGTGGAAGTTGCCGTAAGCGCACTCACGGATCTTCTTTAACAGTTCGCTGTCATATACGGTACCGACGAACTTGATACGCTTGTCAGATCTCCAGTGGAGCTTGTTCTCGAGCTCTTCGAGAAGCGAATCATTCTTCGTCGTGATAATGGCAAAATCGCGCTTTGAATTTGATCTCATAAACTCACGGATCATGATCTCAAAACTGTTCTCCGGAACAAATCTTCCGCAGCACATGTAATAACTGTTTATGGCAAGACCGTGTGAATCGAGCCACTCCGTAAACTTCGGATCGTTATCAGCGAGGACGCTCTTTTTGAGGTCAGCGCCGTATGCAATAAATGTCGTAACGGGAGAATACGATGAGTATTCCTCCTTAATGTATTTCTCGATGTTAACGGAATCACAGACGAGAAGATCAGCGCTCTTAACCATAAGACGCTCGGATTCCTTCCAATACTTGCGTACGGGACCGGACCACTTTGCTCTCTTCCATTCATGTCCGTCAGGATTAACGAAAACCTTTGCTCCAAGCTTGTGAGCCTTATTAACAAGACCCTTGAAGAAAGGTCCGATGCGGCATGCGAGAACATAGATAATAGCGTTCTGAACATTGTTTGTCTTGATGTAATTGAGGCACCACTTAAATGCCTTTACATCGTAAACGATAGCCTGCGCCGCGCCGATCTGCGGAACATTGAGCTTAACGACATCAGCGTTGTGATAAACAAAGGAACTGACAGAGCCGTCATCGTTCTTCTTAATATCTGAAACACCGCTGAGCTTAGTCTCATTCATTGCACCGTCACCGTTAGCCTTGGTAACGATGTGGTATTTGATAGAACTGTCATCCTGATGGACTTCTGTCAGCTTATCAAGGAAAGTCTCATAACCGCCGTACTGACCGATGCACTTCGCACCGATAATGAAGATCTCTCTGGTAGCATTAGGCTTGCCGGTTTCTGACATCACATGGCTCCTTTACCGGTAAACAGAACTCCGATAGTCTTGAACAGGATCACGAGATCCATGGACAAACTCCAGTTGGCGATATATTCGGTATCGAGCTTAACGACTTCCTCGAAGTCAGTGATCTCGCTCCTTCCGCTTACCTGCCACATACCTGTGATACCCGGCTTTACAGCCATTCTCGCACGGTGATGGAAGTGATATTTACCATATTCATCAAGCGTCGGAGGTCTTGTTCCGACTGTGGACATCTCACCCTTAAGAACATTGAAGAACTGCGGGAATTCATCAAGACTTGTCTTTCTGATGAACTCACCGATACCTGTCTTTTTGGTGCCGTCAGGAAGGATCTTGTTGCCGATGATACGTGGATCGAAATCCATCTTGAACATCATGCCGTCCTTAACACGGTTCTCCTTCATGAGTTCTTCCTTCATCTCTTCAGCGTCCATTCTCATTGAACGGATCTTATATATCTTGATGTGCTTACCGTTCTTACCGACTCTCTCCTGCTTGAAAAGGATAGGACCGGGTGACTGGATCTTGATGATGGGTCCTACGATTGCCATGATCAAAAGCGCAACGAGGCTGCCGATGAGGCCTGCAAAGATATCGAATGTTCTCTTGATGAGGAGCTGTACAGGTGTTGCATAATTGATAGCTGTTGTAAGAACTGTCGTACCGCCGATCTTCTCAGAAAATCTCTTAACCTTGTTACGGCTCATGTTAGGTACATGATAATGTGTCGGAACTGCCATGATCGTGCATGCATCCATGAGCTTGATGATTTTCTTGTCATTGATGGGTGCGTCGATATAAACGGAGTCGATCCATTCTTTTGCAATATACTGTGCGGCATTCTTGATATCAGCAACGATCGGAATACCCTTAATGCTCTTAAGGTTAGTAGTCTCAAGAAGAACGAGACCGACGATCTCATATCCTGCCTGCTTATCACTTAAGAGTCTTGTAAGAATTGTCTCTGCGGAATTTTCAGTTGCAACAACGAGCATGTTGTTACGTTGTCTCTTGAAGCTCGTATGTGTGAGGATATATTTCCAGAAAAGTCTTACACCGTATCCGAGCAACAGATACAGCGCGAAAGTACCGCCCAGTACGATTCTCGAATATACATCACCCAACTGGGACGAGAAGAAATAGATCAATACGATGGCAAGTACGAGCAGGCTGTGCTTAAGATGCTCGAAAGCCTCTCTTAAGAAAGTACGCTTGATTACGTCATGAAGTGAGTTATTAAGTACGATGACGAGAACATCAGCGACGAAAAGTAATATTCCGAGATTCCTGTAATCATGAAGCGCGTATACAAAATCATGCAGACGAAGATACGCTGCCAACATATACGAAAGCTGAAGGACAAGAACATCGAGCATCATAAAATCCAGATGCTTGGACCATCCCTGTGCATTTCTCTTGTACACTACCTATGCCTCCTATTATGCCCCGGCAGGTCTCTTATCAATGATCTCAAGACCTACCTTGACCTCACGGGCGCCACCCATAAAATCGGCTCTGATTATCGCGATACGCTTGTGGCGGTTGATCTTAATGATACAGCCCTCAAGTCCCTTCAATGGACCACGCTCGACGATGATCTGATCTCCCTCGATAACGCCAATAGATTCCTGCGCTATGTAGTCTTCACCGATCAAAGATCTCAGGAAGTTCTCTTCCTCCTTCTCGATCGGAGAATATTCTCCGTGACCCGTTGAAAGGATCTTCGTGAATGCATCGATCTTCTTCAGTCTGAAATAGAGGCTCTCCGCATCGTCTGTCTGGAAAAAGATGTATCCCGGGAAAAGCGGTTTGGTAACCCTGGTCCATTTTCCCCTGATAGATCTTCTCCGTTCGAACAGAGGAACGAAGA
>JAEEGL010027234.1_pt1 | contig 26419 bp, 24 predicted proteins | sample 9134231 | NCBI WGS metagenome assembly JAEEGL01 (sample SAMN16246548, study PRJNA631951) | gut metagenome | biome: gut microbiome; feature: rumen; material: fiber-attached | host: Bos | place: Iran: Karaj | collected 2018-10
AAGAGCACTGCCGGCTCCAGACACTCCACCGTATGCCACACATTCTTGGGGATATTCACCCCGAAACTACCCTCCTCGTGGCAGAGCACCACGCGCTCCATCACGGTGCCATCATCGAAGTAGGTCGTCACTGCCACCCGTCCCCGCAGGATGACAACCGTCTCATCTTTCGTAGGATGATGATGAATCGCCATCACCGTTCCCGGCTCCATCGCATTCAGGAACCGATGGCACTTCTCATCCAGGCGCTGGTGGAAATTGAGATTCATCCGCAACCGGGGCGAGGCCTTCGCCTGCGCAGCGAGATCATCGAGAAGTTGTTGGTCAATAATCTTACTGCGGGCTTTACTCACGAACTTCTCAAACCCCTTCATCTCCTCGGGGTTCAGCACCTTGGGAAGCAGCTGTCTCTTATAGACATTGTTTCGATGCGAGACGGCTTCCACTTCCTTCAAGATGAAACCGATTCTCGACAACATCGCGTCGAAACGAGCCTTTTGTCTGGGAATCCGCCCCCCGCTTATCAATTCCTTGCAAATCCTGTTAACTTTGTCTGCTTCCTCAAGTGCCTTCGATATGTTATTGCCGAAGCGTTCGGCGAGAACCAAAAAGGCTCCCAACGTATCACGAGTAAACTCCTGTCTTTCCATTTCCTTCATGGTTGCCTGGGCAGCATCTACTGCTTCCTCAGCACGGTCGAGACATTCCTCCCCGAGCTCCCACAAAGACTTTTCTCCGTTGGAAATAAATTGATTGTCCATATCAAATGAAGCCAAATAATCAAACTCAAACCTTCCGCCGACTCTCCGGCCGTCCAAACCGCCTAAGGCCGCGAAAACGCCTTAAAAACCACTAAAGCGTGTCATTAATTCTCCATTATGCGCCCGGATTTAAATAATGATGGGAAGTTGCGACTCCTTTTATTACTTCATAGTTGATATCCGGGCAATTCATAATTGCAGAAATTGCAGCAGTACGCCAATCATTTCTTCCAAAGTTCCTTAAATAAGAATTATAGCGGCGTTTTAGCCAAAGATCTATCCCTAATCCAAGTGGTAGATGACAATCAGCACATAGAACTTCAATAAAAGAAGAAGCGGCTTTGTTAATACGTTTGATTAGGTCAATTTCATTTGTTTGATATGAGAGTTTTTCTTTGAGCTCTTTTTTAGAAATGCTCTCATCATCGATTCTGAATTTTATTATTATTTGCTGGTTTACCACCTGTGCCTCTGCTCTAAGGAAGGCTTTCTTAGGGAAAGATTGATAGTACGGATGAATGAATTTATAATAAGGTTTCTCTCTCTTTTTATTATTACAATCATTACACATCGGAACCAAGTTCAATCGACACATAGCTAATGCAGGATATTGCCCTTGCGGCATATAATGATCCAGAGTGCTTGGTTGATTGATGCTGCAATACGGACACCTATTAACATTCTCTTGTAATGCTCGCCTTAACGGATAATGAACTAAACCCTTATAAGTCTTATCATACTGTCCTTTAATCGCTTCTGCTTTTTCTGCACTAATAGAATCATTCTGCAAAGATGTGATGTATCCCTTTTGCTTATCGTATTGTGTATAAATAAATTCAAGTATGGGCTTATCGGTATCAGATAATGCCCGACAATGTAGAATTAAGTTGTCGATATCGGCGATTGTGTCTTTTAGAGAAGGTTTATTAAGAATCCACATAATCAGGATTACTCTCAAAAAAAAGGTTAATTAGATATGCTTCCATCGGTCCGGAGATTTCTCCTCCGATTATTTCTCTGGCCCTTTCCAACATCTTTTCCGGAGTATTATAATAAGATAAAAACCCCCAGTCGAAAACCTTGTTAAAAACCTCGTACGTGTTCATAACATCCGTTGTCAGATCAAACACCTCCGAGGTAATTGAAGAGATACTGGCCCCATAGGTTTCAATCTGAGGATGAGTGATGGATGTATGGCCGTCAACCCGTCGGACAATGTTTACATTCTTAGCAAAGGTCTCTTGAACAATAACAGGAGAATGCGTTGATATGAAGGCCACAGAATAATAGTGGTCAATTACCTTCCTAATTTGGGAGAAATAGAAACTCAAAAGCGGTGGATGAAGATGATTCTCGGGTTCATCGAAAAGCACTAAAGAATTCTCCTCAATATATGCAATCATGCGGGCTATGGAATGTATGATAAACTTGTGTCCAGTAGCGATATTTGCAAATACTTTTTGCTGCAGTTCGTTTTCTGCACTGAAAACTCTAATAATGTCTTCGTACAAATTCTGTTGAGACTGCCGACAAGACTCTTTAAACTCCAACCAAAGTTTTAATCTGTCCTTGGCCGAAGAATTAATCATTTGGATCGCTAACTGAAACTCTGTGTACAATGCTTCATTTGGCTTCAAACAAATAGAATCAACACGTCCATCTTTAGGAATGTCCTTAGCACTATTCTCTGAACTTAATTCCATTTCTTTGCAAACATCTCTGATGCCATTAAATAAGACCGGACAATCTTCAAAATTTAAGTTCTTAAGTTGTGATAATAACTGAGCCTCATTCATCCCTGGCAGATAGAAATTATCGAACGGAGAATAGGAGAAAATCATCATTTTAACAACACCAATATCTATTGGCTTAATCTCACCAAGGTCCTCTTTATAGTGAAACCGTATTGTGGGATCAGAATAAATAAGTCTAGCCAATTTATACATAGCTGTGCTCTTGCCCGACCCGTTCTTCCCAACAAATACCACTACACCATTCGGGAAACCAAGGGAAGAATAATTATTAAATTGTTCATCCTCCCTACACATAAAATACAGTTCCACGGAATTGTCAACATGTGAGAAGTTAACTGTTATTGTTTCCTTGCGAAGATTATATAGTACCGATTTCCCCAACATATAGGACTCTATCTGCTTCATGTGAAAACCATACACTGAAGCCCCATCCCTAAGTAAGGACATAACGAAACAATCGTCGCCTTGAACCTTTTCGAGTAAAGAGGAATCTTTACTTACAATCATTTTCAAAGCATCAACCAATTCTATACGCTGCTTTGTTGTCAGGTAGGTCCTTAAGTGCTGGAACATTGAGACGTCCAAACTCAACGAGACAAAATCCTCCGGAAGTTCGTGAAAAATCTTTCCCGAAGTTACCTGCCGTATGACGTTTTTTTCATCGGTTTGCTGTCCAATCCTCATAATCCTGATGTGTCCCAAATACTCGTTGCTATCTTTTTTTGTTATACGGGGTGTCGCGTGGAGATGATAGTATGTGTAATAACCATAATCATTCCACCCATCTTCCTCAAGATAGAAGTCACATTCTGTTTCCGAAAACGGGGGTTTGTTAGAACAGTATGAAATTACTTTAAAAACCATGATTTAGTTCATTATTAAAATGATAGAGAAAGGGGATTGCAAGTTACTTGATAGCACCGGTCAGGTCGTTTGTTGCTCATTTCGAGCCGGGTGGAGCGCTTCTCTGTCTTTTCCAACCCACCTTGGCAGAGCCACGTTCTCTCCGCTATTTGCGGAAAAGAACTATCTAAATGAGAGATTATTGAGCGTTCCTTTTAAACACCCCGATTCCCCACATTCAATCTCAAATACCCATGGAATTTACATAGGTTTCTGATTATGTATAGACTGTATAAACTCTCTTTTGAAAACACGACAAAAATCAGACAAATCTTGTGTTGCCGGAAACGCCTTATCCCCAATTATACTAAACAAGGACTTACCAAACTTATCAATCTCGATAATTGCCTTAACTCCATATTTAGAATCCTTGTGCCCTATTTCGACTTCTTTGCGAAAGGCAAAATTCCTCTCATTTATATTTTGTCCATCCCGAAACCATTTAGAATAGCCCAGGAATTGTCTTACCAATTTGTTACAATAAAAGTCAGCCACATCTCCAGTATTCTCACCAGATATCTTTTCATAAGATTCTTGGATTACGCAAGAATACAATCCATCCACTGGATTAATAGCAACATTTTTTAAGTTGTACTCACAACTATTTCCACCGTACATTGTTGCAAATGACTTACGACCCCATTCTTGGCACTCATCACAAAGAATAAGAAGAAAAGAAAAATTTCGAATATCATTCTGATAAATACTATCACAAGTATGAGAAGATATTGCTCGTAGTATATCTCTCCTCAAATAGAACTGGCGTTTATCTTCCTTTTTAAAAGCATAATCCTCCGACAAATTAAAGTCCGACTCCAAAAAGTATTCAAGCATTTTATAAATAACAATTGCACTAAGCACTCCATGCTTGTTATTCTCGAGTGATTTCAAAAACTTAAAATAATATTTCGACTGAATATGATTGTGATGCTCGCCCGCTTCATTAACAGTAATCTTCGAACTCATCAGTTTTATGATAAAATCATTCATTGTGTCTTGAACGCCTGTAAATTTAAAATCCATATTTATCACAGGATTCGTAATAAAATGTTTCATCATGTTTCTCGTCACCGATATGATCTGACTTGATTTCTCGAGAGGATATCCTAAATCATGTGTAAGGGCAATTAAGGACCACGCTGAAAATTTTTCTTGAATATTCACCTCCTCTTCTTCTTCTTCTCCAACTTTCAAACATTTAATATAATTATTCTCAGTAAGGATATAGATGCCCAACAACCATACGCGAACAACATGCAAAACATGGTCACGATAATATTTTGTTCCTCCATAAAGAACAGATTCAAATTCAGTGTAATCTTTAAAATAAGTGTCAAGTTCTTCAACGCCAAATGTGGAAGGAATATCTTCATCTCTTCTTTGTTCTCTTTCATCAAATTTTCTCAAAGTGATAATAGAATCCTTTATGGCCTCCGTCCAAAGAGAATGAAACTCATCACTGTGCAAATACAAGGCCTCTTCGCCACCATACTCTACTATTTTGTGCAAAGATGAAACCTTTTCGCGCACGATTTCACCGAATGGAGTTAGATCTTTGTATTGACTACCATCCTCGAATAAAGATAAAAATCTCTTTAGAAGTAACTTATCTCCAATCATAGTTCTTAAATTTATCTAAAAACTGAATATCTTCGGTAGTCGTTGTGATCGACATTTCCTTTAAATCATCCAACAAATGTTGAAGAATGAATTCTATGAATTTACTATGATAAAAACTATATAGGTCTTTTGTCATATCATTGTTTCTGGAACCATGCAATCTGAATATCAGATTATATGCGGTACCTTTCGATCCATTGAACGCTTTCCTTATATCATCAGGACAAACGCGGAACCACGCCTTTTTTTTTCGCTCTCCTTGAGGTGAATAATAAGTAATATAAGTACTATTTGAAAACTTCTCAATGATCCAGGAAGCATCGGATGAGTTACCATGATCATTGTCGCCAATAATATGGTACATGGTTTCAATAAAAGTTTGAGAATTTCTAACTTTCAATAAAATTGCCATATGTTATTAAATCTTACTAGGTTAAATATTGCGTTATTGGTTAAAGAAAAATGTAGTTTGTCTGTAAAGAAAAGACCCTTCCTAAAAGAGAAGCATCAAAGTCACAAGCTGCTCCTCCTCCCCGCATCAAAACACAGCCGCGACAGAGCCCATACGATCCGGAAGTATTTTATCAATTGTTTCTTCGGGGCTTGGAAGAATCGATATATAAACTCAAGGTGGGCCTTCTGCATCCACGCCGACTCCTCGGCTATCCATCCCACTCAAGGCCGCTAAAACGCCTTAAAAACCCCTAAAGATCCAAAAACTCACCCTTTCCTCCCATACTCCAACAACTTCTCGAAGTAACGAGAGGCGAGGCGGAAGACGTTGTTCGGAATTCCATTCTTCTGGAAGGCCCGGAGGTGATCTCGCATGATCTGGGCGCGGGCCTTCAGCCCTGCGGTCGAAGCCCCGCCCGTCCGCATCGTCACAAAATCCTTCTCCACATACTGCGTCTTGATGCCGTGGATATAGATCAGCCGCAGCAGCTGCTCAAAATCCGCCGCCACCCGGAACGACGTATCGAACAACCCATACTGCTGATAAACCTCCCTCCGGCAATAGAACGACGGGTGCGCCGGCATCCACCCCTGCATCATCCGCTCCCGGCTGAAACCCTTCGACGAATAATACCGCACGCACTTCGTCAAATCCTCATCCTGGACATAATGGATATCCCCATACACCGCATCCGCGCTCCCCTGCTCCAGCACCCGGGCAATCGTCTCCAGCACATCATCCGATGTATAGAAATCATCCGAATTCAGGATCCCGATCACATCCCCGGTCGCCCGCGCAATCCCTTTGTTCATCGCATCGTAAAGCCCCTTATCCGGCTCCGACTTCCACTTCATCCTTCCCTCGAACCGGGGCTCATACTCCCGGATAATATCTAGCGTACTATCCTTGGAAGCACCATCCACCACCACGAGCTCGTAGTCCTTGTACCCCTGGCGGAGAACGCTGTCAAAGGTGTCTCGCACCGTGGCGGCGCTGTTGTAAGTAGCGGTTATAATGCTTATTTTCATCCTTTCAATATAACCTTTCTTAGGGCCCGAATCTCTATAATCCTATAATTTGGTCATTAAGTTGGGGTTAAAGCGAAATTCCCTTTCTTTTCAAAGTCTCCTCCTTAACCTTTAGAACTATGAAATATTCATAGATAGAAATTAGTCGAGAGTAGATATATCCTGGTTTCCCATCCAGAAAGCCACCACACCAGACATACATATGCAGAAAACGGAAGAAAGGTCGAAATGGAAGCCTGAACGAAAGTTTTTTTTGTGCATTCCGTTTTATGATTCTGTCATGAGAAAATAGGTCGATAAATTTAAAGTCACTCTCATCCAAAGATTTCAATGTCTCAATGGCTTCGTATGTACTATATTTGTTATGACGCTCAATCCAACCATAAAACCCTTTACTGAAAAAATAATGTTTAAACTTATTTTTAAGATAACCTACTTCTCCATCAATAATAGCAACAGGGTTGGCCCCTCGCTCCCATGACATGCATTTGGGTTTCCAAAGCCGAGTAATCCATGCCTGATCGAAGCCACAATGTTTAAGGCATCTACCCATAAAGTAGTTGTCTCTGCGCACAAAGAAAGCAGATTCTTTTGTTTCCGGATTGTCACAAATATCCATTATTTCTTGTGCTAGTTCTGGTGGAGTCACTTCGTCAGCATCAACATACCAGACCCATTCATGTTTGAAGTCAATGTTAGCTACGGCCCAGTTTTGATTATTCGCTCTTCCATCGTAAGGGCGCTGGAAGAAACGACACCCGTATTGTTTTGCTATTTCTTCGGTTCTGTCACTGCTGATAGAGTCGAGTACGACAATATCATCACTCCATCTAAGACTATCTAAGCATCTGGGAAGATTAGACTCTTCGTTAAGTGTTTGGATAAAAACAGATACTCCCATTTTGTTCTTATATTATTGTTCTACAATATGTTCAACATCTATAATATACATACCCCTACCTCCGTCCATAGCTGAGTCAATCAGCACCTTTGTTCCATTATGATTGAACCTTGGATGTAGATCAACACGCAGTTCCCCGTCTAACTCTTTAGGAGTCTTATAACGTCCTACCTCAAAGCACTCCCCACTTTCCAATTCATACAAAAATAAAGGCTGGCAGTGATTCTGGTCAGGATAGCCATCGGTTAGCATCCATCTTTTATTTGGTGAAATAGTACAATGCCCGTCGCAATATAATGTACCGACACCAAAAGGAGTGGCGTTAGATTCACTCATTTCATCTTTAATGAAATAAAATGAATCTTTGAGAAACTTCTGCATTAAGATTCGGGGTTTGCCCAGCGCATAATATATTGGTTTCAAGCATTTTTTTATCATAGTAAGAGGATTGAACCTGCTACTATTACCAGACCCTATCAATGCCCTTTTTCCAGCCCATGCAACAATAGTATCGTCATCTTTCCAGTCATAGTGGCTAATCATGCCTTCAAATAACAACCTGATATCTTTTCCTTCGTTGTCAGATGTGAAAAGCCGACTTTGGCAAATGCCATCAGGTCGATCATATCGGTGGAGGAAACAGAATCTTGTTCCAGAAGGGTTGTACATAATGTGATTCAACCGTTGCTTATAAATAGACAGATCAATCTGTGAGAAATCACTCAGTTGTTTAATGGACAACACTTGCCTAGCTTGATCTGAAGGGATATGGTAAACAAATATCCCATCATCATTTGGCGCATTCTCTTCCATGAATGGGTCTGTCAACCCAGCGATACCGTAATCCTTGCGTGTGTCGAACAACCTGGCATAATTTAAGGTTGCGATGAACTTTTCATTTGGACTGACAGAATATGTTGAGACTGGTAGTTCCGCTAATTTCTTCTTAGAGAAAGGATTGTAGATAACAGCAATGACCTTTTTATCCTTTTTTATATTAAAAATGACGGCCTCATTCCCTTTCCACTCAATCCACTTCAATTGACAACCTTGCTGCCAATTCCAAGCAGATGTTTCTGCAAATTTAGTGAATTCCTTAGTTTCTAGATTGATTATCCCCAACTCGACCAAATCCTCTGGTAAAGGAAAATGATCTAAAAAAGAACATCGATGTGCTAATATATATTTCTCGGTCTTATTCCAAGGACATTTGTCATAGTAGCCGAAGAAATAATGGGCATCAGCAGGTGAAACCTTATTGATTGGGCAGTCGATTGTCTTCATTACTTCTATCCTTGTTAATAATTCTGTCTTTCTTTGCCACCGCAGGAGAACCAGCATATACTTTCCAAGGTTCAGTGTTCTTCACAACGGTGGATCTGGCAGCAATCACAGATCCTTCGGCCACCGTAACACCTGGACCGACAAACACATCTGCCGCTACCCAAGCGTTAGGTTCAATCGTAATTGGTAAGGCATACAATGTAAAATGTGCATCCTCATAGTCGTGAGTTGCCGTACACAAATAGCTATACTGCGATATTGTGGCTTGTCTCCCTATTGTTATCTTCCCTGTGCTATAAATGATGGCGTGAGGCCCTATGGTTGCATAATCATCCATTTCTAAATTCCAAGGCATAGTGATTTCTGCTGAAGACGAGACCCGCGCTTTTAGAGATACTTTTGCTCCGAACAGACGGAGAAGCCGAGCTCGCCACTTGCGGCAAGGGCTTGGGGAAGTCTTGAAAAATAATGAGTAACAAACCTGCCACAACACTCTCTTTATTTTCACTTTTCTTGAATGTGGGCTTGGCTTATTTGAGATGTCAAGTTGATAATTGGATATTGGTTCCATTAGGCAATAATTTATAAGTTAGGTCTTCTCCCAAGGACTTTTTTTGTAATATTTACCATTTTATCACAAATTGATGTCCCGAGCAACATAAGAGAGATATAATAAATATTGAAATACGAAGAAGTATCTAGACCCATGTTTTTCAGTTTATTAACATGTTCCTTAAACTCCTTTCTTCCCATTTTCCGAGCGTGCCGCATCAATGGATAGCTATATTTTGACATCTCCATCATTATCACTGATGTAGAATCAAAATGATGCTTAGAATCTATGTAATGGGTTATCCTCAAAAAACTCTTAATAAAATTAATGTTGTTAGAAACCAGCTTTCCCGCCTCATATTTCCCTTGTTCCGATGAGCTCGCGCCAAAGAATGAAACACCATCACCAACATCACGAACAAATATTTCAGGATAGTAGGCTGAAGGATAAACCATTACAACCTCTGCCATCATATATAGTTGGTAGAGCAAAGTGTCGTCTAGTTCCTCTACTACGGGCAAATTGTTTGCAAAGTCTCTTTTTATAGTAAAGCCCGACATGAAGACGCTTTTGAGATAAAACGCTTCGTATGTCTCTTTACATGGCTCAAAATAACGTAGTTCTTTATAGTAGTTAAACTCTTGATTTCCACTCACCCATGCACGGAGAACATATCCAAGTTGCGGATTCTTATCTAACCAATCAACAAAGTTATCAAGTCTATTAGGCTCAAATACATCGTCATCACCCATATAAGTGACATATTCGCCTTCCGCTTGTTTTACACACTCTCGAAAATTCTTTCCGTGGCCAAGATTATTCTCATTCTCCACATACTTGACATCATATGAGGACTCTGACTTATAATCTTCCACTGTCTTTCGGACTTCAAGCCTCTTTGGTGCTTTATCCTCACAGATGACTATTTGTACTTTGTCCCTGTATTTCGTATCTATGCTTCGCAGCAAACGTCCTAGTGTTTCTGGACGATTATAACTGGGTATACAGATTGAAATGAGGTATTTCTTTTCTCCCATACTTCATCGAAGATGCTCTTCTGGTTTGCTAAAAGCATTCCAAATAGCCTTTGTAATAAGTCTCGATATACTCCTTCAGCGACACTCGCCAATCCCGCATAGCATTCACACCGCGCAGGTTGAGTTTGCGCGTCCAAAGCCGCTCACAAGCAGGACGTTCGGCAAAATACTCCTTGGCAAAGTATTCAGAAGTCACAACGTTGATCTTCACTTTCTCTTCCAGCCCCAAGATCTTAAGCATTTCCTGACATACCTCTAACCGACTGGTCTGCCCGCCGCATACACAGTTATAGAGGCCCCAGTATTCTTTCTGAATAAGGTTCTTAACTGTGCGGGCGAAGTCTTGGGTATAGGTCGGAGTACCGTCCTTGTCATTCACGATGAAGAGCTCTTTTTTGCCGTCTTTCAGTTGCTTCATAATCTTCTGGATGAACTTCTTATCTTTGGTCGGACCGGCACCCATCATCCACCCGGCGCGACAAACAAGGTAGCGCCGGGCATTCTCAACCACGAATCGCTCACCCATATACTTGGAACGGGCATACACGCCAAGCGGATTAGGTTGGTCCCAGTCATCGTACAGCATCTTGTTACCGTCAAAGATACCCGCCGTGCTGATGTAGAGCAAAGGAATGTCAAGTGAATTGGCAATATACACAGCATTCTCGACACAAAGCGTGTTGGTCAGATATACCTCATCGGCATTCTGTTCACACCACTCCAGATCGGTGTAAGCACCAAGATGGAACAAGTAGTCCGGTTTGAACTCCTCAACATCCTTTCTGTATGCATCGTAGTCGCGGAAGTCCAGGAACGAAAGCCAGTCGGCGTTCACGTCCTTGTCCGTACACTTGATGATATAATCATCCTTAAACTGCTGGTAGAAAGCTTCTCCCAACATGCCGCCGCAGCCGGCGATGTAAATCTTTTTTTTGTTCATTGTATTATTATTTTCGTTGTATTTTTATCTTTTGAAAATCAAACATCCAAGGCATCCAGCGGTTGATAATCTGAACGATAAAACATGCTGTGGCTAGACATAATAGCCAAGACAATAGCATAACCCAGAGGTGAGATCCTGGAATTAATTTTTGCATAATAGGGCATATTACCGAAGGAACGGCACCACTTATAAGATAGATACCAAGTGTGTTTTGACCAATATAGTTAAGAATTCGATTCTTAGGTAATACCTTACATAATTCTATCAATAGTAAGCAAGATAATATTGTGGTGAGTATACCAAGTGGCTTTAACTCAAGAAGGGTTACTATGGGAGTAGTATTCTTACAAAAAAGGATTATAGCCACGTAAACAATAAGAATAAACACTATTACATACCACCTCATCAAAATCGATATCTTTTTTTCATATTTCCAGTACAAACCTCCTATAGCAATATAAATTAAGGCAAGTACTCCTCTATGACAGGCCCAGATCTCATATTGGTAGGGACCGTGTTGTAATGCCATCCCTAAACCTCCTAAAACGAAACATGCTACCGCATAAAACCAAATGTTTTTTTGTCTAGAAATGAAAAGAAATAATAGGATAAGTTCAGAAACAGCAAGTGCACTTGTGAACCAAGCTGTTCCGCCCCCAAAGGTCTTATATAGGAAGTACGGAATGTCCATTGTTTTTCCTCGCAAAATACCATTGGGAACAAAGACTATTATAGAAAAAAGAATGGTTGGAAAAACTATTCGACTTAAAATGTTTATAAATAGTTTATATCCACCACCGTTTCTGCTGATATACAGTGACCGGCACTCACTAATCAAAGGCTCCGAAAGTTGTTTCCTAAACAACAAATAACCGGAGATAATAAAAAAGGCATTAACATACCATGGGCTAATAAAAGAATGAACCTTTCCTATGCTATATCCGTAAAACGCAGATGATTGTACATGAGATAGATAGACTGCAAGAATAGCTATTGCTTTGACAGCATTAATCCAATATATATTTTTACTATTATTTGTCATGTGTTATTTGCTTTTTGAGATCGATATAATGAAATAGCGATCACTAATTCATTTGCAATGAAGCAACCGTATCTTTGTCATTCAACATTCAAAGTGTCCATTTTTATGCAACTTTTCACGACCCATCCCAGTTATCGTATATTTCATGGCTATCAGTTGTACGATTGCAAAGTAGGAGTTTCAAAAATTAGGCACGTGTCAAATTATTCGAAGCTTTTCTCTTATTTATAATTTCTTGATAAAACGATGTTAATTTAGAGATATGGACTTCCTCTGAAAAATTTTCTTCGAAAAAATGAAAGGCATTATCACACAACTCACAATAAAACGACTCCTCGATTCTAAAAGCATCTCTAACGCAATCTGCTAGACTTTTTATATTATTCTTTTCAAACAAGAAACCATTGAAACCAGGGATGATAAATTCTGGGATTGCTCCAGAATTTGAACCTAAGACTGGTTTACCAAAAGAAAATGCCTCCACTATAGCCATTGGATTATTCTCGTAACACACAGAAGGAACTATCACAAACTTAGCATTTTCAATCAGTATATTTAATTCAGAAGTATCTTTATACCCAAGAAGATCAATATTCCGTACACCACTTTGTATTATTCTAGCATCCAAAGATTTAGAGAGTGGCCCCGAACCTGCTACCAGCAACTTGATATCTTTCAAGTTTATAAAAGAATCAATTAAAATGGATATCCCTTTCTCTTCCGATAGTCGTCCCAAATAGAGACAGTAATCCATATGATGGGTTCCTACATGTTTGATGTATCTTTTTGTCGAATTATACAGCACGATAGAAGGGACTTCAGTAAAACCAACGTTATGTTCAAAATGTTTGTTCTGCGAAAATAAACTTACGAAAATAAAACCGTCAATGTTATTAATGGGATTGAAAAATGTATTACGAAAAATCATCGCGGAGTACATAACTAAACTCCTTAGAACACTCCCTTTCGCACATTTTGTTTTAACACACTGTATAAAGTTTCCTTCTTTACATTTCTCGCATGACTTCCCCTTATTATCTAAAAAGTGATTAGTGGGGCAAATTAATCTATAATCATGTACTGTATGTACAATAGGAATATTATATCTTTTTATTACGTGATATATAGATGAAGATTCAAATCCAAGAAAACAATGCAAATGGACTATATCGGGCTTTTCAACTTTCAATAATTTATTTAAGGCGCGTTCTGCTTTGATATTGTAGAAAGAATCTAACAATTGATTCAGAACATTATTGCTTTTTTTATAAAAAAATTTTTTATATGGAGTATCCTCTACTTGACTACTTAGAGGAGCAAAAGACATAACTTCAAATCCCTCCTTTAATAAAAGGTTCGTTTCATTAAGATATACAACGTCTGCCCCGCCAGCTCTCCAGTGGCATTCATTAATTAAAAGAATCTTCATTTGTAATTATCTTTCTGATAGGAGTAACAAACAGCTATTGCGACACAAATGGTTGGATATAGCTCATGTAAACACGGTAAAATAAAATATATGAAGATCCAATAACTCCGATTGTGAATATACTTTTCACAAATTTGCGATGAATGTTGTTTTCATAGCAATAGGATAAAAACACACACATTGGAATTATCGCGAAATATAAAAATCTATAAAAAAAAATGTCTGTATTTATCCCAGGCAAATCTAATGCGAAAATACTGGCCCCCAAGATTGTTATTGCAGACAAATTTGATAATACTTTAATACTCCTCGGCCAGTTTGTAGACTCTCCATTCCAGTGAGTTATAACAAATAGCCAAACGGTGAGATAAAAAGGCGTCCATTCTAATATATGCTGTATGATTGCAGATAAATTAGTAAACAGGGATTTCCCGTAACGAGTAGAAATATTTACCTCTTCCGAGAGATAATCGGTTTCTAGAATAAATGTAAGGAGTTCTTTCCCATATACAAAAAAAACAGACAAGAGAATAGGGACAAAAAGGATCAGTAGTATAATACCAATTCTAGATAGATTGGGGGATAATAATGCTGCTAAAATAAAAAATACTTCGACAGCAATTGAGAAGTGCAAGAAAACAGATAATCCTATCACTATAAAGCCCAATACGATGGACAGCCATTTATGGCTAAATGGGCATACAACTAATGACAATCCAAAGAACGCAACAGATAAGCCTAAAATGAAACGCCCATATCCAAATTTTGAGATCTCCATCGCAAAGAGAAACAAAAAAGCTAAATCAAAGTTTAACTTTAGTCTTTTGACTGCTAAAGAAAAGAATAACAACGCTCCTCCCCATACTACTGCCCGAAATAGAATGTAATTACCATTAACAAAATGAATCAGGTTTACATAAAAATCTTCAAGATGAGCCAAATCGTATGGGTTCTTCTCTATACAATAAGAACGGTAACCCAAATAATCAGGATCATAGAATGCAAACAATAAAAAGAGAACAATGCAAATTATGGCTACTGTCCTTCTTCTAGAGTTGACTTTATATGGATTGTTCAGAGCTTGCTTCTGAAACAAATAGAATAGTAAAAATAATGCTAAGTCTAGTAAGACATAACCATATGTGATTATCATAATACTATCTAAACACGTTTATTATTCTTGAAAAAGGATAATGCCGAAAATCTTTTCCATCCACCACTACAATATCCTGCAGTTTATTGAATGTATGAAGTCCCAGACCAAAATGACCATACATCCTGGGATACAATTTATCAAGTAATTTTTCAAAGATGTCATTCTCATTAATCTGAAGACTATAAAAGACAAGAGAATCACCATAACTTCTTTCACAACTTTGTGCTGGCCGTACAATCTGCCCTGCTTCAACAAACAACTGTCCAGCACCTCTTTCTTCTGCTAAGATATTTGTAATCGAACAAAAAAATACGAAAGAATCGGTTATCGATGAAGATCGATACACTTGTAAAAATCTTGATTCGTTGTTGTCCCCTGATATCGTTTCTACACCAAAAGCATAGTAGAAATCATCAATTTTAATAAGCTGTGTATCAACAAGTGAAGTATCAATAATTTTATGAGGGTCTACAAGTATCCCATCTGAAGACCTTCTATATATAAATACTCCACCTGACTCATAATTCTCAGGACAAACATATATATTGTTACCTTCTTTGATAATATATGGAAAAGACAAATGAGTATCTTTCTCAAGAACAGGACGGACGCTTTTTAACTTGAACTTGTCCCTGTCAACCACAATTTCGGAAATACGACCTTTTCTTTTTTTATATTCATACTCCTCAACTAAAAGGATAATCTCCGAATTGGTCATTTCTAGTATAAACGGATCAGCGAACCATCCCGATGAATACTTCCCCAATTTCATCCAAGTAATAGCCGGAATTCTATTTGACAACTTACCTAAAGATAGTGTATCTTCAATAAAACCGACATTGAAAGCCGGCTCGCCCAAAATAGAACGCATTCTTTTCATGTTTCTTTCGTTCTTATCCTTTTCTATAAACAGGGGTTGGTTTTCTTCTTTTATCCTTTTCAGGAATACTCATATAATGGTCCCCATATAATTGTGAAAGGTACTCTTCTGCCTTTGACGGACCGTACAACTCAGTATCTTCAAATTTATAAAGACGGGGAGGGGCATAGTAATCTCGTGGCATAGTTTGTTTCTTATAACTATAATGACTAGCCATGGAACAAACGCACTTCGTATCCATATCTTTAAAGCGAGTCATTTCCTTTTGGATTTTGTCTTCAACAGAACGTAATGGATAGAAAGAGAGGGTTTTTGAAATCAACCATTTTAAAAAAATCTGGAAAGAATTATTATGTGGAAGAATAGAATAATACTTATAATGCGCTAATCGGATAAGTCTTTTCAAGCGTTTCTCTTGCATGTTTTGACACACTAAATCCTCCGGTACATTATCTAAAGGAAATACATCGATATAAACATTCTTGCAATAGTGCAGATGAGACTCCGGTGCATAATCTAAAAAAGTATCTTTTATACATATCCTAGAAAGTGGATACCAAAAATCCACATCAGATTTTGAATTCTGGATAAAATATTTTTGTGGATTTAGTTGTTGGGGTGCTATTTTAGTGAACTTCTCATAATCTTCTCGCATCATCGCAATATCTATGTCATCATCCCATGGAATAAATCCACCATGTCTAATTGATCCTAAAAAAGTCCCAGCTATAATATAATATGTAATAGAGTTTTGCACAAGGAACGAATGAATTTCCTTCATTGAGTCTAACAATAATAATTGCAAGTCCCGTAAAGGCATCAATGTGTATTCTTTTGGAGGCGTTAATTTCATACATTAAATAAGTTAAGAATTATGCGAATAATTATCTCTCATAAGATATTGTACCACTACCTCCAGATATATATATAGTATCCCCAACGACAAGATTCGCCATATCACTTACTAAATAAGTTGCGAGGTAGGCAACTTCCTCTGGCGTCGCATATCTCCCTGATGGGCTTGATTTAAACGTTATTGAACTACCCTCCGAGTATCCCATCATAGATGTCGCGGTTGGCCCAGGACCAATAGCATTTACTACAATTCCATGAGGAAGTAAAATCTCAGCAAATCCTTGTGTCATTTGCGATGTTATGGCCTTAGCAATTCTGTAAGGACTCCAGGCAGGTCTCAGTGCAGAAGAAGAGGAGATATTAAGGATGTGCCCTTTAATTCCTTTTTCAATCATATGTTGTGCGATATACTGAGTTATGAAAAAAAGGCCCTTCACATTAATTCTCATCACTTTATCGAAATCATCTTCTGTAAAGTCCAAAAAGTTTTTTCTAATATTTATACCCGCGGAGTTGACTAAAATATCTATTCTGTCATTTGAACTTTGGCTAAGAGCTTCATTTACTGAAGACGGGATTTGGCTTATATCAGTTAAGTCCAAAAGGACTGTTTTTACCCCCAATTCAAAACCAGTGTCTTCCAAACGCTTTTTATTAGTACCAGATATGATAACATCACACCCTGCATTTTTGTAAGATCTTGCGATGGCCTTTCCAATTCCTCCACATCCTCCAACTACCAAGGCTGTCTTTCCTTTTAAAACGTCCTCTTTCGGTATGTTTATGTATATCGGAACAACCTTTTTACTGCAAAGGCACTCCTTAATTTTGTGTAATATTCTCATTTTATGACCTTTTTTATTCTTTCTATTGTTTTGGGACTCAAAGAAGATTTTATAATATCTATTGCAACTTTTTTTACATCAGATTTTGCAGTGGAAATAATACGTAAAGCCTCACTTTCATCGGCACCATTTGTAAATACTTCAAAGACAATTGACTTCTCCCTTTTTTCCTTTGAGCAGAAGACATCAACTATTGGAAGTAATTCTTCTTTGGTCCTCGCACTCATATATTCAAAACCGAGGTCCTCAACAAAGTTCTTTATTAATTTAGGTGATTTCCTACCAAAATGGCCTTCTGCTGCAATAAACTTCGTTTCTTGGCCATTAAATTTACTACCAGGGTGGCCAAAATTACAAAACTCCTGTCCTCGTCCATTATTGATAACAATGAGTCTTATATTGTTACCAATATGTCGATTCCCTAAAACATTGATATCGTAAAAAAACGCCAAATCACCAACTACCCCCATATAAATTTTTTGAGGATTGGCCAAAGATGCTCCTATTAAAGTCGAAAGACAGCCATCTATTCCAAAACCACCAGTATTACAATAACCATAAACTATATTTTGAGGCTCCCAAAAATTCCAAGAACGTAATGAACTTAATATACCAAAATGAAATACAGTTTCGTCGGGTAATTGTGGCAAGATGGTCTTTGCTATCCATATATTTGAAAAGGGCAAATCACCAATATTAGACATAATATCTTCTATGTCTTGTCGCCATTGCATCTCATAGGTGTCATCTCTATTCGTTTGGTTTGCAATTTCATTATACCTACTGAAGAAGGATAGTTCGTCAAATTCAAATACATATCTTAATTTGCCAAATACCGAACGTATCTCCCCATCAGGACTAACCCGCCATACATGTTTGGGCCTAAAGTGATAATATGAGCCCGAAACCTCACCTATATGAATAAGAAGATCTAATTCTCGACAAAAGGAAGAATAATGTTTTTGTCTCATGACTACAGCTGGATTAATTCTGTGACGACCGAAATAGTTACTCGTACGATCACAGAAAACGACAGCACCGTATTTGTCACAAAACAATTCAACTGCAGATGTCAATTCTTTTGACCATTTCGAATGGGAACCAACAAAAATGCCTATCCTGCCGTGATGGATCGGGACAAGTTTATCCTTCGGCATAACTCTTTCAATCACATCAACATTTGGAAGGGAACAAGTAGAATACTCTTCAGAGTAAGTGGTTGCAAGATTAATATGTACAGGCCCCTTTCCTCTATGATTTAACTCAAGAATGGCATCATTTAAAAGAGTTGTATAAATTGCTATGTCAGAATCAGAAACAAATGATGGAATTTGGAAGCTCTTTTTTGCTACATCTTTTTGTATTATAGAGCGGTCAATGACCTGGGGAACAAACTGACCTATCATTCCTGTGTGCATTGTGGACGTGACAACAAGAATAGGTAGTTTTCTATAATATGCTTCAGTCATAGCCGAGAGATAATTCCTCGAGGCTGTTGCACTTGTACAACTTATTACTACAGGTTCCCCTGATTCTTCCGAAAGTCCACATGCGATATAAGCAGCAGATCGTTCATCCACACAAGAATATATCTCGAAGTAGTCATCATTTTGAATACTTCCAATAAAACTCATATTAGTGCTTCCTGGACTAGCTATGATTTTTTTTATTCCGTGTGCTTTTAAAAGCGAGATAAGGAGAAGTATATTCTTCTCGTTTGTATATCTTGACATAAAACCTTAAAACCTTTTCTGGGTGCTCGTTTGAGACTCAATGAAAAATAATGGGCAGTCAACACAATGATTATGTTGGTAGGGTGGCAGGAGATATTACAGAAAGAAATGTTTACGGATTCTTAGGTTTGACTTTAGCATCTCTTAATTGCGTAGAGCTAATCCCTTCTGTGTGAGCGATATATTCTATTCTAGCGCCATAATTGGCAAAGTCCTTTTCATACTTGTTATAAAGATCTGTCCCCTTCCATTCGTCCCCATGAAACATAACATCGAAATGACGTTTTTTCAAGAATTCTAATTTGTCCATGTTTTCTTGCGGGACAACTTCATCAACGTATTTAATTGCTTCGACGATTGCAACTCTTTGTTCGAATGGAATTATTGGTGTCTTATGCTTATAAGACTCTACACATTCATCTGTGCTAACGCCAACAATCAAATAATCGCACTTTTCTTTAGCGCGACGGAGAATGTTTAAGTGTCCAATATGGAACATATCGAAGACCCCGGTTGTGTACCCTATTATCATTATAGTAATATTAGTTAGTTATTTTTATCAACGTTAATATGTTCTTTTATGTCAGCAAATAAAATAAAGCCTAGACTATGAACCAAGAAAGAAAGGAATAATAGTAAACCACAGAGTTACAATCAAAAATTACATATTACTCAAAGGGTCTCACCCCATCTCTTTAATACATTTGATAGTTATGGTGTCCACTGCGCAGTGGAAGTTTGATTGATCCCTTCGAAGGTGAGATTAGAGGCCTTTAGATGGCACTTATCTACATGCTTATTGGTATTATTTAGCACACCTACAAAATCATTGCTAATTATAATCTTTGCCTCGCAAGCTTAAGCGTGAAACAATTTTCGTTATAGTAGTTTGAAGATACTGTTTATAGATAATATCTTCGAAATAACTTCCAAAAGATGAGGGCTTAAAGATAGCTAATGCACAGATAGTACATCCATATATAGCTATGGCATAAAGATACCCATAATTAAAATGTAATAATGGAAGGCAAATGACCATTAAAAACACTGGCGCAAAACAGGAACGGAGTAAATCTATATACAAACGCTTCCTATCGATATCAAGTAGCCTTCTGAGCATAATAACTTTGATAAACAGGTCAACAAACTTTGAAAAGGAGAATGCTACCGCAGCACCAACAAGCCCATATTGACAGCCAATGTATAGACAAAACACTGTAAAGAAACATGTGATTACTCTATTCCAGAAATACTGTTTAACGGCTCCGATTGAGCGAAAAAAAACATCGGCGATTCTGCTATATGAGAGTGCAATTATAGAAATGGATAGTATTTGAAAAATCCCTGTTAGATTGAGCCAGTTTGTCCCAAAGAAAACACGTATAAACACCTCCGCACCTAAAATAAAGACAGCCATTAGTAAACATGAAAAGACTGTCGTCAAAACTACAGAAGTAGAATATGAACGATTTATTTTTTCTTTATTGTCTTGTAAACCAGATAGTATTGGATACAGCACAACATCAAAAATACCGTATACTTTTCCAGTAATATTTGAAATAAACCCAGAAGGCCTATTATAGGCCCCTAAACTTGATACGGACATCCATCTAGTTAGGATAAACTTGTCTAGTTGTTCAGTGACCGAGCGTATTATTGCGCTGCCAGTTAACCACCCTCCGAAAACAACTATTCCTTTTATCTCATTTTTATAAATACGAAATTTTGGAACAGTATGACTAAATGTGTATAACAAGATAGTTAAGAACACTTGGTTAAAAATAGCAACAGCTATTATTGAATAGAAACCACAGCCTTTAATAGCCATTATAGCTCCGATACTGTTTGAGAAAACAAAAGCTATTATTTGAAAAATACCAAATTTTAAAAAATCCAACGAACGCATTAATTTCGCTCTTGCGATACTATTGACATTGCTGAGTAATAATGGTATAGCCATCAATCTAAATGCAACAGTCAATGAATCAGAGCCAGTCATTATCTTAGAAAAGATATTTGCGGAAGCAAGTAAAAACAAAGAAGACAAACAGCCAATACAGAAACTAATGGTAAATGCTGTCGTAATAAATTGTTCTGATGGATTCTTTCGTTGAATCAAGGTGGATCCCATTCCTGCTTCTGTGATAGTCTGTAAGATAAGAGTAACTGCGGTAATGATTGCATAATACCCAAAATCTTCTTGACTCAGTATACGCGACATCAGAGAAAAGAAGAACACTTCCACAACACCCATAATAATAGTAATGAGTGTTTGAGATTTGATTCCTGAAAAAACTAATTTCTTATTATCCTCTTGATCCATCAATTTGTTTGTAAGTCTATCTTAGTCAATAAATATGCTACGTTCTAGCGTAATAGAATGAAGATGGCTCACAATAGGGCCAGAAAAACATGTTAGTTTTGGGGCTAGTTGCACTGTAGACAACTGCACATTCGCTAGGAATAGTATTCAAGGTTTAAGGACGCTCGTGTTAACATCTTCCCCAATATAATAATATCTTTGTCCGGTCTTGTTTCATTCGCGAGAGCATTGCTGGTCATTTGCCCTTCCGCTTCAACGGCTGACATCATGTCAATAAGGTTCCGGGCTTGGGCCATCTCCGTTTGCGTCATCCGTCCACCGTTGCGTTTGATGCTCGCTGCCATCTGGCCGGCCAGGGCATTCAGTTGCTGCCATTGGGCTCGGAGATAGATCTGCCTCTCTGCCTTGCTTATCATGGAGCAAGTTGAATCGTCCTGGGCGATGGTATCGAATGTGGGGTTATTCATAACACGTAAAACAACGGTGAAAGATGGCTGGTTTAGAGTACTCAATGACGACTTGTCCACGTTGGTACTTGTTACTTCATATAGGGCTGTATTAGGTCGATTTTGGGGGCTGGTTGATGAGGGTAAATTATTCATTTAATACTGCTAGAATTTGTTTCCAGCACGTATAGTAGCAATAACGTTTTTAATCTCATCCGGGATTTCGTCTTCTTGAAAATAGCGAATCAGATTCATTGCTTGGAAACCTACACCAAATTCATTTTGAGTCCAGGTTGCTAACTTTTTTATAAAGGTTTTACCGGAAACGACACTAAATGGATCTTGCCAGCGGAGTTTCAAAATTGCATTTGCTTCTTGACGAGCGGTTTTGACAGATTTTTGTTTGTAGAGTTCCTGTATTCCTGAAGCGAAATTATCTTGAACATCATCTTTCATGTCTTTGACAAGCCTATTCATCTTGGCCAGAAGCATCTCTTGAGTGATTGTCCCTTTTCGTTTTTTAGATTGTATGTAACGATAAATGACGTCCGGGTGAATAGCATAATTTTCAATCTCCTTTCTTTCCCAAATATGGAGATTAATATTTCTATTTTTTGCATCTTCTTTACGCTCTTGAATTTCCTCATCGAGGTGATAATCTGAGTCGAAAATGCAATAACATTTTATATGCACTTGATTCCCGTTAAACAATTCAGCGAGGCCAATTGCCCGTTGCCAACCACCCCACCCCTCGACATACATTTTGGGGAAGGAACTGATAGAATACAAGTCATTTGGATACAAGATAGCTTGAAAACATGAAAGTAACTGCCGATCAGAATCTTTTCCTTCCCAGATCATAAAACGCTGAGAAACGAACAAGCGGGCCAAATCAAGGTTGAATGAACTACCCATTCCTTCCACAAGTTCCTGGACCAGTGTGTGACTACCGACAGGTTTATTCGTTCTCTTTTTGCTATTGATGGGGATTATGCTTTCTGGTAATACTTCTTCAATTATTTCTATGGAGTGAGTCGCTACAATTAATTGTGGAAACAATGGCGAGATTATTCGAATAAGACGACGCTGAAGATCGGCATGCATATAAACATCCGGTTCATCTAGGACAACAATGGAGTCTTTGGCGCATTGTGAAATAAACCACATAACTTGAACCCACATCTGAAGTCCGTGCCCCATCCATCCTATTTCTGCTTCAAAGCCATTATCACGAACAAAAAAATGTAAAGACAGTCCATCGTCTACTATATTGTGCACGATTGGTTTAACCTGAAGCCCCTCCCAAGTAGACTCTACAAGCTCCTTAAATGATTCGAAAAATGGCTGGTAATAATATAATTGATTCCGAAAATTTCTTGATGTTAGTCGCGTGAATCGGTTCTGTTCCACAGTTCTCTTCTCAATCCTTTTCTCGTGTTCCATTACGGCTGAAATCTGTGGCAAAACCATAATCGGTGGAATATCGAGAGATTTAGCTTCTTTTACATTTCGGACAGGAACACCGTCTTTGTTGATAAGTAATGCGAAGATAGAAAGATTGTCTCCTATATAAGCTCGAATAGAGGTACCGTTGGAGAAGAATGCCTCAACTATCCCGGGAGGGTCACCATACATATTGAAAATGCCCTTTTCGGATATGTTTTGATTCTCGACACTAGGCGATACACCATTATCCGTCTCATTAGGAACCCACGCTGGTGGTGCTATAAAACGAAGAGATTTATATTTCCTAGCGACCGCCGCAATAATCTTGAGTCCTTCTATTAAGGTTGACTTACCAGCATTATTGCTCCCGACAAGGATCGAGATATCTTGGAATGTTATCGTTGTATTTGCGTAACAACGAAAATTTTTTATTACTAATTTCTTGAGCATACGACGTTGATGATCAGCATGGGGGAAATCCGTTACTTATCCTTTGGCTAAGAGCAAATATAATCAAGGTAGATCTATTTGTCTTTAAGTCTCTCCAATGGTTTGCGATATTCTTCGAGCAATTCGTATGTGGGTGTGGCTCCATTGAAGAAGACATCAGAGTCGACAAAATGCCCCGCGTCAAGTTTGGCTTCTTTCAAAAGTTTCTTTAAATCATAACCTCCAATCTGTTTTTTCCAACCAGGGAAACCAATTTGGCAGATTCGTTGCCGTACCATCTTTGATGAAAAAAGACCTTTCCTTTCTCGATCTTGATAAACATTTATCATATTACCGGAAGGATCATCTAGATAGGTATTAAACTTATTAAGAATGGTTTTTAATTCAGCAAAAGTGATCGTGTATAAACGTGTATTCCTTGCTCGAGACCAGTTTCTTAATTTGCTTGCAATAAAGTTTACCTCGGGGTCATCACTATCCTTGTATTTTTTGAAGTCTTTATATGCATCCAAGCCATTTGAGGCAATTCTAACCATCAGCAATTCTAGATATTCTTTAGGGATGTTTAGTTCCCTCTTCTGAAGGTTCAATCCCAACAAGATCGATAACAACGCTGTCCTTTTATTCCCGTCATGAAATGCATGATCTTTCGTCAATCCAAACGCAAGCGTGGCCATTTGGTGAAATGGATCTGACCATTTCCTTACCCCTCCAAATTCAACGTACTGTCTGCTTACGGCAGACGCCAGCATATTATAGCTCAAAACCCCATATCTTACAGCCTCGCCTTTATCAAGGAAGAAGTCTGACAAAATGTAGTGGGCTTTGATAATGTCCAGTTCACTCAAGCAATTCTCTTCTTTGTATTCGCTTGGGTTGAAAGTTCTGACGATGAAGTCAAAATCATCTCTAAGGGCGGGTTTTAAGTAGTTCATAAGTGGATTTAGCAAAGATTATTGCATATCATATATGCTCCTTAGAATCGATAATTTTTACAATTTTGAAACTTGGGAAACTCTTCTCTTTAAGTTGTAGAATTGTCCCACGAACTTGAACTTTAACACCATCTGGTGTCAAGAATACGTTTGTAAGAAAAGCATTTCTTTTTGCTGCAGCATCATGATTGCTCTCTAATGCATTCTCTAAAATGTTCATTAATAGAACAGATCGAAGAAATAAAAATTGGAAAGCATCGAAACTAATAGTTTTTGACCCTTTTTCTGGGTTTACTGTAATTGTATGTCGTTGGGAATCAATGTAATATAATGAATGAGCAAAAGCGTTTCTAATACTAGAATCGTAACAAATTTCAACCAACTCGCCCAATTTTAAACCATTATTCTTAAGCGGGGTAATGATTTTGTTTGTCATAAACAATTCTTTATGACGCCAGGGAATATCTGGCGCCCAAAGATAACCGTCACCCGACACGATTGATGCGATTCTCCATAGAGCTTTTATAAAATAAGAAGAATCCCATAAGTGGCTATATATCATCAATTCTATATTCAAATCATCAAACCCATCATCCCCTTCATATTTAAAACCATCAGTTTTGTAATTCCTATTCAAATAGTGAAGGTAAAACTTAGTCCTCGTTTCGTCATCAATTAAATCGCGTTGATAATCAACTACATAATCCGACCCCCAGTGCTCCTTTAGCCCAGGAATATAATCGCCTCTACCAATAAGCAGGATAAAGTCCTTATTGTATTTAGTGGCCATCAACCCAAAAACCTCATCTATGGTCTTGGTCACTTCGTCTATGATTTCCTTTAACATTTTCTTTCAGTCTCGATAGCATTAAGATTCTCCTATCCACCCTCACCTCATATACCCACAGGACTTCTACCGGGGGAATTTCGCGCATGTGGTATTTCTGCCGGACACGGTACACCATGGATTTGTCGTTGTTGGGGGCGCGGGTCAGGCCTGCGATGAGGGCTATAGGCCCTCGTTGTATCTTGCTTCGACCTCTTCCCAGTTCACAATGTCCCAGAGGGCGTGGAGCTGGGCGGCGCGGCGGTTCTGGTAGTCGAGGTAGTAGGCGTGTTCCCAGACGTCGAAGGTGAGCAGGGGCCGCAGGCCGCGGGTGACGGGGTTGCCGGCATTGGGTTCTTGGGTGATTTGGAGAGCCCCATTTTCGTCGGCGGAGAGCCAGACCCAGCCGCTGCCGAAGAGGGCGACGCCGCGGGCTTCGAATTCGGCCTGGAAGGCAGCGAGGCTTCCCCACTGTTTGTCAATCTGGGCGGCGAGGGGGCCGGCGGGTGCCGGGGTGCCGCCCGGGGTGAACTGGGTGAAATAAAGGTTGTGATTGAGGACCTGGCCGGCGTTGTTGAAGAGGGGGCCGGAGGATTGGCGGACGATCTCGGTCAGGGGCAGGTCTTCGAGGCCGGTGCCGGGGAGCAATTTGTTGAGGTTGTCGACGTAGGCCTGGAGGTGTTTGCCGTGGTGGAAGGAGAGGGTGCGCGCACTGATGGCCGGTTCCAGGGCATCAGGAGAATAAGTCAGGTCAAGTAATGTAAACATGGGGGGCTTGTTTTGTAAGGTCCGCTAGTATTTCCGCCAGACCCTCT
>JAEEGL010823477.1_pt1 | contig 26419 bp, 15 predicted proteins | sample 9134231 | NCBI WGS metagenome assembly JAEEGL01 (sample SAMN16246548, study PRJNA631951) | gut metagenome | biome: gut microbiome; feature: rumen; material: fiber-attached | host: Bos | place: Iran: Karaj | collected 2018-10
CGTGGTTATAAAACCCCAGAGGCAGGACATCCGTGAAAGTCCGTGTTCTTCCGTGATTATAAAACCCCAGAGCAGGACATCCGTGAAAGTCCGTGTTCATCCGAGGTTATAAAACCCCAGAGGCAGGACATCCGTGAAAGTCCGTGTTCTTCCGAGGTTATAAAACCCCAGAGGCAGGACATCCGTGAAAGTCCGTGTTCTTCCGTGGTTATAAAACCCAAAGTCCGTGGCCGAGCTATCGGATGAGTCGCTTATAATCACGGCTTTCGCCAAAGTTAAGGAGATATCCGACCTTGAAGCCCGTGATGCTGAGGTAGTTGAGCAGCTGGGCGGCATGTGCGGGCACCAGCTTCGACACCACTTTCAGCTCAAGGATGATTTTCGACTCCACCACGATGTCGGCAACGAAATTCCCGACCACATGTCCTTTATAGTACACCACCAGCTGCTTCTGCCGTTCAAACGACAGCCCGGCCTCATCCAGTTCTATGCAGAGTGCGTTCAGATAAACGCTTTCTGCCAGCCCGGTGGTAAGATTTCTGAGCACCTGGTAATAGGCACCCAGCACCTTATTTGATATATCTTGATACAACAGCATTAAATTCTTTTTTCCTCGGTGAAAGTCCGTGCCCGTCGGTGGTTGCCGTGGTTAAAAACATCACCGGGTGGTCCCCCTGACCACGAGACGGGTGCGCACGACTTTTTTCACCACCTTGTCGGCCGGTGTGACCCCCTCCACGTGGTTGATGAGGATGTCAACGGCCTCCTCGCCCACCATGTGCCCACGCTGTTCCACGGTGGTGAGCATAGGGTCGCAGGCGATGGCCCGCTCGCCGTTGGTGAATCCGCATACGCCGATGTCCCTCGGCACGTTGAAGCCCATGCGCTTGGCGGTGTAGAGGATTCCGATGGCGGTGTCGTCGTTGACGGCGAAGAAAGCGTCGGGGTGGTCGGCGCGGCTGAGCACGTCGGGGGTGATTTGCTCGGCGTCGTCGCGGTTGTCGCAGATGAAGATGAGCGACTCGTCGAACTGCTGTCCGTGGCGTATGAGCGCGTCGTGGTAGCCGTTGAATCGGTTTTTCGAAATCTCCATCGTCATGGGTGCGCCGTAGAAGGCGATGCGCTTGTAACCCACCTGCACGAGGTGGCTGACGGCGGTGAAGGCCCCCATGTAGTCGTCCACCACCACGCGGTTGGCATTGATGCCGGTGCAGATGCGGTCGTAGAACACCAGTGGGATGCCCTGGTCGATGAGTTTCCTGAAGTGGCTGTAGTCGTGGGTGTCCTTGGCCTGCGACACGATGACCCCGCAGACGCGCATCTGCTGGAAGGCCTCGCAGATGCGGCGCTCGCGGTCGTAGCGCTCGTCGCTCTGAGCCACCACGATGTGGTAGCCCCTCACGCCGGCCTGTTCTTCAATGCCAGAAAGAATGGTTGAGAAATAGTAGTGGGCAATCTGCGGAATGATGACCCCTATGAGACGCTGAGGCGCCACACGGCTGCGCCTGAGGTTCTCGGCCAGCACGTTGGGCATGAAGTCGTGCTCGCGTGCAAAAGCCTTGATGCGCTCGCGCTGCTCTTCGCTGATGCGCGGGCTGTCCTTCAGCGCGCGGCTCACGGTGGCTACCGAAACGCCCAGCTCGCGCGCAATGTCCTTCATCGTCATGCTCTTGTTTTCGCTCATAGTGTTTGCTGTTTGACAGTGCAAAGTTATGAAAAAAAGAAATACGCGCGCACGCAGTGCAAAACAATGTTGTGAAATAGCGATGCAAACGTTTGCGCACCCTTATGGCTTGATTTAACTCAAAAATAAATACAATTATTCAAAATATAATTTACTTTTGCAGAGAAAAAATGGAACTGTATTACTAACTTTAAACAATTAAAGATGAAGCAGGTAAAATTCAAAATGCCTTTAAGGATGTTTGCCCTCGTTTGCGGGCTTCTCCTTACTGCTACGGCCTTTGCACAGCAAATTACTGTGAACGGCCACGTCAAGGATGCTACCGGCGAAGCCATCATCGGTGCCACCATACGAATTGTGGGGCAGAGCGCCGGCGGTGCCATCACCGACTTCGACGGTAACTTCGTAATCCAAGCCAACCGCGGCGACAAGCTGTCGATAGCCTACATCGGCTACACCGACGCCGTGGTGGATGCTGCTCCCAACGTGGTGGTGACCCTCCAGGAGGATGCCGCCCAGTCGCTCAACGAAGTGGTGGTCATCGGTTACGGTCAGGCCAGGAAGAGCGACCTGACAGGAAGCGTCACGGCCATCAAGCCCGACGAGAAGAACCACGGCCTTATTACCAATGCCCAAGACATGATTCAGGGCAAGATTGCCGGTGTGAACGTCACCAGCGGCGGCGGCACCCCGGGCGGCGGGGCCACCATCCGCATCCGCGGCGGCTCGTCGCTCAACGCCTCTAACGACCCGCTGATCGTCATCGACGGCCTGGCCATGGACAACCAGGGCATCAAGGGTGTTGCCAACCCCCTGTCGATGGTGAACCCTGCCGACATTGAGAGCTTCACCGTGCTGAAGGACGCATCGGCCACGGCCATCTACGGTAGCCGCGGTTCTAACGGCGTCATCATCATCACCACGAAGAAGGGCCGCAAGGGCCAGAAGCCCTCGGTGACCTACAACGGCAACGTGTCGATGTCAACGGTGCAGAAGACCCTCGACGTGCTCGACGCCTCGGAGTACCGCTCGTTTATCAAGCGCTACTACGGTGAAGAAAGCGACGCCGTGGCACTGCTCGGCAATGCCGACACCGACTGGCAGGATGAAATCTACCGCCCGGCCATCGCCACCGACCACAACGTCACCGTGGCAGGAGGCCTGGCCAACATGCCCTACCGCGTGAGCGCCGGCTACACCTTCCAAGACGGTATCTTGAAGACCTCCAACTTCCAGCGTACCACCGTGAGCGCCACGCTGAACCCGACGTTCTTCGACGACCATCTGAAGTTCAACATCAACGGCAAGTTCATGTATGCCAAGAACCGCTACGCCAACGGCGATGCCATCGGTGAGGCAGTCCGCATGGACCCCACGCAACCCATCTCGGCCGGCGGCTTTGACAAGTTCGGCGGCTACTTCACATGGACCGACGCCGGCGACCTGGGTGACCCCAACTTCCCGCTGGTGCCCAACCGCAACACTGCCAAGAACCCCGTGGCCCTGCTCAACGAGAAAGACGACCATGCCAACTCGTATGACTACATGGGCAACGTGGAGGTGGACTACCAGGTACACGGCTTCGAGGACCTGCGCTTCCACATGAACTTCAGCGGCGACTGGGGCAACGGAAAGCAGGAAACCATCTACGAGCCCTGGGGACCCACCAATTTCTACTATGGCAACGAAGGCTTCACCAAGGAGAACAAGTACAACCTCACCTACTCGGCCTACGCCCAGTACTACAAGGACTTCCTTGAAACCCAGCACTTCGACATCATGGGTGGTTACGAATGGAGCCACAACAAGTTCTGGGGCAACTCCTACTACACCGGCCACTACCAGAGCACCAACACCATGACGCTCGAAGACGGCACACCGGCCGCCGGCAAGCTCTACAAGCCGGGCATCGGCGAATGGAAGCAGGAAAGCTACCTCGTGTCGTTCTACGGACGTGCCAACTACATTGCCTTCGACCGCTACATGCTCACCTTCACCGTGAGGCGCGACGGTTCCAGCCGCTTCTTCGACCACTGGGCAACATTCCCCTCGCTGGCCTTCGGTTGGAAAATCAGCGAAGAGCCCTTCCTGAAGAACGTGAAATGGCTCGACGAACTGAAGCTCCGCCTCGGCTGGGGTAAGACCGGTCAGCAGGACGGCATCGGCAACTACAACTACTTTGCCACCTACAACGTCAACATCAACAACACCGACGGACGCTATCCCATCAACGGCGTGAACGACGACGGTCTGCTCTATCGTCCCGACGCCTACAACAAGAACCTGAAGTGGGAAACCACCACCACCACCAACGTTGGTTTGGACTGGACACTGTTCAACAACAGGCTGAGCGGTAGCGTGGACTACTATTACCGCAAGACCACCGACCTTATCAACACCGCCACGGTGTCGGCAGGCTCCAACTTCCGCAACCAGGTGACGTCGAACATCGGCTCGCTGGAGAACCGAGGCGTGGAGGCATCCATCACCGTAAGGCCCGTGGTGACAACCGACTGGCAGTGGGAAGTGACCGCCAACTTCACCTATAACAAGAACAAGATTACGGAGCTCACCGGCGAATCGGCACTCATCAAGACCGGCGGCATTTCAGCAGGTACCGGCAACCAGGTGCAGGCCCACGCCGTGGGACATCCCGCCAGTTCGTTCTATGTCTATCAGCAGGTTTACGATGCCAACGGCAAACCCCTGGAGGGCGTCTTCGTGGACCGCAACGCCGACGGGCAGATTTCCGACGCCGACCTCTACTTCTACAAGAGCCCGGCAGCTCCCTACACCGCCGGTCTGAGCTCGCGCCTGCAGTACAAGAACTGGGACCTCGGCTTCGGTCTGCGTGCCAGCTTCGACAACTACGTTTATTGGGACAAGGGCGCCGGATACTCCAACATCTCCAAGCGCTACGACAGCTCGTTCGGCTACCTGCAGAACGTCATTCCGCAGGCCGTGGCCAACGGCTGGGTGACCTACGACAAGGTCATCTCCGACTACTTCGTGCGCAACGCCTCCTTCCTGAAGTGCGACAACATCACGCTGGGATATAGCTTTGCCAACCTCTTCAAGTCATTGAACGGACGTGCCTACCTGAGCGCCACCAACGTGTTCACCGTCACCAAGTACGACGGCATCGACCCCGAAGTGTTCGGAGGCATCGACAACGGCATCTATCCCCGCCCGTTCACTCTGCAGCTTGGTCTCAACCTGAACTTCTAACAACAACAAATAAATAAAGGAATACGACTATGAACTTTAGATATTTCAAGATTATCGTGCCTGCCGCAGCACTCATGACGGCAGTAGGCCTGAGCAGCTGCACCGGCGACCTTGACGTGGAGCCCATCGACCCGAGCAGCACCATGACTCCCGACGAGGCCTCTCTCTACACCAAGTGCTATGCCACCATGGCATTGGCCGGCAACGGCGGAGCCAACGGCGACTGTGACATCGACCGCCTGGACGGCGGCACCACGGGCTTTGTGCGCCAGCTGTGGAACGCCAACGAACTGACCACCGACGAGAGCATCTGCGCCTGGGGCGACCCCGGCATTCCCGGCTTCAACTACAACCAGTGGGATGCTGCACACCCCATGCTCGAAGGCTTCTACAACCGCCTCTACGCCAGCATTGCCTATTGCAACCACTATCTCGACGTGTGCGCCGGCATCGACCAGACGCGCGAGGCCGAAGTAAGGTTCCTGCGCTGCCTCTACTACTATCATCTGATGGACTGCTACGGCAACGTGCCCTTTGCCACCGAGCTGATGGCCACACCGCCCGAGCAGATCAGCAGGGCCAACCTCTTTGCATGGATTGAAGGCGAACTGAAGGAAATCAGCGGCAGCCTGCTGGCTCCCGCCGCCCGCAAGAGCAGCGACCCGGGCTACGGCCGCGCCGACCAGGATGCCGCCAACCTGCTGCTTGCCCGCTTGTATCTCAACGCAGAAGTATATACCGGCACTGCCCACTGGAACGAGGCCAAGGAATATGCCGAGAAGGTCATCAACGGACCGCACAAGCTCTGGACCGGCGACACCAACGGCTGGAGCGCCTACCAGATGCTCTTCATGGGCGACAACGGCGAGAGCGGAGCTTCCGTGGAAGCCATCCTGCCGCTGCTCCAGGACGGCCTGAAGACCACCAGCTGGGGAACCACCCTGTTCCTCATGGCATCCACATGGAAAGCCGACATGGACGAATATAATGCCGAAGGCCGCAAATACGGCACCACCGAGTACTGGGCCGGTAACCGCGCACGCAAGCAGTTGGTGGAGAAGTTCTTCCCCAACGGCGACGCTCCCGAGGCCACCATCGACGACATGGCTATGGCAGCCGGCGACGACCGCGCACTGTTCTTCGGCATCGGCCGCGAACTGTCGGTAAGCACGCCCAGCGAATACACCTCAGGCTTTGCCGTGGGAAAATTCCGCAACACCTATTCCACCGGAGCCAGTCCCCACAACACCCAGTTCATCGACACCGACTACTTCCTGATGCGCGCCGCCGAGGCTTATCTCATTGCTGCCGAGGCCGACGCACGCCTGAACGGCGGTCAGACATCGGCAACGGGTGCAGGCTACATCAACGCCCTGCGCGACCGCGCCCATGCCACTCGGATGAGCAGCTATTCGCTCAACCAAATCCTCGACGAGCGTTCGCGCGAACTCTATTATGAAGGTTTCCGCCGCACCGACCTCATCCGCTACGGCTACTTCGGCGGACCCAAGAGCGGCGAATACCTGTGGGAGTGGAAAGGCGGCGCTCAGAACGGCGTGGCCTTCCCCGAATACCGCAACATCTTTGCTATTCCCTCTGAGGATGTGAATGCCAATCCCAACCTTGTGCAAAATGCAGGTTATTAATCCTTTAATCAGAGTATCAGAAACATGAAAAAGATATTTTCATTTGCGATGCTGCTGCTGGCCGGCGCATTCGCATTCACTTCATGCAGCGACGACAACGACTCGAACCCCACGCTGGTCAAGCCCACGTCGTTCACCATCAACTCTCCGGCCGTGGGCGGGGCACTGGTTGACCTCAGTGCTTCCAGCGGCATTGAGCTGACATGGTCGCAGCCGCAGTACACCAACTTCAACGCTCCCGTCATTCCCACCTACACCGTTCAGGTGTCGCCGTCGGGAACCTTCAACCAGGCCTACGACGAGAACCTTGAGGACAACACCGGCGCCGACTTCTTCTCACTTCCCGAGACCTACAGCACCGGCCAGGCAACCATCAACGCCGAGAGCCTCGACAAGGCACTGGTGCAGCTCCTCGGATGGAGCGAGAGCAGCGTGCCCGAAGAGCTGCCGCTCAGCATCCGCGTGAAAGCTGCCGTGCAGGATGCCGGATTCAACGAATACGGAGAAATCTACTCCAACGTCGTTTCCCTCAATACCATACCCTATTACATCGAGCTGAGCAACGCCGACCCGGAAATCTGGTACCTCATCGGTGCCGACATTGCCGACGGCAGCTGGGGCGATGCCATAGGACAGGCCATCATCCCCATGCAGCCCATCAGCGGCTACGAGTATGACAAGAAGACCGGCCGCGGCGAAATCACCTGGACCGGCTATCTCGGCGGCAAGGGCTTCAAGCTGAAGAAAGTGCCCACATCGTGGGACGAGCAGTGGGGCCAGGGCGCAAGCTTCGGCACCTATGTAAAGAACGACGGCGGCTCCAGCGACATCAAGGTGCCCGAACCCGGCATCTACACCATTACCCTCAACACCCAGGCCGACGAGCTGAAGGTTGAGCTGAGCGAAAGCATTCCCGACGTATTCTCCGGCATGGCCATCTCCGGCACGTTCAACGACTGGGGCGACACCGAAATGACACCGTGCAGCACCGGTTGGGAAAACCACGACTGGTTCATTGAGGCAACGCTCGACACCGATGCCGAAATCAAGATCAAGCAGGCCGGCTCATGGGACTACAACCGTGGCGGAACATTCGTGAACTACTCTGAGGGCATGTACGTATTCGGCGTGGCCAACGGCGACAACCTCAAGATTGCCGAGGGTGGCAAGTACCTCATCCTCTTCAACGATATCACGGGCTTCATCCGCTTTATCAAAAAGTAGGAATAATCAACTTTAACCAAGCACAACATTATGAATAAGAAAATCATATTCACGTTAGCCCTTGTGGCATCGCTCACGGCTTGCACCGACGACTACAAGGACTGGGCTGAGCCGCAGTCAATCCCCCAGCCGTCAACCATCACCTTTGGCGACGGCAGCGTGGCTGGCGTGGGAACTGTCAACTTGAACAACCTGGCCGAGGGCCAGACCACCGTGCAAGTGGTCAGCATCACGGCCCCCACGGCCACCGATGCCTCCTATCAGCCCTCTTACTTGCTCAACATCGGCGGCAACTATTACAACCTCGACAACGAGGGACGGATGAACGCCAGCGACTTGCAGGCATACCTTGCCGCCAACTACGGCCGCAACCCCAACTACACGCGCACCATCGACGCCACGGTTGAGATGTGGGTGGGCAACGGCACCACCATGGTGAAGCGGGCCACCTCCGGCGTGTTCCAAATCAACGCCATCGCCCAGGCACCTGTCATCGAGGAAGCCTACTACGTGACGGGCAACATCAACGGATGGGACAACACCGACACCACCTACGAGCTGACCAACAACGGCGGCGACGTCTATGCCAACCCCGTGTTCACCTGCAACATTCCGGCAGAAGTGGTGAGCGGAGACCTGGAGTTCAAGCTCACACCGAAGTCGGGAGTGGGCGGCGACTGGTCGAAGTGCCTCACCGCCTCCGACACCGAGGGCCGTTTCGACACCGACAACGCCGGCGGCAACTTCGTGGTGAAGAACGTGCCGGGTGCCAAATTCTACACCCTGTCGTTCGACATGCTCGACCAGACCTACACCGTGTCCACGCTGTCCTTCGACCCCTTCGTCTATTTCATCGGCGCCACCGACGGATGGAGCAAGCCTGAACAGAAGCTGGCTTCCCAGGGCGAGGGCCTCTACACCGGATACCTCTACATTGCCGATCCCAACGGCTGGGGCATCGCCTTCAAGTTCCAGAAGATTCCCGGCGACTGGGATTCACAGCTCAATGTTGACTCCATGACGGGCGGCCTCAGCGGCGAGGTCTTCGACAACGGCAACGGCGACCGCAACTTCGTGGTCGGCAGCGAGGGCGTTTACTACGTGGAGCTCGACCTTGCCAACAACACGCTGAAGGCAACGCTCGTCAACACGATGGGCATCATAGGCGACTTCAACGGCTGGGGCGGCGACGTGGTGATGACTTGGAATCCCGCCGACTACTGCTACGAGGTGACCAACGCACCGGTGACCGCCAACGGCTGGAAGTTCCGCATCAACAGCGACTGGGGCATCAACCTCGGTTCCAACGACACCGTGGAGCCCTCCACCATCCTCAACGACCTGGTGGGCAACGGTAAGAACATCGGCGTGGCAGGCAGCACCATCAAGCTCTATCCCACCCGCCGCGATTCCGACAATATCTACTGCACCGTGGAATAATAGTATTTTTTCATAAAGCAATCCTACCTGAAAAAGGCCGCCCGGAGATTTCCGGGCGGCCTTTTTTTATCTAGAAGATCTAGAAAATCTAGAAGTTCTAGAGAATCTAGAGAATCTAGAGAATCTAGAGAATCTAGGAAATCTAGAAGTTCTAGAAAATCTAGAGAATCTAGGAAATCTAGATAATCTAGAAGATCTAGAGTATCTAGATAATCTAGTATCTCTAGTAGATTCTCCTAGAAAAAAATATTTTTTCTTCGCAAAAGAAAGCATTATTCAGTTTTTTTCCTTATATTTGCAGAAAAATCACGGTAACCTAGATATTCTTAATTATCTAAAGCCTCTAGATGATCTAGAATCTCTAGAAAAACTAGAAAAAAAAGAGTTTCAACCCTAAATAAACCATCCCCATGCCTTCCATTTTCCGCCCCCAAACCAACTGGAAAAACCTTTGGTTTTACCAGAAGACGGTGGTTCTCTACCAGATGACCTACGTCTTCACAAGGCGTTTCTTTCCGGCACATGGCGACAGGACGGTCGATCAGATGATTCAGGCGGCTCGCTCGGGGAAACAGAACATTGTGGAGGGCTCTGCCGACGGCGTCACATCGATGGAGATGGAGCTGAAACTCCTCAATGTGGCACGGTCGAGCATACAGGAATTGTTGGAGGATTACGAGGATTACCTGTCAGCCCACAAGCTGGAAAAATGGGAGCCAGGGCACCCAAGATACGACGACATGCTGGATTTTTGCCGCAATCACAACCAAATGGGCGACTACGAGCCTTTTTTTGAAAGATGGACAGACGAGGAAATGGCCAACATCGCCGTCACACTCTGCAAAATAGTGGACAAAATGATGATGTCGTACCAGAAAAAGAAAGAAACCGAATTCGTCACCGAGGGAGGCATCCGTGAGCGAATGACCGCCGCAAGACTCAACTACCGCACCAACCAACGCGAAACCATTGAGACGCTCACTCAGCAGCTTCAAGCCCTCACTGCCGAAAACCATCAGCTCAGACAAATCATTGAGCAAATGAAAGCCCGTCGCGGCCAATAGCTTCTTTATGGAATGGTTTGCACTAAATGCGGGAGGAAGGGAGGAAAGAGGGTGACTATTTGTTCTTTTCGGGCAGGGGAAAGGAAAAGGAGTGAAGGGGAACAGTTTGTCAAATTTTTTTATCGTTTTTGAGGGCCGGAAGGAGGCTTGACCGCAAATTTCGGGGAGAGATCTTGAAGATTGAGAGGGGAAATCTTGAAGATTAAGGGGCGAGATTTGCGGTCAAACTCCATGCTATTTGCAAGCCATTGAATTCCAACAACTTACGAAACGCGCGAAAAATCGCCGATTTTGTCAAGATTTTTCATAAAAACCAAGCACAAAAAAAGAGCCGAAACAGCGGCTGAAGAAACATTGAGCAAACGTTTGCACTTGTAAACGGCAAAATAAGTGCATCCAAGCAAAACCTTTTATTAAAATAATGTGTATCTTCGCAGAAATAAACCTAATTAACCCGACAATCTATGAAGTTACTTTTCAATGTGGAATACCAGACAGTGTTCGGCGAGGAACTTGTGCTGAACTTGCTGGCAAAGAATGCCGACGGCGATGCGCAGACCACCATGCACCGCATGTCGACCATCGATGGTGTGAACTGGACTTACGAGATGAACGGCAAGTTTGCCACGGGCACCGTCATCGACTATTACTACAGTGTTGAAGCCAACGGCAGCCAGAGCCGCCACGAATGGCTGGTGGAGCCCCACCGCCTGGAGCTGTCGTGCGAGAAGGCCGAGCAGTATGTGGTTTACGACCACTGGATCGACATTCCCGACGACAGCTACCTCTACAGCTCAGCGTTCACCGACTGTGTGGCCCGTCGCATGCCCCAGAAGAGCACCGTGAAGCCCTACGCCACCACGGTGCGTCTGAAGGTGCGCGCCCCCCAGCTGCGCGAGCACGAGCGGCTGGCCGTGGTGGGCAGCGGCAAGGCCCTGGGCAGCTGGGAGCCGCGCCAGGCCATCGCCATGGTGGAGCACAGCCACAACGAGTGGGTGGTGAACCTCGATGCCGAATGGCTCAACCGCCCGATAGTGGAATTCAAGTTCGTGGCCATCGACGACGACGGCGACGGCATGCCCCTGTGGGAAGAGGGCTCCAACCGCACCGTGGTGCTGCCCCAGCTCAACGACGGCGACGTGGTGGTGTATGAACTGCCGCAGGCCTTCTTCGCCATCTACAACCCCAAGTGCGCGGGCACCCTCGTGCCGGTGTTCTCCCTGCGCAGCCGCAGGAGCTTCGGCGTGGGCGACTTCGGCGACCTGCGCCTGATGATAGACTGGGTGGCGAAGACCCACCAGCGCGTGCTTCAGATTCTGCCCATCAACGACACCACCATCACGCACACCTGGACCGACAGCTATCCTTACAGCTGCATCAGCATCTTCGCCCTGCACCCCCAGTATGTGGACCTTGGCGCCCTGCCGCCCCTTGCCGACGAGTCGCAGCGCGAGCACTTCGAGCAACTGCGCCAGGAGCTGAACGCGCTGCCGCAGATTGACTACGAGCGCGTGAACAACGCCAAGACCGAGTACCTGCGCCTGCTCTTCGCCCAGGAGGGCCAGAAGGTGCTGCGCTCGGCCGCCTACAAGCGCTTCTACGACGAGTCGCGCGAGTGGCTGGTGCCCTATGCCGAGTACTGCTTCTTCCGCGAGAAATACGGCACCGCCGACTACAGCCAGTGGACGGGCAACGAAACCTACGAGAAGGCCACCCATCCCCGCCAGAAGGACTTGCAGTTCTACTACTACGTGCAGTTTGTGCTCAACTCGCAGATGAGCGGCGTTCACGACTATGCGCGCCAGCACGGCGTCATCCTCAAGGGCGACATCCCCATCGGCGTGAACCGCCACGGATGCGATGCCTGGCAGGAGCCGCGCTACTTCCACCTGGACGGCCAGGCCGGGGCACCGCCCGACGACTTCTCGGCCAACGGCCAGAACTGGGGCTTCCCCACCTACAACTGGGAGGCCATGCTTGCCGACGACTGCCGCTGGTGGGTGCGCCGTTTCCAGAACATGTCGAAGTTCTTCGACGCCTACCGCATCGACCATGTGCTGGGCTTCTTCCGCATCTGGGAAATTCCCATCCACTCCGTCCACGGCCTGCTGGGGCAGTTCTCGCCCGCACTGGCCATGAGCCGCCAGGAGGTGGAAGGCTACGGGCTGGCATGGCGCGAGGAGCTGTTCACCGAGCCGTTCATCACCGACTGGGTGCTCGACCGCATCTTCAAGGAGCGGGCCGACGAGGTGCGCCAGAAGTTTGTGGAGCCCAAGGGCAACGGCTTCTACCGCATGAAGGCCGAATACGACACGCAACGCAAGGTGGAGGCCGCCTTCGCCGGCGTTTCCGACGAAAAGGAGCTGTGGCTGCGCGACGGCCTCTATGCCCTCATCAGCGACGTGCTCTTCGTGCGCGACCACCGCGACGCCGAGAAGTTCCACCCGCGCATCTCCGCCCAGCTCGACTTCATCTACGAGGCCCTCAGCGACGGCGACAAGTACGTGTTCAACAAGCTCTACAACGACTACTACTACCGCCGCAACAACCAGTTCTGGTATCGCGAGGCCATGAAGAAGCTGCCCAAGCTGGTGCAGGCCACCCGCATGCTCGTGTGTGCCGAAGACCTGGGCATGGTGCCCGATTGCGTGCCCTGGGTGATGAACGAGCTGCGCATCCTCTCGCTCGAATTGCAGAGCATGCCCAAGGACCCGGCGGTGAAGTTCGGCCACCTCTCGCGCAACCCCTACCGCTCCGTGTGCACCATCTCAAGCCACGACATGCCCACGCTTCGACAGTGGTGGGACGAAGACCCCGCACGCACGCAGGAGTACTACGCCACCATGCTCTACCGCGGCGGCATGGCACCCCATCCGCTGCCGGGCTGGCTGGCACGCGACATCGTGTCGCGCCATCTGACCTCGCCCTCCATGCTCTGCATACTGAGCATTCAGGACTGGCTGGCCATCGACGAGAAATTGCGGCTGCCCGACGCCAACGCCGAGCGCATCAACATTCCCGCCAACCCGCGCCACTACTGGCGCTACCGCATGCACGTCTGCCTGGAGGACCTGCTCACCAACGACGACTTCAACGAGAACATCAGCGAGCTGGTGACACAGGCCGGCCGCAAATGACCTTACCCAAACGTTTTCTTCATTCACCCATCATCACAACCAATCAGCTATGACAATGAGAACCACAGCAAAGCTCATGGCCGCCGGCGTGGCTGCCATCATCATGTCGCTGCTGCCCGCCGTGGCGTGGGGGCAGGCCGTATCGTCGCCCGACGGCAACCTTCAGCTGACCTTCTCGCTCACCGATAACGGCCGGCCCACCTATGAACTCAGCTACAAGGGCCGACCCGTGGTGAAGCCCTCGCACCTGGGCCTGCAGCTGGCCAAGGACAAGCACGCCTCGAAGAAGTTCACCGAAACCGACCTCATGGACGGCTTCATCGTGAAAGACGTGAAGACCAGCACCTTCGACGAGACGTGGAAACCCGTTTGGGGCGAGACATCAACCATTCGCAACCACTACAACGAACTGGCCGTCACCCTGTTGCAAGAAAGCGACGTGGTGATAACCCCCGACGGCGACGGCGCCCGTCATGAGAAGCCCGGAATGGAGAAACGGAAGAGGGAAATGACCATCCGCTTCCGCGTCTATGACGACGGCATGGGGCTGCGCTATGAGTTCCCCCAGCAGAAAGACCTCAACTACTTCCTCATCAAGGAAGAGAAGACGGAGTTTGCCATGGCCGGCGACCACATCGCCTGGTGGCTGCCCGGCGACTACGACACCCAGGAGCAGGAAACCCAGGAGAGCCGCCTGTCGGAAATACGCAGCCGCTTCCACGACGCCGTCAACTGGGGCAACTCATCGGTGGCCGTGTTCTCGGAAACCGGCGTGCAGACCGCCCTTCAGATGAAGACCGACGACGGCCTGTACATCAACCTCCACGAGGCCGCCTGCCAGGACTATGCCACCATGCACCTCAACCTCGACGACAAGACCATGACCTTCACGTCGTGGCTCACACCCGACGCCACAGGGCTGAAAGGCTGCATGCAGACGCCCTGCCAAACGCCATGGCGCACCGTGCTGGTGAGCGACGACGCGCGGCAGATGCTGGCCTCCGACCTCATCCTCAACCTCAACGACCCGTGCGCCATCGACGACACCTCGTGGATTCATCCCACCAAGTATTGCGGCGTGTGGTGGGAAATGATTGTCGGCAAGAGCTCGTGGAACTACACCGACGAGTTCCCGAGCATCAAGCTCGACAACATCGACTGGCACAAGGTGAAGCCCAACGGCCGCCATGCCGCCAACAACGCCAAGGTGAAGCGATATATTGACTTCGCCGCCGACAACGGCCTCGACGAGGTGCTCGTGGAGGGATGGAACGTAGGCTGGGAAGACTGGGCCAACATGTGGAAACGCGACGTCTTCGACTTCGTGACCCCCTACCCCGACTTCGACATCAAGATGCTCAACGACTATGCCCACAGCCGCGGCGTGAAACTGCTCATGCACCACGAAACCAGCTCGAGCACGCAGAACTATGAGCGCCACCTCAAGGAGGCCTTCGAACTGATGAACCGCTACGGCTACGATGCCGTGAAAACCGGCTATGTGGGCGACATCATCCCGCGCGGCGACCACCATTTCTCGCAATCCATGAACAACCACTACCTCTACGTCATCAAGGAGGCCGCCAAGCACCACGTCATGGTGAACAGCCACGAGGCCACGCGTCCCACCGGCCTCTGCCGCACCTGGCCCAACCTGGTGGGCGGCGAGAGTGCCCGCGGCACCGAGTACGAGGCATTTGGCGGCAGCAGGCCCGACCACACCTGCATACTGCCCTTCACCCGTCTGCAAGGCGGGCCCATGGACTACACGCCGGGCATCTTCGTGACCAAATTGTCGGAATGGAGCGACAATCCCTCGTGGGCACGAATCACGCTGGCAGGGTCATTGGCGCTTTACCTCACCATGTACAGCCCGCTCCAAATGGCCGCCGACCTGCCTGAAAACTACGCCAAATACATGGACGCCTTCCAGTTCATCAAGGACGTGGCCTGCGACTGGGACGACAGCCGATACATTGAGGCCGAGCCCGCCGACTACATCACAGTGGCACGAAAGGCAAAGGGCACCGACAACTGGTTCGTGGGAGGAAAATGCGACGAAAACGGGCACAAGGCCGTTGTGAAACTCGACTTCCTTGACAAGGGGCGCAAGTACGATTGCACCATCTATGCCGATGCCAAGGACGCACACTATGAAACCAATCCCCAGGCCTACACCATCACACGCAAAGTGGTGAAAGCCGGCGACGTGCTGAAAATTCAGGAGGCTCCCGGAGGAGGCTTCGCCGTGTCACTCATTGCCAAATAACAAACCATGAAAAAGATTATCATTATGGCGCTGTTCGCAATGTCAAGCCTGGCTTTATGCGCCCAAAAGGCTTTCGTAGGCGACGGCGGACATTACGATGCCGAAAGCGGCATCACGCAGTTTGCCTTCATAGCCTCGCCCAAGGCAAAGAAACCCGTGTTGCGCATCTACAAGGAAGGACAGGGTGGAACGCCCCTGCGCACGGTGAGGCTGAAACAGCTGCCGCCCCTCGACTTCGTATGGGTGGCAGAGCTGAAAGGCGACTGGCGCGGCTTTTTCTACACCCTCGACATCTCGGGAAACAAAAAGGAATGGCTCGAAACGCCGGGCATCGGCGCACGCGCCGTGGGAGTGAATGGCAAGCGCGGTTACGTCATCGACCTGTCGCAGACCAACCCCGAGGGATGGGACAAGGACTGCCGCCCCGAGGTGAAGTCGCCCGCCGACCTCGTCATCTATGAAATGCACCACCGCGACTTCTCGGTGCACCCCGCCTCGGGCTTCACCAACAAGGGCAAGTTCCTGGCCCTCACCGAGCAGAAGGCCATCAGCCACCTGAAGGAGCTGGGCGTCAACGCCATCCACATACTGCCCTCCTACGACTATGGCTCGGTGGACGAAACGCGCCTTGCCGACAACAAGTACAACTGGGGCTACGACCCCGTGAACTACAACGTTCCCGAGGGCTCCTACAGCACCAACCCCTTCGACCCCGCCACCCGCATCCGCGAGTTCAAGCAGATGGTGCAAGCCCTTCACAAGGCCGGCATCCGCGTCATCCTCGACGTGGTTTACAACCACACCTACGACATCGACCACAGCAATTTCCAGCGCTCATGGCCCGACTATTTCTACCGCAAGAACGCCGACTGCACCTATAGCAACGGCTCGGGATGCGGCAACGAAACGGCCTCGGAGCAGCCCTTCATGCGGCAATACATGATAGAGAGCGTGAAATACTGGATTAACGAGTACCACATCGACGGCTTCCGCTTCGACCTCATGGGCGTTCACGACATTGAAACCATGAACCTCATTCGCCAGGCCGTTGACGAAATCGACCCCACCATCTTCATCTACGGCGAAGGGTGGAGCGCAGGCAGCTGCGCACTACCCGGTGAGCAGCTGGCCACCAAGGCCCACATCCCGCAGATGCCGCGCATAGCAGCCTTCAGCGATGAATTGCGCGACGCCCTGCGCGGACCGTTCAGCGACGACACCAAGGGCGCCTTCCTGGCCGGACTGCCCGGCGAGGAAGAGAGCGTGAAGTTCGGCATCGCCGGAGCCATCAGCCACCCGCAGGTCGATATGTCGAAAGTCAACTACAGCAAGGAGCCCTGGGCCACCGAGCCCACGCAGATGATAAGCTACGTGAGCTGCCACGACGACATGTGCCTCACCGACCGCCTGCGTGCCAGCATTCCCGGCCTCACCGACGAGGAGCTCATCCGCCTCGACCTGCTCGCCCAGACAGCCGTGTTCACCTCGCAGGGCGTGCCCTTCATGCTCAGCGGTGAGGAAATGCTGCGCAACAAGAAGGGCGTTCACAACTCCTTCGAGTCGCCCGACAGCATCAACCGCCTCGACTGGCAGAACCTGAAGCGCTTCCCAAATGTCTTCAAATACTACAAAGACCTTATCCGCCTGCGCCGCGACCACCCAGCCTTCCGCCTGGGCAACGCACAGGCCGTCAGGGAGCACCTGGAATTCCTGCCCTCGCCGCCCTGCACCGTGGCCTTCCGCCTGAAAAACCATGCCGGCGGCGACAAGTGGAACACCATCGTGGTGGTGCTCAACGGCAGCCGGCAGCCGCAGACCGTCACCCTGCCCGAGGCCTCCTACGAGAGCATCTGCGAGCAAGGCGCCTTCAACCTCAACGGCATCAACCACTTCACCAGCAACAGCGTCACCGTGCAGCCACAGTCGGCCACCATCCTCCACGACTGTCCGTAAACCATAACCCATAACGCAAACTCCCAATGAAAAAGACATTCCTCACCCTTGTAGTGCTCATGGCAACCCTCCACACGATGGCAGCGCCCAAAGTCAGCATCACCCGCATCGACCCCACCGACTGGTTTGTGGGCCTGAAAGACGCATCCCTGCAACTCATGGTCTATGGTCCCAACATCGCCACCGTGACCAGTGTCACCACCGACTACCCCAACGCCCGCATCGACAGCATCGTGCGCCCGGGCAGCCCCAACTATCTCTTGGTTTACATGAACCTCAGCGGCGCACAGCCCGGCACCATGACGCTGAAGTTCGACAAGAAGAAAGTGTCCTACCAGCTGAAGGCCCGCGAGATGGCCGGAGAGCAGCGCATGGGCTTCACCAATGCCGACGTGCTCTACATGCTCATGCCCGACCGCTTTGCACAGGGACCCTCGCACAACCCGCAGATAAAGGGCATGCGACCTTACAAGGAAGACCGCAGCGAGCCTTCCCTCCGGCATGGCGGCGACCTGGAGGGCATTCGCCAGCACCTCGACTATTTCAAGGAACTGGGCGTCACCGCACTCTGGTTCACCCCCGTGCTCGAGAACGACTCGCCCGACAACGAGGCCGGCTACAGCACCTATCACGGCTATGCCACCACCGACTATTATCGCGTGGACCCGCGCTTCGGCACCAACGACGACTACCGCCGCCTCTGCGACGAGGCGCACCAGAAAGGCCTCAAGGTGGTGATGGACATGATTTTCAACCACAGCGGCTTCGAGCACCCCTGGACCAGCGACATGCCTTCGCCCGACTGGCTCAACACCCACCAGTGGCTGAAGGAATCGGGAGGCACCAGCGACCCTCGCGGCACCTCCTTCATGCAGACCAGCTACAAGCTGACGCCGGTGAAAGACCCCTACGCCTCGAAGGTGGACCTCAGCGAAACCGTTGACGGATGGTTCGTCCCCACCATGCCCGACCTCAACCAGCGCAACCCCCACCTCATGACGTATCTCATCCAGAATTCCATCTGGTGGATTGAAACCGTGGGCATCGACGGCATACGAATGGACACCTACCCCTATGCCGACGCCAAGGGCATGGCACGATGGATGAAGCGCCTCGACCTGGAATATCCCAACTTCAACACCGTGGGCGAAACATGGGTCACCGAGCCCGCCTACACCGCCTCGTGGCAGAAGGGCTCCAGGCTGAGCAGCGACAACAGCTACCTGAAAACCGTCATGGACTTCGCCTTCTTCGACCGCCTCTCCATGGCCAAGAACGAGGAAACCGACGCCTGGTGGAACGGCTTCAACCGCCTTTACAACAGCTTCTGCTACGACTTCCTCTACGAAGACCCCACGCACGTCATGGCATTCATCGACAACCACGACACCGACCGCTTCCTGGGCAACGGCACCGACTCGCTGGCACTGAAGCAGGCCCTGGCCTTGCTGCTCACCGTGCGCCGCATTCCACAGCTCTACTACGGCACCGAAATCCTCATGAACGGCACCAAGGAGGTCACCGACGGCAACGTGCGGAAAGACTTCCCCGGCGGATTCCCGGGCGACCAGCGCAGCGCCTTCACCGCCGAGGGGCGCACCAAGGCCGAGAACCAGATGTTCAACTGGCTGTCGCGCCTGCTCCACTGGCGACAGGGCAACGACGTCATCGTGAAAGGCACCATGACGCAGTTCATACCGTGGCAGGGCGTATATGTCATTGCACGCCAATACCAGGGCCGCACCGTCATGACCATTCTCAACGGCACCAGGCAGAAAGCCGAAATGCCCGTCAAGCGATATGCCGAGGTGATTGGGCAGGCCACACGGGCCACCGACGTCGTCACCGGCCGCACCGTGCGCCTGGACCGCGACCTCAGCCTGCGCCCGCGCCAAACGCTCATCATCGAGTTCTGACCATGCGCACACAACCCAGCCGCCCGGCCCCCGGGCACCTGCCCCCCGCCAGGCTCCTCCTCGCGTTTGCCTTCGCGCTGACTGCCCTTTGCTGCCAGGCGCAGGCCGAATGGCAGCAGGCCAAGTACGGCGCCGTGCCGGGAGGTTACAATTTCTGGATTACCCTGCCTCAGGACTATCTCGCGTCGGGCCACCCCCTGCCCGTCGTCATCTTCCTGCACGGGCAGAGCCTCTGCGGCAACGACCTCAACCGCGTGAAACGCTACGGCACCCTCGACGCCATAGCCATGGGCCGCACCGTGGAGGCCATCGTGCTGGCGCCGCAAAACCCCGGAGGGGCGTGGAGCCCGAAGAAAATCAACGACATGCTGGAATGGACCAAGCGCCACTACAAGGTTGACACCACCAGGGTCAGCGTCCTGGGAATGAGCCTCGGAGGCTACGGCACCCTGGACTTCGCCGGCACCTATCCCCAGAAGGTGGCGGCGGCCATGGCCCTCTGCGGCGGCAGCACGCTGAAGAACCCCGAGCGGCTGGGCGACGTGCCGCTGTGGATTATGCACGGCACCGCCGACCGCGCCGTCTCCATCAACGAGTCGAAGAAGGTGGTGGCGCGCATGCAGGCCGCCGACGCCGACAAGCGCCTGCGCTACGACTGGCTGCAGGGAGCCTCCCACGGCGCACTGGCACGCGCATTCTATCTCTCGCAGACCTACGACTGGCTGCTCTCTCATTCCACCGCCGACCCCGGGCGCCCCGTCAACCGCATCATTCCCATCACACAGGCCGACATGCAGCAGGCCTACACCACACTGGGGAAACGGGCACAGCAAATACTCTCGGAGCTCGACTACGGCGATTACCTCATCGAAATTCCAGCCTCCCAATAAAACGGCTCTCTTAAACAGGGGTGGCCACCTTGAGCAGTCGCTCAAGGTGGCCACCCGTCCAGTTGATAAGTCTTTCAAAACGACGAAGGTTTTTGCTTACAAGCGAAAAGGCTTTTGCTTAGAGCCGCAAGGCCTTTTGCTTAGAGCCAAAAAGCTTTTTGCTTGTAAGCAAAAATACAAAGCACGCCATTTTTGTCACCCGGAAAAGCCAATTCTCTTCCGTCAAAACCCGTTCCCCGTTCTGCCGAATTTGCAATTCCCGTTCTGCCGAATTTGAATTACGCCTGAATGGGAAAAGATTACATATTCAAGTTTCTCTACGTTTGCAGCGAGATTGCGTGGCGTGAGCCACGCAATCTCGCTGCAAACGTAGAGAAATTTGAATTACATACAATAAAAAAACGAGGTGGGAAAGTCGTCTTTCCACACCTCGTTTTTTTCTATTGCAACTTCACTTCTTACTCAGCCACAATCTTCTTGCCGTTGACGATGTAGATGTGTCCGGGCTGCATGGTCTCCACCTTCACCCCTTGCAGCGTGTAGATGCCTCGGGGGCCGGAGGTAAAGACGCGCTGGCTGCCGCGCTCCTCCACGCCCTTCACGGCTGTTGGCACGGGCGGCTGAGGAATGTCCTCACGCATCTCAAAGCGGAAGGAAAAGCCGGGCTTCTTGTAATCATGCACCCAGTAACCGTTGCTCTCCACCATGGAGATGTTGCTCACATCAATGTCGTATTCCCCCTCACTCAGGAAGCCGGGGTCGAGGACAAGGGTGAACACGCGGCCCTGAAGGCCGAAGAAGTCCCTGTAGTTGCCGGTATTGGGCCAACAGGTGACGAAAACACGGTTCACATAGCGTTCGTCGGTCCCTGGCCACACGTAATGTCCGGGCGTGGCCATGCCGTCCTTGGCCACGCTGTAAACCTGCATGGGCACGGGCAAGTCCATGTCGAAGCTCAGGCCGCAAAGGTAAATGGTGGGGTCGTACCAGGAGTGCAAGGGGTCATACAGTGCGTCGCTGGTGTTGTCGATGTAAACGCCCAAACGCAGGTAACGGTCGGTGGGCTCGTCCATCTCCAAATGGACATTGATGAGGTCGGCGGCGGTGATTTGCGCACGGATGCCCATGCTCAGGGCCAGTGCCAATGTCAGGATGATATATTTTTTCATTGTCGTTGCTTTTTTATGGTTGAACATTTGTCGTTACACTTTAATACATCATAAGGTCGAAACCCAAATAAGAGCCCAGCACATAACAAAACGGAACGTTGCCGAAGATACTATTCAAATACTTTGTATGATTACTGTAGAAGAATTCTTCCGGATAAGTGCCATTTTTGACAACCTTCAGTTCATGGATACTATCATGTTCTGGAATTTCAGTGAATAATTCACGTGACATGAAATCGTCTGAATACTTGTACACTTTATTAAAATTAATCCACATATAGAGTGGATTGTCGTATGACGACGAAGCGATGCCTAGATTATGGATATGTTCATTCTCTTCAATCTCCTTACTGCCACCATCCTCGTAATCATTAAAATTATAGAACAACTTTTGAACAAACTCATCTGCACAGAAAAACACTGATGAAGTTGCCACATTCCTAGCATGATACTTTATATCTTGTATCAGGCCCAGAACCGTATTGCCCGCCACGGTCAGTTCTTCAATAACATACGTATGATCGTCGTTGTCCTTGCGTTTCTGAGCATTCAGTAATTGCGTGGCATCGCTGTTCCACCGCATGTAAGCCCAGTCGTGAGGGTAAACATAGTCATAATCGAATAAAGCCAAAGCCTTTCTTTGGCGCGCGGAAAAGCCCAGCATGGAGACCTGGCCGTTCCGTTCGTTATACACCACCTTGTTAAGACAACTCTCACGTTTATGGCCGAATGGATTGAGTGTCTCCGAAACTTCTTTTGTGTTGATGTCTAAATGGGCGAAGAAAGCCGATAATTTAAACGAGTAACAGGGAAGCTTTAATTCATAACCCTCAAAAACACCTGTTCCTCCAAATTCCAACGACGGGTCATATTTACATCCTACCACTATCGCATGGTTTTCGTATAAGGCGATGTCTTCCAACCAAGTGTCCTCGCTTTCATAGAACAGTTCCTGGTTACAGAAAACTTGCGCATATACAGGAACTTTGGGGAATTGGTATTCTTTTGTTGATATTACATTTCCAATAGGTGACCCTTTCTTCTTACTATAATGATTGATGATGGTCCACACATCCCCGTTGTGCGTGACCATCTTTTTAATATCCACTTTTTTGGCTTTTCCCATCGTTTCGCTGGTTTTGGCCTCCGGTACGAAGAGATATGTAAAACCATTCTTTGTGACTTCGTTTGTGTTATAGGCATAGACATCTCTTGCCTTGAACCTTGCCGAGCGCATGCCGTGATTGCAGTCGTAACAGCGGATTGTAAAGGCTCCGGCGCCTTCCACCTTGACCTCCACGTAGCCGTCGCTGGTCTTCTTCACTTTCACGTTGTCGTTGCCTTCCACCGTCCACTCGGTGGCGGCGATGCGTATGCGGCGGACATCCAGGCCGTAGCCACCTTCCAACTTCCTGTCAACGCTCAGTTTCATGGTGGTGCCCACGGGAACGGTCATTTGGGGATTCAGCTCGATGTTCTTTAAGCCATTATCCCCTTCCTCCACAGCGTAGATGCGGTCGCTGGAGGAGAGCACCTCGCTTTCTTTGAAGCAGCTGATGGGCACCTCCATCCGCACGGTGTGGCCATTGCCGTCTTCGTAGGTGCAGACAATGACTGTGTGGCCGCTCTGTTTCACCGTGATCTTGAAGCCGTAGGAGGTCAGGCCGTTGTAAATGGTGACGGGGACCACGCTGGCCTCGGCGATGCTGGAGTCCCACGACGAACAATAGAAGTGTGAGGCGTCCTGGTCGTCAATCCTCAGACAGGGTTCCGACGTATCTATCATGGCCCACCAGAAACTCTTTTTGTTTTGGGTGTAAACGAGAGACCGTTCAGTGCCCGGGGTGATGATGTCTTCGGTGTCATCGTCGATAAGGTATGAAACGGCCCTCCACGGTTGGTTGCGCGTGCCTTTCTTGTAGTTGTTGAACATCACCAGATCGGCGGCGTCGAGTTCGCCATCCTGGTTGAGGTCGCCCTGCACGTTGGCCACGTTGGGCAGGTTGTCCAAACCCAGTTTCTTGTAATGCCACAGGTCAATGTCTCCGTCGTTGATGGCACCGTCGCTGTTGTAGTCGATGATGGTCGGATGGGGCAGCAGATAGATGCTGTTGACGCCGTTTGGTAAGTGGAAACATCCTCTATCCTCATCAAAATAGACCTCCGGGTTCTCATAACGCACACCCTGCAAATAGAGACCGCCGAGAGCGCCGTAGTTGTTTTGACCGAAAATGACCTTTGAGTTGAAAACACCCATGGCGGTTCCTTGGTCGGCCATCAGGGCAGTGGTGAAAAACTGTTTAACGTCGCGCACAATCAGTTTGCTGTCGGAATTCATGTAAATATAGTCCGAAATCCACAACTTCCCCGGCCCGTCAACAATCACTATGGCGTTTGAAAACAAATTAAACCCGTAAGTGCCGGCATATACCGAGTTATCACCAATGAGTTTCACCTTGAACCTCTGGAAACAGGTGTTTTTGAACTGGATGGCGCTCGTCGATTGGCAATTAATCGTCGCACCGTCCATAGTGAGGGTTGCCGACTCCGGATCGAAGGTGACAGTACCGGTCGTCAGGATGCCTTGCGAGGTCAGGAGTGAGCTGAGGGTCTCGTAATTGTCCGACGTGACGTTGACACCACCAATAATGAGGCCATAATCGGTGGCGCCGCGCGCCATGCTGACCATGGCCAGCACGGCGATGATAACAGAAATAATGCGTTGTTTCATCATGACGTAAAGGTTTGTTGGTTTGGTTATTAGTTTATTTTGCAAAATTACAAAAATTATTTAATTCTTCATCCTCTACGCGTAATTTTTTTGTTTCATCTGACGTTTTCCTTTATATATGATAATAATGTAAAGTAATCGGAAAATTTTAACCACGGAGTTTTATAATTCATAATTGTTTTAACCACGGACTAACACGGACTTTCACGGACTATCCGTTCATCCGGATTTGCAATCCTCGCATGGCTGCCGAATTGCAAATTCGCCCGAACTGAGACACCCCGTCAACCGCATCATTCCCATCACCCAGGCCGACATGCAACAGGCCTACAGCACCCTGGGGAAACGGGCACAGCAAATACTCTCGGAGCTCGACTACGGCGATTACCTCATCGAAATTCCTGCCTCCCAATAAAACGGCTCTCTTAAACAGGGGTGGCCACCTTGAGTAGTCGCTCAAGGTGGCCTCCCGTCCAGTTGATAAGTCTTTCAAAACGACGAAGGTTTTTGCTTACAAGCGAAAAGGCTTTTGCTTAGAGCCGCAAGGCCTTTTGCTTGGAGCCAAAAAGCTTTTTGCTTGTAAGCAAAAATACAAAGCACGCCATTCCCTAACGGGCTTGACGGCAAATTCCGGGGAGAAATTTGGCAGTTTGAGGGGAAAGAATTGGCAAATCTCTGCCCGGAATTTGCGGTCAAATCCGGGGAAATTTACAAACCCTTTAAATTCAATAACTTACAAAAACAGCGCAAAACGGCCCGTTTTGTCAAATATTTTTACTGGTTTTTACCTGTGCCGTTATCCACAAAAAGGGAAATAATAGAAAGAAAAAAAATCAGGAGCCCGGGAGTTCAAACAACAGATATGAACTCCCGGGCTCCTAAAATGTTGAACGCACGCGAAAAACAATAATTCTTCTGAACCGGAAACCGGGTGTTGTCACCCTACCTGGCTTCCGGGCTTGACGTCCTTGGTGGTTGTCAACACGCTGAGGCTTCCGTCGAAATCTACTGCCGAGAGAATCATTCCCTGGCTTTCCTGGCCCATCATCTTCCGCGGCTCGAAGTTGGCCACGAAGAGCACGCGCCTGCCCACCAGTTCCTCGGGCTTCTCATACCACTGGGCAATGCCCGAGAGGATGGTGCGGGGCTGGCCCGACCCGTCGTCGATGGTGAACTGCAGCAGTTTCTTCGACTTCTTCACCCGCTGGCAATCGGTGACCAGTCCCACGCGGATGTCGAGTTTCTCAAAGGCCTCGAAGGCCACGTTCTCCTTCACCGGCGCGGCCTTGTAGTCGGCGGCCTCGTTGGCCAGCCTGGTGGCCTCGAGCTTGTCGAGCTGGTGCTGTATGACGTCGTCGTCGATTTTCTCGAAGAGCAGGCTGGGCTCGGCCAGCTGGTGTCCGGCGGCGAGGATGTCGGTGCTGCCCAGCTGTTCCCAGTCGAAGGCGGGCAGTGCGAGCATCTCCCTGAGGCGTGCCGACGAGAAGGGCAGGAAGGGCTCGAACACGATGGCCAGGTTGGCCGTGAGCTGCAGGCAGATGTTGAGCACCGTTTCCACGCGCTTGGGGTCGGTTTTCCACACCTTCCACGGCTCGCAGTCGGTGATGTACTTGTTGCCGATGCGCGCCAGGTTCATGGCCTCGAACTGAGCGTCGCGGAAGCGGAACTGCTCGAGCAGGTGCTCCACCTTTCCCTTCACCTCCTGCATCTCGGCGAGGGCCTGGCGGTCGATGTCGTCAAGCGGTCCGCGGGCGGGCACCACGCCGCCGAAGTATTTCTTCGTGAGCTGCAGGGCGCGGTTGACGAAGTTGCCGTAAACAGCCACCAGCTCCGAGTTGTTGCGCTCCTGGAAGTCTTTCCATGTGAAGTTGTTGTCCTTCGTCTCGGGGGCGTTGGCGGTGAGCACGTAGCGCAGCACGTCCTGCTTGCCCGGCAGGTCTTCGAGGTATTCGTGGAGCCACACGGCCCAGTTCTTCGAGGTGGAGATTTTCTTGTCCTCAAGGTTGAGGAACTCGTTGGCCGGCACGTTGTCGGGCATGATGTATTTGCCGTGGGCCCTCATCATGAC
>JAEEGL012087475.1_pt1 | contig 26419 bp, 19 predicted proteins | sample 9134231 | NCBI WGS metagenome assembly JAEEGL01 (sample SAMN16246548, study PRJNA631951) | gut metagenome | biome: gut microbiome; feature: rumen; material: fiber-attached | host: Bos | place: Iran: Karaj | collected 2018-10
CGGAGGATACGACCTTCACGATCGATGAAACGGGAAAGATCACCACGACCGGCAGCACGACTTTAAACGCCGACAAGCAAACGGTCCTGCTGGTTGAGAACGCAAAGACCGTTGTGTATATTTCTAAAGTGGATATTGATGGCGGCTGGGCGGTCGAAGGTGCGACGCTTCAGATCATTGACAGCAACGGAAACGTGATCGTTGAGTGGACGTCAAATTCTGAAGTATATATTATCGAAGGCCTGAAGACAGGTGAGGAATACACGCTCCACGAAGAAGCAGCTCCCGAAGGCTATACGGTCGCGACGGATACGACCTTCACGCTCGATGAAACAGGAAAGATAACCACGACCGGCAGTACCGCGGTCGACGAGAACGGTAATACCGTTATGCTGGTTGAGAATGCAAAGACGGTTGTCAATGTCCTCAAGGTAGATGATGATGGTAATGTGCTTGAAGGGGCGAAACTCCAAATTATCGACAAAGAAGGCAATGTAGTTGAAGAATGGATCTCGAACAATGCAGTTCATACCGTCGAAGGACTTAAGACAGGCGAGGTATACACACTACGCGAAGCAGAGTCCCCTGAAAACTATGTTGCCGCGGACGACACCACATTCACCATTGACGAGACCGGAGCGGTGACCTCCACCGGAAGCATAAAGATCGATGAAGAAGGCAAGACCGTACTCCTTGTCAACAACTCGCTGATAAAGTACACCGTTACCGTTATCGCAGATCCTTCGGAAGGCGGAACAGTATCAGGAGGCGGAACATTTGTTATCAACTCCTCCGTAACTGTCACGGCCACGCTTGGCGATGACTACATTTTCGAGGGCTGGTACAGCGAGGGCAGCAAGGTTTCTGACGAACTCAATTACACTTTCAAGCTTACTCAGGATACGGAACTCACCGCTAAATACCGCGAGAAGATCGTGTACACCGTGATCTGGCTCGAGGGCGATGACACTGTCCTCGACAGCAAGTCGTACAAGGAGGGTGAGGAAGCGCCGGAGACGACTGACAAAGTTCCGGTCAAGGCTGAGGATGAAAACTATACATACATCTTCAACAGCTGGGACGACGGAACGGTCGAAGGGACGGTAACGACGTACAGGCCGCTGTTTACCGCGGTTCCGAAAGAAGTTGTAAACCCGCAGACCGGCGACAACGCGCACGCCGCCATGACGGTGCTTGTGTTCGCGAGCCTTGCCTGCTGCATAATCGTGCTGGCCTTAGACAGGAAGCGCAAAGGAGATTCCATATGAAAAGATCAATTCAAAGACTATTAAGTATTTTGACCGCGAGCATAGCACTGTTTTCGTTTGCTGCCTGCTCCGCTGTTCCGCGGGGCCGGGGGAGCGATAATATTCATTCCTCGACTCAGCATGAGACCGATTCGCCTGACTGGGTGAAGGCGCTTCCCGCCGCAAAGGACAATTCGGTGAAGCAGCTGTTTATTGTCGCCGGAATGGGCATGGACAAAACCACCGCCACGGTATCGATGCACGAGCGCGACAAGGACGGCAACTGGAAGCAGATCCTGTCGACGCCGGGATACGTCGGGAAGAACGGCCTGTGCCTTGACGCCGACCACGCTGAGGGCTGCGGCCAGACCCCTATAGGTGTTTATAAGTTTAATAAGGCGTTTGGAATTGCCGCGGACCCCGGCTGCGCGATCCCGTACATAAAGGTGACGGACAACACCTACTGGTCCGGCGACGTGCGCGAGGGGATGCATTATAACGAGATGGTAGACATTGCCGACTATCCGGACCTCGATCTCACTGACAGCGAGCACATTGTCGACTACGAGTACCAGTATCAGTATTGCCTGAACATCAGCTTTAATGAGGACGGCACGCCCGGACGCGGGTCGGCGATCTTTCTACACTGTCTCGGCCCGGTCAAACCCTATACGGGCGGCTGCGTATCGGTGCCCGAGAACATCATGAAGCTTATTCTTGAGCGGGTCGATCCGGATTGTGTCGTGGTGATCGATACGGTGGAGGCGCTCACCGGAAAAGCGGAGATAAGCTGGTAAAGCGCGGCGAACATATTTTACCGCAGGGAGAGATCTCTGCGGTTTTTTGTTTTAAACATATCCGCCCAGTTCGGCGGCCCGTTTCACCAGCCGCATGATATCGTCGGTCATCATTCCCCGGAGGCCAACTTTGTACATTTTGTCCCAGACCTCCTCGTGATCGTTGCCGGCGTCCAGCGTCCAGCTCCCGAAGAACGTGTGCGGATGGGTCTTCGTGAGCGCACGGATGGTTTTGGCCATTTCGGTGTCGGCGCCAACGAAGCCGCCGTTCACGATCACGCCGGAGTTGGAGAGCGACCCGTTTTCCAGCGTTTCCGCGTACGGTCCGACGGTGCCGCGATCCGTCCAGCCTCTCAGGAAGAAATACATTTTGCGGCCGTATGTATCGTAGATATACTGCTGGATCTTCAGCGCCTCGTCCGCGTCCAGCGTGCCTTCCTCAGTCTCGTCGATGGTGCCGTACGCGATGAGCACGGATTCGAAATTGTCCGCACGCTCCATATACGGCGCCAGGTAGCGTTTTTTGCTGAGGGGCTGGAGCTCATCTATGTCAGGCAATTTGGCGTAACGCCAGACTTTCGGCTTGTCCAGAATGTAGAAAAAGCGGCCCCGGGCGGCCACAAGGCATTCCTCCAGCGTGGGGATGAGGTACGGGGTGACTGCCGCGTCATTGCCGCCTTTGCCTTCTTTCAGGCGCAGTTGCCTCACCTGCTCCAGCGTCCAGTCGCCGATCTTGTCGGATTCGGGCAGGCCGTTTTTGCCTGCTTTGTCCGCAAAATCCGTTGTCCGCGAAAGAGTGGAGTCGTGCAGGACCACCGGTACCTTGTCCTTCGTGAAGTGCAGGTCGATCTCAACACAGTCACCGCCCATTGCCCAAACGGAGATGATCGCTTCGATGGAATTTTCCGGGTACCGCTGCCAGTCGCCGCGGTGGGAGGCCGTGAACACGTGGCGGCTTTCTTTGCGCTCCAGGCAGGCGACTTTAGCATCGTAGTCCAGCATTTCGGCCGGCGGCGTCCATTCGCCCCGCCAGTGAAGGGGGAGCAGCGAGGGATCGTTGATATACGCGTCCCGGTCCGGGGCGGTGTAGTCAATGAGCGGTTCTCCGGGCTTTATCCCTTCCGCCGCGGCAGTCTCGGCGTCAATGCCTTTTCCATTCAGCACGTATGCCTCCAGGAACGCGCTGAATGCCATTTTAAGCGCCCATTTGCTGCCGCCCTCAAACAGTACCTGCCCGGCACTTCCGAGCCGTACGGTGTAGTCGTCGTAGCCTTTGGCGGCAGTCTCTGTGAATATAAGAGCGGGAGAACTGTCCGGCCCGCCGTCGGCGAGCTCCAGCGCTTTGCCCCCGGCCTGCGTCAACAGCGTATTCACGTGCGTACTGAGTTCTTCGACTTTTTCGGCGCGCCGGAGGTCCGTATCTCCGGTCAATTCCGTAAAAATGCGCAGTTCTTCCAGCGCCACGCCGCCGATCTTGACGCCGGAGACGTTTACTTTTCTGCTGCAGCCTGCCAGAGTCAACAATATTGCCGCGGCGAGGGCAATGCCGAGCACCGATGCAAGTTTTATTATTTTGTTTAGTTTGGTATATCTGATCATGTATTTATAATACTACTTTTTTTGTTAGTTGCGCAAGCCGAGGCTCTGTTTTAATGCGACGGCCGTGCGATAAGCAAAGCTCGCTCATTTTCAGATCAAAAAAGTGCCGACATCATAGCAAACGGGCGTTATTTTATTTTTGCTATGACATATCAGGCTTGTTGTCCTCGTTTTTTGGCATAAGGCGGCTTCTATTTCTGTCAATTCACCTGTATCTTATTAAATAACGATGTGTATCGAACTGTTAAGGCCAGAATCATCATAGCAATCCGACCATTTTGCGATTTTGCTATGATTTGAAAGGTCATACCGTTCTTTTGCCCGTTCAAAAGAAGGAACCCTCGTCATAGCACTTTTTATTATTTATTGATTTGCTATGACATCTGCGGGTTTTGGCGTTCTGCCAAAAACAAGAGAAGGCGCCTGCAAACTAAAAATGAGCGAGCGCCGTCCGTCGTGCGGCCGGATTTCGTAGCAAATTAGTAACAGAGTGTTTTAAATTGTCCTTGTGTACTATTATTTACATATGTTAAAATCAGGGGCGATCAGGAATTATCTGTTCACAGGAAGCAGGAAGGAGCATAAAAGCATGAAAAACAAATCGGTTCGTGCTGCAGCATTGCTGATCCTTACCGCGGTGCTGGCCTTCGCGGCGACCTTTTCGGGGGGCTGCGCGAAACAGGAAAGCTCCGGGAAAGAAATTGTCCCTGCCGATACGATCGTCCTCGCGGTAAAGAAGGATCAGACCTCGGCCGCGGGGCAGCAGGCGCTGGAAAGGTGCCTCGGGGAGTATATTGACGCCTTTAACAAGACCGAACCGGGAATCAAAGTCAGCATAAAGTATTACACCGAACTGCCGAAAGAAACGGCGGGGATCGACTGCATGCTGCTCGGCGCAGACGATATGCTGCTGTATGCGGCAAGCAGCCTGACAGACGCGGGGCAATACCTCGAAGCGGCAGGGATCGCGGAAGAAAAACTGGCCGGCGGCGCGCGGAATACCGCTAAGATCAGCGAAAGCGGGACGCTCCGGATGATACCGTTCAATTATGACCACGCCGTAATAATTGCCGACGCGGGGGTGTTCGGCGACGCGGGCGTGACGCTTCCGGATAATGACTGGAGCCTCAGCGGATTCGAAGCGGTGGCGGAGGCATTGACCGGACGGCGCGACGGCAAAGCGTATGCCGGCGTTTACATGCCCTATTACATGAACTACGTGTGGCAATACTTCTGCGACCTCCTGGCCGGGTCGTATCTGACGGACGGCCGCTTCGATCTTTCAAGAACGGGCAGCGCGGGGCAGGCGCTGGAGCGGATGTATTCCATGTACACACATAATTACGCGTACAGTCCGGTGCTGGACAGTTCCAGCCGGATCTGCGCCATGAGCTTCACCTTCGCCTGCGAGCCCGGGCGCAACAACTATTCGTTTGAAACCGAGAAAAAGACCATCATAAATCCGGGAAAACAGGTAGATGAACTGCTGGCCGAAAACCGGCTGGTACTGCTGCCGCTGCCCAAATCGGACGCCGGAAACCGCACCGGTATCGCGGATACCGATTTCATAAAAGGCTTCGCGGTTCCGGTCACCTCCGCAAAGCAGAATATGGCCGGAAAACTGGCCGCGTTTTCGCTCGCGGCGGAAGGTCAGAAAATACTGATCTCGTATTACGGCGGTATTCCCGCGAACCGGGATATGTGGGGCGATACGTTCTGGCGCACCGGGGTGTTCGCGGGGGACAATGCGGAACGGGCGCTTATCGGTGTTGACGACGGGCTCCGGGACGACTTCACCGCGGCGCTCTCCGGGGACAACGAGATCTACAACAAGAATATCCGCATGCGCACGGTGTTTTCGGCCGTGATGGTGCGGGAGTTCAGCGGCGGCAAGGGCATTGACCGTTTCTTCAAAAAACTGGCGGTCTTTCAGGAAGACGCCAATGCCGTGATCGACGGCAAAAGGCCGATCTATACCAGAGAATGAGGAGGTGGGGACAATGAAAAAACAGATAATTACTATATTGTCGCTGACATTGACCCTTTGCCTCTGTCTGGGGATCGCAAGCGTCTGCGCGCAGGGCGATGCCGGGACCGGGAAAGTCGATACGGGCCCGGCGGATATATTGTCCGACACCTGGGCCGGCGCCGACGAACTGGGCCGGGTGTTTCCGGACAACGCCGAAGCCGGAGACCCGCGCAACGGTAAATACGTGGGCATATTCTATTTTCTGTTCATGAGCCATGAGGCCGCGACGATTTACGACACCACCCAGACTTACCTGGACGGCGGTGTGGAGGCGGTATGGGAAATGGCGCCGCTGGACGGTTTCCACACCTGGGGACGGCCGTATTTCGGTTATTACCGGACCGACCTGGACGAGTGGATATACCGGAAACATGCCCAGCTGCTGACGGATGCCGGCATTGACTTTGTGTTCCTCGATACCACGAACAACGGCGGCCTCTTCGAAAACTGCTGGAAACTGCTGCTGAAGACCTGGCGTAAGGTGCGGGACGAGGGCGGCAATACGCCGCAAATTGTATTCCATAACGGAGACGAAGAAGATACTCTTGCCAACCACATCAAAACCATATATAAAGACGCATATTCCAAACCCGAATACGCGGATCTGTGGTTCATGTGGGAAGGGAAGCCGCTGATCCTCGGAAACTTGAACAAGTCCAAAGTCAGCACGGAACTGCAGGATTATTTCACTTTCCGCCGCTCCTGGGCGTTCAACAGCTTTACCGGCGACGGAATACTTAAGTGGCCCTGGATCGCCGAATACCCCCAGGAACCGGGCCGAAACGCCGCGGGAGAGGTGGAGCAGATCGTTGTCAGTGCCGGATTCCATTCAAATTCATCCCGGGGACGCAGTTTCCACGACGGGAAGCAGCCTTCCCGCGGTGTGGGGGATTTCGGGTACGGACTGGACACTATCGGCGACGGACTCGCGTTCCAGGAACAGTGGAACCGGGTGTTCGAGCTCGATCCGCCGCTGGTGATGATCACCGGCTGGAACGAGTTCACTTTCGGGCGCTGGCAGAACGCGGGCATCGGGCAGCTCATATCCGACAGCTACACAATTATCGAGGACGACTGGCAGTGCAGCAGCAATTACGTTGACGCCTTCAGCGCCGAGTTCAGCCGGGACGTGGAACCGATCTCCCAGCTGTTCCGGGACAATTATTATTACCAGATGGTGGAGAACATCCGCCGCTTCAAGGGCGTCCGGGCCGTGGATAAGGGCACGGGCAGCATCGACGTCAATTTAGAGGGAGATCTCAGTGAGTTCGACGCGGTGGGACCCGTATATTACGACACGGCGGGCGACACGGTACACCGGAGCAGCAAAACGATCTCCGGCGAAAAGATCGTCAATGACAGCGGCCGCAACGACATACTGCGCGTGAAGGTGTCGAAGACCGATAAATACACGTATTTCCTGGCGGAATGCGCGGACGATGTTGTCACCGCCGAAGGCACGCAGAACTGGATGAATCTGTTCATTGACAGCGACCAGTACTACTACAGCGGCTGGCAGGGGTACGATTTCGTGATCGGCCGCAGTATTGACGCCGCCGGCGGTAAATTATCCGTGGAAGAGTTTGCAGGAACGGACTGGAGCGGGCACAGTAAAGGCTGGGCGGATTATTCCGTCGCCGGAAACCGGATGGTGGTGCGGGTGGATAGTGCACTCATCGACCTGGCGGGCCGGGACAACTTCGACTTCAAATGGGCGGACAATTCCACCGTTTCCGGCGAAATAATGGAATTCATGGATCTGGGCGACGCCGCGCCGAATTCCCGGTTCAATTACAGGTATATTAAAGACGGCGGGAACATTTCGGGCGCGATACGCGATACCGCTGTAAAATTGCCCGAATTGCCGGACGCTCCTGAAAAGGCAGGCGTGCCGGTACCCGTTATTGTCGTTGGCGCGACCACTCTGCTTTTAGCGGCCGCGGCGGTGATCGTAGTAATAATTAACAGAAAAAACAGAAACAATATATCAGAACAATAAGGAGGAAACTGATATGATGAAAAAACTGTTCAAACCGGCGGCGTTGCTGCTTTGCATGACGCTCCTGCTCGCCCTGCTGACGGTGCCGTTTGCGGCTGAGGAAGCGGACGAATACGAAGAGAAAGTGATCTCCTACGTATTTGACGGAGATGAAGGGACAAATGTAGAGGACACGGAACTGACCGACACTTTTAATATGCAGATAATCAGAGCCGCGGGCGGCGACGGCGTTGTTAACAATGACGGCGTGGCGGAACTGTCCAAATACGCCGGCTTCCACACCGATGTCGATGTGGCGTACGACTGCTTTACCGGAGCATACACATTCTCCCTGGACTATGATTTCACCTGCAGCAGCCCCGCGCTGGGCGGTATATTCGTCAGAATGATCGATCCGTCGTCGTACCGGGTCACGAACCCGAAAAATGCCGGCACACAGCAGTCTTTCGATATGTTCGAATGGGACTGGTACGGTGAAAACGGCGGCAAGGGAGAGGGCTTCTCCAGCATCGGCGGTTCCGGGATCAGAGTGTTTCTGAACAAGAGCAATTCCACCATCGGCGTATCCGTTAAGACGCGGGTGGAGGACGGATTGTTCGTACACTCCAAGGGCGTTGAACTCGCGTATCCCGAGGGATTCAACTCGAACGGAATGAATAATTTCAGATTCGAAGACGACGGCAAGGGCATCGTGAATATTTATATTAACGACGCACTGTTTTCTGTCGTTGAATACGGCGGTGAACCCGGCACGTACCCCGACGGCGACGAGGGCGACAGCGAGGTCATGTATTATAAGCACGCGGTCATCAAGGATGCCGCCGGCACGCAGCTCATGGAACTGGACAACGCGCGCATCAGCGCGGATTACAGTGCCGTCGGTGTGGGCAACAGAGGCGAAAACACTACCATGCTGGACAATATCAAGCTGACTTATTTAGCTAAGAAAAAGACTGCTACCCCGGCTCCTACTCAGGCCCCCACCCAAAAGCCCACGGAGAAGGCCGCGGAGCCCACTGAAAACGCAGGGAACAAGGCTACGGCGGCTCCTACGAACAATGCAACGGTTCCTTCCGAGAAACAGCAGAAAAAGGGCAATAATTATATCTGGCTGTACGTGGCGTGCGGCGTTGTCGCCGTGGCCGCGGTGGCAATAATAATCGTCAGTTCCGCCAAAGGCAAAAAGAAGTGATCCAGATCATATGAAAAAATATGATTTAATAGTTGTAGGCGGAGGCATATCCGGGGTTGCGGCGGCGGTATCGGCCGCGCGGGAAGGCTTGACTGTACTGCTCATTGAAAAGACCGGCCAGCTGGGCGGGGCAATGAGCGCCAGCCTCGTGTATCCGTTCATGCTGTACTTTACGAAGGACAGCGAGCGGCGGCTGTTGTGCGCCGGGATCTTTACCGAAATGCGCGAAAGATTCGCAAAATACGGCGAAAGCTCCTGGGAATTCTACAAATTCGTATTTGACGATATGGTGTGCGAAGCCGGCGTTCAGGTGCTGTTTCACACCGCGGTGTTCGAGATCGGGCGCAACGGGCGGCGGCTTGTGAGCGTGAAGGCGGCAACCAGATCCGGAGTACAGACCTTCGAGGCGGACAATTTTATTGACGCCTCCGGGGACGGAGAACTGATGTTCCTGGCAGGGTGCGACTACCAGCTGGGGCGGGAGACGGATTCGCTCTGCCAGCCGTTGACCACCTGCTTCCGCATGGCGAATGTGGATATTGACCTATTCCTTAAAGAGCGACTGCGGCTGAACACCCTTTATACACGGCTCCAGTCGGAGGGCAAGCTCAGAAACCCGCGGGAGAACCTTCTGGTGTTCACGGGCCTGGGCAAGAACATCCTGCACCTTAACACGACGCGGGTGATAAAACATGATCCCACCGACACGTTTGCGCTCTCCGACGCGGAGCTTGAGGGCCGCCGGCAGGTGTACGAGATGTTCCGCTTTTTGAAGGAGCACTCGGAAGCGTGCAAAAACGCCGAACTGATCGCGGTGGCAAGCCACATCGGCGTGCGGGAGAGCCGCAAACTGAGGGGCGAGCACGTGCTCACTGCGGCGGAGATCAAGAATATGGTCGATTTCGAGGATACCGTCGCGGTGGGCAATTACGAGATCGATATCCACAATCCTGAGGGCTCCGGCACTACGCTGTACTACTTCAACGGCGGCGAGTATTACCGGATCCCGTACCGGTCGCTGCTCCCTAAAGAGTATGACAACCTGCTGGTGGCCGGACGCTGCCTGTCGGCGACCCACGAGGCGCATTCGGCGGTGCGCATCATGCCTATCTGCGCCTGTCTGGGTCAAGCTGCCGGTGTCGCGATGGCCCTTTGCCGCAGGACCGGCGCCGATACGCACTCCCTCGATGTCAATGCGCTCCGGGCCCGTTTGCGCGAGCTCGGCGCGGTGGTGGATTGAATTGACACGGTAAAAGCAGACAGAACGTGGAGAAAAAATGATGACTCTTTTTGAAAAGTACTGCCGGGAAGACGCAAAGTATATTGATCCGGATACTTTGCATTATTATTGTTGCTCCAACTCGGCGTTGATCGCGCACCGGGGCGGCAACACCGCCGGCGCACTGGTGCTGGAGTTCCCGGGCCTCGGCGGCGGCTCCTGTCTGGGCGGGTCAATGGACAATCTGTCGGTCTACGACACTCCGTTTACCCGGGCGTGCGCTGAAAAGGGGATAGTGGTCGCGTACATGTTTCCCGGCCCGTGGAGCTGGATGAACAAAGGCGCAGTTAGGGTCACCGACCTTGTGGTAAACGCGTTCATGCAGAAGTACGGCTGGGCGTCTGACGCGGATTTCCCGCTGGTCGTCATGGGCGGCAGCATGGGCGGTCAATCCGCGCTCATCTATTCGATCGACTCGGCACATAAGGTCAATGCCTGTGTGGCCCATTGTCCGTGCTGCGATATTTTCGATTGCTTCGACGCGCTCGATTCGTTTCCGCGCACTTTTGTGAGCGCCGTGACCGCATATGATATGCCGCTGGAAGAAGCGCTCAAGCAGATTTCGCCGAGCTGCCGCATCGCCGAATTGCCGGATATCCCGTATCTGATCACCGCGGATGAATTTGACGAACTCATCCCGGTTAACGGCCTGGAAAAGTATGTGGAGCAGGTGAAAAACGCCGGCCGCAGCGTGACGTATATGCGCCTCGCCGGACAACCGCACGGCGGGATCTCACCGGAAGACCGCGGCCGGATGGACGAGTTTGTGCTGAAATATGCGCAGTTTTAGCTCAATGCGACCTCATTGACCTTACTTTTCAAAAGTGGTAGAATTACCCCCACATTCTTTAAAGAGGTGAATGAAATGAAAAGAACAAAAGTTATTGCCGCAATGATCGCGCTGGTCATGTTGTTCACGTTGGCATCCTGCGCGCCCAAAGCTCCCGCCGAAGAACCGACGGCGGCACCGACCGAAGTACCTACTGCCGCACCGACGGCAGCACCTACTAAAGCGCCCACTGAAGTACCGACTGAAGCTCCCACTGAGGCTCCGACTGAAGCGCCCACCGAAGCTCCCACCGAAGCACCGACGGAAGAACCCACCGAAGCACCGACCGAAACGGCTACAGAGCCTGCCGATACACCGACCGAAGCACCGACAGAAGAGCCTACCGCGGCACCTACCGACGCGCCGGAGATCCAGCTTATTATCCCGTACGTTACGGATGGGTTGTTCGCGCTTTACGAGGGCAACTTAAATACCAAAACCGGTCAGGACAAGGAAAGCACCGTATGGCACGATCTTTCGGGCAACGGCAATGACATCACCGGTATCGCCCTGGGCGAGAAATGCTACTGGGAAGACGACGGACTGTACATCGATACTCAGAAGATCATATTGCCCGATACCATACCGGAACTGATCAACAGCGATGAATACACGGTTGAATTCTGCATCAAAGGGCTTGAGGTCAAAGGCTACGACTTTGCCACGTTCCTGAACAGCGACGGCAACGACAATTTCGCTCTGTTTATCCGCCAGAGCAACGACGCGCTGGAGTTCAAGTGCAACAACGGCGTCGGCTCCCGTCCGACCATGATCGGCGACGCGAAAGAGCTTTGTGAGACCTGCACCATCGCCGTCACCTTCTCGTCGAACGATGTTATCGAGCTCTATCTTAACGGCGAATTGATGGATACGAGAGACGCGGCCGATAATACGAACATGGCGGGCAACTTCTTCATCGGTCACCCCGATGCGCAGAAAGCGTACCAGGCCACGGTTACGGGCCTGAGATTCTACGACCGCGTTCTTACCGAAAGTGAACTCGAGGCCAACTACGCCGCGCTGGGCAACGTGCAGGTAGCGAATTAACAAGCTGCACTCTGATTTAGGTCAATAGTTGTTTGGAAGCCGCGTCTCTATACGAGCCGCGGCTTTCATTATCGCTAACCTCGTTTTTTAGGACTGATTTCAGGAAATCTAAACAAAAAGCATGAGTACCTGCGGTTTTTGTTTAGATTGTTGCTCATTTGGGCGGGTTTGGCATTTATTAAATAAACAAAATCCGAGGGTAGACACTATTTTTGTTTATTTTTGGCCTCGGTGGAGCCCCTTGAGCCCCTTCCGAGGCCTCTAGAAGGCGCCCTGGATAAACAAAAACTGATACTACATCCGGTTTTTGTTTATTTTTCATGAAATATAGTTTCCCGAGAAGGCGCCCGGGCGCCGCCGGGGGGAGGCTTGTATTAAAAATTGCTGCAAAAGAGCAGCAAGCGTGCTATAATAGCAATGTAAATTCACTGAGTTTTTTGAACAAGTAAAATGGACAAGACGAATACAATCGCAACTATAACACCGCATACCTACCGGAACAGCTTCGAGTTTGAGCCGGGGCTGTTCGGCATCAACACCGAAGTGACGCGCAAAGGCTTTTTCGGCGGGATCTGCGCGCAGATGCTGAACAACCGCAAGCTGTTTATGGGGACGGAGGGCGTTGACGGCTGGGCATGCACCGATTTTATCAGGGTGATCGACCGCCCGGAAGAAAGCCTGTGCCGGAGCAATTTCGTTATTTTGCAAAACGGGTCAATGACACAGACCTCAGCCATGATCGCGCCCGGGACCGGCAGGGAATACGAAGCCGCGGTCTGGGTGCGGGCAATATCAAAAAAAGCCGTGATCTCTTTCGGGATCCAGGGAGAGGAACGTGCCTTTGAAGTCGAGGCGGACGGAAAAGCGTTCCACAAGCTCGCATTCGTGTTTGCCGGCCGGGACAGCGGTTCCGGAATATTTACGATCTCGGTAAAAGGCGAGGTTGCGGTTTACGAAGCGTCACTTATCCCTACGGACAATTATTACGGCATGCGGCGGGACGTCATCGAAAACCTCCGGGCACTGCACGTTCCTTCCGTCCGCTTTCCGGGCGGCTGCTACGCCGATCATTTTGAGTGGAAAGAAAGTCTAAAATTGCCCGAGTTCCGGAAACCGGTCGACGGCCGGAGCAAGCTGTTTATGCTCAGAGATTCCTGGCACCAGGACTGTGTAGAGGTGGGAATAAATGAATTCATTCTGCTCTGCCGGGCAATCGGAGCGGAACCGGAATTTACCGTCAGTCTGCTGCGATCCGACGGGGAAGATGCGCGAAAGCTCGTGGAGTATTGTAACGGCGGTATTGACACCGAATACGGCGCCATCCGGAATGCGCTGGGTTTTGACGCCTTCAATATAAAGACCTGGTATATCGGCAACGAGCCGTACTATTCGGGCGGGCCGTACCGCGTTGACGGCGGGCTGGCCGCAAAACGGACGAGCGAGCTCGTCAATGCTATGCGGACCGTTGACCCCGGTATCAATGCGGTAATATGCCTGGTCTCGGATCCGGGTCTGCGCACCCGGAGCGTTGACTTCATGAAAAACCTGGACTGCAGTTTTGAATATGTTTCGTACCACTGGTATTACGGAACGGGACCGACGGCCGCGCCGGACGGAATTACGGCCTGCGAACGAATGAAGCGGACGTATCTGCACGACGTGGACGAAGGGCTGGAGTTCTTTAAAAACGAATTGCTCGCGCCGGTGTGGGACCGGTGCCGGGTCAACGTGGACGAATGGAATTTCTGCTGGGGCAGCGGCTCCAACAACGCGCTGCTGATCTCCAACGCGCTGCAGCTGCAGTTCTTTGCCCGCAATTCGGAGAAATATCATATCCGTGAAGCCCGATTCTTTATGCCGGTCAATGAGGGGATGATAACCGTAACTCCCGCCGGGAGCCGGCTCGAAAGTTCCGGAGAACTGTTCAGACTTATGGCCGGGCATAAAGGCGGGCGGGTCGTTGAATGCGAGGCGGATACGGATGCGGTGGATTTTTTATTGACCGAACACGGCGATCACTTTTATTTGTCCGCGGTCAATCGCAGCGCCGCGCCGGTTTCATTGGATCTGAAAGGCTTCACGTTTGCGGTGGGCAAGGAAATTGTAGTCCGCGAATGCAGCTTTACGGACAACAACTATTCAATACACGAAACGCACAAGGCGGAGATCAGCGGAAACAGCATATTGTTTGCGACATTTTCGTTGACAACGCAGCCATTTTGATCATATACTGATCGCAATGGTAACCTGAATGACACAGAGAGGAAAAAAGACCATGAAAACAGCTTTTATTATATTTGCTTTTATACTGTTTATCACAGCCCTTCCGGCAGTTGGCAAGGCGTACGCTGAAGGGGAGAACGTGACGATATCCGCGGAAGACGATCGGATCGTGTACATGGGCAGATGGTATCCGGACAGCCGCGGCGTTATGCACGGCGGGTTTGAGTGCGGGCTGGCCCTCAGATTCACGGGTACCGGGATCAGTTTGAGCGGCAGGGCTTCCGGCACGGTGCTTATTGCGATCGACGGAGGGACGCCGGTGCAGAAGGCGTTGACGACCGATATGGCAATTGCCCGCGGGCTGGAAGCCGGGGAACACCTGCTGGAAATATACGCGGCGTACCAGGCGGCAATGCCTGTGATAAGCGGATTCTCAATTGACCCGGGCGCGGAATTTCTGCCTTCGGAAAAGGGAAAACTCATCGAATTTGTCGGCGATTCCATAATGGAGGGGTACGTTGACCCCAATAACGCCCGGGACGGCGTATTCAATTCATATGCGCTTTCGTATGCGTTTTTGACGGGCCGCGCACTGTTCCGCGAATATGGCATGAGCTTTAATACGATAGCGTTCGGAGGGATACGCGTCGTTGCCCCCGGTGACAACGCCGCCGCCTCCGGCAACGATCCGCTGGGCATGCCGGAACGCTATTTCCTCCGGCGGGAATACCGGTCCGAACGCAATTCCGAGCGCGCGGTCAGTTCCGCGGGCGAATGGGACACCGGCCGCTACGCGCCGGATTATATCGTGCTCAATCTCGGCACCAACGATGTTTCCGGCGGCAATGTTTTCACCGATGCATATGCGGCTTTCCTGAAAAAGCTCAGGGAGACCTACCCGGAGGCAACGCTGTTCGTTATGACGCCGTTTAACGGCAATATGGGCGGCGGTGTGCGTTCCGCGGTCGAATCGGCGGACGATCCCAAAGTGATACTGATCGATACGAGCAGCTGGGGGATCAGAGGCGGCGCGGACGGACTGCATCCGGACCCGCAGGCGCACGAGCGTGCTTCCGAACTGCTGCTTGAGACGCTGAAACCGTACCTCGCGCCCGCGGAGACCGGCACCGCCGCACCGGAAGAAACGGCGGCTCCGACCTACTCCGTGGTCACGCCGTCCAGCACGGAGGTGGGCCCCAAAAGAGCCGGATCTGCCGCATTGCCGCTGGCAATAGTCGGAGGGGCGGTCATTGCCGCTGCTTTGGCGGCAGTAGGGATAATCATGATCCGAAAAAAGAGGGCTTGACGAACGTCTGGCCGGCACCGCCGTGGTATTGCGGTTTGTATATTATGTTGGTGCCATGAGTAGTATCCCTAATTTTGAAATATAGGAAATCGGGATACCGCCAGCATCATAAAAAGTATCCTGATTTCGGATTGTAAAAAATAGGGATACCGCTAACGCTCCGAGCGGTATCCTGAATTTCAGATACTGTAAAATAGGGATACCGCCAGCACTCTAAGCGGTATCCCATATTTCAAATAACATAAAATAAGGATACTTCCAGCGTTTCAGGGGGTATCCTGATTTTGAAAAATGGAAAATCGGGATACCGCCAATGGATCCAGGAAAAGTCCAAGACTGTTTTTGCCATAATCAGTTTTCACGGAAACAAGAATAGAACAGCAAGAAAAGATCCCATATAAGCAATTATATATTGGCAGAACCATCGTTTTTTAGTATAATACAATTGTTTTTAACCGGAGGTTGACTATTATGGCTAAAACAAATATAAACGTCCGCAATGATACCGAACTAAACGCCGAGACGCGCGCTGCTTTGGCGGAATACAGTGATATGAGAAATAACCCCGGCGCTTATAAAAGGTATGATTCTTTTGATGAGTTATTGTCCGAGGTGTTAGAAGATGATAAAGATTGAATCATATACAGAAAGGATCACGATCATGAAAAACTCATTTAAACTCGCTGCACTTTTGCTTGTCATATGCATTGCCGCCGGCGCGTTCGGCGCATGCAAGAAAGCTGACGACGGGAAGGCGGATCCCGAACCCGCCGTAACGGAAGAGCCGGTCCCGGAGATCGACCCGAGCTTCGAAGACATGGTGGTCAGGGGCAAGACCGTCGAGCTCAGCACGCGCGAGGAGCTTTTCGCGTTTGCCGAACACATGAACAACCTGGATCCGAAATACAACTTCAGCGGATATACTATCAAGCTGATGAGCGATATTGACCTCGATCCCGCGCTCGAGGGCGGCAGAAACTGGACGCCGATCTTCGTTGACCGGTACTTGTATAATGCCGTGTTTGACGGACAGGGCCACACGATAAACGGCGTGACCATAACCCCGGACGACCTCGAAGCGGAGGGATACGGGGAAGTCGTGTACGGCACCGGGTTCTTCGGCCTGGTCGGCGTTTCGTTCACCGTTAAAAACGTGCGCTTCACCAATGCGAAGATGGAATCCTGCAGCAAGCATTGCGGCGGCGTGATCGGCTCCATCGAGATGGGTGCGGACAACGTCGAACTGGACCACGTGACCGTATCCGGGCTCGTGCTGAGCGGCGGGACCGGCTCCGAGAACAATTTAGACGGGATCAGCATAAGAGCCGGAGGGCTCGTGGGCGCTGACATCCAGGGCTCCCTGGTCAATATCCACGACTGCACGGTCGAAGATTCCTCAGTCACCGGGTTCCACAACGTCTCCGGCCTGATCGGCTGCGTCAATGACGGCTGCTACACGATCGCGAACAACACCGTCAAAAACGTGCACCTGAACTACTCCGCCTCCTATGCGGAGAACGCCAATTACAAAAATCCCGAATATTCCAGATATTTCGCCGATCCGTTCTACTGCGTCAACAGTTACTGGGGCGAATATCATACGGACTACGACCTGGAAAACGGCAATACTTACGCGGAACTTGACTCCTACGACATCCGGAATGACATCCATTACAGCGGCGAAGAGGGCAAGGACAAGGATTGCACGCCCAACAGCGAAGGTATGTTCCCTGCGGTCGGCGGCAGTGTGATCCGGCCCCGAAGCGAAAGAGGGTACTAAAAAGTATTGATTTGCGTAAAATTGCGTGATATAATAGTTTCAAATCTACTTTTTCTATTGAGAAAGGGGCAAATTATGAAGAAAGTACTCGTTTTACTGACAGCCGCCGTTATGGTATTTTCCCTTGTCGGGATACTTAACATCGCTTCTCCTGTGAAGGTTGCGGCTGAATCCACGAACCTGGCGCTTAACAAGCCGGTCACCGAAGAACTGGAAGAAGGTACCACTTCTATGGGCGATCCGTACTGGGGCAAAGACTGCCTTACCGACGGAAGCAGATTCGACACCACCACTTATGACGGAGTTAATCCGGTAGACACCCACTACGGCTGGTACGTCGTAAAAGTCGGCGAAGATCCGATGAACGCCAGTGCGGTCATTGACCTTCAGGCGGCGTACGATATCTGCCGCATCAAACTCTTCACAGAGTATCATTTCCTGGGAATGAAGTTCCCCAACACCTACGACGTTTACCTTTCGGCGGACGGTTCGAACTGGACCAAGGTCATAAGCGTTGCCGGAAGATCCGACTACCTGACTCACGCGCTTGAATATGAGTTCGACAAGGTCAACGCCAGATACGTTAAATTCACGGTCGTATACGGCAATGACATCGTTGCCGACACTGATGACGGCGGCTTTGTGCAGTACGCCGGTCTCGGTGAGATCGAAGTTTACGACACCTACACCTCCGGCAATATTGCCGCGAACAAGACCTGTACGGAAACTGTTGACCCGTCCGTTACGACCTGGGTGCTCGGTAACAGCGCGCAGTGGGACGATCACGCCGTCTTAGGTCCCAGCGTGCCTTACGCGTTTGGTCCTTACAATATGACCGGATGGATCGCGGTCGCTGTGACGGAAGATGCTCCGATGCGGCTTGATGTGGACCTTCACGGAAAGTACAAAATCAATAAGATCAATCTTGTCCCGATGCCCTGGACCGATGACGCCAGCAGGGACGACAACGGCTGGTACTTCCCCAACACGTATGAAGTACTCATTTCTGAAGACGGATCCAACTGGACTTCTGTTTATACCGGACAGAACGAGAGTGCCATCGGTGTTAAAGGCACCACCCGCACTATTGAATTCTCTGAAAAAGACGCACGCTACGTAAGACTTGTTATCAACAAAGGAACCGATACCCTGGGCGGCCAGTACTGGACAGGCCTCGGCGGCATCGAAGTATACGGTTCTTACGCTGTGACTGCTCCCGCGGAGACTCAGCCCGCTACTCAGCCCGCTACCCAGCCTGCTACTCAGCCTGCTACCGGCGGTCAGGAGCAGCCGCAGACCGGCGACTTCTCAGTGGCTATGTTCGCGGTCATCGCTGTGCTGGCAATGGGCGCGGCAGTTGTCTTCGCAAAGAAGAGATCTTTCTAAGCTGAATGTTTTAGAAAACTGAATTAGACCGAAGGGGCTGTTTAAAACCTTGTTTTGACGAGGCGGACAAACAGCCCCGCTGTTATGTATCAGGCGGAATACCGGATGATGGATGATACCCGGATCATTGAATTAATAGAACAGCGCGATCAGACCGCGCTCGCACAACTGTCGGAAAAGTACGGAGAAAGCTGCATTGCCGAAGCCCGGGAAATAACCGGCGATGAGCGTGCGGCGCGGGAGTGTTTTTACGAAGCGCTGATCAGTCTGTGGAACGCGGGCCCCCGCGCGGCGGAGCTTGCCGGCGGGCTAAACGAGTATTTGTCTCAAAATGTGCGCCGGCGGGCAATGAAGCGCGCCGGGCTCGTTGACTCTTTGGCTGCGCCGGACAACGCCGCGCCGGCGGCTGCCGCGTGGACAATAGCCGAAACGACGGCTGCGTTGACCGCGCCGGAGCCCGAAACCGTCGCGGCGGAACCGGCAACAGAACCGGCCGCAGAACCCCAAAAACGCCTGAATTTAAAAAAGTATATCGTATTGACCGCATGCCTGGCCGCCTGCGTGGTCATTGCAGTTACGGTCGCGCTGATCGCTATTGCCGTCAAACAGCCTGGAAAAGCGAACCTGCCGGCAAGAACCGGCGATGGGGGAAGCGGCAATATCGTTGACGTTACGCCCGGGCCGTTCGAAGGCGGCATTGCCGTGCTCCAGCCGCGCGTGACGATGCCCGAAACTGTCAAAAAACTTATGAACTTGCAGTATTCGAGCGGTCTGTTTTTTGTGCCGGAAGACGAGGTTTATTGCATTTTCAACGAAGTCAGCAGCATGGTAAATTATGTCAACGGCGGCCTCTGCATAGAGAGCCTCATGCTGGACAATTACGAGCTCGATAGTATGAACGGCGAGACCGCGTTTCAGTTCAGGACCACGATGACGCTGCCGCTGGCTTACGCCGGTGGACCGATATTCGGGAACGTTCCTGTAGATTACCGCGGTACCGCGTACCTCGTTACAGCCGGTCCCGGCGGGGGAGTGGATGAGCTGATTTGTATTGCCGAGAGCTTGAAGGCGGTTCCTATCCAGTCGATCCCGGAACTGATGGCCATGAATCCGCATCTGGAGTATTACAAAGATCATATCGGAAACATCGACGCAGTTAACAAAACGATTTCAAATTATCTGACCAAGCAGGATTTCTTCGGCACAAACTCGTCCGCGGCGACGGGGCATATCACCGGTGTCACGTTAAAGTTTGGCACAGACAAAAGAAACTTCATTCTGACGCAGCTGGAATACGAAGAGTACGGGGATATTTATGAGCTGAATTATAAATACGACCGGAATGGCGACATATCGGAATTCTACGTATACAGTCACAGTTTGGATTCGAAGGATACGGCGCAGCCGAAGCCGGAGCCGGAGATCTGGAACGAGGGGCACAAGGATGAGAATTATTATTTCATCATCCCTCCCGCCTCCGGATCATCTGTTGTATGCGGCTTCAGCGACGGCTGCCTGACTGAGATCGAGCTCATTTATGGAGACGCCGGGGACGGCACGCCGCGGGAGGAATCGCGAACTGCTTCAGCGAGTTACGCGGATCACGATGAGTCCGGCAGTGATTTGTGTATCAGATACGCCGGCTGTGACGGCGGTGCCACGATCAGGAAATTCAATGCAAGCGGAGTTTTTTCGCTGCGGGAGAATTATAAGGGCGGCAAAAAAGTGTACGGCGAGGCATTGGATACCGCAGACAACAGCATTTTCTACAACGGCAGTTCCTTCAGCGGCCTTTCCGTTTTCCGGAACTTTGAGCGGACGGAGGACGGAACCGTTATCGAAAACGTATACCGGTGCTCCGGCAATGACCGCGGCGCGCTCGTTCCTGACCGGTGCTGGAGTTATGACCCAGCGACCGGTAAAGGGCAATGCACATATTTTGATGCCGCCGGCAGAGTCATTGCCGCGTTGCCGGCAACCTTTAACGACGGCGCGTGGGCAATTTCTCCGCGCCCGGAATGGGCGGAACCGGGCCTGTATTTCGGCAAGTTTTCCAAATCGGTCACAAACGATGTACGCCAGATCCTAAGCAGGGATATCTGGGAGAACGCGGACAATATTATTACGGCCGACCCGCAGATGTTCACCGTATCAGAAGACGGGCGCTTTTCGCTCTATCTGGTCATAGCCATCCGTCTTCCGGTACCGGTGAGCAGTTCCCGGGACCGTTCTGTGAATATCCAGGTGCGCATCACCGGGACCGCCGTGAGGAATGAGGAATACTATAGACCGATGTGGGCGCTTTATCCGGAACAGACGGAATATACCGGACTGTACGGAACGACATACGGCGCTATGTATACCGTATACCGGAGCGAACATGATGCGCTGTTTATGTTCCAGGCCGGTTCCGATCTGTCCATGGCTGCAGATCAAGAGAGCTTTGACGAAATCATGATCAACTATATTACCGAACAGGTCAAGGCAAAAAACTTCGGCGCCGTTGACGGTCAATGGCTGTACGCATACGGATTCAAGACCGACGCCGCTCCCGTTGAAACGTTCCTTTCAACAGATCTGCCGGAGGACGATTTTCCTATTTATATTGACGACGATTGAAACGCGGTCACAGCGCCGAGATACCGAAGCTGTTGACCAGCGCGGTTATTTTTTCGCCCTTTCTGCACATCGGGCAGGAGACCGGCGGGCCGCTCACGTAGTCGGGCAGGTCGTCCGGATTGAACACGGAGTGAACCGGCAATCCGACGCACTGGGTGATCTTGGCGAAAATGGAGCAGATGCCCACGGTCCGGCCGTCGTAATAGCTGATCGCTTCCGCGGCGGATTCGGCCGTATAGCCCGAAACGACGGAGGCGGCAAGAATGAGGACGGATCGGTTGCGGATCATCGGGGCGGTGTTGTCCCGGAAGAACAGCTGGGTCCCGCTCACATATTCCGGGGTCAATACGTATATATCCCGGCCGGAATTGACCGAAAAGGAGTCAACGGCGGTGAGCATTTCGGCGAGGCATGCCCCGATCACTTCTGTATTGTCCAGGCAGAGTATGGTGTCCACCACCGCGGTCATCCGGTAATGCTCGGCCAGGGCTTCGGCGATCGCCCGCGCTTCCTTCAGCCGCGCTTTGTTGGACGCGATGTCAATATAATAATTCATATGCGCGTGCGCCGTAGCGTAGTGTCCTTTGTAAATATTGAGCCGGAGGTACGGACTTTTCGTTTCGATCTTATATTTTTCTCCAAGTGACATTTTTTAGTCCCCCTTTTTTTCAATGATACCACAAACGGCAGTCAAAGACAACACGGGCGCTTTTTGACCGGCGGTCGATTTTTGACTTTTAGAGTTTTTTCCAGTATACTAATTATTAGAAAATGAAATCGAAAATGAAAGGGCAAAAAAATGGACACGCAGATCAATCAACGCGGATTCTGGCAGAAAGTCAACCGGGGCGCACTGCTGTTGCTGGCGCTGGCCGTGGCGGCGGTGGTTTTTGTGGTCGTCATGCGCATAGAAGAATCGCGGATAGAGAAGAGCGCCGCGAGGGTAATTGACGATTACAACCGGACGCACCTGGTGGATGCCGCGGGCAATGTCAACGCCGAAGCCGGAAGCCGCAACTACTACGAATATGACGTGAGTTACCAGAGCCTGGACCGCATTGCCGTCAACGCGCGCTATATCAGCAACTACACCGCCTCCGGCGATTATTTCGAGCTGAAGCGGGAGGGCGGTTCCTGGCGCGTCGTCTTCTGCAAGTATAATTCGACGTCGTATTACGGCGCGGACAACGAGCTCGCCCTCTGCGACACGGGCGCGGAGAGGAGGTGACGCGATGGAGACCGTCCTTGAAGTAAAACAGCTGAACAAATCGTTCCGGAACCATCACGTCATCAGAGACGTGTCCTTCGAAGTGTACGCTGGTGAAGTGTTCGGGTTCCTGGGTCCGAACGGCGCGGGCAAGACCACCACAATTAAAATGATCATGGGCTTCGTGTTCCCCGACTCGGGCGAGATCACCATCTGCGGCCACTCGCTTTCGAAAGAGTACGAGGCGGCAATGCAATGCGTCGGCGGCATCGTCGAAAGCCCCGAACTGTATAAAAACCTGTCCGGCATCGTCAATCTGAAAATGTACGGCCGGCTGCATCCCGGGGTCACGGACGAACGGATCAGCGAAGTGGTCCGGCTCGTCGGCATGGAGAACCGGGCGGGAGAGAAAGTCAAAAAGTACTCGCTGGGCATGAAGCAGCGCATCGGGCTGGCGCAGGGGATACTGCACAAGCCGAAGCTGCTGATCCTGGACGAGCCCACCAACGGGCTTGACCCCGCGGGCATCAAAGAACTGCGCACGATCATACGCGAGACTGCCGCGAAGGAGAACACCGCGGTATTCGTTTCCAGCCATCTGCTCTCCGAAATGGAGCAGATGTGCGACCGGGTGGCGATCATTGACAATGGCGTGATCATCGGCGAGAAACGGGTCGACGAGCTGAAGACCCTCGGTACCGGCGAGCGGTACGATTACGGCGTATCGGACGCGGCGGCGGCAATTGCCCTCCTGAACGGACTTGGGCTGGCAGCGGAGCGCATTGACCCCCGGAACGGCCTCGAGCGGATCACGGTGCAGACGGAAGGGGCGCGCCTGCCGGAGCTCACGTACAAACTCCTCACCGCGGGGATCGGCGTTTACACCGTCAGCCGCGAAGAAAACACGCTGGAAGACGCGTTCATCAATCTCACGGGAGGAGGGAACATCATTGCGTAAAGTGTTTTTGCTGTATCAGAACGAAATGGGCAAGACCGTACGCAAGGTCTCCATCCTTGTGGCGATGATCCTTATGTTCGTGTTTATCGGCGGCTGTGCGTTGACCTACAAAGGCGTCGAATCGTTTACTTCTTACTACCGGCAGGACTACGGCCATGTGTCGGATGAATTCAAGAAAGATGCCGAGGCAGCGGAGGCAGAAGCGGTCAGACTCCGGGCGGTATTGCAGACGCTGGATCCGGAGACCGATAAAGACTCGTTTGCGGAATACGCGGATCAGTACCTGGACAACCTGACCGATCAGACGCGCGCCCAGCTGCTGGCCCGCCTTTACAGAACCGCCGCGGAGGCAATCACCCGCCGGAATTATTCGTACGATTCGATCTTCGAGACCATGAACGACCGGATCTACGACACGTTTTATTATAATAATGCACCGGTGGAGACGATGGAAGCGCTGAAGGCGGAGGAACATCGGATCGTCGCGGATACGAATATGCTGAATGCTGAACTCGATCAGCTGGAATATGTATTCCTGGGCGCTTCGTTCCGTGAGATGCTGGACCGGCGTCAGGAGCTTCTGGAGAGTTCCGGCACGGCGGACGGCTCGTATGCGATATACAAAGAAGTGTACGGCTGGCTGGACAAATACGCGGACAAGGTCGACGTGAGCGCGTCGGACTACATTCTGGCGCAGGCGGACAATTACGTCAGCAACAGAATGCTGCTGAACGCGCAGACGGAGAATCAACCGGATCAGCAGGGCGTCAGTTTCTCCGCGGAAAAGCTGGAGAAGGAGATTGCGCTCCAGGAATACGCGCTGAAGCACGGCACGGTGATCGGCGACGCGGAGCGGGCCAACAGTCCGGTCCAGAACCGGTCGATCATGAACCAGTTGTGCAACACGGGCACGTATATTGTCATCGCGCTGGTCATTATGCTGGCCGGTTCAGCGATCTCTTCCGAGATGAACAACGGTTCGATCAAATCGCTGATCATCGCGCCGGTGCGCCGGGGCAAGATCTTCGCGGCGAAAGGCCTGGCGCTGCTAACGGTCCAGACCGCGCTGCTGCTGTTCAGTTATCTGCTCTCGCTGCTGTTTACCGGGATGCTGTTCGGGTTCCGGAATTTCGGCACGGTGGTATATTATGCCTTCGGGGCGGCGCACGGGATGCCGTATCTGGCGGCGGCAATATTGTCCCTGCTGCTGGACGGCCTGGCGATCGGGCTGTTTGCGGCGCTGGCGCTGGCGTTGTCCTCGCTCACGCACAATACCGCGGTGTCGGTGACGTTGCCGCTGCTGGGCATCTTCGGCGGGCTGCTGGCCGAACTGATAATGCTGCTGGGCGGCGGGCGGCCGTATATTGCCGCGCTGCTTCCGATACACAACCTGGCCAACCTGCACCGGATCACCGGCGTCCCGTCGATCTTCGAGGTGTTCAACAGCGAATACGGCGCCGATGCCGCGGTGACGCCGCTGTTCTCGTGGATCTACGTGATCCTGCTGCTCACGGCGCTGATCTGGTGCGCGTATGACGCGTTCTGCCGGAAAGATATAACGTAAATAGATATGTTGACGATCAGGAATTGACTTTCAGAAAGTGAGGTATCAGCATGAACGGGCATTTGAACAGGCAAAAAGCAGGAAGAAATTGGATCAGAGTACCGGCAGCAATATTGATGGCGGTCATATTGGTATTTGCGTTTTGCTCCTGTGCTAAACATGGTTATTATGACCATTTGAGTGACAGCGGCTACAACAACGAACCGGGCTTCTCCCACGGCAATACGAGCGAATTCGAGCAGCCCCAGTCGGCGCAGGAAGGCTCCGAGGCGAAGGTCAACGAGAAGCTCATCAAGGAAGTTGACATCGCGGCGGAAACGCTCAATTTTGATGAGGCAAAAAACGACATTCTCGAGCAGGTCTCCAAGGCCGGCGGCTACATCAGCAATTCGAAGATCAGCGGCGGCGAGCGTCTCGAGTACAGCAAGACCCTCAGATCCGCGGAGTTTGAGATCCGGATCCCGCAGGAAAACCTCAGCGAGTTCCTGAAGGAAGTGGGCGGACGGATCAACATTTATTCGTCGCAGGAGAGAGTCACCGATGCCACGGAAACGTATTACGATATCCAGGCGCGGCTCGATACGCTGAACAGCAAGAAGACGGCACTCACGGAGATGCTGGAGAAGGCGGAGGACGTCAGCCAGATCATTGACATCCAGGACAAACTTTACGACACTATCGCGGATATCGAAGCGTATACGGCGCGGCTGAAGGTTATTGACAGCAAGGTCGCGTATTCGACGGTCTATCTGAAGCTGAACGAGGTCGAGGTCTACACGCAGACCGAAGAGGAGTCCTTCGGCACGCGGATCGCCAATTCGTTCCGGAACGGCTGGGCGGCGTTCGTTGACGGCTGGAAGGACTTCACGGTCTGGTTCGTGGGCGCGCTGCCGGGGCTCCTGCTCTTTGCGGCGTTCGTGGTGGCGGCAATATTCATCCTCCGCGCCATCGTCAAAAAGAGCAACAAAAAAGCGGCGGAGCGGGCGGAAGCGGCCCGTGCGGAGGCAGCGCGGCGGCAACAGGAAGAGTACCAGCGTCAGATCCAGAGCAACGGTTGAAACACAGCAAAGAAATAAAGCGGACATAATGATAAAAACAGAAAAATCCGTCGTCTATAAAAGCAAAGGGCTTGCGGAGATGATGTGCTTCCGGAGCGGAAAAACAGCGGGCAACGGCGGATAATGACAGACAGCGATCTTTTAGAGTTGTTTAATAAACGGGACGAGGCGGCGATCAACGCCGTCGCGGGACAGTACGGGGCGTATCTGCGCACAATTGCCCTCAACATTCTCGGAGACGAGGGGGAGAGCGAAGAGTGCGTTAACGACGCCCTGTTTTCTGTATGGAACCGCGTCCCG